>Ga0315550_1002294_pt1 | contig 11738 bp, 18 predicted proteins | sample SalMarSW160190MG_2_FD_203100 | JGI IMG/M metagenome (GOLD analysis project Ga0315550, IMG submission 203100) | Salt marsh sediment microbial communities from the Plum Island Ecosystem LTER, Massachusetts, United States - Salt Marsh Sediment SW1601-90 ... | reverse complement strand
GCTACGCCAATCAGCGGCGACCAGTTGAGATGGTGTCGTTTGTTTGCCATAATGTTAATATCACCAATTTCTGCTACTCTCTCCTTTGTGAAGAAAGTGACAGCAGTAAAAATTGTCAATATTAAACCAAGTATAACGATGCCTATTCCAATTTTTTTCATAATGAATGTTTTTAGTCAGCCTGTTTAAGTGGAAGAATAAAAAATCTTCAATGTTTTTAAGAGAAATAAATATTCTTCTATATCTTACTAACCTTCAGCATGTTAGTTCTTCCATGAAGACTAAGGGGAGTGCTGCCAACATGAATCACAATGTCGCCTTCTTTCAATAGTTTTTTATACTTAAGCATTTCTGTTGATTCATGAATTGCCTTGTCTAAATCTTTGTATGTAGTTAAATAAAATGGTTGCACTCCCCATATAATTGAAATTTTATGTAAAAGATTTTCATTATTGGTAAAAGCATAGATATTGGATTTGGGCCTATGGCTGGATATCTTTAATGCAGTATACCCTGAATGTGTAAATGCAATTATTGCTTTTGCTCTAACTTCTTGTGCTAATTGCGATGCATTAAAGCAAATGGAGTCGGCAAGAAATGCAGGTGCTCCTTCCATAGGTGCATGCTGTTTATAAATAGGGTTTCCCTTATTTTCAGTATAATTAATAATCCTCTGCATACTATTTATAGTTTCAACAGGATATTTACCAACAGAAGTTTCTCCGCTAAGCATCAAAGCATCTGCCCCATCGAGTACAGCATTAGCCACATCATTAGCTTCTGCCCTGGTGGGCCTGAAATTTATCATCATGCTTTCCATCATCTGTGTAGCAACAATCACTGGTTTTGAATGCACAATACATTTTTCGATAATTATTTTTTGTATTACAGGAACTCGATCAAAGGAAACTTCCACCCCCAGGTCACCACGAGCAACCATAATACCATCGGCTAAGTCGATAATCTGATCTATTTCCATAAGGGCTTCAGGTTTTTCAATTTTCGCAATTACACCGGCATGACCTTCTCTCTTCTTTATCAGATTTTTTAGTTCAAGAATATCGGAAGCTTTCCGTACAAACGATAATGCGATCCAGTCAACATCATGGTCCAGTGCAAAAACAGCATTTGAAATATCTTCATCAGAAAGACACGGAAGTGAAACTTTGGTATCAGGCAGGTTTACCCCTTTGTTTGAAGAAAGCGGACCGCCATAAATAACTTTTGCTTTAACGATATCATTTTTATTGGACTCTATAACTTCCAGCTTTAATTTTCCATCATCAATAAGTATTACTTCACCAGAATTAACATCCTTTGGAAATTCCTGATAGCTCATATAAAGATGATCTTTGGTGCCCGAACATTTTTCCGTAACAAAAGATATGACATCACCTTCTTCCAGATTGAGAAGGTCGTTTTCAATTTCGCCCACCCTGAGTTTCGGCCCTTGCAAATCTGCCAGAATTGAAACATTAGTTCCCAATTCCAGGTTTAATTCTGTAATAATGTTTATCAGCTTAAGATGTTCATCCTTTGTAGAATGAGAAAAATTTAACCTGAATACATCAACACCCTCATTAATCATTTGAAGAATAATGCCTTTACTGTTTGATGCAGGACCTAATGTTACTATCACCTTAGTTTGTGAATGCATTTGCCTCATAGTTACCTCTTTTATTTATTTCCCATTTTAAAAGAACTGAAACCAGGTTAATAGTTCAATAATTAAGAAGGACTATAAATCAATGTTTTTAAGGATTCCATAATTGTTTTTTATTGTCTGACAGGCGTCAGCAGTGATTTCATTAGAATTACCTTATTATTCAATTTTTCATTATTGCTGTTTCAAAAATTCAATTTTACTTATAAATCCAAAATGATTATTTCTTCAACTTTGTAGGTACAATCAAAAGCGGTATAGAGCTATGCTGTAAAACTCTTTTCGTTACACTTCCCATAATTATTCTTGATGAGACTTTACGGCTGTGAGAACCCATAACAATTACATCAGCATTCATGGATTTTGCCATTGAAAAACCTACCTCTGCCACTTTTTGTGCTGTTGGATTGTAATCCAGTGCAATCAATACTTTTTCCATTTTATTCGCTTTTTTGTTTGTTTATAAAAAAACGACACCTTGTTATTATCGTATACGTTTTACGCTGTCAACCAGATATTCCGAATCGCCTCGCCATAACAATGCCCCGTTTTTTTATAAATAATGGACAATTACCATTTCCTCCTGCCAGCTAACAAACCCAGCAGGAAACCAATAACTAAACTGATAAGAATTTGTGCCCAGTTTAAATGGGAAATACCCATTGATCCGTTTCCATGCATCATCCCTCTTGCCCAAGATCCCCCGCCAAGTAACAGAAAAGCCACAATTATCACTACAATCGCAATAATATAGATTGCTGTTTTGTTAGTTCCAAATAACCTTTTTGCGCTCATAATTTTTTCCTTATTTTATTTAAGTTAATTCAAACAATACTAAATCTCACATTGTTCAAAATGATATCAGGTATTAAATGCTCCTAAAGTCCATATATCCTCTGCTGTTATCCGAAGATGATAATTTGGGAATGACAAAACAGGAATAAAAGCTTTGTTTATAAAAAGATTAGAAGCAATTTTCATGTTTTTTGTGGTCAGCCAACTTTTTCAAAATGTTCTTTTACAAAAGCATGCATCTGATTTTCCGTTAAATAATCAGTTGTTTCAATTTCAATCTTAATGTTATTAAATTGGTTGTCCTCCTTTAATAAGTTAAACAATTCGGTTTTAGCATTTGTCGGACCAAATAGTATTACTTCTGGATAGTCCTTTATAACAGCACTTAGCCTTTTAAAATAATCTGAAAGCTGATCTTGTTCAGTATTATGTTTCAGACTTTCATCCTTGCCAAAGTTTTGTTTTTCGCCTTGCAAAGAGAGAGACTCTATTGTACTTGATGCAGTTGAATTATTATTTAATACTATCATGTGAGCTATGGTATGATCCATCCAGACACCCAATTTATTTGGAGTTTTCATTTTAAATATTTTTTATCTATTCTTTCTTGTTTGATAATTTTTTATCGAAGACTATCCTGATTAGAATAATTACGCCGGCAAATGCAAGCCATAAATGAACACTTGATGAAGGTTTAAAAATAATTATCCATATAAATATCAATAATCCGGCAATTACATAAAGTAGATTTTTCATGATTTAGAAATTTAATAAAGATTGTCGAATGCTTATTTTATGTTTTCAATTGTCAAGTCTTTAATAGCTTTGCCCAATTCATCCATATCATGATTAAACTCATTTTTAAAAGAAATCCATTAGTTTTGGCCATAATCTTTATAGTCCGCTAGTTTCTTTTTTAAATTGTTGATAGTCACTGATAGAATCCTGTCTGGCTTGGTACAAATCAGTTTTAGAATCTTTCAGATCTTTTTTGGCTTCCTGTACTTTATTTTCTGCATTTTCCACTTTTGTGGCTGATGATTGGCAACCGGAAAGTATTGTTACAGTCAGCAAAAGGATGCTCGCCAGGAATAATAAATGATTTGTTTACTATTCATTTCTATATGATGCATTCTTAACTTACAATCTGTTGAGCCTGTTTTTTTGCAAGTTCATGAGCTTGTTCGACCCATTTATCCTGCTCGATACGACCGGGAATAATTTCAAGTACCTCAGTAATAGTTTCGATATCAGTGTGTGTAAGCTTGCTTATTTGATCAAAAGTATATATGCCAAGCGTATTTAACCGTTCCTCAACCCATAAACCAAGCCCATCAATAAGGGTTAAATTATTAGCCTCGTACTCGTGGGCAATCCCTAGCTTGTCGAAATAAATTCTTCCCTTCCTCTCCCTGATGCGTTTAAGGAGTTCAGTCTTCTTGCCTGCGATCCTGACAAGTTCTTTTGCCTGAAGAATCCATTCATCTCTTTCAATTCTTCCCGGGAAATATTCGATTGCCTCGGTAACAGCAACAATATCTTCTTTTGTAAAATTGCTTATTTGTTGAAACGTAAATATATCCAACACATTCAATTTTTCCTGAATCCATCCGCCAATGCCATTGATGCCGGTTAAATCATCCGCTTCTTCTTTTTTTGCAATTCCTATTCTATCATAGTAAATGTGCGTCTTTCTTTCGCTGATCCGTTTAAAGAGCTCCGCCTTGTTATCTTTGCTATTGACAAGTTCCGTGGCTTGTGCAACCCACTCGTCCCTGTCAATTCTGCCATAAAAATATATAATGGCATCATTTATCGTCTCAATATCCCGGGCAGTGAATTTACTGATCTGCCGGAAAGTAAAAATATCTAACGCATTCAGTCTTCTCTCAATAAAAGGACCTATACCGCTGATCATTTTCAGATCATCCTTCTCTGTTACTATGGCAGTCCCAAAACTTATATAATTAAGAAAACGCTTCCGTTGTGCAATATGAACCAGATTAAGATGTTCCATTTCGTTTTCCTTTTCATTGAGGTTTTTCTGAAGACTACTATTATCAGCATTAAGGGTGACAATCTGTTTATTCAATTCATCCTTTTCTGATTCAATAACTTTAATTTTCCTGACATAAACTGACTTATAATAAAGCCAGGCTGTAACATAACCTATGATTGCGGCAACCAGTAATAATGAAAGTATTTCAATGGTTGCTCCGCTTTTTGTTTGTGCTAAAAGAATTAATAAAGTATTCATGATTTTATTTTTTTATAGTTATTACTGTTCTCCTGTTATTTGCTCTTCCTGCTGCTGTACTATTATTATCTGCAGGTTCTTTCTCTCCCTTAGATTCTATAATGATCTTGTTTGCAGGCAAGCCCTTGCTTTCAAAATAATGCTGCAAACTTTGAGCCCGCCTGTACCCCAGAGCCTCATTATATTCATCGGTTCCTATCGCATCAGTATGGCCTGTAATACTAAGTCCGGACTGTGAGTTTTGATTCAAAAACGCATTTGATTCATCAAAGTATTTGTCAGTCTTTGCATCAGATTTGAATACAGATTTGTCAAATGCAAAGTATATTACAAGATCTGCAGGGATTACTTCCTTTTCCTGCACTAAAGGCTTCGCCATGGTGTCAATTGCAATGACACTTTTTTGATTGAGTGTGTCAATTTGCATAGTTACCGGTTCATTACATAATCCTTTTATCTTACACACATAGATATGGGTCGATAGTGCTGACCAGCCAAATAATGCAAGAAATCCAATTATTAGAATTTTCATTGGTTCAGTTATTAATTCTTTAAACGGTGTTATTTTTCAATTGAATTGAATTGAATTGAATTGAATTTATTTTATTTTATTTCTTAATTCTTAAGTCCCTGCCTGGTAAATGGATTGGGAACTGATTGTATTCCATTACCTGATGTTTTTAAAATCGTTCAGATTAAAACCATCTCCATTATCATTAGTGATTTTACGCGAGTTATAGTAATACAGATTACCTTCAACATCAAATATCATCTCAAAGCATTTCCCTGCTCCGGAATTCTCAGTGGGGCCAACATGAAAATGAAACAAGGCATTTGTCGGGTTTGCAGCGATTTCGTCCTGAATCTCCGAAGTAGTAAGCAGTTTAATATAGTATGGGTAAACAGTTTTGATTCTTTCAGGCGTATCAACATATAAGGCCATTGCATCTTTATTTAAAAGCAGTACTTTGTCTTGAAAACCTGTTGAACCGTTGTAGTATTTCAATCCTCTCAGTGAAATGAAGAAACGTTTTTGTTCAAGGTTTTTTGCATGTTTCTGCATGAATTTAACAATTGAAGGCATGACATATCCACAATCAATATTACTGTCGTCTGAATATGAAAGCGGTATGCTGCATAATTCGGGCATGTCGGTCATGTCATTAGCTGGACCTCCCAGCACAAGGCTAATGTAATTATAGCTTACACCACCTGGATCTTTATCGAAAACCCCTTTCATAAGCACTAAAAAAGAATATCTTGAATCAAACCGTCGTTTATCAAACTCCTGCTGGTCAATAAATTCAAATTCAGTAGATTTCCAATATCTCTGAACGGCATCTTTTATATAGACATTGTAAGCAGTACTGCCATCTTCTAGCACAACACAGGTTATTGAGTTTTTAAACATACCAATTTGCTGTTTAGACGCTAACGGAGAATTTGCCAAAGCCCCCAGACAAAATATTCCTAAGACAGCTATGAAAAGGTATTTTTTAAATACATAATCGCTAGTAAATCCTTTGGTAGTACGGACACAATCAGTTTTTTTCATTGTTTTATATTTTTTGTATTACAATACACAGATGAGCCCTTTTGTTCCAGAATGTGTAACAAAACATTTGGAATAAGTTGCATCATTTACACATTTGTTGCAGGGATTCCATTAAGCTTTTTCTGACGTTGTCTGATGAGTCGTAAGAGAATTGCAACTGTAGCTATTATAATAAATATAAGTATCATAATGATAGCATTTTAAGTAAATTAAATTCGTTTCTGAATATCGAATTCGCAATCCTAACGAGTATCCCTCTTTTTCATCAAACTTTACACAATTCAGGATATGAATCACCAGAAAAGACAACATTAATCAGATACGCAAGTGCTGTAAATTGCTGAAAACACCAAATACATTAAGCAGCCAAACTACAACAACGATCACAATAACTACATTCAGAATGCTTTTAATGGTGCGCTGCATAGGAATATAGTTATTCACCACCCAGAGAAGAACTCCGGCAACAACAAGGACCAGAACAATAGTTAAAATTGGCATGATAATAATAGATTAATTTATTTATGAATATTACACAGCAAAGTTGACACACTTTATGTCAGGAAGTATTACACAACTTTGATAATAACTTACATGATTCACACATTAGCTTATATTATTGGCAGTCCATAGTTTCATTCCTTATTAATATCCTTTAATCTAATTTTTAACTAATTCCATAGTACCTGTTGCGTCAATTTCAACGGGAATCGATTTGAAATCATTTATATTGTTCACTTTAACATTACATTTTATATTGATATCGTATTTTAATATGTCATTATCTGTTACGATCAGCCAGGCTGTTTTGAAAGGGCTGCTGTATTCAATAATAATCGGGATATCGACTGTCTGGCTGGAACCTGGTTTAATATCAATCGGCAGTGTAACACTCCCTTTCGAAAATAGAGTATTAATTATTTGTAAATTGTAGCTGATTTTATTAAGCTGCAAATCAATATTTTTCCCATTATTAATGATTTCAATTTTTAAAACAGCCTCTGAAGTCTTATCCTTCATATTATATTTCTTATGCTCTAATTTCAAAATTGTTATTTTTGGAGGAATTGGAGATGCTATTCTGATTATTCTGTTAATATTGAGCTTTTCTCTTCCTATCAAGGTATTATATGCAATGTTGAAATTGATCTCCATGTCAGTTGAATCCTGTCCCTGCAAATCGCCTATTGTCTTTTTAATTTCCTTAAGTGATATATTAACAGGAAGTTCAATCGTATCTGTTTCAAACCATTTCTGGTCAATCTGAACGGGTACAGTTTCTTCAACCATTTTAAAACCATTCAGTTTAATTTCAAAATTGAGGGTGTCAATTACCATTTTATAAGGCATTTTATTCTGGACGAAAACATATAGATTCAACAATGCCGAATCTTTTTTCAGATCAATATGAATAAAGCTTATTTCATTTATGCCGGGAAAGATCAGGTTGATTGCTTTTTTAGGATTAAAAATATAATAACAGATAATTAAAACAATCACCATCCCCAGAATGATCAGGAGTATTTTACCTTTTTTAAATTTTATTTTCATTAGAGAGCAACGGATTTTTAGTTAAGCTTTTTATTGCCAATAAGAAGAATGATACCACCTGCAATCATGATGCCGACTCCAAGGTATGGCGACCAGTTTACATGATGAGGCCTTGAGGCAGTGATCTTAAGAGAACCTACATCAACAACTTTTTCTCTTGTAAAGAATTTGAATCCTGTAATAATTGTGAATAATAATCCTACAATTATAATTGCAATACCTGCTTTTTTCATATAAGATACTTTTAATGATTAAGATATTCTGGTTGTTATCAGAAGATGTAAGTAATCCCGAATTTACCTCCATAGAATACGTTACCTCCGCCAAACTCAAGGTTCAGCCCAAAGTTATTGGCAAAAAAGTATCTGCCTCCGATTTGAGCACCCAGTCCAATACCGGAAGATCCGGTACCAGGATAATCTGTTGGAGATGACCAGAAAAAATACCCGATGTTTAATCCTGCATAAAAATCCCAGTTAGCGGGAATATCAAGAATTGTGTTAAAGTGATAATTGCCGTTACCGGATAATCCGACTATTGAGCTGTTGTATATTGTCCCGCTATAATTCTGATTATAGAATCTGATTGAGCCTTCAAAGCCTAAAGTTATGTCTCTTGAAACTCCAAAATCCATTCCAGCATAAAGAGGAATACCCCAACCGGAAAAACCGACACCTGCATTTAACTGTTTATTGCCCCTGTCAAGAGGGCTTTGAGCATTAACTATAAAAACAGTAATAACTGATAATAAAATAATGAAGCTTACTTTTTTCATTTTGATTGATTTAGATTACAAACATATTTGATTATAATTTAGATACTTGCAAAGGTGCGAGCCTTCTTGTCGGAAAGTATTACACAACTTAAAGAAAGAGTTATATCATTCACACATTCTAATATACAACATGCCTCAAATTCCTGATTTTCTTAAAGTGAGACGGGGAGAAACCTGTAACTTCCCTGAACTGACCTGATAATTGTGCTACACTATCGTAGTTTAACTGATAGGCAATTTGGGTAAGATTAAGCTTAGAATAAACAAGCAATTCTTTTGCCCGTTCAATTTTATGGGCACTATAAAACTTTTCAATTGTAATGTTTTTTATTTCCAGGAAAAGGTTATCAAGCCAGGTGTAGCTATGATGAAGCTTTTTACTTATAAATCCGCGAAAATTCTTTTTACACCGGATATCACTATAATGAACCATTTCGACAATAATGCTTTTAATTTTTCCAATAATCAACCCTTTTCGTTCATCAACCAGTTCAAATCCCAAATTTTTTAATACATCTTTCAACTGTTTCCGTTGTTCCGATGAAATACCCTCTTTGACTATTATTTCCCCGGACGATATAAAATTCTCATATATCCCCAGTTTCTCCAACTCTGACTTCACTGCCATTTTGCTACGAATGCCCACCATGTTTTTAATGTAGAGTATCATCTTATTTTTTTTTGAAACAGAAGTCTTTAATGAAAAAGACTCTTCATTTTATTATTATTCATAACCACTTTTTATGATAGTTGAGATCATTTTAAACCTCTCGTTTGCCTTAATGATGTTCGGAGTATGGGCCGGTATAATAATTGACTGACCTGTACCCAGCATGTTAGATGTCCCATCGATAACAATTTCGGCCTTACCATCAATTATCTGGACAAAAGTGTCGAACGGAGAAATTTTTTCTGTTAATGCTTCACCTTCGTCAAATGCTTCTGCACTGACATTTCCGGTCGATTTCTTAATAATCGTTTTGCTGACAACCGATTCAGGCACATATTCAATTATTTCAACAATAATAAATGCTTTTGATTTTTCGAATTCTTTATTCTCCATATTTCCTTTTTTTTGTCAGAATCATTAACCTTGTTGCTTTCATATAAATTGATTTTAATTATAAACTAATTTAATCCACCACAAAGGTTTTAATTCAGCCTCCAAAGTATTACGCAACTTTAAATTTTATTACATCATTCACACATTTTCGGTCACTCGAAAGAATATACTTTAAACTACTGTTGGCTGAGCACATTCAGTATTCTCCTTATTTATGATGGACTTCGGTTCAAATCTGCTCGATTTTCCCCTATCTTTTCCCCGTTTTGTTGATTTAGGATTATGAGGATTATTGGTGTTTTTATACCATCCTTTATGCTTCCCATTATTCTCTTTGAGTAATACAACACATGATGAAGTAAAAAATAAGACCACAATAAAAATAATAAGGGTGATAAATCTAGCCGCTTTCATATTAATAAGGTATTAGCTGTAATTACATTATTACAATGCAAAGTTGACTTTCTTTGGACTATAAAGAATTACATAACTTTAGAAATTAATTACATCATTCACACATTTTCCAGCGGAGTGCGGCGTTTTTGCTTTATTTGCTTGAAATGAGAGGGAGTTAATCCCGTAATTTTTTTAAACTGGCTGGAGAGATGGGATACGCTGCTGTAGTGCAACTTAAAAGCAATTTCTTTAAGATTTAGTTCATCGTAAACAAGCAATTCTATTACCCTTTCAATCTTGTGGTTGATAAAGAATTTTTCAATTGTTGTGCCCTGGACTTCTGAAAAAAGATTGGCGAGATATGTATAGTCGTAATTTAGTTTTTCACTCAGGTAAACGGAAAGATTTACTTTCAACTGGTCCTCTGAATAATGGACCAGTTCAATAATTATGTTTTTTATTCTTTCAATTAGCATGCTTTTTTTATCGTCCATCAGTTCAAGTCCTGATTTCTTTAAAGCAATATTTAACTGATCCCTCTTGTTTGTTGAAATATTCTCCTTAATTTCTGCCTCCCCTAACTCCACAACAGTGTAATGCAATCCGAGTTTTTCAAGCTCTGACTTTACAACCATTTTGCAACGGATGCACACCATATTCTTAATATAGAGTTTCAATTTTAATTTAATTTTTAAGATGTCCCTTAAAACTGAACCTGATATGTTGTTATCCTAATTGGTTTTACAAAAATAAAAAAATACTTCTTTTATCAATTTCAATTTTTAACTTATTCATTGTTGTCTTAACCTGGTGTTTTCATCAATGTTAATAAGTTAAGCCCGATATTGAATATGTGAATTATATAACTTAATTAAGTAATTATGTAACGAGCCAGCATGTGTTCCCATTTACCTTTGAACTATTATATTAAAACTAATTTAAAAAATCAGAAAATGAAAAAAATTATTCTATTTGCATTACTTTTTATTTTCGCTTTGGGTGCATCAACAGTATTTGCAGCTAATTCTGACCCGAATTCTGCAAAGGATAATCTTGTTGTTCCTGACAAGACGGAAAATAAATTATCAGAAGAAGAGATGTCTCGCCTGACAAAACGTGTTGAAGAAATACGTGATATGGATAAAACAAACCTGACGGTTAAAGAAAAGAGGGAATTGAAAAAAGAACTGAAAGGGATTAAGGAAAATGTAAGGAGAAATGGCGGCGTTATTTATATTGGTGCAGGCACACTTATTCTTCTTATTATTCTGGTAATCCTTTTAGTTTGATCGTAAGAATTACGTTATTTCCCTAATAAAATCATTTTACTGAAATATTTTTGATTCTCAAATCAAATATAGTATGACTTCATAGATTAGGTTTAGGGTTAGTATAAATTTGGAGATTGAGTTTAGGTAGGGTTAAACAAGGAGGAGCATTGGTGAAAACACAATTCTCCTCCTGTTTTTTAATATATAAATCTATTTTGTTAAGCAGGCAGTAATGCGAATTATTTAAGTTATGGGATCATATCAATAATTTTAGCCAATACATAACATTTTAATTACAATATATAGATGTACGAAGAAAAAGAATTATCCGATACTGGGTTAATCCTTCATAATGATCTCGAATCATTCAAGGATTCGTTTTGAATCTCCGGCAAAGACAATGTTGCTCATA
>Ga0315550_1002293_pt1 | contig 11739 bp, 9 predicted proteins | sample SalMarSW160190MG_2_FD_203100 | JGI IMG/M metagenome (GOLD analysis project Ga0315550, IMG submission 203100) | Salt marsh sediment microbial communities from the Plum Island Ecosystem LTER, Massachusetts, United States - Salt Marsh Sediment SW1601-90 ... | reverse complement strand
GGTCGTCATGAGCGATGGCAGAATCGGCGAGATACTGCCGGCGGCCCGCAATCTGATCACCAACGGCGACTTTGAAGCCAACCTGCAAAACTGGACCCCCTACAGCAGGCAGGCTGACCCCGAACAGCCCGCAGGCAACATTGGCATCGTCGCTAACGAGGGACGCCGGGTGGTCGATTTCTACCGCGACGGCAGCAACCACGCCGAGGTCAGCATCCGACAGGATATCGACTATGACGTGCGCGACTTTGCATTTATCGAGCTGCACCTGGCCGTGCGCGTAATCTCCGAGGACATTGGGGGTTTTGGAGGCTGCGGCTCTCTGGGCTCCGAGTGCCCGATCATCGTCCGCATCGACTACCGAGACATTTATGGCTCCGAAAGTGAGTCGCTGCATGGTTTCTATATTGGCGAACCCCAAAGCGGCTGGTTGACCTACGAGTGGGCTGAGCCTGTACAGGAAGGGACCTGGCAAACGTACGATTCGGGGAACCTGATGGAAGAGTTAGCAGATGCCCCGCCTGCTCTAATCAAGTCGCTGACCATCTACGCCTCGGGGCACAGCTTTCACGACATGGTAACCGAGGTCGAGTTGCTGGCCCAAGAGTGAAACCAAGACCTCCGAGGTTGTGCGAACCTACAGTTCGCTCGAAAACCTCGGAGGTCTATGGATCATCGCACCTGTACCGGGCGCAGCAGCAGCCGATCCGCCACCATCTCCCCGCTTGCGTCATAGACCGGCAGCCGCTCCCCCGTCGGCTGGTGGTAGACGCCGATCTCCAACTGATACTCACCCGGCAGCGCATCCGCACTCACCCGCAGCGGGTAGTAGCCCAACAGCACCTCGTCGCCATCCTCCCGCCAGTATCTCGCGCCATACGAATTGGCGTCGAATTCGCCCACGATCCGGCTTTCGGCATCCAGCAGGTGCGCAAAGATCGAGTAGTGGCGCTCCGGCCTCTGGAGCAACTGCCAGTACAGCACTACCTCCAGCGTCTCTCCTGGCCCAACCTTGCTACCACTGCGGTCATGTCCCAAGAAAAGCATCACGTCGCCAAAGTTCACCGGCAGGTCGATCGGCCGACGCAGCCCGTGGGGATCACCTGGCTCGAACGACCGCTCCCACGACGCAATCCCCGGCGACCGGTCGGAAGGGAGCGGAAAGGTCCCACCATCCCAGCGGTAAATCTCGAACACCGGCCTACCAAACCGGTCGTAGCCCGTGTCCACCGGGCGCAGGTCCGGCGCGCGCGCCAAAAGCGCGGGCTGAGGTGGATTCTCCAGCAGCAGCAGGTAGGTCGCCGTCGTTCCCTGGGGTGGCAGCGGCAGGCTCTGCTGCGCGTCGAACCAGTGGATGTCCTCGTACCGCTCCGGCGCCAAAAAGGCCAGCGTGGGATGCTCGCCGTACTCGCTGGAGAGATACAGCGCGTCCACCGACTCCACCTGCTGGAGATAGTCAGCCACATAGACCATAGCCCCCCGCCGGTCGTCGTCGTTCTGTGGGGCCGTGTGCCAGTCGACAAAGTAGGCTCGATACGTCTGGGCCGCCAGTCCGGCGAAAAGCACCACGCAGAACAAGGAACACAGGATGTGGGCAACGTTCGCGGCGCGGCCTGAGCAACGCCCTACCCAGCCGGCGAGGGCATCCAGAAGCAGCGCCGGGAAGAAATAGACCGCCGGCAAAGCGCCAATGGCACGCTGGTAGTAGGGCAAGCTCTCGGCCGAGAGTGTCATCGGCACGAGCATGACAAGCAGCCAGAGCAGCAATGCGGCATACGCCAGGCGCTTGTAAGTCGGATTGCCAATTCGACCTACAGACCGAACGGCAAACCAAAGACAGAGGACCAGCCCGCCGTAGAATAACACCCCACCCACAGGGCCGAAAACCGGCTGCCCGCCCAGGTTGAAGCGGTAGTTGGGATCGCCCCACACGGTGAACATGCATGCCGTCTCCTCGACGCTGCGCCATAGCCGCCCCCACGGATCGCCGCCGGAGAACTGGGGAGCAAAGACCGATATCTGCTCGGCGCGGCCATAAAAGTCGCCTGGGTGCTGCAAGAAGTAAACCACCAACGGCAAGACGACAGCCGCCGCGACGAGGCACATCAGCAGCAACGACCGCCAGTGCCGAGTCACCAGCGTTCGGTTCAAAATCAGGGCCAACAGCACGACGGCGAGAATCAGTACGGGAAAGATACGGGCGGCGGTGTACGTGTACTGGGTCAGGCCGAGAAAGACACCAGCGACGGCAAAGAGCCCCACCCGAGAACACCGAGGCCCAGAGCCGATTGAGGCACGCCAGCCACGGAACAGGAGCCACATTACGGGCAACTGCACCAGTGGCTGGATCACCGCCCGGTAGGCATTGCGGCTGGCGACCAGGTGCCACAGTGAGACGGCCATCAACCCCGCCGCCAGCCACCCCACCAGGCGATTGAACATCGCCTTTCCCACTGCGTAGGTCAGAGCGACGGTCAGCACGCCGATGAAAGTGGAGAGCAAGCGCCCGGCCAGCATACCCTCACCGAACAGCGCGAAGGCATCCGCTTCCAGGTAGACGTACAGCGCATCGCGGCCCGTAAAGGCGGAAAAGAACACGGGAAACGCCTTGCCCGCCAGCACTTCCCGCGCCATGATGCCCTTGACCGCCTCGTCGGGATGCCAACCAAAGGGCACCGATGGCAACCGGTAGACGCGCAGGAAGAAGGCCAACAGCAAGACGAGAACGGGCACCAGCAGAAACAATACCCTGTTCCAGCCAGCATACCTGGCAAAGTGAGGGACGGAGGAGGATAACCCTCCCTCCGTCCCTGAGCGATCGTCAGAGAGAACCGTTGACTCGATATCCCTCACAACCGCTCCAGCTTGCGCACCAACTCGTCCGGCGTGCCGGCACTGACGGGGATGTACTCGACAGCGGGATAGTATTCTTCGAAAAAGGCCTGCAGATTATCCGACCACTTTTGCGGATTGACGGCAATCACGCGACGCACGTCGAGGTCGCCGATGCCGGCGTCGTCCGCGCTGCCGCCGATGGTATAGTGGCGCTGGTTCCACGTGGCCTCCACCACGGCCAGGGCCCAGCTCGAGTCGGCGTCGGGGGGCAGCAACACGTACGTCCGCTCGTACTGCTCGCGAGGATCGCCGCGAGCACCAGGAGCAGGTGCAGGTGCGTAATCGATCGTCGTCGTCGCCTGCGCGCCAGCGGCAGTGGAAAAGGCGACCGTGTGCGCTCCGGCCTCCTCGGTAGGAGCGAGCACGTACGTCCACGTGTGCCACTCGCCATCGCGCCCGACTGCCACGTTCCCCACCCCCAGCTTTGCCCCCGAAGGCTGCGTGACCTCCAGCCCGACGTTGGTCAAGCCGGTCAGCGAGCGCGCCTCCACCGTCACCTCCTCGCCCACCTTGGGCTCGCTGGGCCAAAAGCTCAGCCGCACCTCCGGCGCGCAACCGAACGTGGCAGAGGCCCGCACGCCACCGGAAGCGGTAAAGGTGAACGCGTGCACCCCGGCCTCGCTCAGCGGAGCGGTGGGGTACGTCCATGTGTGCCAGTCGCCGTCGCGCCCGACTACGACATCTCCCACGTCCAATGCCTGACCCGAGGGTTGCTTGACCACCAAGCCGACGTCGGCCAGCGAGGACAGCGAGCGTGCCTCAAGTACCGCCGTATCGCTGACCTTCAAGTTGGCCGGCCGGTGCGCCAGCCGCACCTCCGGAGGCGTCTCGCCCGGCCCCAGGACCACCAACTCGGCATCGTCGACGTAGGCATCGTTGTGCTTGAACGCCCACAGCGTCCTGCTCCTGATGAAAAAGGTCACCACGTCGGACTCGGCAGTGGCCTGCGCCTCCAACTGCTCGACGTACCCGTTGTAGATGTGATACCCCTGCCCCCACACCACCGTGTCGGCCAGAGGATTTGTACCCCCGGTAGGGTCGATGCCGACCCAGAACGTAAAGTTGGGCTTGGCATCCTCCCACTTGTCTCCCGTGTCGTGGGGCAGCGTCCCCGCCTCCCAGGCGACGTGCTCAAAGCCCGCGCCGTCGCTCCAACGGCCGTTGCTGGGCTTGCCCCCGTCCTCCTTGCTCAGCCCGTTGGACCAGGCGTGCAACCAGGCCGTGAAGCGCACCCGCGCCCCAGCCCCAACGTCCACCTGCTGGAACAGCCCGGCGTCGTGGGAGCGGTTGAAGGTGAACCACATGTACGCCTTCTCACCACTCTTGACGCGCTCGGGCGCGTTATGCTTCCACGTATCCCGGCCCTCCGGCTGGTCGTACGTGCCTGGATCGTGATAGAACCAAAACACCCAGCCCCCAGGTGGTACAAAAATGTTCCCTACGTTCTTCTCGTAAGGCACACCGTCTTTGGGAAAGATCGCACAGCGGTGGCTCTTCTCATCCCCCCAATCAGCCTCAAATTCCCCGTTTCTTAGCAAACTTGTCATCTTTCACCCCCCACCCTATTCCCTGACGCTTAGCAAACTGCATCTCTATTTCTTCAGCATGCAAAGCATTGTGACAACAAGAACACAGCAACACACATTGATCCAGTTACTGCCTTCTCTATGTCGCTTCCTTTCCTATGTCAGTTCCAATGTAACTCAAGAAAAGAATAGCCTCTGAACGCCCCAAAACGGGCCTGGAAGCATCATTATGTCGCGTCAAAGGCTCTCCGAGAGGTGTTCAGTCCAACGTAACTAGAGAACGCGGACTTTTCGTCCAGCGTAATCCGAGAATGCGAAATTTCGCCGCAAACTTTGATTTGGGATCCAGGTCTGGGTAATGCCGCCGCTGGTGTGCGGAGACAAGGCCTTTGCGACGCAGCCACCAGCCCAGAGCAACCTGTTGAGCCAACTCTGGACCAAGTGGTGGGGCAAATCGATGCCATATCACTCATACCGACCTGAAACCTTACTGCCATCACAAACACGTTTTCTTGAGTTACGCTGGAATGGCGTTCTTTTCTCGATTTACGTTGGACGTGACATCCTACTCAAAACCCAGCCCACGCTCGCGCAAACTCACGAAACGCTGCTGGCCGACCACCAGGTGATCGAGCACCTCGATATCCAAGAGTCTGCCCGCCGCGACGAGCTGGCGCGTCACCGCCACGTCCTCCGGCGACGGGCTCGGGTCGCCCGAGGGATGATTGTGCACCACGATGATGGCCGCGCAGTTGCGCTTGACGGCGTCGCGGAAAATCTCGCCCACGCGGATGTGCGAGGCGTTGAGGCTGCCCACGTACACCGTCTCCGATCCCAGCAGCCGGTTGCGCGTGTCGAGATACAGCACCCGAAAGTGCTCCTGCTCCAAGTGGGCCATCTCGGCCATCAGGAGCTGCGCCACGTCGGCCGGCGAGCGCACGACGAAGCGATCCTCCGGCGTGGCGAGCAGCATGCGGCGGCCCAACTCCAACGCGGCCTTGACCTGCGCCGTCTTGGCCTTGCCCAATCCCTTTTCCGCTTTCAACTCGGCAAAGCTGGCGCGGGCCAAGCCCGGCAGACCGTTGTACTTGGAGATGAGGCGCGTCGCCAGGGCCAGGACGTTCTCCCCGCCCACCCCGGTGCGCAGGATGATGGCCAGCAGTTCCGCCGTCGAAAGCGCCCCCTCGCCCACCCGCGCCAACCGCTCGCGCGGGCGCTCGTCAACCGGCAGGTCTTTGATCGTCGGCCTGTATTCTGTGGTCTCCTCTCCTTCCTCCACGCCACTAACTATACACAGGTCGCACGGGGTTGTCAAATGGAATCACGAATAGCACGAATGCTCCCCGAATGACTCCAACATTAGTGTCATTCGTTGGTTCATGCCATTCGTGGTTACAACCACCACCAAGCGAAATCGCCAAACTTGCACACCGATTCCTTTTGGAGTAAACTCTGTAGGACAAAATGCCATTTTGCCCCACAATTACAAGGAGATCCCAATATGCCACAGACAACGTACATTCCCACGGACGTCAAAGCCTTCATCGTGGATGTGTTCACCGGCCTGGGCGTCCCCGAGAACGAGGCCGCCATCTGCGGCGACGTGCTGATTACCTCCGACCTGCACGGCATCGAATCGCACGGCGTGGGGCGGCTCAAGTACTATTACGACCACGTCAAATCTGGCCGCCACCGCACGACGACGGAGATCAAGGTGGTCAAGGAGACAGAGACGACAGCGCTGCTGGACGGCCATCACGGCACTGGCCACGTGATCGCCCATCGCGCCATGCGCATGGCGATGGACAAGGCCCGCCAATACGGCAGACGCCGTGACCGTGCGCGAGCAGGGCGTGCCCGTCAATCCCAACCTGCGTCAGGAGCTGCAGACGATGCGGGATGAGTTGGAGATTGGGGGATACGAGAGTCATTTCTGAGCTCGCTGGCAAAATCTGAACGCCCATGTTATCATCCTAATACACCAACCAGTTAGACCTGAGGAATAGCCACAACCATATGACTATAGCTACTGCCAACTTTTCCGAGCACTTTACTTCGTACCTCACGAATCAGACCGTCTCTCCACTCTTTCTCCTTGGAGATGCCGTCTCTATTCTAGAGCAACTCCCGGCTGATTCCATCGACTTTTGCATGACCAGCCCACCCTACTGGGGAAAACGTCAGTACCATAATGGTGGAATCGGTTTAGAGAACAGGCACGAAGACTATATATCAAATCTCCTTTCAGTTTTCAGCCAAGTTCACAAGGTATTAAAGCCAACCGGCGCGTTTTGGCTCAATATGGGGGATACCTACCACAACAAGTCCCTGCTAGGTATCCCCTGGAGAGTAGCGCTCAAGTTGATGGATGAGCAGGGTTGGGTCCTGCGAAACAGTGTGATTTGGAATAAGGTCAAGGGGGGACTTGATAATGCAAAAGATCGTGTAAGAAATATTCACGAGAATGTATTTTTCTTCGTAAAGGATGCACAGGGATACTACTTTGATATAGATGCTATCAGGGCAAAACCGAGAAAAACCAGGGTCGTAAATGGGGCAGTTGTTACTGCTACAGGCGTGTCAGGGATTCGGTACAAACGTCAGATAGAGATGTCAACGGCATTAGCTATCGAGGAGAAAAAAGCCGCTTTTTCGGCCCTCGAAGAGATGCTAGCAAATGTTGAGCGAGGAGAAGTATCTGACTTTCGAATGATTATTCGAGGGCAGCAACGCACTACACACTCAGATTCCGAGCGCGTGTCAGGAAGAGCTCGGGAGTTAAACAAAAAGGGGTTCTACTTCTTGAAATACCACCCCAAGGGAAGCAAACCTGACGATGTATGGGATATACTGCCCGAGGACACACAGAAGCGGCGCGCTCATTTTGCGCCTTACCCTGAAGACTTGTGCAAGATTCCTGTCTTGGCGTCTTGCCCACCAGGTGGTATAGCACTTGATCCATTTTGTGGTACGGGAACAAGTATGCTTGTTGCCCGGCTACTTGGCCGAAAGTCGATTGGCATCGATATATCCGAAAAGTATCTAGAGATAGCCGAAAACAGATGCAGGAGACTATTATGAGCAAAATCCTTGAGCTATATGGAATGTCAACCTGTTCAGGTCAAGAAATAGACTGGAAATCTGTTTCTTCCAGGCAGTTTTGCCCGTACCTTAACCACAAATGTGAGAAAGCACGAAAAAGCACCCCAGAAGTCACAATAGGAACTTGCTCTGTGGAGCACAGTAGAAAACGCAAACAGGTTATGATTTGCCCCCAGCGTCTTCTGGAAAGGAATCAAGTCTTTCTCGATTGTATGCATCTGCTAACTCTGCACGAACCGGGGAACGAACTCCACATAATCCCCGAAGTCAGCATTCCTGGTGGAAGCGTGGACTACTTTCTTGTGTCAGCAAAGGATGGCAAGGTCAAGGATTTTGTTGGCATTGAACTCCAAACCTTGGATACAACGGGCACAGTTTGGCCTGAACGACAAAGATTCTTGAATAGGCAAGGGATAGAAGTTGACGCCAGCGACTCCGATTCGCCCAAGAAGTTTGGTATGAACTGGAAAATGACCGCCAAAACCACGTTGATTCAGCTTTATCACGAAGTGGGGACGTTTGAAAGCATCAACAAGCATCTTGTGTTAGTCCTGCAAAACCACCTTCTCGCATATATGCGACGAGAGTTTCAGTTTGACCACATCAAAAACGCTCGCAGGGGAGACTCGATGCATATTCATTCGTACAAGTTCGCCCAAACGGATACCGGAGTTTTTCGCATAAATCTTGACACACGCCATAGTACGGATTCCGATGGTATTGCAACGAGCCTAGGATTGAGTGCCAGCCCCAATGTTGAACTCCAGGAAATCATTGCGATTCTGCAAGACAAAATCTCCGAGGAGACGCAACTTGTACTCCAATGAACCCAAAAGACAAAACCGCCCTCATAACCGGCGGGGCGGCGCGCGTGGGCCAGGCCATCACGCTGGGGCTGGCTGAGGCCGGCACTCACGTCGCCGTTCACTACAACCGCTCCGCCGACGCTGCACAGGAGACGGTCGCCCGGGCGCAGGCGTTGGGCGTAGAGGCGCAGGCCTTCCAGGCCGACCTGGCCGATCCAGACGCCGCCCGCGCCCTGGCCGCCCAGGTGCAGGCGCGCTTCGGCGGGGTCGATATCCTGGTGCACACCGCCTCCCCCTTCGTCCGCGCTTCGCTGGCCGAGACGACGCTGGAGACGTGGCGGTTGGAGATGGGCGTGATCGCGGAAAGCTTTCTTCTGCTGGCCCAGGCGCTGGCGCCGGGGATGGTCGAACGCGGCGCGGGGGCCATCGTCGCCATCCTCGACCGGGGCGTGTTCGATCCCTGGCCCGAGTACCTGGCCCACGGCACGGCCAAGGCCACGCTGTGGGCGCTGGCGCGCAGCCTGGCGGTCGAACTGGCCCCGCAGGTGCGTGTCAACGGGATCGTGCCGGGACCCGTGCTCCCGCCGCCGGAGCTTGCCGAATCCGTAAAAGGTCACCTGGCGGCAGAGACGCTGCTGGGCCGCTGGGGCGAGCCGCAGGACGTGGTGGACGCCGTGCTCTACCTGGTGCGCGCCGATTACGTCACCGGCGAGGTGTTGGTCGTGGACGGTGGGGATCGGTGGTCGTAACCCCCACCCCAGCCCTCCCCCAGGGCGGGGGAGGGAGCTGTTTCGGAGGCCAAGAATGAAAAGAGAAGTTGCAAAACAGATCGTCGTCGTCCTGGCGCTGGTCGCCACCATCGCCGTCAACGGGCTGGCCAACGCACTGCCGCTGAACAACCTGACCACGGGCGAGATCTCGGATCGGTTCGACGTCTACTTTGTGCCGGCCGGATACGTCTTTTCCATCTGGGGGCTGATCTACCTGGCGCTGGCCGCCTATGTGGTCTACCAGGCGCTGCCCGCTCAGCGAGATAACGCGCGCCTGCAGTCCATCACCGATCTGTTCGCCCTGAGCTGCTTGGCGAACGTCGCCTGGCTGGTCCTGTGGCATTATGAGGTATTCCCGCTCACGCTGGTGGCGATGCTCACCCTGCTACTGGTCCTTATCGCCATCTACCTCAGGCTGAGCATCGGGCGCGCGCGGGTCTCGGCCGCCGAAAAGTGGCTGGTGCACGTCCCCTTCAGCATCTACCTGGGCTGGATCACCGTAGCCACTATCGCTAACGTGACCACGGTGCTCGATTACCTGGGTTGGGATGGCTGGGGCGTGCCGCAGGTGTGGGCGGTGGTCATGCTGGTCGCCGGGGCGGGCATCGCGTCGGCGGTGGGCCTGACGCGGGGCGACGTGGCCTACATGCTAGTGATCGTGTGGGCTTTTGTGGGTATCGCCGTCAAGCACGCCGCCGCGCCGCTGGTCTCGATAGCCGCCTGGGTCACAGCAGGACTGGTCAGCGTGATGATCGTCGTCAGCGCGCTGGTCCACAAAAAACCCGCCGAAGCAGGATGACCCAGGACGCGACGCAGACACGACCGGGCAAAATCGCTCTCTTTGGCTCGGGAGAGACCGCGCCTGCCGGACGGCGGGTGCACGAAGCGCTCTTCCGAGAGCTGGAGGAGCCAATCCGCGTGGCCATCCTGGAGACGCCCGCAGGCTTCCAGCCCAACTCGGCCTGGGTGGCGGGCCGCCTGGCCGAGTTTGTCGAGCAGAGTCTACAGAACTTTTCCCTGCAGGTGACCGTGGTGCTGGCGCGCCGTAGAGATGGCCCCTACAGCACAGACGACCGCGCGCTGACCGAACCGCTGCTGACGGCCAACTATATCTTTGCCGGCCCCGGCAGCCCCACCTACGCCGTTCGTCACTTGGCCGATACCTGGACGTGGCACGTGACCGTCGCCCACCAGCGGCGCGGGGCGGCGCTGGCCCTGGCCAGCGCGGCGGCCATCGCCGCCAGTGCACACGCTCTGCCCGTTTACGAGATCTACAAAGCGGGCGCCGACCTGCACTGGCAGCCCGGCCTGGACCTGCTGCGCCCTTATGGCCTGGAGCTGGCTATCGTCACCCACTGGAACAACCAGGACGGCGGCGAGACCCTGGACACCTGCTGCGGTTTTATGGGGCAGGAGCGCATGGCCCGGCTGGAGGCCATGCTCCCACCGACGACGACGCTGCTCGGAATAGACGAACACACGGCGGTCGTGCTCGATTTTGCCCGGCAGACCGGCCAGGTGATGGGACAGAGCGGCGCGACAGTTTGCCGCCCGGGCGAAGAAAAGCTCACCTTTGCCAGCGGCCAGACCTTTGACTTGAGCGTGTTGGGCGAGGCAAGGATACCCAAGCTGAATGAGGGGTTGCCCTCCGACGTGGTAGAAGCGGTGCTCTCAGCAGAACGGTCGGCAGCATCTCTTCCGCCGGACGTGGCCGCCCTCATCGAGAAGCGCGAGGCCGCACGGCGGGAAAAGGATTGGGCCCAATCGGATACCTTGCGCGAGCAACTGGCCGACCGGGGCTACCTGATTGAGGACACCCCCCAAGGCCCTCGCTGGCGGCGAGTTGCCATATCGTAGAAAATAGGCTATCATTTCCCCAACCATAAGGGAGGTTACAACGATGGCACAACTGGACGCAGACGATCTGCAGAGCCGCAAGGAAACGATCGCCAGCCGCTGGTACGATGAGCTGGCGCCGTCCATCACGGAACTCGACGCAGCGGAGGTCAAGCCGCAACTGGCCGAGTGGACGGACGTGATCCTGACCCTGTTGCTTTCAGAACCCCTCAAGCGGGAAGTTGCCCGCGCCGCCGGCGAGTCCCTGGCGCGCGACGTCTCCCCCAAGCCCGCTATCCTGGGCAAAACGCAGGAGGTGCTGGCGCAACAGATCGTCGCCGATCTGCCCGCCGATCAGGTTGCCACGCTGACACCGCGTTTGACCGAGGCGCTGGCCGAACTGGCGACCGGATTCGTACAGGAAAAGGACCGGCGCGTCCAGATCATGCGGCGCAAGTTCCTGTCCACCACCTCCCACGACATGCGCTCCCCGCTCAATGCGATCATCGGCTTTTCGCGCATCATCATGAAGGGCATCGACGGCCCGGTCACAGACCTCCAATCCCAGGATTTGGAAACCATCTACACCAGCGGGCAGAACCTGCTCCAGATGGTCGACGACGTGTTCAACGTCGAAAAGATCGAGGCAGGCAGCATCGAGATCGACGCCAAGACGTTCAAGCTAGAGGACCTGGTTGACAGCATCGTCTCCGACGTCCAAACGTTGATCGACGAGTACGGCAACACGCTGGACGTGCAATACACCGGCACGCCGGAAGAGATTCACTCCGACCCGGGCAAAAT
>Ga0315550_1002292_pt1 | contig 11739 bp, 10 predicted proteins | sample SalMarSW160190MG_2_FD_203100 | JGI IMG/M metagenome (GOLD analysis project Ga0315550, IMG submission 203100) | Salt marsh sediment microbial communities from the Plum Island Ecosystem LTER, Massachusetts, United States - Salt Marsh Sediment SW1601-90 ... | reverse complement strand
GTTTCTCTGAGATTAGACTGAAAAACTTGTTTTCATTACAAGGTGGTTTACAACAAAAAGAGAGAATGAGGGGGTTGCCCTTTATTCTACATGCACCCTGAAGAGGTCTATGTCTTCCGCCATCTCTCGTGTGCTCTTCAAGAACTCTCTGGTTGCCCGCTCCACATCCTTAGATTGCGTTATGTATCGTCCGACAATGATGATGTCTGCCCCGTTTGCCAACGCTTCAGGCGCTGTCTCAGGAGTTATTCCGCCAGCAACGGCTACCAAAAACTTCTTGTCTTGGAAGGCTTTTCGCATCTCTTTGATTAGGTCCCAGCGCGTTTTGCCTGTTTTCTCCGCGTCTATGGCTCGATGCAGAATCGCAACGTCAGGTAATTGTTTGAGTGACCGAAGCTTCTTGACAGGGTCGTCAACGTTCATCAAATCCATTACCGCATAGATTCCCAGCCTTTTTGCTTCTTTGATGAATTTGTCGATAGTTTCTGGGGTTGCTAAACCCGCGACTACAACGGCGTCGGCTGTTTCCTCAAAGGACATGTCAACTTCGACTTTTCCGACATCCAGGGTCTTCAAATCGGCTACGATGAACATGTCTTTAGCCACGTTCCTCAGTTCACGGATGACGTTTACGCCATACTTCTTCAGCAGAGGTGTGCCCACTTCGAGTATGATTCTGTCGCTCTCCGGCAGTTCACTTATGATCTTCTTCACTCTTTCCAAGTTGGGAACGTCGAGTGCTATCTGCAGGTAAGGTGGTCTCCACAGCCTAGGCACCTTGAAGCCCATTATCGGATGCTTTGCCCTGTCTTTGTCATACATGATTTTCTTCAGCGAAGGATAATTCTCTAAGGCTCTCTTCAACGCCAGTTTTGTGGCTCCATAATTGTAATGGTAGATGCTACGGTAATCCTTAGCCTTTGGATGAATAAAGACGCTGCATATGATCACCCAATCATCAACCTTATCTTCGGGGATAATCCCCTCCTCAACAGCGTCAGCAACCGCCTTTGCCACAGCTGCCTGAGCAGGACCAAAAATTTTTCCTGTCTGCTCCATGTTTTTCACAGTGACTTTTGGCACAAGAAGAGTGTGCGGTTTAGGTGGAAGATTCGGTCTGATAACTGCCAGAAGCGGAGTGTGACCAGCAGACAGGTTTGACAAGCCGTTGGCAAAAGCTTGCCCAATAGGGCCTTCTTTGTCTCCAATCAGCAAATCCACATGGGCAACTTCTGTTCCCTCACCCATCAAAGCCTCGCCAATCAGATAAGTGTGTTCTCTGCGCTTCATAGCCTCTTCAAAAACTGGTTTCCTCTCATCTGCATCCGAAAAGTCAACATCAAACTCTCTCATCCACTGATACAGAGTGTCACGGTGAATCCCCAACACCTCTGCTGTACCCTTAATCGTCGGTTTTGTCGACCTGCTCCCCCGAGACCTCCGTGTTTTCCTTTCCTCTTTCTTTGCTGTCGTTAGCAACTTGATGAATTCCTCTTTCGTTTCCGGTTTTTTGCCGTCATATCCCGACATGATACCACTCTCGATGAGAGCATTTCGCTGACCGTCTATAAAAATATGTCGGACTAAAAACTGCTATCTTTAATGAATCCGACACTTTCTTGAGGAAAATCTTTTTCAAAAAGAATTTTTCCGACAGAAATCTTTTGGCTTTCACTACTGATTGTTTCTTGAGAATTTGTTTGTTGTGTGTGAGTTTAGAAATTTCAAACACATTTGGGCAATTATGTTACAAGAATAATGTCTGTGAATGAAAAGCGTGTAGAACTTGTGGCTGAGTCTTGTTTATTTTGGTTCAGTTTGGCTGTTCGTAGGATCGAACATCAAATTCTCTGTGCTGATTTGCGTTTTTCAGCATTGTTTATTTTGATCTGATGCTCTTTTCTTCGCGTCTCTTCTTTTCATCTACTGCTTCCCGTATCCACTCGGAAGGCTTACCAACAGTCTTCAAGTACTTCAACTGGTCCGAGGTCAGACGTACTCCATAGTGAAGTTTCCTTTTACTCATTGCTTACCCCGTTTAAATTAATATTAAAAATATAGAAAAGCTTTGTGAAGTCAAAATATTAACTGCCGATATATCTAGTTTTATAGAAAAACGTAAAAAGAAGTCTTTCGAAGTTACAAACAGTTGACACAGTTTCGTGTAAAGAAATATAAATAAGTGACGTAATTCTCAGAAACCAACGGAACGCCCTAAAGATTCTGGGAGGAAGACTATGGTGGAAGATAAATTTTTGAAGTCGGCTCTTGGGTTAATTGATGCCAGCGAAGCCCATGAACGATACAGAGGAGAAGAGTGCATAAATCTGATTGCAAGCGAGGGACTCAAATCTCCAGCAGTAGAGCAGATGATGTGCTTATCAAAGGACTTGGAGTCCAGATACGCTGAAGGAGAGAACGACCTTAAGGGACACGTTAAAGCACGGCACTATCAAGGACAGAAATACATGACCCAAATCGAGAATTACGCAACAGACCTGATGAAAGACCTGTTCGGCTGCAACTGGGCTGACGTGAGGCTCGTTTCAGGCACCCACGCGAACCTTGCCACCTTTAAAGGCATCTCGTCGGCGACAAAAAATAACCGAATGGTGGTTTTGCCCCTCAGCGCTGGAGCTCACATCACCCATGACTATTCTGGTCTAGCCGGCAGAGTCTTGGGGTTGGAAACTGTCAATCATGCTTACAATATAGACGAATTGAACATTGACTCGGAAAAGTCTGCGACTATAATTGACGGAACTAGACCTGGCATAGTGACTTTCGGAGGCAGCGTCTTCCAGTTTCCTCATCCCGTTAAAAAGTTGGCAAAGGTCGCTAAAGAAACGGGAGCCTACGTTGTTTATGATGCAGCTCATGTGCTGGGCTTGATTGCCGGCGGAGAATTTCAGGACCCTTTTGGAGAAGGCGTGGATTTCATAACTGCATCGACCCACAAGACTTTTCCAGGACCTCAAGGCGGGGTCATACTCGCGAACTGTGAAGATGAAAGGATGAAAAAGGCGATTAAGAAGGTGCAACAGGCGATCTTTCCAATGACTACCTCAAACACCCATCTTGGGAGGCTTCCCGCCTTGGGTTTAGCAGCCTTGGAACTGAAACTGTATGGTAAGGAGCTGGCTAAGCAGACGATTAAGAACGCCCAGACCGCGGGCATGTGTCTGTTCGAAAATGGGGTGAAGGTTCTGGGAAGAAAGAATGGGTTTACACTGTCCCATCAGATTGTTGTTGACGTTCGAGATTACGGTGGCGGACAGAAAGTTGCCTCTAATCTTGAGGAAGCCAACATAATTTTGAACAAGAATCTTCTGCCCTACGATAATCAGCACAACCGCGGTGATCCGTCAGGTCTGAGGATAGGCTTTCAGGATGTGACCCGAAGAGGCTTCAAAGAAGACGACATAGAATCCATATGTTCATTGATGTTAGAGGTCATGAAGGGCAAAAGGAAACCCGTTGACGTGAGAAAGGACGTCACCAAATTGAGGCAGAGCTTCAAGGAGATCAAATACTGTTTCCAAAACATCAACGAAGCAAAAGAATATCTAACGAAACATGTTTAGGCATTCAAGAATCAAGTGGTTTTACAGAGTATAATCGTTTTTCAACCCCATCTTTCCGCTACGATAATCTTTTATATCAGAAGATATTCTCTTTTCTCAGGCAAAGGAAACTGGGCATATGAATAGCCATTCGATGACTTCAACAAGCACTTCTTGGCGCTTCTATAGCTTTGGCTATTTCTTTTATAACTAAGCCCAGTCAGCTACAAAATCTCGCATCTTAGCTTTCTGGGCTTCTTGGAGGGTTTAGTTATTATGAAACAAAATCATGAAAAAAACAGCAAGAGAATAGTGGTCAAATATGGAGGCGCCAGCCTCGCAGATCACGAACGGATATTGAGGGCAGTTACGGCAGTTGCTGAAGAAGCCAAGAAGGGTAGCCAAATCGTCGTGATCGTTTCGGCTATGGGAAAAACAACTGACACGCTTTTCAACGACGCCAAAAACAGCTCTAACGGCAGGTTACATAAGAAAGATTTAGATGAGATTCTGGCTATGGGGGAAAGAACCAGCATCAGAATCATCGCCGCAGCCTTGAAGGCACAAGGCGTGAACTCTCGTTACGTTGATCCTCATGACCCGGAATGGCCCATCATAACAGACGACGTTTTCTCAGACGCCAACCCAATTTTGGACACATGCTACGAAAGAGCCAGACAGAACGTGCTTCCCCTCGTGGAGAAAGGGGTCATACCCGTGATTGCAGGCTTCGTGGGAAGAACAAAAGACAACAAAGTAACTACCTTGGGGAGGGGCGGAAGCGATACAACCGCCTTCATCTTAGCGAAGGCTCTGGAGGCAGATGAACTCATCATGGTTACTGATGCTGAAGGAATTATGTCTGCCGACCCCAAGATAATAAGCGATCCGAAAAGGCTTCCGGAAATTGATGTGAACACTTTGGTTGGATTAGCGGACTCTGGCACAAAATTCATTCACAGGAAGGCTCTGCGATACAAGGATTCGTCCGTAAAAGTTAGGGTGATCAAGCACAGTCACGGCGATCTAAACGCAGAAGGCACAGTAATCAAGGGGGCACTCTCAACCGAGCTGGATGTAGTTCTGGCAAACCCGTCGCCTGCCCTGTCGATCACTGTTGTTGGCAAAGGTGTTTCTGAGCAGCCTCAAGTAATAAAGGAGCTGACTGAAACAGTGAAGAACCACGCAGGATTGTTGGGGTTATCCGTGAACTATGACTCCATGATACTTTACGCTTCAGAGAACTCAGACTCGAATCTGCTTCTCGAAAAAGTTCATGAAGTAATCCTGAAACACGAGGAAACGCTAGCAATGTCTGTCAGAAAACAACTAGCCTTCCTCAAAATCAAGGGCGTCGATCTGGAAAAGACGCCGGGTCTCACGGGAAGAGTAGCTGAGGCTCTGAGATTGAATGCCGTCAACATCTTCGGTCTGATGACCATCACATCCAGCATATTGCTGTTCGTAAACTGGAAGGAAAGAGAGAAAGTCATAAAATTGGTTAGGAACGCTTTAGAAGGTGACTAAAAATGTTGAAAGCAGCTGTTTTAGGAGCAACAGGCAACGTCGGTCAGATATTCGTTCAACTGCTAGAGGGGCACCCATGGTTCGAGACGTCAGTTGTGGCAGCCTCTGAAAGAAGCAAAGGAAGAACATACGGTGAAGCGTCAAGATGGAGACAATCAACACCTATTCCAGAAGATGCCGCTCAAATGAACGTTGTAGACATAACGCCGAAAGCCGTTAAGGACGTTGACATAGTCTTTTCAGCCTTGCCCTCCGCTGTAGCCAGAAAAGCAGAGGAAGATTTCGCTTCGGCAGGATACGTTGTGGTTAGCAACGCCTCTGCACATCGAATGGACCCTGATGTTCCCATGATAAATCCGGAAATAAACTGCAGCCACGTCAGCCTCATCGAGGAACAACGCAGAAAAAGAAAGTGGGACGGCGCCATCGTCACAAACCCCAACTGCAGCACAACAGTTCTGTCACTAGCCCTGAAGCCGATCTACGACAATTTCGGCATCAACAGCGTCATAGTATCCACGATGCAGGCAATCTCGGGCGCCGGATACCCGGGCGTAGCCTCCATGGACATAGTGGATAATGTTGTTCCATACATTGGGGGAGAGGAGGAAAAGATGGAGACCGAAATGCAGAAGATGTTGGGTTCTCCTTCGGAACCAGCGGATTTCAAGGTTTCAGCCAGCTGCCACAGGGTTCCAACAATTGATGGTCACATGGAAGCCGTCTTCGTAGAGACAAAGAAGAAAGCGGAGCCCAAAGCCGTAGCAGAGGCTATGGAGAACTTTGTTGGGGAACCGCAAAAACTCAATCTTCCGTCAGCCCCACCAAAGCCCGTTGTTGTTATGAAAGAGAAGGATCGCCCCCAAACCAGACTGGATAGAATGGAGGGAAATGGCATGAGCACTGTGGTAGGCAGAATCCGAAAGGACCCGGTGTTGAATGGGGTGAAGTTTGTGGCTCTAGGTCACAACACCATAAGGGGAGCCGCTGGATGCGGCGTACTCAATGCAGAATACTTGAAAGCAAAAAAATTCATCTAAAAGGAGAGAAAAAACTTTGGAATCAGGCAAAAAAAGGCGATTAAAAAGAATTCTTCGAGATGACAACCGAACCGTTATCGTCCCCATGGATCACGGCGTCACAATCGGTCCAGTTAAGGGACTGGTGAACATGCAGGGCATCGTTGACAAGTTGTTGCTTGGGGGTGTTGACGCGGTTGTCATCAACAGGGGTATAGCAAAAAGTGTTGACAATGGAAACGCTGGATTGATTGTTCATTTGTTCGGAAGCACGAATCATTGTCCCGACCCCAACAGTAAGGTTCAAATCTGCTCTGTAGCCGATGCCGTCAGGTTGGGCGCAGACGCTGTTTCGGTTCACGTCAACATAGGCTCTGAACAGGAAGCCCAGATGCTCTCAACAATGGGAAAAGTAGCCTGCGAATGCGACGATTACGGTATGCCCTTGCTGGCTATGATGTATCCGAGAGGACCAAGCATAAAAAATCAACACGCCTTGGATGTGGTGGCTCATGCCGCTCGCGTAGGCGCAGAGTTGGGAGCCGACATTGTAAAAACAAATTACACTGGCGACGCTGAATCCTTCAAAGAAGTAGTAAGCTGTTGTCATGTTCCAGTGATTATTGCGGGTGGTCCAAAAGTGGAGACCGTTAGAGATGTCTTGCAGATGGTGAGTGACTCGCTGAAGGCTGGAGGGGTAGGTGTCTCGATTGGCAGAAACGTGTTTCAGCATGAAGACCCCACAAAGATGGTTAAGGCTATTTCAGCCCTTGTCCACCAAAGAGCATCAGTCAGCGAAGCCGCAAAGATTCTTGGGGGATCAGAATGAAAGAACTGTGGATCGAAATAGATGAATCGCTTCCCGAAAACCAGAAAACCAAGTTGCTCAAGTCTGCTGCTCAGACTTGTGATGCTGTGCTGGTTGCCGCGAAGGATGTAGAGCTTGCCAAGAAGACCGGAAGTAAGGTTGCCTCAGATTCTGGGGAACCAGACATTACTGTTGTCTCAATCTTCGACAGGGAAAAAGTGAAGGCGCTGAAGGCTACGGGCAGAACTGTCGCTGTGAAAATAATCATCGAGGGAAAAAAAGATGAGGAGACAGCCATAGAGGCGGCGGAGCTCAAATCCGATTACGTTATTGTGGGCACTCCAGACTGGAAAATTATTCCCCTAGAGAACCTAATCGCCAAGACTCGAGGAAAAACCAAACTGCTCGCAGAAGTCTCCAGCACAAAAGAGGCAAAGGTTGCCTTGGAAACATTGGAGCTAGGCTCAGACGGAGTGGTCCTGAAGACCGTTAGCCTTGAAGAACTCAAACAGACAGCAGAGTTTGCCAAGAAGGCTGCTTCTGCGCTTGAGTTGGTCGCTGTGGAGGTTACAGAGGTGAAGGCGATTGGAACCGGCGCCCGATCCTGCATCGACACATGCGAGCTTATGAAGCCGGGAGAAGGCATTCTCTTGGGTTGCCAGTCATCCGGTTTGTTTCTGGTTCAGGCTGAGGTTCATGAAAGCCCATACGTGGAAACCAGACCCTTCCGTGTAAATGCTGGACCCCTGTCACTGTACGCCCTCACTTCCCCAACCCGAACCAGATACCTGTCGGAACTGAAGGCTGGGGAAGAAGTTCTGGTAGTGGACAGGGAAGGAAAAGTCAGGTTAACCAATGTTGCACGGTCGAAGATCGAGTGGAGACCCATGCTTCTCATCGAAGCGGATTACAGTGGCAAAACTTTGAAGCTGATTGCCCAGAACGCCGAAACCATACGGGTTGTGACTCCGGAAGGCTCCAAGGCAGTTACGGACTTGGTGAAGGGTGACAAGATTCTGGCTCGTGTGGAAGAGGGCGGCAGGCACTTCGGAACATTGGTGAAAGAAGAAGCTGTGATAGAGCGTTGACAATAAGAGTCTGCGTTTCAGTTCCTCCCAAAACGGTTGATGAAGCATTCTGTTTGATAGAACAGGCTGAGGCTCAACATGCAGACCTTATCGAAGTAAGACTGGACAGCCTCAACGCACATGACCGTATCGCAGACATTCCACCATGCAGCAAGACACCCCTGATAGCCACAAACAAATCAACAGAACAGCACGGCAAATTCTCTGGAAGCGAAACTGAGCGCCAAAAAATTTTGGTTGACGCCGCAAGAAACGGCTTCACGTACGTGGACGTAGACTTAGGCACACCCAACCAAACAGAATTAATCACTAGTCTGCATGAGGCTGGAGCAAAAGTCATAGTTTCATTTCATGATTTTGAACAAACTCCTCCAATCTCAAAACTGGGCAATGTTCTCGATGAAGAAGTTGCTTTGGGCGCTGATGTCTGCAAGATTGTAACCACAGCCAGAACTGTGAAAGACAACTCGATTACGTTAAATTTTGTTTCAAAGGCTTCCAAGAAAGTCAAGCTGGTCTGTTTTGCTATGGGCGAACTCGGTCAGCATTCTAGGTTGGTGTCTCCTGTTTTCGGCGCCTTCTTCACGTTTGCTTCTCTTGACGAAAAAAGAAAAACGGCAAAAGGGCAACTTACTATTCAGGAAATGAACAGCGCATACGAGGCTTTGGGGCTAAAATAAAATGGCAATCAACGGAAAAACTAGGGTTTGCGCCATCATCGGTGACCCAGTGGAGCACTCTCTAAGTCCGGTAATGCATAACGCAGCCTTCCAAAAATTGGGGCTAAATCTTGTTTACGTGGCTTTCAAGGTAACAAGAAACGAACTGAAGGAAGCAATTTCTGGCGCAAGAAGTTTGGGTCTGCGAGGATTAAACGTGACCATGCCCCACAAAAATGCTGTCATAAAATACTTGGATGGGACCGATTCGACGGCAAAAGCCATCGGCGCAGTTAACACAATCCTGAACGAGCAGGGAAAGCTAGTCGGATATAACACAGACGGCAAAGGCGCTATGATTGCCCTCCAAGAAAACGGCATATCCATAGACGAAAAGAAAATGCTTCTCCTCGGAGCGGGCGGCGCAGCAAAAGCCATAGCCTTTCATGCAGCCCAAGAGGTAGAGGAGTTGGTTATTGTTAACAGAACCTCAGAGAAGGCAGAACAGCTGGCTGAATTGTTATGCAAGAAGTTTGGCAACAAAGTGAAGGGCAGAGCGCTCTCAGCTGAGGTTCTAGAGGAAGAACTGGAAACCACTGATATTCTGGTTAACGCCACCTCTGTGGGTATGAATCCGGACGTTAACAGGAGTCCAGTTCCGTCAGATTTGCTGAGACATGACTTGTGTGTGATGGATATAATCTATAATCCCCTAGAAACAAAACTGCTAAAAGATGCAAAGGCTGTGGGAGCTAAGGTTGTTTCGGGTCTGGAGATGCTTCTTTATCAGGGAGCCGTCGCCTTCGAAATCTGGACTAACTGTCCGGCTCCGGTTGATGTGATGAGAAAGGCTGCGTTGGACAAACTAGCTGAACAGGGTGGCAACCATTGAGGGGAAAAGCTGAGGCGATAAGTCACGGCGCAGCCACAATAATTAATGCCATAGCAACAGGCAAGGGAGCAGCCGTAGGAGTAGACCTGTGGACAAAAGCCTCCGTCACACTCACAGACGAACCCGGAACAGTAAAAGTTAAGATTCTGTCAGATTCCTCGGAGAATCCAGTTCTGGCACAAAAGACGGTTGAACATGTTCTCAACCATTTTGGGTTAGAAAAAAAGTTTGGCGCCAAAGTTGAAACAAGGTCAAACATTCCCGTGGCAAGGGGACTGAAGAGCAGCAGTGCAGCGGCAAACGCCATAGCCTTGGCAACCACTGCGGCATTGGAACGTAGCTTAGATGATGTTGATGTGGTGAAGCTGGGTGTTGACGGGGCAGTGGACGCAAAGGTTACTGTAACCGGCGCCTTCGACGATGCCTGTGCCTCATATTTTGGCGGGGTCGTAGTCACCGACAACATGGAACGAAGAATCGTTAAACGCTTTGAACTGGATGAAGCCCCAGCGGTTCTGTTCTATGTTCCAGCCAAAAAAACCTACACAGCAGATTCAAACGTCAGGCGAATGAAGGACATGGCTCCCGTTGTCAAACTAGCTTACAGAGAAGCCTTGAACGGAAACTACTGGGAAGCCCTAACCATGAACGGTTTAATATACTCTTTAGCACTGGACTACGATTCATCCCCAGCCATAGACGCACTCACAGCAGGAGCCCTTGCCTCCGGGTTGTCCGGAACTGGACCCGCGGTTACAGCCATCGTTCCCAAAGACAAGCTAGATGACGTGAAGGAGGTTTGGCAGAACCGTGAGGGAGAAATCCTAGAAGCTCAGATTAATCAGGAGAAAGCTAGGGTGGTAGGCTGAAAAGATGGAGGTTACAGTCGAAAACACAGATCATCTGGAGGGCGTGGTTTCGGCTCCTCCGTCAAAAGCTTTCACTCACCGGATGCTCATAGCAGCATCATTGTCTAATGGCACCTCAGAAATCTCTAATCCTCTAGTCTCGGATGACACTCAAGCGACCCTAGAGGCAGTAAAGGCGCTTGGAGCAGAAACAGAATTACATGAAAACTGCTGGACAATCCATGGACAAGAAAAACTCAAGACGCCTGACAGCCCCATAGACTGCAGAGAGTCGGGGTCGACTCTTCGTTTCATGATTCCAGTTGCAGCCCTTGCACCCGGACCTTCAACGTTCCTTTTTGGGGCATCCTTTGAGCGGAGACCTGTTGCGCCCCTTCTTGAGAGCCTCAGGGAACTGGGGGTCGAATCTGCGGTTCAAGGAAACGGTTCATCTGTTATGGTTTGTGGAGGGGGAATCAGGGGAGGAAAAACTTCGATACGGGGGGACATAAGCTCCCAGTTCATCTCTGGACTGTTATTTGCCTGTCCAAGGGCGAAGGAGGATACGGAAATCTTTGTTACAACCAAGCTGGAGTCTAAGGGCTACGTGGAGATGACTCTTGAAGTGTTGGTTAAGCATGGGATGGAGGGTGCTGTAAATGATGATCTTTCGTGCCTGTGGATTCCCTCAGATCAAAGCTACGTTCCATGCGATCATACGGTTCCGGGAGATTTTTCTTCTGCAGCTTTTCTTTTGGCAGCCGCGGCGGTTACTTCATCGCGGGTAACAGTGAATCGTCTTGAGTATCAAACGGCTCAGGGCGACAGGGCAATAGTGGGCATACTCGGGGAGATGGGTGCAGCCGTTAAGATAGGAGACGATTCTGTGGAGGTTGAGGGAGGGCAGCTTGTTGGGGTTGACATCGACGCCAAGGATATTCCTGATTTGGTTCCTGTTTGTGCTGTTCTTGGTTGTTACGCTGAGGGGCGCTCGGTGATATATAATGCAAAGAGGCTTAGATACAAGGAATCAGACCGTCTCGATTCGGTAAGCACAGAACTGAAGAAGATGGGGGCAGACATCATAGTGAACGAGGACGGCTTAACCATAAACGGTGGAAGCGGATTACATGGGGCAACAGTTGATCCCCATAACGATCACAGGATTGCCATGGCGTGTGCCGTAGCTGCTCTGGGAGCCGAGGGGAAAACAAAAATTCAAAACGTTGAATGTATAAATAAGTCGTATCCGCAGTTCTTCAGTGATCTGCGTGTGTTAGGAGCGAATGTCGTTGGGATGTAATTCGATAGGAAAAGAATTCGTTGTAACCTGCT
>Ga0315550_1002288_pt1 | contig 11744 bp, 6 predicted proteins | sample SalMarSW160190MG_2_FD_203100 | JGI IMG/M metagenome (GOLD analysis project Ga0315550, IMG submission 203100) | Salt marsh sediment microbial communities from the Plum Island Ecosystem LTER, Massachusetts, United States - Salt Marsh Sediment SW1601-90 ... | reverse complement strand
GCCGATAATGAGAAATGAAATTATCCCTGGAGATCCTGCAACTTACAATCCGATTAGTTCAGGTTCTATGATCTTTGATATGGCAGGAAATATAATTAATTATTTCGACACAGACAATAAAATAGCGATTCCTTACAACTCTACAACTATGGTAATTGAGAAAAGCTCTTCTGAAGATTTTTTGACTCTATTCAATCTTTATACAGGTGTAGAAGAAGTATTACCTATACCCGGTAATGCTTTAGATATTGTATATAATCCAGAATTTGATACATTTCTGACCTTAAATACAGTAATTTCAACCGAAACATGGGATGGTTTACAAATAGCGTATCAGTATATTTATGAGTATAATATAACAGGACATTTGCTCTGGGAGTGGAACGCTACTGAATATCTGCCTTTCGATTCAATTAAACACACTTCATTAGGATTTAATGCAACTTATGATGGTTATGCGGATTGGATGCATGCAAATTCTATGGTATGGGATATCGATAATAATCAAATTCTATTACTCGTAAGAAATCACGATACAATTTATGATATAAGTGAGAATAATGGTAGTATACTTTGGTCAGCAGGACGATTAGGCGATTTTACTATTAAAGATGCATCAGGTCAAGTTGTAGATTCGATTTGGTGGCATCCTAACAGTCTTAAAGCAATTGGTGATAATAATTATGTGATTTTTGATAATGATGCTTACAATATAACAAATCCAGATTCCCTTCAACTTTTAGATGGATATTCAAGATATCTGGAATTCAATATTAATGTTGATGCTTCAACAATTCAAGAAGAATGGTCCTTTACAGCTCCAAATTCCTCCTATTACTCGCCAACTTCAGGTTATGGTGAAAGATTACCAGATGGAAATACTCTAGGTATTTTTGGAAATAGAGGTGATTTAGCAGTACTACTTAACGATACTTATCCAATTTTCTTTACAGAGGTGAATACAGAAGGTGAGATTGTTTGGGAAATTAAGATGCAAAATTCCACAGAATTTGCCTATCAAAGTTCGATGATTCAACGATTTTATGAGACTCCACTCCTTTTCCTTGAAAATGATACCTACTTACTTGATATGGGAGAAAGTCCAGAATTTAATATAGTTACTTGGGATTGTATGGGGTATCCTATAGATACATCAGCTTCTCTGAAAATACTAGAAGGTGATGAAGTTTTCTATGAATCTACTTTTACTTACCTAGCATATCATAATCCTACTGGAATCTCTCTCAAATTATCAGGTTTAGCAGTTGGAGAATATAATTTTACAATTTTAATAGAAAACGCTGATGGATTAACCAGTTCTGCTCAAATCTATATTACAATGGAACTTAATTTACCAGTGGTTCTAGGTATAGTAATAATTTCAGGTATAATAATAATAGCAATAAGTGTTTTATTTCTAAGAAAGTTCTTACAAATCAAAGAATCCAAACCTGAAGATAAAGGTGAAACACCTACAGTAGAAACAGAAGAAACTGTATAGTTTCTTTCCCTTTATTCTACATCGATCAAGTAAGTATTGTCCTTTATAGCAACTATTCTTACCCTTTCATCTCTTTCAAAACGGTCATAATAATTGTAACTTTTAGCAGGTAATTTTTGAACTCCTTGACCTTCCCCTAAATCAACGTGAATTACTCCTCCTTTAGCATCTACTGGGATATATACAATGCCTTCCATACCAATCAATTCATTTCCTCTCTTTATTGGTTCCACTTTTGTTGATGAAATTCTTTTCCAGAGAGCAGTTATCCCCCATGCTATAATGAAAGGTGATACTATAACAATTAGAATTCTGAAAATCCTTAATCCTATACTATCAGATATTACTCTTAATGTAGATAAACCTAAAATTCCAAAAATTAAGAAATAGGTTGAAAGAAGTAAGAATATTGGAGCAGAGGACTGAGTTACATCTTTTAAGCTCTCTAACTCAACATGAGTGATATTTCCTTTAGCAGTAACATCATGATCGTGATCAGCTGAAATATCATGGTCTGTTGAAACATCATGGTCTACAGAGAAATCGTGATCTACTGAAACATCATGGTCTACAGAGAAATCGTGATCTACTGAAACATCGTGGTCTACAGAGAAATCGTGATCTACTGAAACATCGTGGTCTACAGAGAAATCGTGACTGAGAGAAAGATCATGGAATTCAGGTTCTGAAAGAACATCGTGATCAATTGATATATCATGAGAAGTTCCAAATGAATGAGTTAAACTTTCTATATTGAAAATAAAGGATAAAAGAACTAATATTCCTCCTGAAATTAGAAGACCTAAAGAAATGTACCAAAGTACATTTTCAAATCCAGTAAGAAATGTGGTAAAACTCATTATGTACACTATTTATTCCTTTATCTGTGAGTAAAGAGTACATTCATTCTTAAAAACCTATAGAAATTAAATGTGAAAAGTCTTTTAATGTCAAGCTTAACTAGTAATATGATGGATAACTCAAAAGATGATTCAGAATTTAAATTGTGTTTAGAAGAATTCGGAAAATCAGGAGTCAAACCTAAAATCTATTCTATAAATCAAGAAAGAATTGCAAAGATTAAGTTCAAAGTACTAGAAAAAATAAACCAAATAAAATTGATAGCAAGAAAACAAGATTGTGCTATTGGTATTGTTGGAGGTTTTGTAAGAGATTTATTATTAGATAAACCTTCTGAAGATGTTGATTTTGTGGTTTTTAAAGGAGATATAAACAAACTTACAGAATCAATAGCTAAGAAATTAAACGGTAAAATTGGTAAAATGAGTAATAAGACTTTTACGACACAAATAAGATTTCCTGACCATTTAGTATTCGAATTTAACTCAACTAGAAAAGAACGATACGAGTATCCATCTAGAATTCCCATTGTTGAAGCAGCAACTATTGTTGAGGATCTTCAACGTAGAGACTTTACAATAAATGCTTTTCTCATGTTCAATGACAAATATCTTGATATTTTTGAAGGTACAAAAGATCTTCATAAACGTTTAATCAGAACTACTCGTAATCCTGATGAGGTGTTTAGAGAAGACTATCTTAGAATGTTTAGGGCTATTCGATTTGCATGTAGATTGAACTTTGAAATTAGTAATGAAACAAAAAAAGGCATTAAATTACATGTTAGAAATATTCTTGATGTTCCATCTGAAAGAATACTAATTGAACTCAAACAATCTTTTGAATATAATCCTTTGATGGCTTTTAACTTAATGGTGAACCTCAATATCTTTGAAACAATGTTCCCTCAGATAATAAACTCGAAATTAGACTTAAATCAATATCAGGTAAAAACTACTTTTAACAAAATAAGAGAAGAAATGAAGTTTCTTGAAAGTAAAAATGTAACAGATATTTATCCATATCTTGCATTGTTTCTGAAGGAAATTAAAATAGAATCAAAATCTAGAGATACTGAAAATTCTCTTTTAATAGAGAATAAGAAAACAGAAGCTATAAGACAGATTCTTATAAATTATAAATTTTCAAATAAAGAAAAAGAGACCATACTCAATTACATTCATTTTACAGAAATTTTGGCTAAAACTTCAGAACAAAATATGAGTGATTTTGAAATTCGTAAATTTATCCGTTCTACATATCCGAAAACAGAAATTATATTCTTAATTATAGAAGCACTTCAAAGTATAAAGAAATCTAAAATAAATTATGAGAAATTAGAAAAGTGTTTTGTAAATATTGGCGCTAATAAAGATTTGATTTTCTTTGAACCAGCTTTAAACGGCTTGGAGATAGCTGATTTTTTAAAAATAGAAGGTAAGGAAATTGGAGAAGCTAAAAAATTATTATATGATGCAATAATGAGTGAAGAAATAAACAATAACAAACAAGATTGTTTGCTTTATCTTCAGAAGAAATATAATCGTTAGGGAGAAAAAGATATTAAGATTTTTACTAAAGAATATCCAATGGTCGCTCTTCAAAATAAAAAAACTGTAAAAGCTCTTTCAATTTTGTCAGTTTTTCTGCTTTTGCTTATATTTAATTCTATATCTTTTAAAGGAGAAGAGTATCAAGAGATCATTACTAAGACTTCAGAATTAGAAACTTTACCGAAATTATATACAAATATTGAGGAAATATTCATTGATTCTGATGAGGATTTCATAACTTTAGGCTGTCCCGGGAATGGCACTGAGAGTAGTCCTTTTCTAATTGATTCCTATATCGTAAGTCCTGGATTAAATGAGACTAGCATTTTTTATATAAGCAATGTAACTAAGCACTTTATAATACAAAATTGTCAAACTGAGAATGTTGGTGGTATTATTCTAGAAGGTCTTAATTCAGCTACAGCTATATTAAGATATAATCAAATTATGCGTATAAATTTGTATTATCCTGCAATAATTAGGACTTGTATTAGTATTATTGATTGTTCTAATGTTATTGTTTCGAACAACACATGTGATAGTAATGTAAATGGAATTATTATCTCAGATTCAAGAAATGTAACTGTAGTGAATAATACAATACTAAATGGAATAAATCAACCATCAAGTGATAGAAGGTATTGTGGCTTGACTGTCTCTGATTCTCATAATTGTAGCATTTATAATAATCACTTTGAAGAGGGGGGAATTTTCTTAGATGTTTCTAAAGAAGAAATTTCTTCCTTAACAATCCAAGATAATTCTATTTTACGTTGGGATGGTGGAAAACATATCTCTACTAAAACTTCAATTTTAGCTCTCAAGAACGCATCTGATCAGATAATTGATGCATCAATATTTGGTCAAATTATTATTATAAAATGTGAAAATATTCTTTTAAGAAATATGAGATTTAATAACTCTTTTGTGGGATTTTCAGCATTTTTCAGTAATAATTGCAGAATAGAAAATGGTTTTTCTACCTTCTGTCAAATCGGATTTTTAGATTATCACTCCAAGAATACCGAGTTCTATAATATAACTAGTTTAAGTAATGTTCGTGGAGTGCAATTATCTTCATCTGAATATTGTTCAATAGACGAATTAACAGCTACCAAATGTAGTTCGTACGAAGGTCTCTATATTGATGAAAATACAAAACATGCAATTGTCAAGAATAGCAATTGTTCCTATAATAGTTTGAGTACAGGAATTCAAGACTCAGGTCTGAATACTTCATTGGTTAATAATCATATGGAACACAATTATATTGGTATTTCACTCTGGAGTTCAGAAAATACTACTATAATTAAGAATGAAATTAATCATAATAGAAATCAAGGTATTTACATTTCAGGTTCAGCAAATTCACTTGTTTATGAGAATACGATAGCATTTAACAGAAATTATGGTATATATGTTACTAATAGCATTCAAGGTACAATATCTACTAATTTAGTCTACGAAACCGAAGGTTATGCTATTTTCTTAAGTTCAAGCACCCAATATTTCTTGATCTATCGAAATACATTCATCAATAATGAACCAGTAATAGGCTTAAGTCAAGCTTTTGATAGCGGATTTCATAATTACTGGTATCAAGCTGACGTAAAAATCGGAAATTATTGGTCGGGATCGTCAAAGAAAATCTATGAAATTGATGGTGATGCCAACAATCAAGATTTGTATCCAATAAAAGACCCTGTGATTTATCCACCCGATTCATTTTCCTGGAAAACATCGTTTCCTAATTTACTTGTTTTTCTTATCATTTCTATTCTAGGTTTTCAAACATTGAGAAGAAAGAAAAAAGAACAGAATTTCCTGTAAATACTAAAGAATTGTTTTCTTGTAGTATTCCAGAAACGTTAATATAGACCCCTCTACTTTTTTATTCGATTGGTTTGTTTCAAACACTAATAGTTACTAAAAAAAAATCTAAAACCATTTTTTTAGATGTTATTTTTTTGCTATTAGTGACCTCTAGTCTTTTGATTAATGTCAAGATTATAAGTATATCAAATGCATTTGCTGAAAATTCAATTACAGATAAATCAAATCAGAAAAATTGTTCTAGATCTGTTAATGATAATTTAATAGTAGCTGGTTCACTTTCCTCATCTGAGTTTAATATAACTACATCCAATCACTATTATGATGGGTATAATTTGTTCGTTTTAGATAGACAAAATGCGGATACTCACTTACACGAAATATATTTAGTAGTTATAGATATGTTAGGAAAAATAATCTCTTCAAGATATTTAGGCTCTACTCTAGCTTCAGTCTATTCTGTTGCAAAATTTATTAATTCTACTACTGTTGTAGTTGGAGGAATACTAAAGCCTTTTCTCTGGAATTTCTTCAAAAACACTATAAGTGAACTAGATTTCGATGAACACCATGATATTGAGTATATAAGCGCAACAGACACTTTTCTTACTTTTGAAAGAGAAGAAATAAGTATAGAAAGCATTGCTTACACTTTTGATAAAATTGTTGAATATACTCATACGGGAGAAGTTGTGTGGTCGGTATCAACTAATTCTTTTGTCTCTTATACTGACTGGTGCCCTTATCAAGATATGCTAGGTGAAACACGTTCTATAACTCACTGTAATTCGTTGTTTTACAATCCTGATGATGATACGATTTTACTCAATTGCCGAAATTTAAATACTATCTATAAACTAAATCACACTTCAAAGGAATTAATATGGTCGTTAGGAGAGCATGGCGAGTTTGATTTATATGATATAAAAGGAAACAAGAAAGATTCCTTATGGTATCACTGTCACGCTGTTGAGTATTTTGATGATAACAAGATAATTTTATTTGATAATGATTATCATAATCAGACAAATGTAGCCAGTAGATTCTCTAGATTAGTTGAAATTGAGATAGATGAAGAAACGAAAACTGCCAATGAAACGTGGACTTATGTTGCTCCAGAAGAGTATTCAACTACTATCTGGGGGGATGCTGACAAATTGCCAAATGGTGATAGGTTAGGTACATTCGGAACTCCAATTCATACCTTTGAATCTCGTAATGCTAAAATCCTAGAAATCAATGAACAAAAAGAAATAGTATGGAAACTTGATTTTGTAGAAAATGAGCTTTACGATTATAGTATATATAGGTTTGAACGTTTTAGACCATCTCCTGGATTAGAAGAACTAGAAACAGTTTATAGTAATTCTATTGAAAATACAACAATCCAGCTAGAAACATGGTCAGGTTACAGAACTAGAACAAATTTAGAAGGTTATTATAAATTATATTTAGATGATTCGTTGATTATTGAAGATATACATATTTTTAGGTCATATTGGAGAAAATCTATCTTAAATCTGAATCTTGGAAAATTAGTAGTAGGTTATCACAATCTCACAATTGTTTTAGAAGATGATTCTGGGCATATAACACTACGTACAATTGATGTTGAAATAAAATCATTTTATGTTATTAGAACAGGTTTTACCGAAATAGAACTAGGACAACCTGATACATTTTTGCGATGGGAAGGGAAAGCTGAATCTCCTCTTCTTTTAAATTTAACAATCAATGAAATATTATACAATTCATCATCATGGTTTGATAGTAATATCAGTATTGATCTATCTAGCTTAGGAGTTGGAGAACATAAAATCGAATTCCATCTGTTTAATAGTAGTGTATTAGTGTATAATGAAACCTTTTATGCATATGTTTATCCAGCAGAAGCTCCAATAGTGATTACAGCTTCTAATGAAATTTCGGTCACATGGGGAGAAGTAGAATACATCACATGGAATCTTTCTGATAATACACCAGTTAAATGGGAGATTTGCGTAAATGAAATATCGTATTTGATGCAAGATTGGAAAATGAAATTCTATGAGTTAAATTGGAAAATACCTAATTTCAAAGAAGGGAATTATAATATCACTATTTCACTCTTTGATCAGGCTGGATATACAAGTAGCTCAACAGTTAATCTTACAATAATCTCTCCATCTCCACCAGTACTGATCAGTTTACCTGGTGAAGAAGAATATCAATTTGGTGTTGGAAATATTTCTCTCTCTTGGATTGTTCATGGGGGAAATTTCTGGAATATTTTCATTGATGGTTCCATCTACTCTCACGGGACTTTAGACTGCAATTTATTGATATTCCAAACAGATGATTGGGATATATCTACTTGGAGTATTGGAAAACATTCAGTAACTCTTGAAGTTATTGACGAAAATGAAGAAGAATCTATTTCTACAGTCGAAATTATAATTTGGCTAAATAAGGCAGATGCATATGCAGATAGCATAGTAATTCTGCTTTCAGATTTATATGATAATGGAGAGAATGCTTTGGGTAAACCTGATGGTGAAACTTGTGGGCTTTTTGAAGGCTATACTCTAGGCTATATTACACTAGATATGGGTGAGCAAGAAGAGATTCTTAATCGCAATGGGGATGATTTTAAAGTGTATGCAAGTGGAGGTGAGTATCAGATCTGGATTGGGAATGATATCAATGTTCCATTTACATATTTAGGTACAGCAATTGGAAATTCTAGTTTTAATATTGGTTCAGTTTCACTTAATGAAGTAAGATATGTTAAGATACAATATACTCAAGGAGAATTCATTGAATTAGATGCAATTGAAGCAATCTATTATAACATACCAGAATGGGATAGTTCTCCACCTGAAATACATCAGCTAATGGATGTTGAAGTTAACATAGGTGATCAAGTACATATACTCACTTGGACTGCTTTTGACAGTAATCCATATAATTACTCAATATTGATGAATTCAGAAAAATTCCAAGAAGGATATTGGCATGGTGAAGCAATAAATTGTACAATTCCTCTTACAAAAGCCGGTGAAATTCTTGTTACACTTGTACTCTTTGATAGTTTTGGAAATAGTGCAAATACATCAGTAAAAATTACGGTTTTTGGAACAACACAAACAGCCTTAATTTTGAGTATTATCTTACCCAGTATAATCGTTGTGGTTGGGATAGCTCAATTATTGATTCGCATAAGAAAAAAAATCTAAAGTTAGTCCAGAAGACGTATTTTTAATTGATTTTTTTCTAACGAAAAATCATAAGATTAGGCTTTTAGTTTTTCAAGAAGCTTTTCTTTATCCTTCAAATCGCTCTCTTCTACTATCTGTATAATTGTCTTGTTTTGTTCAAAAGCTTTTTTCGCTAGATCAGCAGCTGTATCATATCCTACTTCTGGCGCAATTCGAGTTACTATCATCACATCATTCTGTAGTTGTTTTTGTATTGTTTCTATGTTCGCTTCCAAATCTACTAAACAGTGTTTGTTGAAAGAATCTAAACCACTTGCAAGTAATCTTATGGAATCAAGAGTATTTACAATCATCAAAGGTTTCATGGTGTTAAGATCAAGAATGCTTCCTATACTTTCAGCAAAAGTGATAGCAGTATCATTTCCTATAACATGAATGCAAACTTGTAGTAACATCTCTGATTGTGTCGGATTGATCTTACCTGGCATTATCGAAGAACCTGGTTCGTTTTGTGGAAGTATGAGTTCACCTAATCCGGCTCGTGGACCGCTACCCATCCACCTTATATCATTTGCTAATTTAATGAGAGACAAAGCTAGAGATTTGAGTTCATTACTCACTCTCACTAAGCTACTGTGTGAAGCTATAGCTTCTGCTTTAATCTTACTTGGATGAAAGTCTATCCCTGTTGTTTCAGAAAGATATTTTATTGCTTTTGGACTGAATTCTTTGTGTGTATTTAGTCCTGTACCGACAGCTGTTCCACCTAAAGGTATGAAACTAAGATCTTTACAAGAATTAACTAATTTCTTTAAACTGGTTTCTAACTGTTGTTTATAGACTGAAAATTCCATGGATAAAGGGATTGGTACTGCATCTTGAAGATGTGTTCTTGCTACTTTTATAATGCCTTGAAATTCTGTAATTTTGTGTTCGAGAGTTTTAATGATCTTTTCCAGTTCTGGCAGAAGTCTTTCTTGTATTGTTACAATTGTAACTAAATGCATTGTAGTAGGAATAACATCATTAGAAGATTGTCCTTGGTTTACATGATCATTTGGGTGAATAGGACGTTTCTGACCGAGAGGTGCTCCTAATATTTCGTTAGACCGATTAGCTATAACTTCGTTCATATTCATGTTTATCTGTGTTCCAGATCCTGTTTGATAGATATCTACAGGGAATTGATCTAAGAACTTAGATTCTTGAATTAACTCATTTAGCGCTTGCAAAATAGCTTTTGCATCTGTATCACTAATTTGTTTGAGATCTCGATTTGCTAGCAGTGCTGCTTTTTTCACCTGGGCTAATGCGATGATAAAGGATTTAGGGAATTGCTTCCCGCTAATATGAAAGTTCTCTAATGCTCTTTGAGTGTTAATACCCCAATAGACCTCTGCTGGAACCTCAAGCTCTCCTAATACATCTTTTTCTATTCTTACTCTCTTATTCATTTTTAGTCCACTTTGTACGTATATCATTAATTGCTGTACCAGGCTTGACTCCTTTTGGACACACGCGATTACAAACAAAGAATTTCTCACAAGCAGGAACACCATTCTCTCCCGATACTTTTTCTAAAATCTCATTACGATGTTCTTCAGAAAGTCTATTATCTGCAATAAATCTGTCAGCTTTAGCAATAGCCATCGGTCCATAATAGTTCTTGTTTTTTGCGTTTACTGGACATGCCCAACACAGTCCACAAGCGATACAATTAATCAAATGTTCTATTGATCTAGCTGCCTCAAAACTTTGATGTGATTCAGGAGCAGTATCTTTCCATTCTCGAGTAAAATATGGTTGAACTTCTCTGTAGAATTCCCAGAACGGCTCCATATCTACAATAAGATCTCGGATGATTTCCATATTTGGTAATGGTTCAATCAAAATTTCGTTCTTTTCATCCCAATCAGGATGGTCACCGAATTTGAATTCAGGTAGTTTTACAGGTTTCTTCATAGTCTTAACAGTAGCAACTTGTGTTCTACAAGCAAGTTCAGGAACTTTGTCAATAGTAATACTACATGAACCACAAATTGCACCTCTACACGAATATCTGAATGCTAAAGAAGAATCAAGATGATCTTGAATATAGAATAAAGCTTCAAGAACAGTCATTCCTTTTCTTTTAGGAACTTCATATCGTACATATCTTGCTTTGGTTTCATTAGGTTTTTTTCTATATACTAAAAATGTCTGTGTTTCAATCATCAATATACACGCTCCTTTACTTCAAAATGTCCAAGTTTCACAGGTTTTCCATAAAGACTCAACTTCCCTTCTTTATCTCTAGTTACCATAGAATGAACCATAAATTTCTCGTCATTTCGATTAGGATAGTCAATCCTCGAGTGAGCTCCTCTGCTTTCTTTTCTCCACAAAGCAGCAAAAGCTGTAACTTCTGCAATATCTAACATATTTCTTAATTCTAAAGTTCTGACCAGACCATAATTAAATTGTCTTTCTGATGTAGATATAGTCACATCTTTGAATTTTACTTGAAGTTTGCAAATTTCTTCATAAGCCTCTTGAAGTTCTTTTTCAGTTCGAAAAACTCCCACCTTAGAATCTAAAATCTCTCCCATGGCATTCTTTATGTCAATAGGTTTTTTTCCTTTATTTTTGTTCCACTTGGCAAAGAGATCTTCTGTGTTTTTATGCTGTTGTTCTTCAGCTTGCACTATTTCTTCCTCCTTTGGTAGTTTAGGTAAGCCTTTCTCAAATAGAGTTTTACCTATATGCCTGCCAAATACAGCTGTTTCAAGTAAAGAATTACCACCTAAACGATTAGCTCCA
>Ga0315550_1002284_pt1 | contig 11752 bp, 10 predicted proteins | sample SalMarSW160190MG_2_FD_203100 | JGI IMG/M metagenome (GOLD analysis project Ga0315550, IMG submission 203100) | Salt marsh sediment microbial communities from the Plum Island Ecosystem LTER, Massachusetts, United States - Salt Marsh Sediment SW1601-90 ... | reverse complement strand
GATGCAGGTCATTTATTACAAAGACACTGAACCGGTGCTCTGTTCCGCCGGCAAGCTCCTCATCCCAAAAATCAATCATCAATCCCACCGGCGAAAAGGCATCGCGCACATACTTCTCGAAATAAGGTTCAAACGTGAGTTTCTCCAGGTCGATGAAGTGGTCGCTTGTCGCACCACCTTCAGGCCTGGGCTTATCGCCAGCCCGCGAATACCCTAATCCGCAGAAATGAAGCACACCGGCACATTCACGATGGCAACGCCAAAATTCCGTAAGGGCCGCTAAATAACGAGCATAAAGCAAACGCCGCTGAGTGGCGGTCGAATTTGGCCCAAGCAAATTGTCATACACCTTATCTGTTAAGCATGTTGTCGTACCGTCACGATTAAGCCACAACCACGCATACTCATTGATTATAATTGGAAGCTTGTAATCTTTCTGGGCATCTCTCAAACGGGGTTTGCCGGAGGTATTGGCCAAATCTGACAAATGAAAATCTCCTCTACCCCATTGAATCCTGCTAAACAGATACGGATGGGATTCAAGGTAATCGGTATCACTCTCAGGCACCGCCCAGCCGTTATCCCACGGACGATTCGACAAATCCAAATGCCGCACAGCCTGCAGCGCCTTACCGGTCTGGTCGGTAACGCTCTCATTCTGTGCATCCCATATCACAACGCATGGATGATTCCATCGTTCACGCATCCATTCAGTATACTCCGGAATTATCTTTTCACTTTTGGGATTTTCCGGCGCTTTACTGAGTAGCCAGATGGGAAACTCGTCCTGAATCAAAAATCCCTCTTCGTCGGCGATGTCATACCAAAGCTCCGGCGGAAAACCGATACAGTAGCGAATCGAATTCCAGTGCATACTTTTGAATTTCCGATGAAGCCGGCGAACCCATTCTTTTCGCCAGGGCTTATCACCCCGCTCGGCGTCCTCAAAAAATCGATAAGCGCAGACATTAGTCCCCCGCATAAAATAGGGCTTGCCGTTCAGAACAGCCCGGCCGCTCTCCTTATCAAACCTAAACGACCGCATCCCGAACCGGGTCTTTACTGTATCAGTGCCGATATTCAACTCAACCTCATATAGGAACGGCTCCTCCGGCGACCAGAGTTTATAATCACCCATAGGAAGCTCTAAATCGAAAGGAAATTCAAGAGCATCTTTGACTCTTGTCAGTATAGACTCAGTAAAACAATGAGTTCTTTGGCTTTTCAATTCGCGCACTCTAATATCAATTTCGACCTTGCCTTTATGTGTCGGGTTTTGGATGAGCGAATTTATGCGAACGGTATTGTCTTCAAGCTGCGGAACTATTTGGACATTAGAAATATAAGGCGCACCGGTAAGAATCAGCTCAACCGAATCGTATATACCCGGGATATACAGATATTTTTCAAAATCCCAGCCGGTCGGCATATCTTGCGGCAAACACTCGCGGTCGGCACCAACCCTTACAATTAATTCATTTTGCTTACCTGAGCCTTTAAGAAATTTCTTTACATCCAGCAGAGCGGGAGTAAAGCAAGGTAGATGCTCGCCCACCAGTTTACCGTTGAGAAACACTTTCGTACCGTACTTTGCCTTGTGAATCTTCAAAATCGCAACGGCTGGAATCTGCCCTTCGACGGTGAATGTGCGCCGATACCAGAATGCCTGGCGCTTCTCGTTCTTTTTCCCAACTTCGTCGAAAGCAGGCTTTGCCATATCGACAAGTCCCGGCACAGGAACCCTATGCTCAAAACTTTCAGGAACCGAATCCATACTCCCTTCAGCGATTTCCCATCTCCCGTCCAGGCTGATTATCCGCCTTGAGTGTGAGTTACCTGCGCAGAACACGATATGAGAACCAAAAAGCAAAATCAAAGCGATTAACGATAATGTTATGCTTATTCTGTGCGATAGTTTTTTACTTTTCATATCATTTTCCTTCCTCTACATCTTTCTACCTAATGCCTTAAACATCGCCAATAGGTTTTCAACCGGCGTATTGCACTGGATATTGTGGATAGCGCTGAATACAAAACCTCTCTTTGCGCTGAATATCTGCACCCGCTCGGTAACTTGCCGTCGTACCTGCTGGGGCTTACCAAAAGGCAAGGTTTGTTGCGTATCCACACCGCCGCCCCATAAAACTATCCTGCCTCCGTATTTATCAACTAAATATTGTGGGGCCATACCCTTAGCTGAGGTTTGAATGGGATTTAGAATATCAAAGCCCGCCTCGATGAATCCCTCAATCAACGGCTCACAGCCTCCACAGCAGTGTTTCATCGTCTTCCATTCGGTGTGGGCATGAATCCAGTCGTTAATCTTCCTGCTGAATGGCAGATAAAGCTCCCTGTAGGTATCCAAGCCACAGAATAGCGTATTCTGTGCTGCCAGGTCTGCTCCATCCACAAACACGATGTGCACTTTGTTGCCGATGGCCTGGTAGATCCGCTCCAGATTTTTAATTGCAATTTCAACCTGACCTGCAAAGACTTCTTTAATATATTCTCTTCGCGTAACCGTGCTGATATACCATTCTTCAATGTCCCGAATTCCTTTTGGGTCCTTCAAACCAGCCGCTGGCACCAGCGCTATATCCCCAAAGGCCATTCCCGGAAACCCTGCTGCAATCGCCAGGTCGGTATTGTTGTAAAGCTCTTTTGCCCGCTGCTCATAAATCTTCAAATCTTCATCGCTGATGGGCACAAACTCCTCAAGATTATCCGCCGGGTTGAGCCTGGCATCGTCAATCGGCCCCTGGCGAATAATGTCATCAAAATAGAACCCGCCTTTGGGCATCCGAGCTGAAGCCGGCACAGTTTTATCCCCTTGCGGATACTGGAGAATATCGCCGTTAGGTTCCGGCTCTATATTGAACCCGCCCGGCACCAGCACATCAGTGCCATCGAACGTTCTCCATGGCTTCCAGTCCGTATTCGCAAAGCCAAAGTGACATTTTGGCCCCAGCAGGTTCACCGTGTCAATCCCCAACATATCCCGCAGATCAGCCGCAACTTCCCCAAGCATCTGATACGGGTCAACAACCTTCACCGGCTCACCCAGCTTATCCAGACCGAGTGCCTGGCGCAGATTCGCGACTACACTAACCTGAGCCCCACTGGTTACTGTTCCGCCTAAATCCACAGGAACACGGTCAACAGGTTCATAATTTAGCGCCTTGAGCACACGTTCTCTACCGGTCATGACTGCTTTGTTATCAGAATTATTGTCCATAAAAATCTCCCATATCAGTTACCAAGTTTCTGCAAAATTCATTACTATCAACCGACAATTTCTTGCCGACCTGCCGAGACGTGGCTCTGGCACGGCTGGTATTCTATCACTTTATCAGCACTATTACAAAACATTAGGCACATAATGACATTAACAATTGAAATCCCAGGGTTCTATGAAAAAAGATTGACACCCGGCACTAAGCAGGGTAGATACCATATAGGTGCCGGGTATCAACGAAAGGACAAACTCTATGTGGCTGTTAATCCTTCTTCTTCTCTCTGTCGTTTTCATCATTATTGCAACCACCAGGCTTAAACTGCACCCATTTCTTGCACTGCTAATCGCCGCTTTTGGATATGGAATCTTGTGCGGAAAAATGTCGCTCGAGCAGGTAGTCGAATCCGTAAACGCGGGCTTCGGCGGCACTATCGGCTATATCGGAATCGTAATATTAGCCGGGGCGGTCATTGGCACGTTTCTGGAAAAATCCGGCGGCGCATATAAACTGGCCGAGAGCACGCTCAAATTAGTAGGCAGCAAGAATGTACCCCTGGCTATGGGAATAATCGGATATATTGTGAGCATCCCGGTGTTTTGCGACTCGGCCTTTGTCATCCTTTGCCCGCTGGCCAAGGCGCTGTCCCGCAAAGTAAAGATGTCCCTGGCGGCAAGTGCAGTGACGCTGAGTCTTGGTCTTTACGCCACCCACACAATGGTCCCGCCAACCCCCGGCCCTGTCGCCGCGGCGGGCCTGCTGGAGGCCGACCTGGGCCTAGTAATTCTATGGGGAGCGCTGGTAAGCATTATCGCCCTTGCAGCCGGCTGGCTGTTTGCTGTAAAATTTGCAGCTAAAGTTTACATCAGCCCCGACTCGGAATCACCGGAACAGGATTCTCAAGAGCTCACTGACCAGGCTCCTTCGGCCCTCAAGTCGGTTGTTCCCATCTTTCTGCCTATAGTTTTGATTGTGGCCAGGTCAATCGGTGAGTTCCCTACTCATCCATTCGGTCAAGAGAAAATATATGCGCTAATTAGCTTTGCCGGGCAGCCGGTGGTGGCGCTTCTGGTGGGTGTTTTCTTTGCTTTCTTGTTGCCGAAAAAACTTACCACAGAGATGCTCTCAGCTTCCGGCTGGGTCGGCCAGGCGGTTGTCGCTGCGGCAACTATCATTATCATTACCGGCTGCGGCGGCGCCTTCGGCAAGGTGCTGCAGAATTCCGGAATCTCCGAAGCCGTGGGCGAATACCTCGGAAAAGATGCGAACCTTAGTATTTGGCTGCCTTTCATCATCGCCGCGGCGCTCAAAACGGCACAGGGCTCATCGACCGTGGCTATCATCACTACAGCCGGCATCGTGGCGCCGCTTCTCGGAATACTCGGTCTCGAAACGCCGACAGCAAGAGCGCTGGTAGTGGTAGCCATCGGTGCCGGCTCTATGGTAGTCAGTCATGCAAATGACAGTTATTTCTGGGTGGTTACAGGCCTATCCAAAATGAGCGTCAAGCAGGGCTATAAACTGCAAACACTCGGCACACTCGTCGAAGGCGGTGCCGCAGCCGTTACGCTATGGATTATCAGCTTGATTGTTCTCTAAAGAACGAATTCCAGTAAATTGAACTTCATCATCGACTGTTTCGAGTTTACATTATTGTTGAAGTTCAGTGTGGCACCCTCAAACTTGTTTGGGGGTGGTCTCAATCGTCCTGAAGGAATTGAGTTTTATGAAAATTGTCATCGCAATGGACTCGTTCAAGGGGACTCTTAAGGCTTACGAGGCCTGTGAAATCATTGCAAAGGCCATTTCCGAATCCGTACATGATGTTCAGCTTGTAATAAAACCAATGGCCGACGGCGGTGAGGGCACCGCACAAGCAATGATTAAAGCCGCCAACGGCCGATGGGTCCCGCAAACGGTAATGGGTCCTTTGCCGGATATGCAGGTCGAAGCGGGATTTGCCTGGTTCGACGATGACAAAACGGCTCTTGTCGAAATGGCCTCGGCCAGCGGGCTCGAGCTGCTTTCCGCAGAGCAGATGAATCCGCTCAACACTACCACCTACGGGACAGGCCAGCTTATAAAGGCTGCACTGAAATACAGTGCACGCAAAATCCTTTTGGCCGTAGGCGGCAGCGCAACCGTAGATGGCGGCATCGGCGCTGCAATGGCACTTGGCTGGAAGTTCCTCGACCACCAGGACAATCCAGTCCCACTCGGCGGCGCGGGCCTTGAGAAAATCACAAAAATAGTCAGACCTGATCCGGCATTGCCGCTTCGCTGCAATGACGGAAACCTTGTTCCGGTTGAAGTCCTATGTGACGTTGACAATCCACTCTGTGGCGAGCACGGCGCAGCTAAAGTTTACGCCCCCCAAAAAGGCGCAACAGACCAAATGGTAGAACAACTGGAAAAAGGTCTTGCGCACCTGGCTGAACTTGTCCATAAACAACTCCAGCGCGATATCGATGTCCCCGGCTCAGGCGCAGCCGGCGGACTGGCCGCGGGTGCCATAGCCTTTATGAACGCAACTGTCATGTCCGGCATAGAAACAGTAATGGCCCGCAGCAACCTCCGCGCCGAGCTCGAATCCGCCGACTGGGTCATTACCGGCGAAGGCTCTTTCGACCGCCAATCGCTCTATGGAAAAGTCGTATCCGGAATCTTAACAATGGCCTCACAGTCACATACCCGCCCGGCGGTGCTCGCAGGCCAGGTCAATATACCGCCAGAGGAGTATCAAAAAATCGGATTGGCCGCGGCTATATCATGCCAGGATGACAATATGTCCCTCGATTACGCACTCAAGAACAGCCGTGAATTACTCTACGCGGCCGCTCAGCGTTTCGCAAAGAAATACCTGTCTAAATAAGCCCGCATCTTGCTTTCTTTTCTTAGGTATCTGTAAAATATGCGGGAATCAAGGGCCTTGACGCATTCGAATATAAACGTAAATATTCGAAAATCAGGAAATTGAAGCAAAAAGCTGTGATTTATTGCGTAACGTTTGGGCTGACTTGTCCGTCTTAACTTATAGGAGATTATAAGTGGACAAACATGAGTGTGACTGTCTCCTGGAGAAAGCCAGGCAAGGTGATTCCGAGGCTCTTGCAATGCTCTGTGAACACTTTTACCCGCAGGTGCTGAAGTATATGTACTATCGAGTAGATGGAGTATCAGCTGAAGACCTGACCGGTGAGGTATTCCTGCGAGTGTTGGGCAATATTGGTAAGCAGAAGGGCTTATTTGTGGCCTGGCTTTACAGAATAGCAGCTAATGTTGTTACCGATTATTCCAGAATGGGCAAGATACGACAAGAAGGTTCAATTGACGAGCGACTCACGCAGTCGGTAGTTAATGGTACAAATCCTGCAGATATTGTTGGTAGTCAAATTGATATTTACAACGCAATTGTAAAACTAACAACCGACCAGCGAGAGTTCGTAACACTAAAATTTATCCAGGGGCTCTCGAATGCAGATATCGCGGAGATTACCGGGCGCTCAGAAGGGGCAATTCGTGGTCTGCAGTTTCGAGCACTATCTGCCCTGAGGCTCATTTTAAATAGCCAGGAGCAAGTCAATGAATAATAATAAAATCGAAGACATTCTGGATCGCTGTATTGCTGAGGTTAGCATGGGCAAGACGGCGGAAGAGGCGCTTCGACAATATCCGGAGGTAGCTGATGATATTCGCCCGATGTTGACCTTGGCATGTGAACTGCGGAAATTGCCCGGACCATCCACCTCGGTCAGTGGTCTTATTCGTACAATGGCTAAATTGTCGGTTCAGCAAACCGGTAAGAAAACTACCGCTCAACGCCGAAAGATAACGCTCCTTAGCCATTCCGTCCTGATTCGAGCTGCCGCTGTTATCTTGATTTTTTTCGTCGCAGGCTGGACAACTGTCACTTCGTCTGCTCAGGCGCTGCCCGGTGACTTCCTCTATCCTATCAAACTGTTCAGCGAGAGAGTGAGATTCTTTCTCGCCATGAAGCAAGAGAACAAGGCGGAATTATGTATCGTATTCTCTGAGGAACGAGTTAAAGAACTTGTAAAGAGACACAGCAAAGGCGGAGGTCTCAATAAGAGACTTTTGGCTGCAATGCTTAACGAAGCCAAAATGGCCCTGGATGCCGGTTCAGAGCTTCCCGAAGTAAGCCGTGATCTATTGAATTCCCGGGTGGCCTTATTGTCTCAATTTCAAAAGCAAACACTTGAGCAGCTCGAAAAACGGGCAAGCCCTGAAGAAAAACAAGACCTAAAGACATATCTGGATATCTGTTGTCTAAGGTGCACCTGGATGGAGCAGAGGATTGACGGTTCCGCACCTGATTCGGCTCAACCGCAAAGTAAACAGAGACAAGGATGCTGGGACACGTGTCCGAGGCAGTAGGATAATATCGTGCATAAGACAGAATGGCAAACAGTCTTATTGCTGCATCTAAATATGAACACTACTTCTACAAAAGTGGTATAAAAAAGTCTTAGGAATATTTTTTCGATATACGGATATGGTTTGAAAATGAAATATCGACTTTTGGAGGAAATTATTAATGAGTGTTAAAACCACGTCAAATCTGCTGATTATCGGAGCTGTTGCAATTGCCCTGCTGGCCGGAACTGTTTTGCTTGCCAGCTATGCGAACATTTTACCTGTCAGGTCCGGTGCCGGCTCACAGGCCAAAACCTGTCCGGCGGCAGGCGGCACTCCGTGTTGTGGAGCTAAGGTCAGTTCCAACGAAAACGCTCAAGTAGCTTTTGTTCAACAGACAGGGGCTGGCTTCGATGCAAAGGCCTGCCCGCTTGGCCGCACCGAACCATGTTGTGCCGGCGATGCTACAAAATGCTGCTGCCCGGCGAAGTGTTGTCCAGACGAGTGCGAAAATTGCTGCTGTCCAGACGAGTGTGATAAATGCTGTTGTCCAAAGCTCTGTCCACCTGGATGCACCAAACCATGCTGTGCGGGAGAAGCTGCACCGGACTGTTGTCCAATGACCAACCCGTCTGCGGCTGCCAACTCTTGTTGTGGCGTCTAAACAAGTACTGCGACTAATAGAGACCTGTTATTGCACACGATAACAGCTTATCCATAAAACAAAACGAAATTATTGCCCCCGATGAGGCAAAAGGTTTATTTCAAACCAAGGCCGGCTAATCGTGGCCGGCCTTTTTTGTGCGCTTACCATACTAAAGAGGATATAATCAAAAAAACCCGAAAAATCAAAATTTCAGCGCCCATTTTGAGCGCAAAAGGCAATCTATAATAATGGAAGCTGATTCAGCGAAAATAATGTCCCGGGCTCTGGAGAAAGAAAAATCAGTGGCTCAAAAGCCGGATACAGCATTGGTCAAGGCAGCTATCAACGGCGACGCAGAGGGCTTTACCGAATTATGCCGGCGCTACTATCCGGCCATGGTTGCAATTGCACATTCGATACTTGGCGACAGGCATTTAGCTGAAGACGCAGCCCAGCAGGCATTTGCAAAGGCTGCCGTCAAGCTGCCGCAGTTAAAGAAAGAGAGTCGATTTGCCGGCTGGCTCGCTGTCATTTGCAGGAACGTCGCAAAAGATATGGCCCGAAGGACTGAAAACCTTCGCACCACTGATGTCCTTTCGACGATAGCAGCCAAATCGAACGACGATGATACTACCGAGACTGTCAGGGAAGCTATAAGCAAACTTTCGGCCTCCGCAAGAGAGCTGATTTTTCTGCGGTACTATGACGGTATGTCTTATGAGCAAATATCTGCGGTGTTAGGCATCTCCGAACAGGCTGTAAGCGGAAGAATGCGAAGGGCAAAGAAAAAGATGGCCGACTATTTACGGCGTAACGGTTTTGGTGAGGTTCGACTATGAATAAGCAAAGAAATCAGAAATGGCTGGATGAGCTAATCTCCCGCGCTATCAACACGGAAAAGCCGCAGTTCGACACCGAGAAATGGAAGCAAAAATACGCTAACGAATTTCAAACGCTCCTTTCACGCGCAGCCAAAGGGGATTCAGCCCGGCAGCCCAGCATATTGAAAGTAATTCTAAAAAGCCCACTCACCAAACTTGCCGCTGCTGCGGTGATAATCTTGGCAATCAGCTTTTTTAGTGCTCACCAAGACTCGTCTGAGCAAGCCGATACTACTACAGTTTCAAAAATCACAAAATCCCCGGTCGAAATGATGACAGCGATATCGCTTGAACGTGCATTTCGGCGAGGAGGAATAGAAGCAGTAGAAAAACAATGCGAGCAGGCTTTTAAGCCAATTGGACCGTGGCCAAGAAGTTTGTCAGTTGAGCAGATACTCGCAGAATTCAATGATAAAGGTAAAAGTTCAGAAAGGACGAGACTATGAAAACAATTAGAAACAGAAAAATAACAAAGGCGATACTTGCTGTTTTGGTACTACTTGTATCAGCCCCATCAGCCTTTGCATACCCGCCAGATAACGCAGCGGTGCTTTATTACAAGGCCTTTATGTTGTATGAGCCCCCTGACTTTGTTCCCATGCTGTGGGATTACTGGAAGGGCAATATTGAATCAAACGAAAAAATAGAGGAATTCCTGAAGAAGAATCACAGAATCATAGACATTATTCTCGATGCCACTCGGATAGACCATTGCGATTGGGGATTAGACTACTCCCAGGGCACGGAAGTACTGCTGCCCCCTCATCATAAGGCCAGAGATATATTCGCGCTGCTTGCCGCTGAGGCAAGAATGCAGGCCGACAGAGGCGATTACAAAAAAGCACTGGCTCGCTGCATCAGTATATACAGGATGGCGCGTCACCTGAATGAACGTCCAATCGTATGCTACCTTGTCGGTACCGCCATCAATGCCGCGACCCATAAGTATCTTACCACCCGATTCCTATCGGAGATGCCACAAGACATAGACACCTTGACCTGGCTACGAGACGAGTTCGCCGAGTTCGACAAGCAGCCGTATTCGGTGAAACCCGCCCTTCGTTGGAAACTCGAAGCTGGAATCATCTCTATGTCTCCAGAGAGAATTGGCAATGTAGTGCGTTCCGGCCTTGACGACGGGGATTTCAAAGAGAAGATTCTTCAGAGAATTGCGACTGCTGATGAACAGTTTTTTGAAAGGAACAGAATCTACTGGAATCAATATATGGCTGATGTCATTTCGGCCTTTGACTTGCCGTACGCGCAAGCGTATTCCATGCTTCAGTGGCTGGATGAGAAACCCTCGAAGGAATTTGGCGAAAACCCCGATGCTACCCTGACCGTTGCCTGTGCACCCCCGTGGCAGAGAATCTACGTTCAGCACGTGCGTTTGGAAGCCACATCGAACGCCATTAGGACAGCCGTAGAGGTCTATCTGACAAAGGCAGCCACCGGCAGATTACCAAAGTCATTGCCTTCAGGGGTTGCCAGTGACCCGTACACCGGCAAGTCTTTCCAATACGCTAAAACCGCTGACGGCTTCGTCCTAAGAGGCCAAGCCAAGAATATTGACAAAGTCACATTCCATCAGTACGAATTCAAGGTCAAAAAGTGATTTGTGTATATCATCAGCGAAAACAGGCCGAGCTTGATTAGTTCGGCCTTTTTCAGACCTTTTGGGCCGCAAAGCCGCTAAAATTTCACAAAATTCTGTTTTGCCTTTGAGTAAAATGCGTACCTCAGTTTTCATGTTGGCTTAACACATGGAAAGTCCCCCAAAACTTCAAACATTGAAGCACAACTTTTTCATTTTGATTGAGTTTGATATGTCCGAGGGCTTTTGTTCACTGACGTTTGTCTAACGCACGTCATATCTCAAAAATGATACAAAAGACGCTGCAAAGAAAGCCAGGTTGAAAAGTACCAGCAACCCAATATCCCAGATGGCCAGTTTCATGGATTGACCCAGCGAAAGGTCTCGCTCCTGAAACTTCGGCACAGTATCAAAATCAACAGGATTTTTTGAAATTGCACGCCAACTATCAACTGCATAATTAAAATCGAAAAGAATGTGAAGACTATCAGGGTCTTTCTGGTCCTCGCTGATGATGAATTCCTTCAATTGTTCCTGGTATCTTTTGATTTGTTGATATAAACTGGCACAGCGATTGAGCCCCGTGCCGGCAATTATCTCAGACGCTTGTTGATAGATTACCATTGGCGATACAAGCGCAAAGTTTCGTCCTGCAAAGGCCTGAGCTAACATCTGGTTGTGATGTTGTTCATAAACTTGCCCTACAGAAGCTGAGAAAGCATTCCAGAACCGAACCGCCGCGGGGGGATTAACCGATGGATGATTGCGGTCAGGGTGAAATTCGAAGGCCTTCTCGCCATATTTACCAGATCTCATCTCACTAAAAATTTGGTCTTTGTTTTCGACTATTTTTTTTTGAAATTCCGCATGAGACATTGATTTGTAATACATATCAGAGACGATTCTGCCTAACCTTGGTAGCAATATAACCAAACACACCCAAACAAGTAAAAGAATGATTATGCTGTTGGTTGAATGAGCCGTTCTGCTGGATACAAACATCCCCAATAGCAGAAACATGGAA
>Ga0315550_1002280_pt1 | contig 11761 bp, 9 predicted proteins | sample SalMarSW160190MG_2_FD_203100 | JGI IMG/M metagenome (GOLD analysis project Ga0315550, IMG submission 203100) | Salt marsh sediment microbial communities from the Plum Island Ecosystem LTER, Massachusetts, United States - Salt Marsh Sediment SW1601-90 ... | reverse complement strand
AGCGACGGGTTCTCCGTCGAGAAGAGCCTGGCGAGCATCGCACGGCTTGGCGAGGCGTCGCCCGCGGCGGTGTATTGGGGACACGGCGTTCTTGACGAGCCACCGGCCGACTGGTTGGCCCGCGCCGCGCGACTGGGTCGGACGGGGCAGTGGGTGATGCACACGAACTACCACCCCGACGTCGCGCCGCCGTTGTGAACGAAGCAGTCGAATCCGGTAGAATGGGTGTTGCGAGGTTGGGAGCGCGGGTGACGCACCACGGTAGCGACGAAATGTCACCCATCGCTGATCTTTCGGAGGGAACGATTGACATGCTGACGACCACGCCGCGATCGCGCTGGTTCTGCCTGGTTGCCGCCATCGCCGTCGCCGCATCGGCCCATGCCCAGCCGTACACGGATCCGGAGGTCTGGATCTGCCCGAAGAAGGACGCTGCCGTCGACCTGCTCGTGCCGGGCGACGATTGGCTCAACCTTCGCCAGCGCGTCGCGGGCGTCAAACTCTACATTGATTGGATCAATACCGCCGACTCGTCGTGGCTGCGCAAAGTGGCCGGGTTGCAGGTTACCCATGGCCTGAAGGTAACGGTCGAGTGCGGGGGCACGGTCGCGTTCGCCGGGCTCGACGAGAACAACGGCGTCAATGCCGCCGCCATCGAACTGAGCAAGATCCTCAAGCTCTACCAGGCCGGCGGATGGGTCGACTACCTCGACATCGACGGACCGATCAGGCGGCTGCTCTGGCCCAAGCTTGCCGACACCGAGTGGAACGGGTTCAGGCACAGCGACTTCACCGTTCAGACGGCCGCCGACCAACTGATGAACTACCTCGACGCCGTCAAGACCACGATCGAGACCGGCTACCCCCAACACCCGATCCAGTTCAACCTGTTGACCAACTTTGCCAATTGGGGTTACCGCGGCGGGCCCAGTTATCACAATCGAACTCGCGTCGACGGCACGCAGATTCTGCACACCGGCAACGATCCACCCTATGGCCAGGACTTCGGCGACTACTTCGACGTGTTGACGACCGTCATGACGACCATCACAGCCGATCCGCGCGGGCTTGCGTTCGCGGGCCTGACCGTCGACATCCCATATGACTACATCATGGGCATTCGCTTGACGCCCGCGCGAACGCCGTCCTGGGAGCCGTCGACGGTCGATTGGTTCGCACGCGTCCGCGACCTCGAGAGCGTCGCCAAGGGTTACGGATTGGCGTTCAACCTCATCGTCAACTCCGAGCGAGGCGGCAATACGTCCGACCCACTCTTCTACAACGACACGCTGGCAATGGCCGAGCTGTACCGCGCCCGTGGCGGCCTGGCCGACGCGTTGCGCGTGCAGAGCTGGTATGCGTATCCGGTGACCATCACGCCGGAGACCGCGCCCTACGCGATGACCGCACTGACCCACGCCGTCGGGCACGCCATGTCGCCGGCAGGGCTGTCGGACCGGGACAACGACGGGGACGTGGATCTCGATGACTTCGCACAGTTCACGCCGCTCGTCGCCGGCCCGAACCAGCCGCCCGTGAATTACTCAGCCGACATGGACGGCGATGGCGACTGCGACCTCGACGACGTTGCGCTGTTCATCGCCAGCTTTACCGGTTCGCTGTAACTGTCCGAGGCAGACCTAAGCCCGACTCGACAGCGTAATGACCTTGATGGCCTGTGCGCTACGCACGTGCAGCAGTGTTTCACCGCGGTCGCCCAAACCGTGATGCCGACAGGTGACGTGCCATACAGAGCACGGACGCACGATGGCTTAGATGCTGTGCTCACTTCAGTCGAGTAGCTTGCCCAAGGATCAACGCAGCTTGGGTTTGAATAGCCGGAAAACGTCGGATGGTTGGCAGGCCGTCAGCATGCCGGTAGACGAACGGACGTGTCCAGCTACACTGGATGACTGGAGGTATCGCCATGAGCCACACGTCACCGACACCGCCGTATCCGCAGAGCCCCGTCATCAAGAGCATCGAATGGGCGCCAGCCGACACGATCATCCGCTTGGCCAAGGGCAAACCGGTCGGCGACGGTCGGTACGACGGCAGCGACAACTGGCCGCTGGCCTGCGCCGACGACGACTGGCTCTACACCGGCTATGGCGACGGGTATGGGTTCGACCCGATCCTCGACGTCAAGCTGGGCCTGGGCTTTGGCCGGATCGCCGGCCGGCCGGGCGCTCTGACCGCCGAGAACATCCGCTCCGATGCTGAGAACACCAGCCACGGACGAGCCGGTAAGAAGGCGTCGGGGATGCTGTGCATAGACGGTGTGCTCTACATGCTGGCCCGCAACGCCGACAACGACGGGCGATGTTCGCAACTGGCGTGGTCGACCGACAAAGCCAGGACGTGGACGTGGGCTGACTGGCGGTTCGAGCAGTTCGGCTATCCAACGTTCGTCAACTTCGGCCGGAACTACGCCGGCGCCCGGGACAACCACGTCTACATCGTTTCGCATGACGACCCGGATGCGTACGTTGCCGTCGATCGATTCATCCTGGCCCGAGTGCCGAAAGATCGCATCCGCCACCGTGACGCCTACCAGTTCGTCGAATCGGTCGACGCCAACGGCCACCCCGCATGGACGTCCGACATCACCAGACGCGGACCCATCTTCGAAAGTGTCGGCCAATGCTGCAGGTCAGGCATCAGCTACAGCGCGCCGCTGAAGCGCTACCTGTGGTGGCAACAGTTGCGCGCCGACAACGCCGACGGCCGATTCGAAGGCGGGTTCGGCATCTACGACGCCCCCGAGCCCTGGGGGCCGTGGACGACAGCCTACTTCACCGAGAGATGGGACGTCGGCCCCGGCGAAACCGGCAGCTTCCCGCCGAAGTGGATCAGCCCGGACGGCAGGACCGCTCACCTGGTCTTCTCCGGCGACGACACATTCGCCGTACGCAAAGCCATCCTGAAGGTGAGATAGTGGGTGTTCAACAGGTGTCGCCGGCGACTCGCCCACCATGGCCCGAACGACTCAGCCGCGATTGCCCGAAACGCCGCAGTGGTTCACCCCACCCCAGCAAAGAGCTATACTTGTAGATAACGGGCCGGATGGGCTGCAGACGCAGGCGTTCGGCGGCCGATAACGTGCCATTGGGCAGCGAGGTGTCACGGTGAGGGGAATGCAGGTAGTCTCGTCAGCACAGAAAGTCTTCTTCATACTGGCCCTGGCCACGTCGGCATGCTGGGTGTGTGTCGACGCCGAGGCTCAGACCCTCGGCCTGGCCGCCCAGTATCCCAACGATGAAGGACTCGGCGGCGACCCGGCCGTGCTGTACATGCTCGACTTCAACGACCAGCAGCAGACTCAAGGCTGGTACGGCACCAAGGACGGCTACGCCTGGACGAACGACCCCAACGAGGTTGTCGCCGGCGGCGGGGCGCTGGAGATCCAGCAGATCGAGGGAACCCACATCCCTTCGGAGATCTATACCTGGATCACCGAAACCGACGTCGCCTACGTCCGCTGGTATCGAAAGTGGGAGCAGGGATACGACTGGACCCAGCACAAGATGTCCGGCGTATACGCCTGGGCGCCGGGCGAATGCTGCGGCGGCGCGGGCATCCCACCCGACGGATACGACAAGTACTCCTGCAAACTCTTCGTCGACTGGGGACGCCATCCGCGCTTCTACACCTACCACCCCGACCAGGCCGGGATCTACGGCGACGAGCTGCTGCCCAACCTGGTCGATCCTGCCACCGTCGTGTTGCGAACCGAGCGCTGGTACTGCTTCGAGATGATGATCAAGGCCAATACCGTCCAGCCCGGCGGCACGCCCAACTACGACGGCGAACTGAAGATGTGGATCGACGGCCAACTGGTCGGTCACTATGACGGCATGCGCTTCCGCAACGTGGAAACGCTCAAGATCAACCAGTTTACCTACAGCGCCTATGTCGGCGGCACGTGGGTGTCGCTGCGCGATCAGAAACTCTGGGACGATCAGATCGTCGTAGCTACCGAATACATTGGCCCGCTGGTCGAGCCGCCCATGCTCGTCGCCAGCGAACCACCCGCCGACGGCACGCTGCCGAAAACGCAGAACAACGTCATCCGGCTGACCTTCGACCGGCCCATCACGCTTTACGGCCAGGGCCTCAGCATCTTCGGCGGAGGATGGGAGGAGGGCGGCGCCTTCACCTATCTCGTCGAGCCCGACGGTGCGACGCTCAAGGCCATCGAAGAAGGCCCGATGCTCACCGACCGCACGTGGTACCGCGTCACCCCCGGACCGGGCCTTCATGTCGAGCCCTTCGCGTTCGACGTCTGCACGCTTGCCGGCGACTGCAACAACAGCGGCCGCGTGACGACGGCTGATTACTCCGAGGTCAAAGCCCACATAGGTGAGTACACCGACGCCGGCTACGACCTCAACGGCAGCGCCCGCGTGACGACGGCGGACTACAGTGTGGTCAAGGCCAATCTGGGCCACCGCGCGCCGACGAAGCCGTAAGTTGGTCTTGACTGATATCTGGGACCCTCAACCCGCCCCGTCCATCCGGAACTCCGATGGAGCCACGGCCCTGCCCCCCTCAAGAACATTCTTGTCGCCGCCGCAGGAAGGGCGGATAATAACCTGTGACGGTCCACGGGGAACGTGGGTAAGCAGTCTATTGGGGAAATGTCGGGCTGGAAGCGTTCATAACTAAGGAGCGTGCGATGAAAAAGAGCAGGACGTTGTCACTACTGATCGGGCTCGGCATGGTCGCTGGGCTGGCTGCGATCCCATGGGCGGCGCGGGGCGACGAGGAGTTGACAATCGACCAGGTGCCCGAGGCTGCGCGGGCGGCGCTGCTCGAACTGGCCGGCGGCGCAAAGATCACTGAAGTGGAGCGCGAGAACGAGCACGGCGCGGTGGTCTATGAGGCCGAGTGGGTCGCCAACGGCCGGCAGCACGAGGCGGCCGTCACGGCCGACGGAACGTTGGTCGAAATGGCGGAAGTCATAGGTCTGGAGGACCTGCCGTCGGCCGTCCGCGCGGTGGTCGCCAAGCACTTTCCGGGCAAGACGAAACTTGAAATAGAGAAAAAGACGATCGTGGCCTACGAAGTCGAGGCCCGAATCGACGGCAAAGAGCGCGAACTGCTCGTCCTGCCAACCGGGGAAGTTCACGGCCAACACGCCGGGGACAGCAAGCACCACGACGACGAGGATGACGACTAGCCATCGGTCTTTCGTCGCCATCCTGTCGCGGCCGACGTGGGCCATTCCCCGCCGTTCAAACGGCGGCTGGCATCTGCGGGCAAGCCTTCGTCAAGGCGATAGCGGGAGGGATTCGCAACTTCGGAGAACACGTGCACCTGCTGGGTCGGGCTACTTCCAGCAGCCTTTCTCAGCAGCAAATGCGGCCATCTGCGGACATTCTGACGGCGGTCCGCAGGCGAGACGCTCCGCAGCTCGGCGGAATCCACTTAACCGTGCCCCGTAGACGGCACGCAATGCACACGATAGCATCTTGACCATACAGATATGAACTGTTCCTTACCTGGTGGAAAGGAGATAGATCCATGAACCGTCTGAGCATGTTAGTCTTGATGGCCGGGGGCCTCTTGACGACGACGGTGTTGGCGCAAGAGCAGGGCGCAGCCCGGGCCCGGCGAGGCCTGCGCGGCGTGGGCGATGTGGAGCAGGCCGTCACCCTGACCCAACAGCAGAAGGAGAAGGTTGGCGAGCTTCAGGAGAAGCTTCGCACCGAAATGCGCGAACAATGGAGTGGGCGTCAACGCGACGAAGGCGCAAGAGAGAAGTGGCGCCAGCAGCGCAGCAGGTGCTCGAAGCCGCCAAGGCCGGCGACGATGCGAAGGTTGATGCCCTGCAAAAGGAACTCAACGAAACGGACAGGATGGCGCAGCGCCGCAAACTCGTCTCGAACTACTACGACGAGGTAGCCAAGCTCCTCACCCCGGATCAGAAGAAGCCGTTCGAGGTGTGGCGCAAGCTGCAAGATTCGGGCGTACCGGCCAACCTCCTGTCGGATCCGAAGGCGCTGAAGGCTGCGCTAACAACGGTGAAGCTTTCGGAGGATCAGAAGAAACAGATCGATGCAGCCTTCTTGAAGCACGAGACGCAGACCAAAGCTTTGAAGGCGGAAGATGCCGCGGCCAAGCGGGCAGCCGACCAGGCCTTGGCGACGGCGGTCGCGGGCCAGCTCAAGCCCAGTCAGAAGGTACTGCTAACCGAGGCCGAAAGGCAGAAGCGCAGGCGCAGCCGAGGTGGTTAAGCCAAGCAAGGCGGTAGCGAGTGCCTCTGATAGCGCTGCGGACCCATGGCACGGCCGGGTCCGGCAGTCGGGCTATTCGTACTAAACCGATTTGCCCGATACAGCAGCACACGCCGCCGTTAGCGTGACCCGTTAACGGATTCGCGAGCGATTCACGGGCCGTCCACTTCGGGCGGCCCTGTTTTTGCTCTGGGACGTTGCTGCTCATTCGCCTCGACTGCCGCGTGCGACCCTCAACCCACCTTCCCTGCTAAAGCGCGAGGCAGCACAACTTGGAGAGTTGGCGAAATACCCACCAGCCGGCCCGTTCGCTCGGGCACTATTGCCCACCGCCATCGCCACGGCGCGGTCGCCGTTACCGACCCGTTTTCCGAGGGCTCGTAAGTCACTTCTTTTGAGGCGGTTGCGCGACGCGACTTTTCTATCTTGCTCGGCGCGGGGCTTGGCACACCTGTTGCAATACCCGTTCACTGGAGAGACGAGGGCGCGGGTCGCAACGCGGCGACCGCTGGTTGAAAGGAGGCGGGCCATGTTCCAGATCTTCACGGACCTACACGGGGATCAAGCCTTGGTTACGCTCATCGGCCAAGCCAATCCGACGGCCGTAAGGGACTTGCGCAAGGAACTTGCGCTGCTCGTGCGCCTGGGTTACCGTCACGTGATTCTTGATTTTCAGAAACTAGAAGTCATCTACAGCGACGGGCTGGGCGTGATCATCGATGCGGGCCTCCAACTCCGCAGAGACGGCGGCTGGATCAAAATCATCAATCCGCCTGCTCGGATCAAGGCTCTGCTGGACTATTGCGGGCTGCGCAAGCTGCTGGCCGGCGGGCCGCCGAACATGCACGCCACGCAGACCTAGCTATGACGCACCGGCATTTCGCGGCACGGGGTCGCGGCGCTGTCACCGCCTCTGCCGCGCATTATCGGGCGGTTTGGTCCCGGCAGGTGCCCAGCCGTGTACGGCCTTCGCGTAGGCAACGCACGGCCTACAGTGAGAATCAGGGCCTTGCGTGCGGATGCATGGGTCTGCTGATCGACGAATCCTCAAGCAACGGCCATCGCCGCCCGATACGGTGGGTATGACATGGGGGACGGCGGAACAGGCGACCGCAGACCACGTCCAGGCAGTCTCGGCGATCCTCGAGCAGATCGACTTGCTCGCAGCTTCGCAAGACGAGCGCTGGGCAGAAAAGAGGGGCACTCCGCGCCGGAGGTTCTCGACCGATTGCGCAGTCCTTCACGTCCCCCAAGGCAGTCAAGACCCTCGCCTCACGTTCGGTCACACGCGCGACATCTCGGTTGGCGGACTTGGCTTCCTTGCTCGTGAGCATTTCGTTCGCGGGCAGGCGCTCTTTGCCGTGATCGGATTGCCCGACGGCAAGAACAAGGAACTGACTGGCAGGGTCGCGTATTGCCGCCGCATTGAGGATGGCTGGTATCTTACCGGCCTGCAGTTCTGCCGCATTGAAGAGCCGCTGCTGACCCGTCAAGCCTACGACCAGGCACGGGCCAAACGGAACGAGTGCGCTTCGTCGCAGGTGAGTGCCGAAGCCAAGGCAGATGCCTCAGCGCCGACAACGTCCCGACGCGAACAGGCCCTCAAGATGCTTGCCGCACTCGGTAAGCAGCCCCTGCGATCGCCCGAGGTTGTGGCCAAAGTGGTCGCCATGTCCATGTGGCCGAACCACATGGTGCGTCGCGCCACGATACCGGTCCTGATGCAGATCATCAGCAGGGACGGCACCGCCGCGCTGATCCGACTGCTGGAAGACAGTAACGCATCGGTCCAAGCCGAAGCCGCTGAAGCCTTGGCGCAACTGCGGGTCACCGACGCCATCCAGCCGTTACGGGGTCTGCTTCAGCACAGGGACGATGAGGTGGCTTTGCGCGCAGCCGCAGCCTTGGGGCGGCTGGGCGATACGAGTGGAGTTCGGGTCATTGGGCGTGTGCTGCACACCGACTCGCATCTGGCGCGTCGCGCTGCGTACACCCTCGGTATGGTCGTCGGAAGAAAGTTCCGTGCCAATGCCGAAGGCGTTACCGAGGCGCGCGAGTACCTCAAGCAGCACAGGTAATGCGTCTGGTGACGACTCTGTAACTTCCGGTGGGTATGGTGATTCGCAAGGGCGGTTTCCGATCAATATAACGACATGAAAGCTTCATGATGAACTGGCACACTCGCCCAATGCAACGGATCGTTCGTCGTACCGCCGGTCCGGTCCCCGCCGCGATGGCATGGGCCTGGCGATCGCAAAACTGCGTCGTTAAGCCCGGATGCGGCGACGCCGAGACAAGCAACGACGACAAGTTCTATCGGAACGTAAACGGCCGATTAGCTCGCTCATTTTTTGCTGTGCCGCAACGAGTCGAGGGACGATATCGGTCATAAACTATTCTGCGTCGTCGGGGGAGCATTCTCTTGGGGGGCGACGTTGATCTTACAGCTCAGGCTGTAGCGGCAGATGGTCCACGGCAGCCCGAGTACGCGCCGATTAGCCTGCTGCAGGCGCCGGCGGCGGCACTCACGCAGATGCCCATCTACCTTCCGGTGGAAAACGGCTTCACGCTGTACCGGTGCGAGCGTACGGAATTCGGCGAGGCAGACCGCGAACGTTTATTGGCGAACGGGGTGCAGTCGATCTTCATTCGAGTGGCCGACCGTCGTCAGTATCGCCGCGAACTCGAGCAGCGGCTTCAGGGCTTCGTGGCCGACCCGTCCGTTAGCCTTGACCAGGCGTCGTCGGTCGCCTATGAGGCCGCGGTCGGGCTCGTCGAGGAGGTGCTTGCGGAGTTCGATCTGCAAGCCCACAAGGAGAGACTTGAAAACGTCTCACGGTCCGTGGTCGCCCTGGTCCTGCGCGAGCAAGGAGCATTCTCGCACCTTTATGCCGCATCGAAGCACGACTTCTGTACAGCCACACACATGGTAAACGTGGCCACGTGGATGGTGCCGTTGGCGAGTTTCATGGGTTGCCAGGACATCGAGCGACTGTCGGCCATCTGCAAGGCTGGACTGGTGCACGATATCGGCAAAGTCCACATTCCGGATACACTGCTCAACAAGAAGGAGGAACTCAGCGAAGATGAATGGGCGCTCATCCGGCGGCATCCGGCCGACGGACGGCGTGACCTCCAAGAGGCCGGCGAAACCGACGAATTGGTTCTGGAGGTCACCAGCCAGCATCATGAGAGGCTCGATGGAAGCGGATACCCCCTCGGACTCAAGGGCGATCAGATCAATGCGGTCAGCAGTCTCTGCTCGGTCATCGACTCGTTCGATGCCATGACCGGCGTGCGGCCGTACATGCAGAACCCGTTGTCGGTCTCAAGGGCTTTGAACCTTCTCAGCCAAGGGGCAACGGAGCAACGGTATGATCCGCAGATCGTCATAGGATGGACCAAGATGCTGGCGGGAACCCTCCGCCCCTCGGATGCAGAGACACAGGATGGAGGTCCTGCAAAGGGGGGAACAGCCAGACATTTCAGACGCCCGCTTGGCCGAGTAGCTCGCCTCAAGCTGTTTAAGTGGGGCGACAGCGGCTGGGAAGCGGAACAGGAACTTCAGATATTGGCGCGCGACGTCTCGCGATCGGGCCTGGGCTTCTTCACCTCGAAGCCGATCAGGCTGGGCCAATGGGTGCGATTGTACATCCAGGGCGCCCGTGGGTGGCGCCGCGAGTTCGTCGACGGCCAAATCGTGCGCTGCCAGTCGGTGGCACCAGGGCGGTACGATGTGGGCATGCACTTTGGCTCACTGCCCACGGACCAAGCCGGTAGCTGACCCGCCGCCGCATGCCGGCCGACCACGTCCCGACCCAGTGCCGGATCAGCCGCTCACGGCAGCTCGTGATGGTCACGACACACCGTCTGGCGGCGGCCGGCAGAGCTTCCGGGACATTCCCGCACAGCCGCCAAAGGTTGCCCGCGGGCGGGCTGATCTCGGGCAGCGGCGTTTCCTCCACCAGAGGAGGTCGCGGCCGGCATGCCCGTTTGACAGCGGTGTCCGGTCGGTCTAAGGTACCCTCGTTGGACTGTCCGACGGTTTTCGCTGGGGTCCGTTCTGATGGCGACGTCGCCACACCTCGGTTAGGCCTCGAATCAGCCAACACGGCAGGAGATCGTGCCATGGCCAATATCTATGTGGGTAACCTCTCGTATGAGGCAACCGAGGAGGAGGTAAGACAGCTGTTCGCCGAGTATGGTGACGTGGAGAGTGTCAACCTCATCACCGATCGCGAAACCGGCCGTCTCCGCGGCTTCGGGTTTGTCGAGATGGCCGACGCGGCGGCAGCCAAGGCCGCGATAGACGGACTTAATGGCAAAGAGATTGCCGGACGGGCTCTCACCGTCAACGAAGCGCGACCCAAGACCAGCCGTGGCGGCGGTGGCGGTGGCGGCGGGCGCGGACGCGGCGGGCCCGGCGGTGGCGGCGGTGGCGGCGGCGGGCGCGGGCGGCGCTGGTAAACTCGGATCGACACCTGAGTTGCTTCCTGTCCCCAGGGAAGAAGCGCCCAGCGGTGGGCGCCGGCCGGGTCGTACCATCAAGGGGTGACCTGGACGGTGGTTGCGCGCGCCGGCTGCGGCAACGGTGCAACTTCTGCCGCCGTCAACACCCCTGGGCGCCTGGCGGGACACCGTGCCAGCGACTGACGAATTGCCTCCCAGGCCACACACCCACAGAGGCCCCGGAGCGAGCAGACCCATTCCGGCGGGTCACCAACCCATCCTGAGTCCCCAGAGTTGTGTCACAGACCGGTCGCGGCGTCAGACCCGCTCGGGCGCGAGCAAGTCTTCGTAGGTCTCGCGCCGGCGGATCAGCCTGACGTCATCGCCGTGGACGAGCACCTCCGCAGCCCGAGGCCGCGAGTTGTACTGACTGGACATGACCATCCCGTACGCACCGGCACTGAAAACGGCCAGCAGATCGCCGCGCTGGACGGGCGGTAGGTGTCGGCCCTTGCCCAGAAAGTCGCCCGTCTCGCACACCGGACCGACCACGTCGACCTCGAGCGTGCCGGGCATGCGCAGATCGGCCTGGCGGGTTTCGACGGCAAAGTCCTCCGATGGATTCACCGGCCATATGAAATGAAACGCCCCATACAGGGCCGGGCGAATCAGATCGTTCATGCCCGCATCGACAATCACGAACCGCCGCGAGCCCGACTGCTTCAGATAGAGCACGCGGGCCACCAGGATGCCCGCGTTGGCGGCGATGGATCGTCCGGGCTCCATCAGCACACGCAACGGCCTGTCCTTCAGCAGCGGCACAATGGCCGATGCATAGTCGGTGGCGCTTGGCGCCTCCTCGCCCACATAGTACGCGCCAAAGCCGCCGCCGATGTTGAGCGCTTCGATGTTGAATCCATCGCCGCGCAGTTGATCGACGAGCGTGAGGGCCTTTTTGACCGACTGCTTGTATGGCGCCACCGTGTTGACCGGCGAACCGATATGCAGGTGCAGCCCCCGCAGCAGGACCGACGCGTTGCGTCCGAAGCGGCCAAACACGTCGCCGGCGCGGT
>Ga0315550_1002278_pt1 | contig 11776 bp, 9 predicted proteins | sample SalMarSW160190MG_2_FD_203100 | JGI IMG/M metagenome (GOLD analysis project Ga0315550, IMG submission 203100) | Salt marsh sediment microbial communities from the Plum Island Ecosystem LTER, Massachusetts, United States - Salt Marsh Sediment SW1601-90 ... | reverse complement strand
CCACTCCCGCCATGCCTGGGCCAGGCTCTATCCCAACAAGCTGCCGGTGACCGCCGTCCAGCTCATGAACAACGACGTGCTCCCGACCTTCGAGGCCCACGGCGCGCACATCGACGCCGTGCTCTCCGACAACGGCCGCGAGTTCTGCGGCCGCGAGGACCGCCACCCCTACGAGCTCTTCCTCCAGCTCGAGGCCATCGAGCACAAGCGCACCCGCGTCAACCGGCCCCAGTCCAACGGCATCGTCGAGCGCCTGCACCGAACCCTGCTCGACGAGCACTTCCGCGTCGAGGGCCGGCGCACCTGGTTCGAGACTATCGACGAGATGCAGGCGGTTCTCGACGCCTATCTCGTCGAGTACAATACCAAGCGCCCGCACCAGGGCCGTGGCATGAACGGCCGCACGCCCATCAATGCCTTCATCGCCGGAATCAGAAAGGAGGAGAAGCCGCAGCCAAAGCCGACCAAGAAAGCCGCCTGACCCTCGCTCGCCGAGGCGGCACTGTCAGCCAATTACCGTCTCTGTACAATCCGTCTACAATCGGAAACCGGACCATACATATCAAGGGATAGCGACTACGTTATAGGTGTTATCTGCCCGGTGATCAGATTAAGCCGCTCTTGCAACCAATTTTCGCGCTCGCGCTCATGTTGGTGCCACCACTCCCCGATGTCATTCATATTGACGGCGGGAATGAGCGGCATATCTAGGTTCTCAAATACATTAAATTGTGGTGTTGGGACAACACCGCCAAGCGCAGTGTCAGGGAGAATATGAGAACCAATCGCCGTCGCAATCCTGATAACCGTGCGCTGCGCTTCAGCGATTTCGTCCAGCGACAGGCCAAGCCGATCCAGCGGTTCAATTCGGCGTGAAATTTCATCAGCGGCATGGCCGATAAACTTATTTCGGTGGGTCCTTAGTTTTTTCAGTATCGGCGCATCAAACCAACTTTCGACGGTCTTGAACACGTCCTCGTGAACAAGGTCTTCCCGCGTTCTTTCGTTTGCAGCAATGCCGGAAAGCTTGTCGAAGGCACTGTGCATCAGCTCCGATGTGCCCCACGCATCCGGGCCCTTGGTAGAGATCCATCTCGCCTTGCCGAGCTCCTCTGCGGTCAGGCTATCCATATGCGCTTGGTGAGCAGCCGCGTAGTCATATGGGAGCCCGTCGTACGACACGAAATTTTCGCGAGTTAGCAGGCGGCGATGGTCGCTGATATCATCGAGCAATCGCCTTAGTGAGATAACGCCCTTCTTAGGATCATCAATTGATTTGTCCGTAACTTTGCAGATGTCGAGAACCTGGGTTGATATATACCCACGATCTAGAAATTCGCCCAACATACCGTTGACAGACGCAGTGGGATTTTTTGCGGAAGCAAAACGTCGAGCTTCATTCAAAGAACGGTAGGCCGCATCATTCCACATTATCGAATGTATTTGGTCCCAGATGTTGTGATGAACGTCTCGTTCAAGCCAGTCCACCCACTCTGACCGTTTCTCACGGAAAGCGCTAAGCCGTGCTTTGTCACTGACACTGCACTGATCAATATCGTAGTCGTAGTCTTTCTTGGCCGGTCGCATTCATGCCTCCTTACTTCCTCGGCGGCTTTTCTCGTATCTGCTAAACGTTAAACCAGCCGCAGGTAATGCGAGCGATCAGGCATTCACCGGTTGAATACAAGTCAGGTCATCATTGGCTGGCTTGTTGACGTGAGTCGAGACCGGCCAGGCCTCAAGCACTTCATCCAGGCAGGGCTTCAGTAGTTCGCGGCTGTCGTATTCCTCGGGAACCAACCAGCGGTCGAAGTCGGCCGGATCAAGAATCACTGGCATTCTGTGATGCAGCTTGGCCATGAAGGCGTTACCTTCGCTGACGATGATGGTGCAGCTCTCGATTTCACCCTCGGGGCCGTTCCAACGCTCCCAGAGGCCGGCGAACGTTAGCGGCTGACCCTCTTTGCCCGTGATGTACCACGGCTGTTTCTGACCCTTCTCTTGCTTCTGCCACTCATAGAAACCGGACGCCGGTACCAGGCAACGGCGCGCCTTGAAGGCGGCGCGGAACGCCGGTTTTTCGGCCACTGTTTCGGCGCGTGCGTTGATGGTGCGATAGCTGATCTTCTCATCCTTGGCCCAGAACGGGATCAATCCCCAGCGGACGACCGCCAACTTGCGCCCCGCCTTGACGATAGGTACGTCCTGGCTTGGCGCAACGTTGTAGCGCTGTGCCAGGTTTGGCCGGAAGTCCTGGTTCGTGATGCGATACAACTCGACCAGTTCGCGCCACGACATTAGTTGGGTGTAACGGCCGCACATCTACGTTGGCTTGCCCATGATTTGCCGAGTGCTCCACGCCTAGGCGTGAGCGACCTAACTCCGACAGCGTCATCTTGACTGTACCTGGAAGTGCGAGATGCGTCTCCCGAAGTCGCGGAATAGCCATCCCTTGTGAGTCTATGTCCCGGCGGAATCCGACCGTAGCCATGCGCTCTCGCTCGCCCCTGCCCTCGGTTTGCCGGACCAAGCCGAGGGGCGTCGGAAAGGTGGGCTGAGTCTTGGCGGTGCCGGCCGCCGTCGGGGTGAGGAGAGGGAGAGGGCAATCGGGAGTCTGTGACGGGTCCGAGAGGCGAGAGAGAGGCTCTTGCCGGCCCGTCGCGGAAAGGATTTCCCGATGAACGCTCCAGATTTCATCCAGAACATTTCCCTCGACAAGCTCGTCAAGTCGCCGTGCAACGTGCGCCGGACGCCGCCGTCCGAGACGGCGGAGGCAGAGCTCAAGGCGAGCATCGCCGTCCACGGTCTCCAGCAGAACCTCGTCGTCGCGCCCGCCAAGGGCGACGGCGTCCATGAGGTGATCGCCGGCGGCCGGCGCCTGGCCGCGCTGAAGGCGCTGCAGGCGGAAGGCAAGCTGCCGGCGGACTGCGTGGTGCCCTGCTTCATCCGCACGGAGAATGCGGCGGAGATCTCCCTCGCGGAGAACATCGTCCGCCAGGCGATGCACCCGGCCGACCAGTTCGAGGCATTCGCCGCGTTGATCGACGCGGGCGAGACGGTGCCGGCGATCGCCAGCCGCTTCGGTGTCTCCGAAAAGCTCGTTCGCCAGCGCCTCAAGCTCGGCAAGGTCGCGCCCAAGCTCCTCGCCGCCTACCGGGCCGAGGAGATGGACCTCGAAACTTTGACGGCCTTCACCCTGACGGACAACCATCGCCGCCAGCTCGCTGTCTGGAAGCAGGTCAAAAACGAGCACTACGGCGTCTCCCATCACACGGTCCGCCGCCTGTTGACCGAGAAGTCGATCGCCGCCGGTTCGCGAGTCGGCCGCTTCGTCGGCGCCGAAGCTTACGAGCAGGCCGGCGGAAGCGTGACCCGCGACCTCTTCAGCGAGCGGGACGACGGCTATTTCGACGACGTCAAGCTGGTCCACAAGCTCGCTCTCAAGAAGCTCGAGGCCAAGGCCAAGGAGCTGGAGGCGATATGGAAATGGGCGAAGCCGCTGCTCGAGCCCGACTACGGCTTCACCGCCGAGTTCGCCCGCGTCTATCCCCAGCCGGCTGACGTGCCGGCGGAGGTGACCGAGGAACTGGAGCAGCTCGACCGGCGCGAGGACGAGCTGATGAACCTCGACGAGGATGACTGGACCGAGGAGCTGGAGGCCGAAGCCGACCAGATCGCCGCCCGTCGTGAGGAGCTGCAACAGCTTGTTCAGGCGCACACGGCGTACAGCGATGAGGATCGCAACCGCGCCGGCTGCGTCGTCACCATCGGCCATGACGGCGACATCCAGATCTACGAGGGCCTGATCCCTCGCGACGAGGTCTCCGGAGATGGCGATGGCGGCACCGGTGACGAGCCGGACGAAACGGCGTCAGATCGACCAGCCGAGGCGCCCCTATCAGGCGAGCAGGCGGTGCGCAAGGGACACGGCTTCAGCCAGGTGCTGATCGACGACCTGAAAGCCCACCGCCTGCAGATCACCAAGGCTCATCTCGCCGGCGACTTCGAAACGGCCTTCGACGTCGCGCTCTACAGCCTGTGTATCGACATCCTGCATCTCGGCTACCGCGCCAATCCCCTCGATCTCCGCGCGGTCCAGACCCACGAGCACAGCTCATTGGGCGACCTCAAGGACACGCCGGTCGCCCAACTCCTGGCGTCCCGCCGCGAGGGGCTCGACCTTGCCTGGCTCAACCTGCCGCCCTCCGAGGGCTATGCCCAACTCTGCGCCCTTTCGCCCGAAGCCAAGCAGGCGCTCTTCGCCTGGTGCGTCGCGCAGACCTTCCAGGCTCAGCTCGCCTTCGAGGACAAGGCCAACCCGGTCACCGAGCATGTCGGCGAACGCCTCGGCATCGATTTCGCCGCCCACTGGCGACCGACGGCCGATAACTACTGGGGGCGGGTCAAGAAAGCCCACGCGCTCGAGGTCGGCGCGGCGATCCTCGGGACGCGCTGGCAGCGTGATCACGCCAAGGACAAGAAGCCGATCCTCGCCAAGGCGCTCGAAGCCGCATTCGCGGGCGATGGCACCGCCACGCTCGGCCTCGACCCCGAGACCGCCGCTCGGGCCGGCGCCTGGGTACCGCCCGGCATGGCGTATGGCGCATCGGACGATGCGCTCGAGCCACCTGACGCCGGCGACGTGGCCGCATCTGACGCCAGCGAAAACAAGGCCCACTCGGAAATGAAGGCCGAGACTGTGCCTGCCTTCCTGACCACGGACTCGCCGCCCGCGGACGCCGAGGTCGCCCAAGGTTAGGCCGCGCCATCGCCCCGATCACTACCGGCGGGGATGCCCCTGAAGCATGCCCGCCGGTCTTTTTCTCAAGCGTTTGATATTGGCAATCCACCATGATGCTGCATTGCCGCACGCTCGACCGCTCGCTGCTGTCGTTCGGTCAGGACGGACGAGATCGGCCACGAATGGCCGTTCCTTTCTGGAATCCGTAAAGGCCGCTGATGGATCAGAAAGCGGACGCTTGATGGTCACGGGGCGGACGGTGAAAATTGACCCTAAACGGCCATAACGTCGACGTCAGCCACGTGTTGCCGACAAGAACGTGCGCGCGGGATCGAAGCCTTGGGCGGTGCAGGGGCCGTTCACGAGAGGCCGGCGCGGTCGAGCCATCGCTGGGGCCGCGGGCGCCCGGCAGCGAGGCGTTGATAACGCCCCACATCTGGTTGTAATCCAGATCAAAAATACCTATTTTCGTGCGCCTCATTCTAACCCATTGATGTGTAGTAGAAAATTTTTTGCGAAAGCGTTTCCGGTTTTCGGACGCCCCGCCGACTAAAATGAAGAAAGGGGAAAAATATGACCAAAACTGGTTCCTCACCACCGGAACTGGCGACCACCGAAGCGGAAGACGAACCGCCATCGGTAAGTTCGCTGACCCGCCGCGGATATAAACGGACGAACGCGACCCGGCGGCAGATCGCCGACGCATTGTCACTCGGCGCGGCAGAACTGATCGCCCGGGCGCAGCAACGAGACGAAAAAGCGCCGGACTATATGTCCGCGGAGGCGCTCGTCTCTTTTATACGCCGTGCCGACCGCGCCGGGGACAGCAAAACGCGCGATGCTCTGATCCGAGAGCTTGTGGAGCGCTGCACCCCGTTTTTTCGCGGCCAGTTCCGTGGGTGCAACGAGGAAGACCACAAAGATCTTCAGGGCGCGGTTATTGCAACGCTCATTGACGATATTCTCGATCCGGGCGATCGCGGCGACTTTATGCAGGCACGGTTCTGGCTGTACCTGAAGCGAAAGACAATAAGCGCCTGGAATGAGCTGACGAAGAACGCGGCTGACACGGAAAGCCTTGACGCTGCCGTATCGGGTGATGACGGAGAGGAGGGAACGACCAGGCTGGACCTGCAGGCGGACGGACGGCTGACGCTGGAAGAGCTTGCGATGGTTTCTGATGGGCTGGCGAAGCTGTCCCTGCATATCCGCCGCGCTTTCATCTTGCGCTATGCGTTTGAAATGAAGATCGGTGCCGACAATCCGGCCGACGATCCCCCCGACGAAGAGACGCTGGCCCGGCATTTTGGATGCTCAGGCCGCACGATCCGCAACTGGCTGAAGGAAGCCGAGGCCCAACTGGCCGGCTTCCGGGAGAAATAAAATGATGACCCAGAACAATGAACCGACACTGGACGACGTGCTGAATGAATTTGTCGCGGAGTATGAGAAGCCCACCGCCGAGGCGCTGGAAAGCTGGGCGGCGCGCTACCCGCAATTCCGGAACGAGCTGATCGATTTTGCGGTTTCATGGACGGAGCAGCTCGTGCTGCCCCCGGCCCCGGAACTGAGCGCTGAGGAAGAAAAGCTTCTGGTCGACCGCGCGATGAGCCATGTGCAGAACGTGGTCTACAAGCGGGATGAAGCCAGCGCAGCCCAGACGGAAGCTCGCTCGATAAGCAGCCTGACCGGCGAGGCCAAGCGTGCGGGCATGAACGCGCAGGAATTCGCGAAGGCGTGCGGTCTCGATCTCGTGCTGGTGACAAAGCTGAATAACCGGCAGATCAGGCCGCTATCGATTCCAGCGCGGCTCGTCGGACAGATCGCGCGCCTAGTGGGCGCTTCAGTCGACGGTGTCAGCGCATATCTTGCGGGGCCGCCGCAGCCTCTGGCGGGAAGATCGTTTCTCGCCCGCGGCAAACCGCAAAGCGCGGAGCAGCATAGCTTTGCCGATGCGGTGCGGGCTTCCTCGCTGAGCGAGGCGGAAAAGGCCCGATGGCTCGACGAAGCGGCGGGGCTGGACGAAGGCTAGGCAGGTGGAAGGGTTCGACACAGTCCGGCATCTGGCAAGGCTTCGCCACGCGGAAACCCTTGCCGAAGCAGGCGGCGTGCATACTGCCGCAGCGCTGCTGGATGCCGCGACGGCGCTCACCGGCATCGCGCGCCAGGGCGTCGCCGATGACGATCCGGTGCTATCGGGTGCCGAAGCCATCCTCGACCCGTCGACACCGGCGATCTTTTACAAGAAGAGTGTCGGCCCGGAACAAGCTGCCTTCTACCAGGCCCATGAATTCGGGCATCACTGGCTCGATAGCGCGACCGGCGCTTGCACCGGGAGCGACATCGACGATTCCATGCCCGAAGAGCGCATTCCGCTCGGGATTCAGCGAGTGGAAGGCTACGGGCCGCGCGAACGGCGCGAATGCCAGGCCAACGTCTTTGCGCGGGAATTTCTGCTGCCAACCACAGAGGCCCGGCGCCTGTTCATTGAGGAGTGGCTGTCCGCCGCCGCGATTGCGCAGCGGCTCGGTCTGCCGCCGGGTCTGGTGCAACAGCAGCTTGCCCGGGCACTGTTAGTGCCGGAGCCGCAACCGCCGGAGGACGGCGCGGAGCATTGTGGCGGGCGCACAGCACCCGGCCTTGATAAATCCCAGCGCAAGGCTGCCGAAGCGGAGGACGGGCCGCATCTTGTCGAGGCCGGACCGGGGACCGGCAAGACGCGCACGCTGATTGCGCGGATCGACTGGCTGCTGAAACGCGGCGCCGATCCCGCGTCGATTCTTGCGCTGACCTTTTCAAACAAGGCGGCGGAAGAGATGCGCGAACGCGTTGCGCTCGCCGCGCCGGCGGCGGCGCCCGCGATCTGGGCGGGCACGTTTCATGCGTTCGGTCTCGAACTGTTGCGGAAATACGGCCATTTGCTGGACCTGCCGGCCAACGTCCGGCTCGTCGATCCGGGCGATGCGCTGCTATTGCTGGAAGAAAAGCTGCCCGAGCTGCCGCTCAGCCACTACCTGACGCTTTACGAGCCGGCTCTTGCGCTGCGGGACATTCTCGCCGCGATCTCACGGGCCAAGGATGAGCTGATCGGTCCTGCTGAATATCGCGGCTTCGGCGAAGCAATGCTGGCGGACGCGGCGGATGACGCGGCGCGCGAAGCGGCGGAACGCGTCATCGAAGTTGCAGCCGTATTCGAAGCCTATGAACGAATGCTGGAAGAAGCGCGCATCGTCGATTTTTCAGGCCTGATCCTGAGACCGATTGCGCTGCTGGAAGAGCACCCCGAAATCGCGGAAGAGGTCCGCGCGCAATACGGACAAATTCTTGTCGACGAATATCAGGACGTGAACCGGGCGAGCGGCGTGCTGTTGAAGCAGCTGGCGGGCGACGGGAAAACGCTCTGGGTCGTGGGCGATGCCCGTCAGTCGATCTACCGGTTCCGCGGCGCATCGCCGGTCAATATTCGCGCGTTCGAAGACGACTTTCCCGGCGCGAAAAGACTGCCCCTCGATGTCAACTACCGTTCGCAGGAGCATGTGGTGCGACTGGTCGAGGCCTTCGCGCCGCAGATGAAGGCAAGCGCGGGCGGGCTGCTGGCCAATTGGCATGCGCACCGGGGCGCTCAGGGCGGCGAGATCTTGATGGAAGTTGCGAGCGATCAGGAAGCCGAAGCGGCATGGCTCGCGCAGGAGATCGACCGCAGACGCGATCAGGGTATCGCTTACCGCGACCAGGCCATCCTGTGCCGTTCCCACACGAACCTGGCACGGTTCGCGCTTCGGCTCGAACGGCACGGCATACCCGTTCTCTATCTTGGCGACCTGTTCGAGCGGCCGGAAGTGCGCGACATGCTCGCGCTGCTGTCTTTCACCTGCGAACCCGAACGCGGCGGGCTGCTACGGCTGGCCGGGTTCCCCGAATACAGCATCCCGATCGATGACGCGCGCAAGGTTCTCGCCTCTGCCGGCGAACAGGACATTCAGCCGATCGAGGCGCTCGCGCAGCTTGAGGAGATTGCGGAACTGACGGAGGCAGGCCGCCGCGGCCTCGCGCTGCTTGCGGAACATCTCGCCGGGGTCGATCCGGGCACGACCCCGGCAGCGCTGCTTTTCGATTACCTGTTTACGCAGAGCCGCTATCTGGACAGCGTGCTCGCCGACGGCAGCGTCGCGGGTCAGCAGCAGCGCCTTGCCCTTTTCCAGCTCCTGCAGTTCGCGGTCGAGCACAAGCCGGCCGGAAGCGGAAGCCCGCGGCAGCAGCTCCTGCAATGGATACGCCGTCTGGAAATGTTCGGTGACGAACGGCAGCTCCGTCAGCTTCCGGCGGCGGCCGCCGGAATCGATGCCGTCCGGCTTCTGACCGTCCATGCCAGCAAGGGCCTGGAATTCGCGGCGGTGTATCTGCCGGCGCTGGGCGCGGGAATATTTCCCGCAAGCGGCCGCCCGAACCAGTGCCCGCCGCCGGTCGGCATGCTGGCCGAAGACCCGAAGGATACCCACGCCGAGGAGGAAGAGTGTTTGTTCTTTGTCGCGACATCGCGCGCCCGCGACATCCTGTGCCTGTCACGGGCTGAAGCCTATGGCGCTAGGAATAGCAATCCGTCGTCGCTCCTGACGCAAATATCCGCGCACTTGCCGCGTCCGCCGGACGGGGCGGCACGGTGGCAAGGCGGCGGCGCGGCACAGCCGGACGAAGAGCCGCTTGGGCATCTGGCGCCGGAGCTCGATGTACACCGTGCCGAAGATCTTGACCAGTACATGCGCTGCCCGCTGTCCTACCTCTATCAGCGGGTGCTCGGTCTTAGCGGTGCGCGCGACGATAATGCCTATGTCCGATTCCACCGCGCCGTTTATGCGGTGTTACGGTGGATGAGCGATCTCGATCCCGCCGAGCCTGTGACCCGCGAACAGGCTCTGGCGCAGCTTGAAAATTCCTGGGCGGAAATCGGACCCGTCGACCATCCATACGTGCAGGTTTATTGGAAGGCCGCCGTCGCGATTGTCGAACGCGCGGTTGAACGGCGCGCGGCAGGTGGGGAGGTCCTCGAAGCCGACTGGCATATCGAGCGCGCCGGGGGCCGGATACGGGTCCGGCCCGATCACGTCGAGCGTGGACCGGGAGGAACGATCGTGCGCCGGCTGCGCACCGGGCGGGCGCCGAAGAAGAAGCCCGACGATGGCATTTATGCCCTTTATCTTCACGGGGCCGCACAGGAGCTTGGCGCGGCCCGCGTCGAAGTTCTCTATCTGACAACCGATGAGGTCGTCGAAGTGAGCATGAGCGAGAAGGTAATGGGCAGGCGGCTGCAAAGCTACGACGATGCCATCGCCGGCATCCGCGCCGGAAACTTTCCGCCGAAACCGAACGACCGCAATTGCCCGCGCTGCCCGCAATATTTCATCTGCCCGGCCGTACCCGGCGGCGGCGACACGCCCGCAGACGACTCCTGAAAATTTCCATTTCCGGTTTTTCGGCGTCCCGTCGACTTCCTTTGTATGGAGCGACGAAACGCCGGACAGGCCGGCCGCCGCGCTCCTGTAACGGAAAGGAGAACGGCGGTGAAGAACACCGAGATTCTTTTGCAGGGGGAGCATATCCCCGACATCCAGGTGGTCGAGCTCGGCCACGGCAAGGGCGTGAAGGACGTGCTTGCGGCGGCGGCGAAGCATCGCGGCTGCGAGGCCGAGGGCGACTTCCACGTATTCACCGAAGACAGCGACGAGCCGCTCGCCGAAGGCGACAAGCTGCCCGCGCGTGACGACGGACAGCCGGTGCGTCTTCATGTCCACCGCTGCCGCCGCATCGAAGTGGCGGTCACGTTCAACGGTGTCACGAAGGAGCACCGCTTCGGACCGGGCACGCCGATTGCCGCAGTCAAGAAATGGGCGGCCATCGCGGCCTTCGGCATGGACCCGGGCGATGCAGCCGAGCATGTGCTGCAGCTCACCGGCACGACCGACCGCCCCGAGCCGGACACGCATATCGGCACGCTGGTGACGTGTCCCGATTGCCGGCTCGCCTTCGATCTGGTCCCGCTGAAGCGGGTCGAGGGGTAAGGGCATGGCGGACGAGATCATGCCCCCTGACGAGCGGACGCTCCGGCTCCATCTGGAGTCGGGGCGGTTCCGCAGCGCCGCCGCACTGGGCTGGTGGCGGTTCGTAGCGCTGGATTGGCCCCATCTGACCGTCGGGATTACCGCCGGGGACGGGGCCGAATACGGCTTTCGCTTCCATTGCCCGGACTACCCGCGCACGGCGGTCAGCGGTCGGCTCTGGGATCTCGATGCTGACGGGCCGCTGCCGGTGAATCGCTGGCCGGGCGGCGGCGGACGGCTGGCGCACGCCTTCAACCCCAGCTGGAAGAACGGGACGTCGATCTACCTGCCGTGCGACCGCCAGGCTATCGAGGGGCACGACAACTGGCGTCACGAACACCCGGCGCTGCTGTGGGACCCGGCCAAGGGCATCTGCAAGTATCTCGGCATCCTGCATGAGCTTCTGAACTCTCGGGACTATGGAGGGCGGCGTGCAGCGTGATCCGATCCTTCGCATACAGGCGGCAAAGTGGCAGGCGCTGCTCGGCGAGCTTCATCGGCGCACGCGCGGCATTCACGAAAGCGGCGCCTTCCTGCTAGGTCATGTCGCTGGCGGCAGCCGCAGCGTGGAACATGTCATCTTCTACGATGACCTCGACCCGCAGGCCTACCGGACCGGCGTCGTCGTGATGCACGGGGCGAACTTCGGACCGCTTTGGGAATTCTGCCGGTCGCGCAAGCTCTCGGTCGTCGCCGACATTCACGTCCATCCGGAAGGCGCCTTTCAAAGTATCGCTGACCGCGACAATCCGATGATCGCCCAGCGCGGCCATCTGGCGCTGATCGTGCCGCATTTCGCGCGCCCGCCGGTACGCCTCGAGACGCTCGGCTTCTTCGAATATCACGGCAGCCACCGCTGGCGCGATCTGGGCGGCCGTCATATCGCCCGCCACCTGCATATCGTAAACGACGAGGCCTAGATGATGGATGCCGCCGATAC
>Ga0315550_1002276_pt1 | contig 11781 bp, 9 predicted proteins | sample SalMarSW160190MG_2_FD_203100 | JGI IMG/M metagenome (GOLD analysis project Ga0315550, IMG submission 203100) | Salt marsh sediment microbial communities from the Plum Island Ecosystem LTER, Massachusetts, United States - Salt Marsh Sediment SW1601-90 ... | reverse complement strand
AAATGGTCGCTCATGTCGTACAGCGTCTCGACCTCGGGGCGCATGTAACCGGCATCGAACGCCGCCGCCAGCCGCTGATGGCTTTGCAGGGCGTAGGCGTCCTGGACCTCGCGCGAAATACCGAAACGGTGCGCCAGGATTTCCGCCGTCTGGCCCATGGACAATTTCACCAGCGGATCGGTCAGGCCCAGCAGCAGGGTGATGACCGGTTTCAGATAGGACGGGCGGAGACGCGCGAGCGTGCGCAGGCGGGCGATCGGATTGCGCGAGCGCATCATCTTGCCGAGCCAGCTCGCCATGGTCGCGTTCCACTGGATCGGGGCGCGGCTCATGGCCTCGGTCCCGCCCGCGAGCACGAGCTGGGCGCGTCCGAGCACGATGCGCTCGGCGGCCGAGGCCACGGCCTGCAGGCCCGAGGCGCAGTTGCGCTGCACCGTGGACGCCGGCACGCGCTTGCCGCAACCCAGGCGCAGGGCGATAAGGCGCGCGATATTGGCCTCGTCCGCGGCCGGTATCACGCAGCCCACGATGACCTCGTCCAGCGCCGAAGCCGGAAAGGGCTGGCGCGCCAGCAGCGGTTTGGCGCAGGCGACCGCGAGGTCGGACGCGCTGAACGGCCCGGAATCGCTGCGCGCCTTCAGAAACGGTGTGCGCGCCCCGTCGACGATAAATACCCTGTTCATATAGGTAACCTGCCAGCTTTCCAGAATCTACCGGTGATCAAATCAAATGCGAATATGATTTTGAACCGCCAGGACGCCAGGAACGCCAGGAGGTTCAGGATCGAAAAATTGACTTTCCTGGCGACCCTGGCGCCCTGGCGGTGGATTTCTTTTTTCATGCCGCGCTTATTCATAATTTCTCGAAATCGTCCACGGCGATGACCGCGCGCCGTGCCGCCTGCGCCGCGCGCACGAGCTCCGCCTCCTGCGCGTTCAATATGTTTTGCGCCAGCGCCGCCGCCACCTGCTCTTCGGGCAGGCCGTGCAGCAGCGGCTGTTCGTCCACGAGCTTGAACAGCCGGCGCTCCAGGGATTCGGCGGCGATCACCTTGGGCAGCGCATCCTCGAGCCGGCCCAGGGCATCGTCGGGCGCCTTCGACACGTACATCCCCCGCGTCAGGCGGTCCCGGGTCGGCGAGGGTTGCAGCAACAGCTGCGCGCAGGCATGACCCATCGCGTCGCCCGGCACGGCATGACGGCGCCCGAAGGGATACACCAGCCAGCCCAGGTGCCAGGCGATGTAGCGGTTGGGAAAATTCTTCAGGATCACCACCAGCGTCTTCTCCGCCTCGTGCAGGCAGTAATCGCAGGCCTGGCGGAGTAGCGGGATATCCTCCGCCGGTCGTCCTTCGTCCTCGAAGCGTTTGACCACCGCCGAGGCCAGGTACATGAAACTCAGCGCGTCGGCGAAACGCCCGGAAATTTTCTCCTTGCGCTTGAGCGCGCCGCCGAGCGTCAGCATCGCAATATCGGAGATATACGCGAATGCCGCCGACAGGCGCGTGAGCTGCTGCACGTAGCGCCGCGCCGGCCCGTCGATGGGCACGCGCACCAGGCGCGCGCCCGTCAGGCCCAGCCACAAGGCGCGCACCGCGTTGCTGAGCGTGAAGCGGATGTGGCCGAAGATCGCGGCATCGAAGACTTTCAGTGCCCGGCGCTCATCCGTGTCGGCCACCGCCTGCATCTCCTTGAACACGTGCGGATGACAGCGCACCGCCCCCTGGCCGTAGACGATGAGCGCGCGCGTGAGCAGGTTCGCGCCCTCCACCGTGATACTGATGGGCAACGCCTGGTAGACCCGCCCCATGAAATTGCGTGGCCCGAGGCAGATGCCGGATCCGCCCTGGATGTCCATGGCGTCGTTGACCACGCGGCGCATGTGCTCGGTAAGCTGGTATTTGACGATGGCCGAGGCCACCGACGGCTTCTCGCCCAGATCGACCGCGCGCGCGGTCAGCGTGCGCGCCGCGTCCATCATATAAGTGTAACTGGCGATGCGCGCGAGCCCCTCTTCCACGGCCTCGAACTTGCCGATCGGCAGCTTGAATTGCCGGCGGATGCGCGCGTAGGCGCCGGTAGCGCGGGAGGCCAGTTTGCCCGCGCCGCAGGACAGCGCCGGCAATGAAATCGAGCGGCCGGCGGCCAGCGACTCCATCAGCATGCGCCAGCCCTGGCCCACGCGCTCGCGCCCGCCGATGACCCATTCGAGCGGGATGAAGACGTCCTCGCCCCAGTTGGGGCCGTTCTGGAACGCGATGTCGAGCGGGTTGTGGCGCGTGCCGATGTTGACGCCCGGGGTGTCGGTGGGGATGAGTGCCAGGGTGATGCCGATGTCTTCCTTGTCGCCCAGCAGGTGCTCCGGATCGAACAGCCGGAAGGCCAGCCCGAGCACCGTCGCCACCGGCCCGAGCGTGATGTAGCGCTTCTCCCAGCTGAGGCGGATGCCGAGCACGTTTTTCCGGCCCTGAAATTCGGCGCGGCAGACCACGCCGCGGTCGGGCATGGCCCCGGCGTCGCTGCCGGCCTCGGGACTGGTGAGCGCGAAACACGGGACTTCCGCGCCGCGCGCCAGGCGCGGGAGGTAGTGGTCCTTCTGCTCCTCGGTGCCGTAGTGCAGCAACAGCTCCGCCGGGCCGAGGGAGTTCGGCACCATTACCGTCACCGCGGCAGTGATCGAGCGACTGGCGACCTTCACCACCACGGCCGAATGCGCCTGGGCGGAGAATTCGAGCCCGCCGTATTTCTTCGGGATGATCATGCCGAAGAAACCCTGATCCTTGAGGAAGCGCCAGGCCTCCGGCGGCAGATCGCGACGCTCGTGCGTGATCTCCCAGTCGTCGAGCATGGCGCACAGCTCCTCGACCGGTCCCTCGAGAAAGGCCTGCTCCTCCGCGGACAGCTTCGGCGCCGGCAGCCCGAACAGTTTTTTCCAGTCCGGTTTGCCGGCGAAAAGCTCCGCCTCCCACCACACGGTGCCGGCCTCGAGCGCTTCGCGCTCGGTGTCCGACATCACCGGCATGATGCGGCGAAACAGGCGCAGCAGCGGTGCGCTGATATAGACGCGCCGCAACGGCCCGACGGCCAGCGGCGCAACGAGGATCAGGAAAAGCGCCCAGGCGAACAGCAGCAGCGCGGTCGGCGGATGATACTGGGCGTCCCACAGGGCGATGACGGCCGCCAGGGCGGTGGCCCAGACAAGCCCCGGCACGCGCATGGCCGCCAGTATCCAGACTGTCGCAACGACGAATAAAATCCATGCAGCGGCGTTCATGTATCCCTGCCTGTGGGCCTGTTCCCTGGTTGGTTATGACATGGTGCGAATGCACTCCAGATTGTAGTCCACGCGGCCCGGAAATGGCTGCGCCGGCGGCCAATTAAGGATCAACGGACTTCAGATTTCTATCATCTCGAAGTCGGACTTGGCGGCCCCGCAGTCGGGGCACTTCCAGTTCTCCGGCACCTCCTCCCATGGGGTTCCGGGCGGGATGCCGTCTTCCGGACGGCCCTTCTCTTCTTCATAGACAAAACCACAGATCACGCACATGTACGCCTTCATTCACGCCCTCAATCAATGGAAATTTGCGGATAACGAAATCAATCATCGCATTTTCAGCTACATGGTGAAACCGCCCGGTGGGGGGTAAAATCCGGGCGATGTCGGATCGTACCGCGGTGGTGTTGTGCAACCTGGGTGGACCGGATTCCCTGGAATCGGTGCGTCCTTTCCTGTTTAACCTGTTTTCCGATCCGGATATTTTCCGGCTCCCGCTCGGTTTCCTCACCCAGCGGCCGTTCGCCTCGCTGGTCGCGTGGCGGCGCACGCCGCAAGCGGCGCAAGGCTATGCCGCCATCGGCGGCAAGTCGCCGATCCTCGAGTTCACGAACGCGCAGGCCGCGGCGCTCGCGCGCGAACTCGGCGAAGGCTTCGACGTACATGTGTGCATGCGTTACTGGCACCCGCTTACCGACGAAGTCGTGACGATGCTGAAGCAAAAAAACTATGCGCGCGTGATCCTGCTGCCGCTGTATCCGCAGTATTCGATCACCACCACTGGCAGCGCTTACAACGAGTTCCAGCGACAGTGCCGGCGGCTGAATTATCACCCTTCCGTCACCCTGATCCGCCAGTGGTACGACCAGCCCGATTACCAGGCGGCGATCGTGGAGATGCTGCGCGCCGAGGCGCAAAAATTCCCTGATCCCGATCCCCAACGCATCGAGCTGCTGTTCTCCGCCCACGGCTTGCCACAAAAGATCGTCGATCAGGGCGATCCTTACGAGCGCCAGATCCGCGCGACCTATGACGCTCTGTGCGCCCAGCTCGGCTGGCCGCGCATCACGCTGTGCTATCAAAGCCGCGTCGGGCCGCTCGAATGGCTGCGGCCCTACACCGACGACGTGATCCGGGAAAAGGCCGCGGCCGGCGTCAAACAGATGCTGGTGTATCCGATCGCGTTCGTGTCCGACCACGTCGAGACGCTATTCGAGCTCGGCATTACCTATGCCGACATCGCGCGCGAGCAAGGCATCGCACACTACCGCGTGGCGCCGGCGCTCAACAGTCATCCGCGCTTCATCGGCGCACTCAAGTCGCTGGTGCTCAACGCAGCGACGGCTCATGGCTGACACGCCACCTGTCATACTCGTTTTTGCCGGCAGCGATCCCACCGGCGGCGCCGGCCTCGCGGCCGACGCGCTCACGCTCGCCAGCCTGGGCTGTCACCCGGCGATCGTGGTCACCGCGGTCACCGCACAGGACACCACCGGCATCAAGCAATTCAATTGCGTGGAGACCGAGCTCGTGATCGCGCAGGCGCGCGCGGTGCTTGAGGACATGCCGGTCGCCGCGTTCAAGCTCGGCATGCTCGGCAACAGCGAGATCGCCGCGGCGGTGTCCAGCATCCTCGAGGACTACCCGGACATTCCGCTGATCGTGGATCCGGTGCAAAGCTCCGGGCGCGGCGACGTCCTGGCCGACGACATGCTCGACGGCGCGCTGCGCAGCCTGATCATCCCGCAGGCGACGCTGATCACGCCCAACAGCCTCGAGGCGCGCCGGCTCGCGCCCGACGCCGACACCCTCGATGCCTGCGCGCAGGAACTGATGTCGCTCGGCTGCGAGTTCGTGCTCGTCACCGGCACGCACGAGAACACGCCGCAGGTGATGCACCGGCTGTACGGCAACAGGCGCCTGCTCGAAACCTTCGAGTTCGAGCGCCTGCCCGGCAGCTATCACGGATCCGGCTGCACGCTGGCCTCGGCCTGCGCCGCCTCGCTCGCGCACGGGCTCGACCCGATCAACGCCGTGAGCGAGGCGCTGCAATACACCTGGGAAACCCTGAAACACGCCTACCGCGCGGGCATGGGCCAGTACCTGCCGAACCGGCTCTACTGGGCGTGGGAGATGGACGAACCCGAGAGCGACGACGATAGCTGACGTTCAAACCCGGTCGACGATGAGGCGGCCCCGGCGCTTAAAGGCTGCGTCCGCCAAAATGCCCGACCTTCACAGTTGTCAAAAATGGCCAACCCATCACTCATCGCCGGTCTGTACGCCATCGCCGATACGCAATACCTCGATGACGTGCGCGTAAACGGGGCAGTTGCCGAAGCCATCGCGGGCGGCGCGCGCGTCATTCAATACCGGGACAAAAAACATGACGCCAAGTCGCGTGCTCGGCAGGCATCGGACGTTGCCAGGCTGTGCCATCAACATGGTGTGTTGTTCATTGTCAACGACGATGCGGGACTGGCCAGGCGGGTCCAGGCCGACGGCGTGCATCTCGGGCGGGAGGATGCGGCGGTGACGGACGCCCGCGCGCAACTGGGACCGGGGGCCATTGTCGGCGTGTCCTGCTACAACGAACTGGAACGCGCGCTCAGGGCGCAGGCCGACGGCGCGGACTACGTCGCCTTCGGCCGGTTCTTTCCTTCGCGCACCAAACCCCGGGCGGTGCCGGCCACCCCCGATCTCCTGCGCGCAGCCAGGATGAAACTGCATGTTCCCATCGTTGCCATCGGCGGCATAACCCCGGAAAATGGCGCCCCGTTGATCGCGGCCGGAGCCGACGCCCTGGCCGTCATCGAGGGCGTGTTCGGCCAAGCCGATGTCCGTGCGGCGGCCGAGCGTTATGCGCGGTTATTTGTAAAACGCTAAATTCACCGCAAAGACGCGAAGAGCGCAAAGAAAAACGATTGAATGAATCAGAACTCTTTGCGTCCTTTGCGCCTTTGCGGTGAGCAGGTTTTCTAGGGGGACCATGACTATCTCATCCGATCTGTTCAAACGCGCGCAGCAGCACATCCCCGGCGGCGTCAATTCACCCGTGCGCGCGTTCAAGGGCGTGGGCGGTGATCCGGTGTTTATCGTACGTGGGAACGGCGCGCACCTGTGGGACGAGGATGGAAGCAAATACATCGACTACGTCGGTTCCTGGGGACCGATGATACTGGGGCACGCCCACCCCAAGGTGCTGGCGGCGGTCAAACAAACCGCCGAAGACGGGTTGGGATTCGGCGCCCCGACGCGCATCGAGGTCGAGATGGCGGAGCTCATCTGCCGTCTGGTGCCCTCGATTGAAAAAGTACGCATGGTCAGCTCCGGAACCGAGGCCACCATGAGCGCCATCCGCCTGGCGCGCGGGTTCACCGGGCGCGACACGATCGTCAAGTTCGAAGGCTGTTACCACGGCCACGCCGACTCGCTGCTGGTCAAGGCCGGCTCCGGCGCGCTCACGCTCGGCGTGCCGACCTCGCCCGGTGTGCCGGCGGACCTGGCGACCCACACGCTCACCCTCGAGTACAACAACGCCGCGCAGCTGCGCGAGCTGTTCGGCCGGCGCGGCAAGGAAATCGCCTGCGTGATCGTCGAACCGGTGGCCGGCAACATGAACTGCGTGCCGCCGGTCCCGGGCTTTCTCGAGTCCCTGCGCGAGCTGTGCACGCAGCACGGCGCGGTGCTGATTTTCGACGAGGTGATGACCGGCTTTCGCGTGGCCCTGGGCGGGGCCCAGGCCCGCTACGGCATCCGGCCCGACCTGACCACGCTGGGCAAGGTCATCGGTGGCGGCCTGCCGGTCGGGGCCTTCGGCGGACGCGCCGACATCATGGCGCGCCTGGCGCCGGAGGGGCCGGTGTATCAGGCCGGAACCCTGTCGGGCAATCCGGTCTCGCTGGCGGCCGGGATGGCCACGCTCAAGGAGATTTCGCGCCCGGGCTTTTTCGAGGAGCTCACGGCCAAAACCGCGAAGCTCGCCCAAGGGCTGTCCGAGCGCGCCGGGCGCCAGGGCGTGGGACTGGCCACGCAGGCCGTCGGCGGGATGTTCGGGATTTTCTTCACGAAAGAATCCGCGGTCACGAGCTTCGCGCAGGTGATGGGCTGCGACGTCGAGCGCTTCAGGAAGTTCTTCCACGGGATGCTGAACGCGGGCGTGTATCTCGCCCCCTCGGCGTTCGAGGCCGGCTTCGTCTCGGCGGCGCATACCGACGCTGATATCGCGGAGACCCTCGACAAAGCCGAAAGGGTTTTTAAAGACCTGTAGGAATTCTTGCCACAGAGATCACAGAGGGCACAGAGAGTTTTCGAATCAGTATTTTCTCTGTGATCTCTGTGGTTGAAGTTCTTACAAAACAAAACGGGCCGGTGGTCCGGCCCGTGTGTGCACCCCGCACATCAGTTCTTGTCAGCTGACCAAAATGTTCTCCGAAGCAAACCGGACGGTGGCCACCTGCGGACGGATCGCCTCGTCGCTCAGGGCGATGTCGACACCGAGGATGGCGACCAGGTTATCGTGGTCGCGCACGCCCGGCAGTTCCTCGCGCAGATAGCCGTAATGCGTTTCGTTCATGTACACGACGTTTGGACGGCTGCCGTGCATGTGTTCGTAGTCGTTTACCAGATTGAAGATGTGGCTCAACATGGCTTGCTCCTTTCGCCCTCTTCGGGCCGTCTGGAATCCGCGGATAACCGGTTGCGCGATTCCTTGTTTCTCACTACCTGTAGGAGCAATACTCATGCCATCCTGGGCTGGTATCTAACTATATGAAATACATTGATATTTCATGGCATCGCCATGGACGGATTACGTCAGATGAGGGAAAAGCGGTAACGGCAAAGGACGGCACATGCCGTCACACGGCAGAACCCGGGTTCTGCTGTGTGAAATATTCCTGAATGAATGTAAGTATCCGGGGAGGAAAAGCGGGCGGGCAGGTAGCGCCCATTGCCCGAGGCACAAGCTCTTTCGGCAGTGGTCGCCGGTACGCCTCGAGGAACGCCGTTTCTTGTGGCTGCCCGGTGTCCTCCTTTTTGAAGGAGCTTCGCCTCGGAAAGGAGGCGCCCTGCGCCCTGGGAGCCGGCGGCTAGTGCAGGCCGGCCATGTATTGCGCGACCGCCTTGATTTCCTGCTCCGACATGCGGAAGGCGATGCGGGTCATGATGTCGCCGTCGTTGGTGCGGGTACCGGCCTTGAAGGCCAGCAACTGCTTCTCGGTATAGGCGGCGTTCTGCCAGGACACCCTGGGGAAGCGCGGCGGGATACCCTGGCCCGAAGGACCGTGGCAGCTCATGCAGGCGGACACGCCGGTTTTGGCGTTGCCGCCACGGTAGATCTTCCCGCCTTCTTTGACGAGCTCCGCGTTCTTGGCGACGCCCGGCTTGGTCTTGAGGCTGGCAAAGTACGCGGCGATGTTTTTCATGTCAGCGGGACTCAGCGCGGCGGCCATACCGGACATGATGGGGTCCTTGCGCGCGCCGGATTTGAAATCGTGCAGCTGCTTGTCGAGATATTCGGGGATCTGCCCGGCCAGTTTAGGCCACAGCGGATTGCTGGCCATGCCGTTGCCGTCGGTGCCATGACATCCCGCGCACATCCCGGCCTTGGCCTTGCCGGCCGCGATATTGCCTTCCGCGGCCTGAACCGGCGCGACGAGAACCAGCCACAGACAGGCGAGTGTGGCGACAGACAGCATATTTTTCATAAAGCAAACCCCCGTGAAGAACAAAAAGGCTGTAACCCCGATGGTTTTCCAGAATAGCGCGCCGGCTAAGGCGGAAATCAGGGCGGCCTTATATACCAAGAGCCCGGCTTCCGGTCAATTTTAAAGGTCAATTTTAACCGGTTTTTTCTGCAGGTAGCGCGTGATTCCGCTTAAGACACGCTTAGGCTGCTGACTCCGCCCCGGAACCGCGTCAAAGGCCGCAGGACGATGTCACAAGCCTGAACGCTACCTCGTGGAACAAAATATCTCGCACACAAAAAAAGCCCCGGAAACAAGGGGAGAGTGTCCGGGGCCGAACATGTCCCGAATGATGTGCATTCGGGAAATCCCGCTCAGGGAGGTGGAGCGGGATTGGACGATATAAATACCGTCCGCGACGTTTATAGACTTGGTCCACACTGAAAAGTTCATCCCCGGCCCGGGTAATTTAATTCCCGGATTCACGCGTGTTTTTCGCTTGTATTATGGTCCGGTTTTTCTAATGGGCCTCATCCCAGTTCCCGCCGATGCCGACATCCACCACCAGCGGCACGGATAAACCGGCGACCTCGCTCATCGCCCGCCGGATGGGTTCCCGTGCCGTCTCAACGACGGTTTCGGCGATTTCGAACACGAGCTCGTCGTGTACCTGCATGATCATGCGAACGTCGAGGCCGGATTCCGCGATCCAGCGGTCGACCGCGAGCATCGCCAGCTTGATCAGGTCCGCGGCCGTGCCCTGCATCGGGGCGTTGATCGCGGCGCGCTCGGCGGCCTGGCGCCGGTTCATGTTCGCGGCGTTGATCTCGGAGGTGTGCAGCCGGCGCCCGAACAAGGTCTCGACGTAACCCTGGCGGCGCGCGGTCTCGCGCGTGCGCTCCATGAAATCGCGCACCCCGGGGTAACGCCTGAAATAACGCTCGACGTATTCCTGCGCCGCCACGCGATCGATGCGCAACTGTTTCGCCAGACCGAAGGCCGACATGCCGTAGATGAGGCCGAAGTTGATCGCCTTGGCGGCGCGGCGCATGTCGTCGCTCACCAGCTCCGGCTGCGTGCCGAAGACTTCCGCGGCGGTGGCACGATGCACGTCCAGGTTCCGGGCGAACGCACCGATGAGCCCGGCGTCGCCCGAGAGATGCGCCATGATGCGCAATTCGATCTGCGAATAGTCCGCGGACAGGATCCGGTAACCGGGCGCCGCGATGAACGCCTGACGGATGCGCCGCCCCTCCGCGGTGCGCACCGGGATGTTCTGCAGGTTCGGATCGGTCGAGGACAGGCGCCCGGTCGCCGCCACCGCCTGGTGATACGAGGTGTGCACGCGCCCGGTGCCCGGATCGATCATCTCCGGCAGCTTGTCGGTGTAGGTGGACTTGAGCTTGGCCAGGCTGCGGTAATCGAGGATGAGCTGCGGCAGCGGATAATCGAGCGCCAGCTCCTGCAACACCTCTTCCGCCGTGGACGGCTGGCCGGTGGGGGTTTTCTTGAGCACCGGCAGCTGGTGCTTGTCGTAGAGGATTTCCTGGATCTGCTTGGGCGAGCCCATGTTGAACGGCTGGCCCGCGAGGCCATGCGCCTCACGCTCGATCTCGAGCAGGCGCTTGGCCAGCTCGCCGCTCTGGGCCCTCAGCATCCCGACGTCGATCAGCACGCCGTTGCGTTCCATGCGCGCCAGCACCGGCACCAGCGGCATCTCGATCTCGTCGAACAGCTTCACCAGCGACGGAATCTCATTCAGTCGCGGCCACAGGTGCTGGTGCAGGCGGAAGGTGACGTCGGCGTCCTCGGCGGCGTAGGTCGTGGCCTGTTCCAGCGACACTTCGCTGAAGTTGATCTGGTGCTTGCCCTTGCCGGCCACGTCTTCATACTTGAGCGTCTTGTAGCCGAGGTACTTGAGCGCGAGCGAGTCCATGTCATGGCGCGAGGCCGTCGAATCCAGCACGTAGGATTCGAGCATGGTGTCGTAGCGCATGCCGGCGAGACGGATGCCGTAATTGGCGAGCACGCTCATGTCGTATTTGAAGTTCTGGCCGATTTTCTGCCGCGTCTCGTCCTCGAGCAGCGGCTTGAACATGGCGAGCACCGCCGCCCGCTCGAGCTGCGCGGGGGCGCCGGGGTAGTTGTGCGCCAGCGGCACGTAGGCGCCGGCGCCGGCGCGGTCGGTGAACGAGATGCCCACGATCTCGGCCTGGAGCGCATCCAGGCTCGTGGTTTCGGTATCGAAGGCGAACAGCGGCGCGGCGCGCAGGCGCTCGATCCACGCGGCGAGCGCCGCCATGTCGGTGATCATGTCGTAGCTCACACTCGGCGCCGGCGCGCCGCCGGGCGCCGCGGAAGGGTTGGTGCCGCCCAGGTCGGCCAGCCAGCCCTTGAACTCGAGGCGCGCGTAGAGCTCGCGCAGACGCGCGGCGTCCGGCGGCGAGCGCTTCAGGTCCTGCGGTGCGAGCTTCAGGTCCACGTCGCACTTGATCGTGGCCAGCCGACGCGCCATCGGCAGGTGCGCGAGCGCCCCCTTGAGGCTCTCGCCGGCCTTGCCGGGTATCTCCTGCGCGTGCGCCACGACTCCATCCAGTGAACCGTACTGTTGCAGCCACTTGGCCGCGGTCTTGGGACCGACGCCGGGCACGCCGGGAATATTGTCGGAGGTATCGCCGACCAGCGCGAGATAATCCACGATCTGCTCCGGCGCCACGCCGAACTTCGCCACCACGCCGTCGCGCTCATAGGTGGCGTCTTTCATGGTGTCGATAAGCCGGATATGCCCGTCGACCAGCTGCGCCATGTCCTTGTCGCCGGT
>Ga0315550_1002275_pt1 | contig 11786 bp, 9 predicted proteins | sample SalMarSW160190MG_2_FD_203100 | JGI IMG/M metagenome (GOLD analysis project Ga0315550, IMG submission 203100) | Salt marsh sediment microbial communities from the Plum Island Ecosystem LTER, Massachusetts, United States - Salt Marsh Sediment SW1601-90 ... | reverse complement strand
CCGCACCCCGCCGCAGTTTTCATATGTTATGTTATCGCCGAATGCGATCGCCTTTTCGGGACGAGGCCCCCGGCGCGTTTGGCACCGACAAACCCGATGGGTTCGACTACTTGTGGCAGGCTAGACAGACTTTCGCTTGCCCATATAAATCATCTATATCGAGAGGCTCGCTATCGGCCCGCAAAGGATTGGGCTGGACCTTCGAACGTATGCGCGCGACGCGTTGCTCGTGATCGCGCTTGATCTGCTCGACCCGCTCCGGCCGCGCCAGTTCTTCGAGTGACTCCCCTTGGCTCCAGGTAAACGGGGAACCGTGTTCTACGGCATTCTTTTCGTACGCCTTTGCCTCCTCAAAAGCATCGGCATGCTGCTCCATGAGGCGGACCCATTCGATTTTCTGTTGGAAAAAACAGAAAGTGCAGCCGCTGCGGGTGCGCCAGCCATAATATTTCGGCAATCCCAGGCCGGCTGCTTCGAGAATCTCTAGCACACCGGGCTTGTCGATTCCCGCCTCCTTAAAGGGCAACCTGATGATCAGGCTGTTGTGCTTGGAGGTATAACCTTCGCGGTACTCCTCATCGGCACGGATCGCGACATAGCTATACACCCTGATGCCCTGGTCGAGCATCGGCCGAATCCAGCGTTCGAAGGGCCGGAGTTTGAGCTGGCGAGTGCACCAGCGCGTTTGAGGCGACGGCAGGAAGCTGTTGTACTGCTTGAGCCAGAAATCGAAATCGCGGTCGGGATTAAGCCGAAGGATCGGCTTTCCCAGAAAACCTTCGAGACGGCCGAGATACTCATAGACTTCCGGTAGTTCCTTCCCTGTGTCCGTAAAGAAGTACTCGATATCAAGCCCGGGCTGATGCTGCCGCATATAGACGGCTAGCGCCGCGCTATCACGGCCGCCCGAGAGTCCAAGAACGTGTCTCTCGTTCGGTGCATCAACATTCATTGGTGTACTCTCGCGGGAGCCTTAAGCGCTATCGCATTGAGCCACTCGTCTTTGCCGCGAACTGTGCCCTCGCCTCCGGAAATCCAAACTTCTGTCAATGTCATGTCCGGAAAGGCCGCAAACAGCCGGCGTAGGCTCTGCTCGTTCAAGTCGGTGTAGAAGCGGCCATCGTCGGCTATGCGTTCCCCGGAACCATGCTTGAAGGACACATAAAGGGCGCCCCGGGGCTTGAGAGCGCGAACCAAACGGCTAACGGCGTCTTGCAATTCTTCCTCGCGCAGATGAAGCAAAGACGCGCAGGCCCAAATTCCGTCGTACCGCGGTGGGCTCTCGAACTCCTGGAATCGAAGGACGCGTGTGTGAACCCCCGTCAGTCGAGTGCTCAAATCACAAAGATCGGGCGATGAATCGAACGCCTCGACTTCATAACCACGCCTCAGAAAGGCTAGTGTGTCTCGCCCCGATCCGCTGCCAGCATCCAATATGCGCCCTCGTGGTGGAATATAACGCAGAAAGCGGTCATGGAGGTCGGACATATCAATTCGAAGTGTCGTTTCGAAGTACGCCTGCGCGTGACGGTCGTAGTACTTACTTGTCACGCTTTCTTGTTCCGGTGGAGATGAGACTTGCGGTGCATGCATGTCAGACGCCCCCGCCAACATCGGAAGCCGGACGGCGGTTAAACAGCCGCCAATAGACAAGCAAAAGCATGCCGACCAGGGCACCTACCCCAAACCAGCGCGAAAAATCGAACGGCCAGTATTTCCAGAAAGCACCAGAAAACGAAAAGATGGCTCCTATCAGCATCAAGGCACAATAAATGGATATCATGCTGTAGCTGCCTAGCCAGGCAATCTTGGGAGTCGTTGGCCTGCCTGACGCGAAGCTTTCGGGATGAAACTCTTGTATTTTTTCGAGATAGCTTTCGAGAACGTCCCTGATGCGCAGAACCGCAAGAATGAGCGCAAGGTTGCACAAGCCAGCGAACAACAGCAGCGCATATCTGATTTCGGTCGGCAGATTCTGAGTCACCCCTGCCCCAAACCATAGACCGCCCGTAATGGTCATGGCGAGCACCGGGACGTGGTTCATCTGTATGTTGAGACTACGGGCTTGCTCGAAGTTCTGCTGGTAACAAACCTGTTGGCGGTCAACGGCGTCATCACCCATGGCGTGCCGCCCTTCGTTTTCGCGTCGTCCTTGCTTCTGCAGTGGGTTGCATGTAGCGCGCGCTGAGTTCCGCTAGTGCTGCCAGAATGATGGTCCGCCGGCTTGTATCAGCCCCTTCAAGCGCTGCCGCCACGCGTTTGATCAGGCCATCGACGGCTCCACGATCGGCATCCGCGATATCAAATTCCTCCAGCATGGGTGCAGGGCGGCCGTCTATGCCAATAACGACGGCGATGGCATGCCGCTTTTCTGGGCGTCCTTTGACACGTGCAAACGTCTCGGCACGGAGAAATTTCTGTGCCATGTCGGCGATCTCAATGGCCGCCTGGTCCGAATCGGGGTCGACCCAATCGCGCGGCGGCTTGTTCGCCGCGAGACTCGCGATCCCCTCTATGCCAGCGTCGGTGCCATCAAATTGCGAGAGCCGGCCGACGAAGGCTTCTAACCGGAAGTCACCCGCCATCTGCCTGATGTTCTCGGCCCTGTCCCGCAGCTCGGCAAGGGACTGGGGCGAAACATTTGGCACCTGCAATTCCGCGAGCATAATGTCCCTGATGCGATGCAGCATGACGGGGTAGGCGTCGACAAGTTCCTCTAAGCCTTGCTGGACCCCGGTCACGACCTGCCGCAAATCTTCGTCGTCGGCGAGTGCAACGCGGCCACCGAGGGTTTCTGGAATATCGTCAAACAGGAACTTGTTGGGATCACGGGCGCGCCGAAAAAGGTCTCGTACGCGCACGGCATTGGCGGACAAGCGCATGGTGCGTTTTGTCCACGGTGGTAGCTGCTCATATATGGCGACAAGCCCGCGCGCAACATCGATGGGTTCCAGGTGAACCAGCGCGTTGGCTTGGTCAAGCGTGCGGACGATCTCCGCCATCCCCGACAAGAGGCGACGCGCGACATCGGAGAGGTCCATCCATCGCAACTGGAGGGCCGCCGGGTCTTTTGCTAGATAGTCGACATCAACGTCATCAAATCGTGCACGGAAGATGCCCTCGCGATAGACGCCGACTCTGTTGCGCTGAGACAGGATGAAGGCCACGGCCAACGCCGGCATCAGTCCATCCTTCACGCCAAAGGGTGGCTTTCGCCAAAGGTCGTAGATTTCGGAGACGGCGACCGTCCTATGGGCGTGCGTCCGCACGTGTTCGGCGGCCGCATCCCAAATAGGGTTCAAGCGACAACGATCTTTTTCGCCCTGGGGCGGCGGCACAAACCGCCATCCCTTCCGGCCATTCGCATAAAGCCCTGTCGCCTCTAGCACAGAAGCCAACAAGCCGCCCTCGGCAGGGAAGCCCTCGATGCCTAGGCGCGGCTCTCCTTCGTTGAGCACCATGCGCCTGAGCAGCATGTTTTGCGCTGCAATGGCGCTACCCGAAGGTTTCTGGCGGTTTAGAAGCTCGTTATGTAGGCGCGGGCACTTGTCGAATCGCCGGTCCGCAAGTTCGGACGCCAGGCTGTTCAGATCAGCGAGCCGATAAACTTTCTGTTTGTGGTGTTTGCGATACCAAAGCGCCCCGTCGAATGCCTTACGTAATTCAGTTTCAAGCTGCGCCTGTAGCGCGGCCAAACGTGCGGTAACCTCGCGGCGCGCAACTGAATCCCCTGCCAGCTCCGGGCGGTCGTTGCGGACATTCTCAAGGGCTAGGAGTTCGCGTGCGAGGGCGACGATCGCCCAAGACCGTTTTGAGATACCAATAACAGTATCCCACTCGTCGCTGTGACGGGCCGCTTCGCGGCACAGTTCTCCTGCGTAATCTTCGCTCTCGCCATCGGTCGGGACGGCCAATAAAAACTGGCCAATAGTGCCGTTGTCCGGCTTGTAGTGAGCGGCCACCTCAACAAGGTCACGCACGGGCGTCAGGTTCACCTCGAACCAGCGAAGCGCACCCGTGATATGATAGTGGCGCTTGGCAAGAACGGGCTGAAGCCCTGCTAGCGCTTTCAGCGCTGTGAAGTCGATCTCGTCCAAATCTTCGAGGGCAGTCCTGACCGCCTGATCGATGTCAAAATCGCTGCCCGCGAAGATCGCGTGGGCATCAAGGAACTTCTTGAAGATGATGAACGACCAATCCCTGAGCTGGGCAAGCGCCTTCTTCAGCGCGCTTTCGGAGACCTCGGGTAAGCAGGCGCGCAGTAGCTCAGAGTTCGCAACAAGGCCGGACCGCTCCTTGAACAGATCAACAACGGCAATCGTCTTGAGCAGTCTGAGATGCAACGAGTTGCCACCGATAGCGTCGCATCGCTCCAGGGCCTCGACAGCCAAGGCCCAGCGGTGCCCGTCAGGGGATGCAAGGATCGAAGGTTCCAGGTTGGCGCGGAGATAGTCCCAGAGCTTGTCTGGCCCGTACAGGTCATCGTCGTCAGCGCGGCGCAGAAAATCCTGAAATCCGTGCGGCTCGGAAGAATTGAGGAAACCGAAAATGCTCCGTTGGTTCTGGCCAAAACGCCGCCGTGAGATAGGACCGAGAAGGCACGCGACTACCGGATGCAAAGGCCAGCAGGACTCCAGAGTGAGGGCGAATCGTTCGGTCTCGGCGGGGCGTTCACGGTGCGTCAGCGCCGCAATCGTGCGCGCAAGCGAGCTGGGCGCCTTGGGCCTGTGATCGCTCTCGATGGCGCGGGAAATGAGATCTATCTGCTCTTCGCCGGCCGCATTGACGGCAAGGTCAACAAAGCGACCCTGAATTTTTGCCCACTCGTCGCGCATATCATGAGAGAGACGATGCGCATATTCCTCGAAGGCCTGGTGCAAAACGCCGATCACGAGAAGGCGCCCGTTGCTACGCGAAGCCGCCTCGGCGAGCTGCTGAAACACGTAAATGTCGGTGCCCTCGTGTGCGGCGGCCTCAAGGAACTTCCCCATCTCGTCAATGACGAGAATGAGGCCGCCGTAACTCTTCGAGCTGCGCGCCGCAGCCTCCGTGAGCGTGCTGACGACGTGGCTTTCGGTCCACCCGCCACGTGGCTTGCGCGCGACGAGGCCAGCGGTAATGATGGCTTCTCCGATTACGTGGACGGGATGGTCACGCCGGCCGACAACAGGAACAATCCGCCATCCTTTCGTGCCTGTCGGCAAGGCCTTCCACATGGCTGTAGTAAGATTGCGGCCGAAGACCTTGGTCGCCTGCTTTTGCAATTCCGCATTGCCGTTGAGAAGCGCACTGAGCGCGATAACAAGGCTGGACTTGCCGCTGCCGTATGGGCCTGTCCACGTAAAGGCCCCCTGCCCCGTTTCCGCCACGTGCCGCGCCATCGTCAGCAATACCTCCGCGGACGATTGCGGGCACACAAAGCCTTCCAGGGCTTTCGAATCACCAAGATCGGTATCGATGCGGATGGAGCGCTGGAAGCGGCGAGCAATGCGGATGCGATTAATCAGTGCCATCAGGCCGCCTCCTGCCGAGCGGTTCGGGCATAATCCATCTCCACGTAACGAAGGGCCGTTTCGGGGCTCAGATGAGCGTCAGCGTCGCGCACGACCTGTTTAAGACCGGCAGTCTCGGACCATCGGAGGGCGCCGCCGGTCACGTTGTCTAGCGCCGCAAGCCGGTCGGCCACATCGTTTTCATCTAACAGGAAGACACGGCCCGGCCCACCGGGCTCATGAGCAATCGCCTCGAATGACAGTGTAGCCGCCTTTGAAAGGCGCGACCAAAAATCGATCAGAGCATAGACAAACACGCCGTCGCCCAAAGATGACTTCGGACCGCGCACAAAGCGGAAGCCGTCGCGTTTTCCGACAGCCTTGATCAGGCCAAACTCGGTTAGAGGCGATTCGAGCGCATCGTCATGTCCCGCTTGGCCTGAGGGCTGCTGCGCGACATAAGTACGCACGAAACAAGCAACATCATTCTTAACCGTCGTGCCGGCCACCCGCGACCAAGAGCGTTCCTTCACTAACCTTTCGAGTCCTTTGACAAGATGTTCTCGGTCGAAGGTGACAGCCGGGTAATGATTGAACGCCCAAAACCACGTCGTTTTCTCTGGACGAGCTGCCAATTGCCAATGCACAAGCCAAAGAGTTGCCGGATGTTCCATGTACGGATCGAGTCCCTTCGCGCCAAACAGCTTTTGGCCAAGCTCCGTCGTGCGAATGACGCTCGATCCTGGCGATTCGGCAATGACGCCGGCGGCAGTCGCCCAATGGCGCATGGAGGCAACCATGTTTTTGCCTACGCCGAATCGCGCTATAGCATCGTCACCAAGAAAGACTGATTTGTTCTCCGACTCATCTTCGGTGCCGTGAACGCCGTCAAAGACCTTCTTCAGCCACCCGTAGCGCAGCGGGAAAGTCTCGTGCCCCGAAAACTGTGGGCGGTAATTGTCCTGAAAAAGTGGTCCGCGTGCCATGTCTCTGACCTGGATGGTTCCTCCAGGTCGACTTTACTCCACAACATGTGGTAGGGTCAAAGCCAAGCCTGGAGATATCCTCCAGAAAATCACCCCGCACGCGAAAACAGCGGGTTACAAGAGATTTTGGGCACAGTCTCCTGCAAAGCCATGAGAATCGGGAATACCATCTACTTTGATCATCAAGCGACAACGCCGGTAGATTCAACGGTTTTAGCCGAGATGATTCCATATTTCGTTGAGTCGCCCGGAAACCCACATTCGGCGGATCACTGTCTTGGATGGCGCGCCGCGCAGGCAGTCGAGGAAGCGGCCGGGCGCGTAGCGCGACTCATTGGGGCGGATGCCGACGAGATCATCTTCACATCGGGGGCAACCGAAGCGAATAACCTTGCTCTGCTCGGTCTCGGCAGGCGCGCGGCTGGAGGCAAGCGCCGCCGCATACTCGTGAGCGCCATAGAGCACAAATGCGTGCTCGCCGTTAGCCACGTGCTGCAGGAACAACTCGGTTATTGCATTGAGCGCCTGCCCGTAGATGGCGAAGGTCATGTTGTTATACCGGCACTTGAAAAGGCGCTGGACGACGACGTTCTTGTCGTTTCCATCATGGCCGTAAATAACGAGATCGGTACAATTCAGGATATTGAGCGTATTTCAAAAATAATTAGGGCGCACGGGGCCGTCTTTCATTGCGATGCGGCCCAGGCACCAGGCGCAATTGACTTAGATGTATTTTCGGGATATTTGGATTTTCTTAGCCTCTCCGCTCACAAAATGTATGGTCCCAAGGGGATCGGGGCCCTCTTCATACGGCGTGAGTTGCAGAGCCGAATTGAACCGTTGATCTACGGGGGCGGTCAACAACTAGACCTTCGCTCCGGAACCATGCCCGTTCCTCTCTGTGTCGGGATGGGCGCCGCGGCGGCGCTCCTTGGCCGGCATGAAGCGAGACAGGAACGGGAACTTCTGCGCCGCCGGCGTGACTATTTCGTCCACAGCGTGATGGCATTGGGCTGGCCAATCTCGCTGAACGGGCCGGAGGGCAAGGATCGCCATCCTGGCAACGCTAATGTCCGGTTCAGCGGCTTCTCGGCTCACGACATCCTGAGCGCCCTTCAACCTCACTTGGCAGGCTCGACAGGTTCTGCCTGTACGTCAGGCATCCCGGAGCCATCGCATGTCCTCAGAGCGATTGATTTGTCCGAGCGGGACGCTGAAAGTTCAATTCGCTTTAGCTTGGGTCGCAGAACGACTGATGTGGACGTGGACGAGGCGGTGAGCTTGATAAGCGACGCTCTTTCAAGGCTGGCGAACGCTGATTTGATGCAGACGGGCTAGGTATAGTCGGCGCGGTCTGCGGGTGGCCGGCACGAGATCAAGATCAACCGGGAGTAAAACCGCTCTCAGCTCGGTGACAAGCGATTCCCTCGCGTAACTGACTCACGCGGCACTTTTTCTGAGCAACTCGTCCAGAGATTCGGAGAGATTCCAGATTGGGTCCTGATCCCCGTTACGGAGCATATCCACAACGTGTGGGACACCAGCCGCTGCGAGACCATTCGCGATCGCCATCATGCGCCGTGGCTCCGCTACAATCTCAACACTATCCTCAACCGCAATGGCGACCAACATCACTGCTTGTACCCGCCAGCTGTCCCGGTCAAATATTGAACCTTCAATGAACTTGAAGGTTTCTTGTTTCGCGAGATCGACGGCCGAGAGCTGTTTTCGCGCTGCCAATGACATTCCCGCAAACCAGAAATCGACCATTCGCGGAAACGGACTTTGGTCGATGCTCGCGCGGCCGCCTGTTTGGCAGTATCGGTCGTAGCTATCCCTTTGCTCGACGGGCGCGATCAGGTCAACGCCGGCGAAGGGGTTGTGGTATCGTTGAGGCATTCTTTGCTCCTAAGACGCTAATTCCATTTCTGCTTCAGCATCCATCCGCCGCTGACATAGTTTGCATTCCTGGCGATGGTTGCACTCACATCTCAGCACAGTGCGCTCCTTTACCTGCGGATCATTGACCAGCATTCTGGGATAGTGCGCTGGATTTGTCAGCGTGATCACACGTCCGGCTTCCCTATCCAGAATTTCCTCGCAATCCGCAATTTCTGAGCGTGTGAGGAACAGGACAAGTTGCGAGCTTTCACGGATGGCGGTTTTAAGCACAGACCGTTTGACATAGCCGCTCATCATGCCGAGGGGCGTATCGATCACATTTGGCGCTTCGACTTCACTCACCTTGGTCAGGGCGAGGATGAAAGCCAACGTCAACGCCCGGCGTGAAGCACCATTAAGATCGCGATCGGGGTTTAACGTCCGGTCATTTGGGCCATATACCACAATGTCAAAATCCTTACTGATTTCCGCCTTTCGGATGATCGCCCCTTGCTCAGGGTCGGCGCCGATCATTTCCAGGAAGATGGCGTTCATCAGTTCGCTGACCTTGGCTAGTTCCTCATTAGTTATCCGATCGTAGGAGTTTTGCAGAACGCGCTCTACGTCCTGGATAACTTTTAATTCGGCCAAGATACGTGTTCCCTTCGTTAGCTCACGAAGAAGGTTATCGCGCTGAAGGACTAAGCTTGCCCGGTCTTTTCTCAGGCTTTCGAGTTGAGTTTCATACCGTGAGCGGGCCGCGTTGAAGCGGTCACGCTGTTCGGCATATTGGCGCTTGGTTTCACGAAGGCCCTGAATATTTGTATCTGGTATGGCGTCGAGTTGAGCTTCGAGAGCTTTAAGCTTTTTCCCTTGCCCTTCGCGGATGATTTCAAGCTCATCACGGCGCTCCACAACCTTGGTATATTCGGCCAACCAACGCTCTTCGTCGGCCACCTGATCAGGTTGAAGAGAACGAGAACCATAATAAAGGTCGGTGATTATGCTCTGAAGTTCATCTGCCTTGCGGCTGCCATCAATTAGACTTTGGATTTGGGTTCTTCTGCGTTGACCATCGTGGTCATGCGGGTCGAGAGACTCGCCACAAAAGCAGGTGCTCCCCTTTAACCGCTCCTCAAGGACCGGGATGGTGGTGTTGGGTATTTTCCCTTGGTCGTGCAGATCACTAAGTTTTCCGAGCGCTTTGCCCAAGACAGGCGTGAGGAGATCACGTGAGAGGGACAGGCTTCTGTACAAATCAGAATGCTCTTTGCTGGCTGCCATCCGTTGATTATCAATCTGTTTAAGCTGTCGCTCGGCTTGTTCAATATCGCGCTTGAGCTTCTCTCGGTCACCTTTAACTAAGGCAGCGTCAATTTTCTTCTGGATATCCGCAAGCCTTTCATCAAACGCAGCAAACTGCGATTTCGCATCTTCTATTTTATCTTCAAGTTCGCCGGCATCCTTATCGAGCTGTTCCAACTTTGTCGCGATTTGCGTTAGCTTTTCATCGGAACCTATGCCCTTCGCTGCCTTGTTGACCTCGGAGGCCGCTTTCCTAACGTGTTTCATGGCGTCCTCAAGTACGCCAAGGCCCAGGAGCGAACGAATGGCCTTTTGAACACGCTCCCGTTTTGTCGTGACGGATACGGTTGCTTCGATGAAGCTGAGCGCTCGATCACCATCGGTGAAAAATACCTCCCGCAGCTCGGGGGGCAGCTCCTCATTAATTAGTGCTTCCGGCGGGTCAATCGGCACACTGCCAGTGTCGGCCAGGTGGAATAGCCTTACCGTTGAGGGGGAACGTTCCCACTTGGTGCCATTCAAGGTTTCATAGGTGGATCGGATAATTCGATACTGCCGTCTGGTTTCGATCAGACCTTTCGGGCTCCGGCGGAGCGCCATTGTCTCGAATTCGACCTGTACGGAGATCGGGACACGATTCCCATCGGACACATCCCAGTCAATGGGGTGGAGGCGATAGTCTTGGCCTCTTGCGGGCAGCGCATCATCACCGTAGAGCGCCCATTGCAGGCCGTTCAGAATGGTCGTCTTGCCGGTCTCGTTCTCCGCGCGGATAACGGTCAGCTTCTTAGTATTATCTGTCGAGAAATTGAGCTGCAGATGGCGCAGAAGTCGGAAATTCTCAAATTCAGCACTAATGAGCTTCATCAGCGGTCTCCATCAGCAATTTTTGGCTGACCACTGTTCTCTGCTAGGAAGCGACCCGCCGCGTTACATTTGTCATTTATTTTTTGCTGTATGTTGGTGCCCTGGACGCGATGTTGTCGCTCGGCGGTAATGATGTCGGTTATCACTTCAACGAGTTCTTCCCGATAGCCCTCACACCGCTCTTCGATGTTCTTGCACTCTTCAAGAATGATCGAGATGATTTTTCTTTCATTAAGCGGCATGGTGTACCCCCTTAAGCGAAAGCCGCGTGCACGAGCTTATCGATCGTGGCCAACGGTCCGTCGGGCCGACCGGCGTTTCGTGCAAGGCTCGCAAATTCCTGCACCCGCAGGAGTTCCGAGCGAACAAGTGTACGAGCCTCATCATCGATGTTATCCATGTGTGGCGGCAGCGCAATGAAGTCGTGAATTTCGCTATGTGTCTTACCTATCTCTCGACATGTGCGGAGCAGCCGTCCCCGTCGTTGTACCCATTGTCGTTCGACTGTCGTGCTCGCAAGGATGAACGCCTTACGTATCTGGGGAATATTTACGCCTTCATCCAGCACCCGTTTGGCGGTGAGAACTTTTAGCTCCCCGTCCTGAAAAGACCTAATGATCCGCGCCGTCTCTTCGCGATTTGCCGTCTCTTCGTATGTGAGCTGATGAAAAAGAACCCCGTGCGCCTTCAATAAGGCGTTCACATCATCAAGTTGTTGGGGATTCTTATCCGAGGCATAGATCAGCGTGTGGCGGAGCGTCTGAAGGTCCTCGTGCTGAAGAGCTATTTCCAGGGCGCGTATTTTGTTTTCGGCCGTTTCCAGGAGGGCCCGTCGATCTCGGAACAGCTTCGCCAAGTAGTCATCTGGCTCTTTGTCTTTTTGACGCCATGCGTTCGTCTTGATCTTCGCCGTTAACTCATACCACTGGTCCATTTCTTTCGGCGTAAGTTCGACTGGATGGACAAAGTAGTCATACTCAACGAGGCATCGTCCGATCGCTTCCCCGAGAGTGAACCTGAACACAACCGGCCCGAAGAACGAAAACAAAGCCTCTGTCCCCTCTTCGTCGTACTGACGAATGGGCGTCGCGGACAGCCCGAGTCTGTAATTAAAGAATAGGGGCGGCTGCGTTATGAATCCTTGGCGACCGAGATTGTGAGCCTCATCGGCAACAAGCAAGGTAGTGCAGTCAAACTTTTCCAGTTCCGACTGGAAAGCCGCGTCACAAAGGGTATCGTGTGAAATAACGACTGC
>Ga0315550_1002272_pt1 | contig 11798 bp, 10 predicted proteins | sample SalMarSW160190MG_2_FD_203100 | JGI IMG/M metagenome (GOLD analysis project Ga0315550, IMG submission 203100) | Salt marsh sediment microbial communities from the Plum Island Ecosystem LTER, Massachusetts, United States - Salt Marsh Sediment SW1601-90 ... | reverse complement strand
GCAGGCGCGTATTCACATCGCGACGATTTGACGCGGCGGCATGAGACGCCATGCGCTATCAGGCAGCGCCATCGCCAGGTCGCGAACCGCGGCCGCAACTGAAACTAGTTTCAGGGGATTTTTTTTTCAGAACTATTTTGAAAAACCCTGCTCAAAACAAGGCCTGAGCAGGAAAACGTATACAACCCGGGAAATCCCGGAAAGACCTCCGCCTATGATTTGTGGCATGCTTGGCAAACCGCCAAGCGACGCTCCCGGTGAGTGTCTGACGGCATTGATGCCATAATCAAAAAATGCGTACTGGATGTGAGACGGGACGGCCGCGTCCGGTTTTTTGCCCGTCGCTGCGCCGTCCCCATCATTGTTATCAACGCCGTAAAGAGAATGATTCACCAAGGAATTCCGAATGAACATGAAATCGAACCGTTCCCTGATCATCGCCATCGTTTCCGCCGCCGCGGTTATCGCCGTGGTGATGGGATATTTCGCGCAGCAACTGGCGTCCCGCCCTGACGAAGCGCGCATCATCGCCTTGATCGATCAACGCCTCGATACGCAAGGCAGGGAAGGGCAGCCGGCGGAACAGCATGCTGCCCTGACGGAAAATGACGTTATCGCCCTGATCGACAAGCGCCTCGGTGAACGAAAGGGAGAGCGGCTGTCGGAAAAAGAATTTAACGCCAGGGTCGAACGCGGCATTGTCGCCTACGTCGACAAACAGCGCCGCGAGGCGCAGGATCGTCCGAACCGGCTGGCCCGGAACGTTCCGCCGCCCACCAAGGAAGATCACGTCTATGGCAAGGCCTCCGCACCCGTCAGCCTGATCGAGTACTCCGATTTCGAATGCCCGTACTGCAAACGGTTTCACGACACCGCGAAGCAACTGGTGGATCGCTCCGGCGGCAAGATCAACCTCGTCTACCGCCATTTTCCCTTGAGCTTCCACAACCCCGGGGCCGAAAAAGAAGCGGAGGCGTCGGAGTGTGTTGCCGAGTTGGGCGGCAACGACGCCTTCTGGAAGTTCACCGATGATATCTATGCGCGCACCCGCTCCAACGGAAAAGGTTTTCCCATCGAGAACCTCGCGCCGCTGGCCGTCGAGATTGGACTGAACCGGGACGCTTTCCGCAAGTGTCTCGACAGCGGCCGGATGGCCGCGCGCGTCCGGCATGATGCCGAAACCGGAGCCAAGGCCGGCGTCGAAGGCACCCCGGGGAATATCCTGCGCGACAACCGCAACGGCAAGGTGCTGGCGGCGCATGGGGCGCAGCCCTACGAGCGATTGAGCGAAGCCGTGCAGAAATTGCTGCAGGCCCGGTAACGATACCCGGACCAAGTCTATTTCATCATCAGATGTTGCCGGTGGCGGACCGCGGGGTATCGGCGTGTTGTGTGCGCGTCGGGGGGAACATGCAGGTGAAGGTGCTGCCGCGCCCTAGTTCGCTCTCGATCTCGAGACGCGCGTCGTGCCGCAGCAGCACGTGCTTGACGATGGACAGCCCGAGTCCGGTGCCGCCCGAGGCGCGCGAGCGTCCCGTGTCCACGCGGTAGAAGCGTTCGGTGAGGTGCGGTATATGTTCCGGCGCGATGCCTTCGCCGGTATCGGTGACGATGAACTCGGCTCCGCCGTCGCGCGCGCGCCAGGCCAGGCGGACCGTCCCGCCCGCCGGGGTGTAGCGAATGGCGTTGTTGATGAGATTAAGGAAGGCGCTGGTCAACTCCTCGCGGCTGCCGAGCAGCCTGAGGCCGGGGTCGGCTTCGAGCGTGATGATGTGGCGGCTGTCGCCGCTCAGGATTTCCGCCTGCTCCTTGAGTCCCGCGAGCAGTGCGGGCACGTCCACCGTCTCGTCCTGCGTGCGTGGCGGGGACGTTTCCAGCTTGGACAGGGTCAGGAGATCGTCCACAAGGCGCTGCATGCGCGCGGATTGCTCGTGCATGACCGTCAGGTGTTTGCGCAGCTCCTCCGGCTTGATCTTCTCCATTTGCCTCAGCGTTTCGATGTAACCGCCGAGAACGGTCAGGGGCGTGCGCAGCTCATGCGACACGTTCGCGACGAAGGTCCGGCGCATCTGTTCGAGCCGCGCGAGCCGCGTGACATCGCGCGCGATGACCAGTTGCTGGCGGCTGCCGAAGGGGGTGATCTGGACCGAGAGGTATGTCTGGCCGCTTTCCGGCGATTCGATCTCGAGCGGTTCGTTGTAGTCGCCTGTTTGCAGGTAATGGGCGAAATCGGGGTCGCGCAGCAGGTTGAGCAGGCGCACCCCCATGTCCTGCGGGTAGCGGATACCGAGCAGAGGTTCGGCCGCGGGGTTGGCCCATTCGATTTCGCCCGCGCGGGACACGATCGCCACGGCATCGGGCATGGCGGAGGCGGCACTCTGGAACCGCGTGAGTACTTCGGAGAGTTGCGCCTCGCGCCGCCTCGTCTGCTTCGCGCCGCGGTACAGCTCGTCGAACACGTCGCCCCACAGCCCGCCGGCGGCGGGAATGTCGCGCGACTTGCGGTCCAGCAACCAGCGGTGGAGTTGCCGCAAATGCCGCAGGGTCGTGACGATATATAAACCGAATCCGATGGCGGCGACCAGGAACGGTCGTCCCGTCAAGGCGCCGAACAGCAGGCTCGCCACGGCTATGCCGGCAAGTATCCAGACCTCACGCCACAAACCGGGATGCATGCCGTTAGTTCCGCGCCGAGAAGCGGTAACCGGCGCCGCGCACGGTCTGGATCAGGCGGTTGTGCCCCGAGGACGTCAGGGCCTTGCGCAGCCGGCGGATGTGCACGTCCACGGTACGCAGCTCGACGTACACGTTATTGCCCCACACGCCGTCGAGCAGGCGCTCGCGCGAGTGCACCCGCTCGGGATGGGTCATGAAGAAATGCAGCAGGCGGAACTCCGTCGGGCCGAGATCGAGCGGTTGGCCCTCGGCATTGACGCGGTGCGTGACCGGGTCGAGCACCAATCCATCGACTTCCACCGGCGTTTCCACCGCATGCGGAACCGTGCGGCGCAGCTGCGCGCGGATGCGGGACAGCAACTCGCGGGTGGAGAAGGGCTTGGTGATGTAATCGTCCGCGCCGCTGTCGAGCCCCTTGACCTTGTCTTCCTCCTCGGTGCGTGCCGTCAGCATGATAATGGGGATGCGCTGCGTCAGCTTCTCGTGCCGCAGGCGCCGGGCGTATTCCACGCCGCTGACCCCGGGCAGCATCCAGTCGAGCAGGATCAGGTCGGGTTTATCGCCGATGATCCGGGTCTGGGCTTCGGTGGTATCGGCCGCCTCCAGACAGTCGTAGTTCGCCTGGGACAGCGCCAGGCAGACCATCTGCCGGATGGCGGATTCGTCGTCGACAATAAGAATTTTGGCCCGCATGATTCATGTTCCCGGGCATAATGACCCTTGGTTTTGCCGCTATTTCATACCATAAATATGACATTTTGGTTACCATGGGCGTTTTTATGACGATTTTATGATAGTGGCCACGACAATATTGCGCCGAATATACTGGCGGACTTCCTTGAACAAGCGGGAAATACATGCGTAAAAATACAGTCAGACCGACCGACATCAAGCTGCACCAGAAATCGCGCGTCCTCGAGGTGTCGTTCGACGATGGTAGCCATTTCAATCTGCCTTGTGAATACCTGCGCGTGTATTCGCCCTCGGCCGAGGTTCGCGGCCATTCGCCGGGGCAGGAAGTGCTGCAGATCGGCAAGGAAAACGTCAATATCACCCAGATCGAGCCGGTGGGGAGCTATGCCGTATGCCTGTTTTTCGACGACGGCCACAGCACCGGTATTTATTCCTGGGACTGGCTGCATCATCTGGGCACGAACCAGGAAGGCCTGTGGAAGCAGTACGTGGAACGGCTCGAGAAGGCCGGCCACCCGCGCAAGCCCGCGAAGACGGCGGGATAACACGATGCCGCCGCCCGACCGGCCGGAACGCACGACCCACTTCGGTTTCCGCGAAGTGCCGGAATCCGCGAAGGACGACCTCGTCGCCGGCGTGTTTCATTCGGTCGCGAACAAATACGACCTGATGAACGACCTCATGTCGCTCGGCGTCCATCGCCTGTGGAAGCAGTTCGCGACCGAGGCGAGCGGCGTGCGCGGCGGGTTCCGCGTGCTCGACGTCGCCGGCGGCACCGGCGACCTGGCGGCGAAATTTGCCGTCCGGGTGGGGCGCCGCGGGCAGGTGGTGGTCGCCGATATCAACGACTCGATGCTCGGCGTGGGGCGCGAGCGGCTCGCGGACCGCGGCATCGCCGGCAACGTGTCCTTCGTGCAGGCCAACGCCGAGAACCTGCCTTTTCCGGAAGATTATTTCGACCGCGTGACTATCGCCTTCGGGCTGCGCAACGTGACGCACATCAACCGCGCGCTCGCCTCCATGTTTCGCGTGCTCAAGCCGGGCGGGGCGCTGCTGGTGCTCGAATTTTCCCGGCCCGTGCTTTCGGGCCTGAACAAGCTCTACGACGCGTATTCCTTTAATATCCTCCCCTGGCTGGGGCGTGTGGTGGCGCGCGACGAGGGCAGTTACCGTTATCTCGCGGAGTCCATCCGCAAACACCCCGACCAGAAAACGCTGAAGACCATGATGCAGCAGGCGGGGTTCGAGCGGGTGGAGTATCACAATCTCAGCGGCGGGATCGTCGCCCTGCACAAGGGTTACAAGTTTTGAACCGCCAAGACGCCAAGAACGCCAAGGATTGAGGAATCAAAACAGGTTTTTGGCGCCTTGGCGTCTTGGCGGTTATCCATAAAATAGCGATTGATCAGATGACATCATCTCTCACGGTACTGGTTGAAGAGGCAGTCAATCGTGTTCTGCAGCTCGACCCCGGCGCGTCCGCGCGTTTTGGCGACATCAAGGACAAGGTCATCCGCCTGCGGATAACCGGCGCCAATCCGATCGAGATTTTCGTGCAGCCGTCCGAAACGGGATTGCGGCTGCGCGAACGTCACGAAGGCGCGGCGGACGTGACGCTGACGGGCGATTTCCCGGTGTTCGCGCGGCTTGCGCTGCGACGCGTGGCGCCCGACGTCGTGGCCGCCGGCGAGCTTCAGATCAGCGGCGACATCGATCTCGGACAGCGCTTCCAGCGCCTGCTGGAAAGCGTCGACATCGACTGGGAGGAGCAGGCGGCGCGCGTGATGGGTGATGTCGCCGCGCATCAGCTGGGCAACGCCTGGCGCGATTTTAGCCGCTGGTCGAAACAGGCCCTGCAAACCATGCGCCTGGACACGGCGGAATATCTGCAGGAAGAAAGCCGCCTGCTGCCGTCGCGCGCGCGCGCCGAGGCATTCCGCGAGGCCGTGGAAACGCTGCGGCGCGAGGCGGAAAATCTGGAGAACCGCTTGGAACGCTTGCGCGGGACGATTCGATGAACCGTCTGCGCAAGATCGGGCGGCTGTTGCGCATCACGCAGATTTTCGTCAAGCACGATCTGGACGAATTCGTCACCGCGATCCATCTTTTCCGCCCTTACCGTTTGTTGCTGCGGCTGGCGCCGTGGCGGCTGTTCGTGCGCCGCGATCTGCCGCGCGGGCAGCGCTTGCGCGAGGCGCTCGAGGAACTGGGACCGATCGCCGTCAAGTTCGGGCAGATGCTGTCCACGCGCCCCGATCTGCTGCCGGAGGATATCGCCGAGGAACTCGCCCGGCTGCAGGACCGCGTGCCGCCGTTCCCGGGCGAGGAGGCGGAGCGCCTGATCGAGCAGGCGCTCGGCGGCAAACTCGAGATATATTTCAGCGAATTCAACCGCGAACCCGTCGCCTCGGCCTCGGTGGCGCAGGTGCACATCGGGCGCCTGCACGACGGCACCGAAGTGGCGGTCAAGGTTTTGCGTCCCGACATCGTTCCGGTCATCGAGCGCGATCTCGAACTGCTTTATCTGCTGGCGCGCCTGGCCATGCGCTACGTGCCGGATGCGCGCCGCCTGCGGCCGGTCGAGGTGGTGGATGAGTTCAACAAGACGATTCACGACGAGCTCGATTTCCGCGTGGAATCGGCGAACGCGAGTCGCCTGCGCGCCAACTTCGAAGGCTCGGATTTATTGTACGTCCCCCGGGTCTATTGGGACCTGACCCGCCGCACGGTCATGGTGCTCGAGCGCATCCACGGCATCCCGGTCGGCAACGTCGAGGCCCTGAAGGCGGCCGGGATCGACATGCGCAAACTGGCGCATAACGGCGTGGAAATTTTTTTCACCCAGGCGTTCCGCGACGGGTTTTTCCACGCCGACATGCACCCGGGCAATATCTTCGTCTCACCCGAAGGCCAGTACCGTGCGGTGGATTTCGGCATCATGGGCACGCTGGGCGAGAAGGACAAGCGCTATCTCGCGGAAAACTTCCTCGCGTTCTTCAACCGTGATTATCATGCCGTGGCCGACGCGCACCTGCGCGCCGGCTGGGTGCCACCGGGCACGCGCGTCGAGGAATTCGAGGCGGCGATCCGCACCGTGTGCGAGCCGGTGTTCGCCCGCCCCATCAAGGACATCTCCTTCGGACGGTTTCTGCTGCATCTGTTCCAGACGGCACGGCGGTTCAACATGGAGATCCAGCCGCAGCTCGTGCTGTTGCAAAAGACCTTGTTCAATATCGAGGGCCTGGGCCGGCGTCTGTATCCCGACCTCGACCTGTGGGAGACCGCCAAGCCCTTTCTCGAGCGCTGGATGCGCGAGCACATGGGTCCGCAAGCGTTCTTGCGCACGCTGCGCAAGGAACTGCCGAAATGGTGGGCGACGCTCCCGGAAATACCCGCCTTGATACATGAAAATCTGCGGCGCGCCGGTCGGGATGAGTCGGCCAAATCGCGGGCCCGGGAGTTCGAGTTGTTGCGCCGCCAGTGGCGGCAGACTCATCACCGGCTGTATTTTGCCATTGCCGGCAGCGGTTTACTGATTGCCGGCGCCGTACTGCTGGGTGCGGGGGTAGCGGTTTACGGCACGTGGCTGGGAGGGCATATACTGAGCTGGTCATTGATGGCGGGCGGTGCCTTCATGCTGCTATGGAGCTGGCCGGGGCGTGGTTCGTGACGGACGGTGTGTCGGCCCGGCCGGCCATTATGCTAGAATTTCATTCAATTCTGATGAATCCGGGCCGGTATCATGAGGACTGTCAACAAAACCATCCTTGCAGGCGCCGTGTTGCTGGCCAGCACGGGTCCGGCATTGTCCGCGCAGTCCGGAAAGCTTTCCTGGTTCGATGACACCCCCTTTGCGGGGGTGGGCGCTCTCGGAGTTCCTGAGATACGGCTCAACCCCGCCGAATACAGCGCATTCGGCCTGAATCTTTATCGATCGCAGCGGTTCCTGACGGATCAAGGCTATCCGGCGGATGCCGTGTCCCCTCCATCCTTGGGCGCCGATACCATCCGTGTCTATGGCGAAGTCGAATCCACCGGCGGAACCCGGGCGCTGCGCGGGAACTTTTCTTTTGCGGGATCGCCTGACAATCGCGTCAATGCCTTCGGCGTCAAATGGCATCACCATCTCGATACGATGAACAGCTTTGCGGTATCCGCCGAATACGGCGAGGGCACGGCCGTTTATCCGTCACCGCTGGATACACTGGATACGCGGGCGGCGTTTTCCTGGACCAGTGAACTTCCGGCCAATGCGGTGAAGCCGAGCATCACCGGCAGCGTGTTTCTCGGCGACGAGACGGCGCGCGATGAAATCTACCGGCATCTGGGGCGCCGGTACTACGGTTTTACCGTGGGGGGCAGCATGACGCTGTTTGACTCGCACACGCCTTACGTGTCATTCAAGATGCAGAAAAGCCTGTATGACACCGCGGACGAGCCGGTGTTTATTTCTCCCCGCAGCGGCGATCGCTCATTGTTGTCGGCGGGCTGGAAGTGGCAGGTGCAGCGCGACTTCAGCCTGCAGGCTGAAGCGAGTTACGGTCTGTCGACGACGACGGCGCCCGGCCAGGATCCCTACAGCCTCGAGCGCAGCCGCATCATTTTCGGCACGAAGTACGACTTTAAATAATCCCGGTCCACCCCGCCGTTCCCGGCAGCGCATTATTCCCTGAGGTCATTTCCCGCCCGCGGACACGGACGGCGCAATGCGTGGCAGGCATCGGCGCTGATGCAATCCGGCCGCGACAAGGGGTCATGCGTGAATAAAAATTAATGGTGGCCGCCCCCTCCCCTGGTTGGGCCAGGGGAGGGGGCGGCCACCATTTTTAACAAATGCCTCTGCGGGCTTCTGTTTAGTGGCCCTGCGCCTTGAAGATGCTGATCCCCTTGAGGAGGTTCAGGGCTTCATTAAGCTGGTAGTCCTGTCCGGCGGGCGCCTTGCCGGTCTCGTCTTCCTTCTTCGGCGCTTCCTTGGGCTTGGCGTGTACGGTGCCGTTTACAAGGTGGCGTGCCAGATCGGCCTCTCTCAGGCGGTCGCCGGTTTCATCCTTGGTGATCCTGGCCTCCTCCGTCACGACGTCGGGCACGATGCCCAGGGCCTGGATCGAGCGTCCGTTGGGCGTGTAGTAGCGCGCCGTGGTGAGCTTGAGCGCACCGCCGTTGCTCATGGGAATGATGGTCTGTACCGAACCCTTGCCGAAGCTCTTCGTGCCCATGATGATGGCGCGCTTGTGATCCTGCAAGGCGCCGGCGACGATTTCCGACGCCGAGGCCGAACCGCCGTTGATCAGCACGACCATGGGCGCGCCGTTCAGCACGTCACCCGGCGTGGCGGACAACCTCATCTTCGAGTCCGCAACGCGCCCCTCGGTGTATACGATAAGCCCCTTGTCGAGGAAGGCGTCGCTCACGCCCACGGCGGCGTTGAGCACGCCGCCCGGGTTGTTGCGCAGATCGAGGACCAGGCCGCGAAGCGGAGTTTTGTTTTCCGCCTCCAGCTTCCTGACGGCTTCCACGAGGCTCTTGTCCGTGGCGGCCTGGAACTGGGTGATGCGCACGTAACCGAAGCCGGGGTCGAGCATCCGGCTCTTCACGCTCTTGATCTTGATGACCGCCCGCGTGATCGTGATCTTGAGGGGCTTGTTCACGCCCTCGCGCACGATGGTCAGCGTGATGTCGGTGCCGGGTTTGCCGCGCATCATCCGTACCGCATCGTTGAGCGTCATGCCCTTCACGGCCTTGTCGTCCAGCCGGATGACGAGGTCGCCGGGTTTCACGCCGGCGCGTGCCGCGGGCGTGTCTTCGATGGGGGATACGACCTTGACGAAGCCGTTCTCCATGGTGACTTCGATCCCGAGGCCGCCGAACCGGCCCTCGGTTTCCACGCGCATGTCCTTGAAGCTGTCGGCATCGAGGTAGGCGGAATGTGGATCGAGCCCCGCCAGCATGCCCTGCACGGCGTCATCGAGGAGCTTTTTGTCGGAAACCGGCTCGACGTAGTCGGATTTGATGCGGCTGAAAACTTCGGTGAAAGTACGCAGCTCGTTGAGCGGCAGCGGTGCGGCCGCTTCCTGGGGCTGGTCGCGCTCGGCCAGAACACCCATGTCGAGGATGACGGCGGCGCCGACGAACATCCCGAGGAACAGGACCAGAATATAGCGTGTTGCAAGTTTCATTAATGTTGCTCCATTAGAAGGACCGCCCACCCAGCCGGCGGGCGGCAAAAGTAGCCCTGTTCGCTGCGCTCGTTTGTCTCGAGAAACTTGTAAAAGCAGCGTCGTTAGCGTGCTTTACACCAGATCAGCGGATCGCGCGGCTCTCCGTTATGACGAATTTCGAAATACAGCCCCGGTTGCGTCACGTCACCGGTGCTGCCGAGACTGGCGATCACCTCGCCGGCCTCGACCCAGTCGCCGACCCCTTTGTGCAGGCTTTGATTGTGGCCGTAGAGCGTCATATAGCCATCTCCGTGCTCCAGAATCAAGAGTAGCCCAAAACCCCTCAGCCAGTCGGCAAATACCACGCGGCCGGGAAACACGGCAATGACGTCCTGGCCCTCGTGTCCCGCTATGAACAGGCCGCGCCACTTTAAGTTCCCCACATTTTTCTGGGAGCCGTAGCGCGCCAGGATCCGGCCACGGGTGGGCAGCGGCAGGCGCCCCCGCAGCCTGGCGAAATGCGCCCCGGCGCCGCGCGGCAGGGTCGTTTCGGGCAGCACCGTTTTCAACCCCTCGATCAGCTGCTCCAGGCGTTTTTCGTCGCCGCGCAGTCGTTCGATTTCCTGCGCGCGGCTGTGCACCTCGCGGTCGAGACTGGCGAGCAGCAGCGCGCGGCGCGCGCGCGAAGTTTCGAGCGCCGCCTTCTGCTCGCGCTGGGTGGCGCGCAGGGTTTCCAGTTCCCGGCCCTGCTCGCGGATCTGTTGCCCGAGCGTATCGAGCCGTGTCAGCGTGGTTTCTATCGTGCCGATGCGTTCGGCGCGTGCGTGGTTGAAATACCGGTAATAGGTCAGCACCCGGGAGACGCCCGCGGGGTTTTGCTGGTTAAGCAGCATTTTGGGATATTCCTGGCGGCCCATGACGTAGGCCATATAGACCTGGCGCTTCAGATGTGTCTGTTGTATCTCGAGGTTGCCGCGCTCGCGCGCGGCGCGCGTCCTGAGCCGCGCGAGCTTTTTTTCGTTGTCGCGCAATTGCGCCCCGGTCTGTCTCAAGCCGTTCAGCATGCCGCCGATGCGCTGCTCGAGACCGCGTACTTCCTCGCGCACCGCATCGCGCCGCCCCCGTGTTTCATTGAGTTCCACCTGCAGCGTATCGATGCGCGCGCGCAGTTTCTGCAGGCGATCCTTGTTCATGCCGCTGTCCGCGGCGCGCGCCGGACAGGCAAGAGCGAGTAACAGGGGCAGGGAAGCCAGAAATACCCCCGCCGCCCGCCAGGCCATGCCGCGATTCAGTATCGATACCATGGCGGGAAAGCGGGAGGCGTGAGCGGCTTGCGCTTCAGGCGCGTCCCTCGGCGGTCGCCGGCTCGCTTTGCAGCGTCACCAGCGGATGGCCGGTCATTTCCGCCGGCCGGGGCAGGCCCAGGAGATAGAGGATGGTCGGAGAGATGTCTTCCAGAGCCCCGTTCGGGGCGAGCGTCGCGCGCCGGCCGACGTATACGAACGGCACGGGGTTGGTCGTGTGCGCCGTGTGCGGCTGGCCGGTTTCAAAGTCGAACATTTGTTCGGCGTTACCGTGGTCGGCCGTGATCAGCATCTCACCGCCCACCGCGGCGATGGCCGCCTGGATTTCACCGAGGCTTCCATCCACCGCCTCGATGGCCTTGACCGTGGCATCGAAGTCGCCGGTGTGGCCGACCATGTCCGGATTGGCGAAATTGCAGATGATCACGTCGTAATGCCCGCCGCGGACGGCCTTGATCACTTCTTCGGTGAGGCGTGGCGCGCTCATCTCGGGCTTGAGATTATAAGTGGCCACGTCCGTCGGCGACGGGATCAGTATCCGGTCCTCGAATTCGAACGGCGTTTCGACCCCGCCGTTGAAGAAGAACGTGACGTGGGCGTACTTTTCGGTTTCCGCGATGCGCAACTGGTGCAGGCCCAGGCTCGCCAGATAGGCGCCCATCACGTTGCGCAGGCGCTCGGGCGGAAAGGCCACCGGTACGTGGAATTCGGAGTTGTATTCAGTGAGGCTCACGAAAGCCCCGAGCCTGGGGACAACCCCGCGCTCGAAGGCGTCAAAATTACCGTCGATGAACGGACGCGTGATCTGGCGCGCGCGGTCGGAACGGAAGTTCATGAATATGAGCACGTCGCCGTCGGTGATGCAGGCCGGTTCTCCGGATGGCGGCACGATGACGGTGGCCTTGACGAATTCGTCGGTCTCGCCCCGGGCGTAGGCCATGTCGAGGGCTTCCGAGGCGGTGTGCGC
>Ga0315550_1002271_pt1 | contig 11808 bp, 6 predicted proteins | sample SalMarSW160190MG_2_FD_203100 | JGI IMG/M metagenome (GOLD analysis project Ga0315550, IMG submission 203100) | Salt marsh sediment microbial communities from the Plum Island Ecosystem LTER, Massachusetts, United States - Salt Marsh Sediment SW1601-90 ... | reverse complement strand
GTCCGGATCGATACCTGTCAGGCGGGTTATAATCGACGATTTACCGTGATCGATATGTCCGGCGGTACCGATGACAAACATCTTATATCCGATTGATTATACTTTTTATAATATCCGGCAGAATCGCCAGTGTCTCTTCATCGATCGCTTTTAAATCAATCATGAACCTTTCATTACTGATACGGCCGATTATCGGTGGAATAGTTCGACGAAACAGGGCCGCGATTTTCTGGGGCGGTTGCTCACTGTTAAAAACCAGCGCCACTGATGGAATTGGTATTTCCGGCAATGCGCCGCCGCCAATCCCGCCCTGTGAAGCTTCCAGAGAAATTTTTTCACCAGCCTTGATTTTCTTTAGAAGCTTACGGCCCCGTTCGTACAAAACAGATTCACCCGTATAAGCCAGGCTCCAGAGTTTTATGCTCTCCTGCCAGTTGTCATCAAGATAATTTTTCAGTAATTCCTCGATGGCCGAGAAAATTATTTTATCCACCCGAATGGCACGGAAAACAGGATTCTTTTTAATTTTTTTGATCGATTCTTCTCGCCCGACAATCAATCCGGACTGCACTCCGCCAAGAAGTTTATCGCCGGAAAAACAGGTCAGATCGGCTCCGGCTTTAACCGATGACTGCACCGTCGGTTCTTTGACACTGGCAATTTTCGAGGTGTCCACCAAAACACCGCTGCCCAGATCATTTATGACCGGAATATTATTTTCCCTTCCCAATTTTACCAGAGATTTTAAATCGACATCATCGGTAAAACCGGATACCGCGAAATTACTCCGGTGCACCTTAAGAATCAAGGCCGGATTTTCTTCCAGACCCTTTTTATAATCATCGAGCGTGGTAATATTGGTCGTACCCACCTCAACAAGTCTGGCTCCCGATTTTTTTAAAATGTCCGGTATTCGAAATCCGCCGCCGATTTGAATCAGCTCGCCGCGCGAGAGAAGGACTTTTCTTCTACCCGCCAGAGTATTCAGAATAATAAAAAGAGCCGCCGCATTGTTATTAACAATCGTCCCGGCCTCGGCTCCGGAAATCAGCGCCAGATATTTCTCGGCCAGCTCTCCCCTCCTGCCGCGTTTTCCGGTGATCGTATCAAACTCAAGATTACCATAGCCGGTGATATGATCTTTGATATTATCAAACAATTTTTCCGATAGAGGTGCCCGACCCAGATTTGTATGAACCAGAATACCGGTCCCGTTAATTACCGGTGAGATTTTTTTTGACGATACACCATTAATCGCCGAAATAATTGCCGCCTTAAAATTTCCGTAACCGATTTCTTTTATCTCCGAACCGAGCTGCCTTTTTATTTTCGCCACCGCCGAACGAACAATTTCAACCGTCAGCGGGCGCGCCAGATGCTTTGAAGCTTTGACGATATCTTTATCCCTCGTCAATATTTCGACCGATGGAATATCTCTTCGGGATTTAATCATTTTTTTATTCATATCATAATTTATATAAAAAAGTCGTGACGACACGGCCGACGCTGGCCAAAGATTCGGGAGAGCATTTATCCGGAGTGTCATGAGTCGTGTGCCAGTATTTATAATTAAAGTCAATAATGAGCGTCGCGGGGAGTTTTATGGTCAGAAAAGAGAGATGATCATCCTGGACTGCGTACCCGACCGAGTCAATAAAGGCCGACTCCCCCAGTTGCTTCGCCGTATTCCAAACCTGATCGGTAATCTGCGGTGAGTACTTTTCGGAAAACTCGTCCCGGTACACTTTCAAATCTTTATCACCTATCATATCAACGATTAATGCAAACTTATATTTGCCTTTTATATTGCGGCGCACCATATCCCTGGCTCCGAGAAAATATTCATCAATATGACCGGGCGGACCATAATCTTCACCGTCAAGCAGGGCCATATCAATGTTGACTCGCGGCTTCTGACCGGAAATTAAAACCGCCAACTCCATCAGGACAGCAACTCCCGATGCACCATCGTTGGCACCATCAATCGGGGTGCTTCGCTTGGTCGAGTCCGGATCATATTCGGCGCGGGGCCGACTGTCATAATGCGCGGCCAGCAGGTACCGATCGGTGGTGCCGGTGTCGGCCCCGTTAAAAACGGCCAAAATATTAACCATCGGAATTTGCTTGCCGCTGAATTTATCGGTATGGATAAATTCCATTGTATCGACCCTGGCCCCGAGAGTGTCAAAAAATTCAATAAGATACTCTCTGCATTCGGCAATGTTATCACTTCCCGGAACTCGCGGGCCGAAAGCAACCTGTTTCTCGATGAAACCGAAAGCCCTTTGTCCATCAAATTCGGGAATAATAACATCCCGACCACCACGGCAAGAAAAAAACAGAATACTACCGGAGATTATCACTATTGCGAAGTAAAGAACATTTCTCGGCTTAATCACGTGGTAGAAGTAACAGCGCGAAATCAAAATTGTCAATTAATTATTTAAAATCGTATATCGACCCAGATTCTCAGTTCTCTCGTGTGCGATTTTCTTTTGGTTTTTTTGTCATCGGTATCCTGCCAGCGACCGCTCAGACCGCCTTTAATCTGAGTTGAAAAGGAATATGACATAGACGTCGTTATCATCATATCCGAACGTTCTCCCGATGAAATCATGGGGCCATTACCCTGGGCCGTTTCTGTTTTCTGATTCTGCGTCGAGATGTCTAACGAGATTGACATGGCCGACTTGAATTTAATTCGGCCGAGAATAGGAATCTTAAAACCGGTCGGCCAGCTAAAGGCATATTTAGTTGATATAGTCGAACTCCTTGACGTGCTCCGGGAGGAATTGGAGGGCTCGCCGTTGGCTGAATTGAACTTCTTGTTTTCGGTAACCGATCGATCGGTTTTGAAATTAATATCCAATCCGCGCATTATGCCAAAGCTTAACGCCAGAAGCGGATTCTGGGAGACGGATGATTTTTCCGTCGTCTTGAAAGAAGTCGTCAGATTATAACTTTCCGACTTGCTTCGCGTATATTTCGTGCGCGGAGAGAATTTCTTTATTAGAGGATTCAGGAAAGTAAATGTCGAAAGCGGACGGATTGAGAAAGTAATATCGGGGAATACGGTCGAGACATTTTTCGAGCGGCTGCCAATCTTGACGACATCCTGCCCGATCGATTTGCTGAAAGAAACATCGGTCCGTAATCCCCCGAGAAAAACTGTTCCGGATTTGAATGAATATTTGCTGGCTTTGGTAATTGAATTCGATCTGAATCCGGAATTACCTTCTTCGGACTCATCGACGCCGATATCCTCGGTAAAACCGAATCTGAATTTCATTTGAGCTCTTTGAAGAAGCCCCGGATACGAATAGCTGTAAGATTCACTGTAGGAATAACTGATGGGATCGATCCATCCTGTCAGAAAGCGCATCAATTTAGGAAACGGACTGAAGACCTTTGTGAAAATGCTTTCTTTCGGCCCCTCGTCCTTTTTGCTTTCCTCTTCGCCTTCGCTTTGATCATCTTTATTTTTTGCCTGCGATTCCTGTCTTCTTTTATACTTGGATTCTCGTCCGCCTCGCTGCGATTCGGCTCCGAACAACTTGCGGAAATCAAAACTGCCGCCAACACTGTAACCCTTGCTGGCTGAGGCCCGATGAAGCAAATTTATGATGTCGATGTTCTCGCGATAACTGGATGTAAAATTGAATTTATGCGTCAGGAAGCCGAATATATTCGGTGAATAAGATGCACCGAAATCCTGAGAATACGCCGTTTCGCGCCCGAGCTTAAATTTTTTGGGATCAAGACTGAAAACAACCGTTGTCGGATCACTCAAATCCCTGGATGTTTGCATGCCGTAATTGGCATTCAGATTATCGGATATCTTATAACCGACTTTCATATTCCCGCTGAAATTTCGCCGGGGGGGAGCATTATTCAAAACATTATTGATATTTCTCGTGACCGTTAGATTTCTATCGAAATTCCCCGCGACGCTGAATGTATTCGGCAATAAATAAAATCTACTGCCACCCAGCTTGCGTATTAGCGGAACCGGTCTCGTCCAGAAAAAGGGCATGATATTCGGAACCGACTTTATGGTATAACTGTAGCTGCTGCGAATGTTATATCCCTCCGAGAGCCTCATCGGCTCCGTTGGTGACCTCGAATCGGTTCGGTTATAAGAAAAACTGGTTTTTAGCGGATTTAACAAAAGCGTAAACAAGGGATTTTTTGTTTTCTTGCCGAAGGATTCGGAGATATTGAAACTTTTCGATGTACTGACTGTGCTCTCGGAATTACGCAATTCCTCCGGTAAAATGATGTCTGACCTTGTTCGCAAAACAGGTACTGAGATGGATTTCGAATAGCTGAATGAAATGGGAATTGACGCTCCCATCGATCGCGGTAAAAACTTATCCAGATTTATCCCGGAAAAACCTATGTCATATCGTTGGCTGGTGGCGCCGCTGCCTAAGTTGTCGGTCGAGCCACCGCGAGTCGAGGACGATATTTTCCGGAAAAAGCTGTTGGTATAGCTGTACGAAAAGAGATCCCCGAAAGTCCCGTTAACGCCAACATTTAAGGCCGAACCGACATCCCGGCGGACATCGGTCAGGCGCAACTCATCAATCCAAATATCGGCCGTGACAGTATCGCGCGGATCAAGGTTCGCTGCTCCGGCCGCCAGGTATTTGACACGGGTAATATTGGGATCACCCACAACCCGGTAATTCTTACCATTGATAACACTGTCTATGACATTCGTATCCGCTTTTATCTTTTTGGCACGAACCAGATACTCCTTTAGACCGGTTATTTCATTAAAATCCATATCGACTTCATTGCCATTCCAATCAGGTGTCAGGATTCTCCGAAATTCATAATAATTTTTATCATCCGTTCCTATTCTGAAAAAGAACAAGAGGGAATCGCCGACCGTGTCGACGCCGGTGATCTTGTAATTGGGTCCGTGCACCCACATCTTGAGTTTGCTATAGCCCATCAGATTGGGCGTATCAAAAAGAATTCTTTCGGCAATACCGGTGTCGGCGTAAAATGTGTCATTGAAGGTTCCCGAAGTGAAATTAAGCAGGTGCAGAAGCAACGATTGTTCCGGTTCCACGACCATATTAATCTGGTCATAATATCCTTCAACACCGGGAGGGGTATTTCGCGCATAATCCGAATTTTCCTGAGTATTGATGACTCCGACACTAAATTGGGTTGCGGTATCCAGGTTGTCGGCTTTCATAAGAGTATCATCCCAATTAGACGATACAATATCAATTGCGGCGATTCTCAACCTGACCGTATCCGGAATTGACGCGGTATCGGCCGGGTATTCAATCCACAGCCTGACATATTCGACCTCCGTCCACAGGGGATCGCCGACAATTTCATCGATGGCCGCCGAGTCTTTAATAGGTACTCGAAACGAACGCCAGCCTTTGCTGTTCTCGGATCCCTCGACATAAAAAGGAGATAAGGGATCGGACAGATCGATGCTATACGAGAAATAATTATTCCTGCGGATAAATTCGCTATCTCGATTCAGATCTTCGGTACTCGGTCGGCCCAGCGTCCCGGGATCGAGACTATCACCCTGCGTGCCGTTTATCCGGCTATAATCGTTTTGATTACTTTCCTCATATCGAAAGTCATCCCCGAACGGGTCGACTTCGCCTGACCCGAGGGAATCCCGCTCCTGGGCATTCGTCAATCCATCCAAGCCGACATCCTCTTCCGGATCGAGATAATTATTTAAGATAACATCTTCAGTGGTTTTGGCACTATCACCATTTATATCTTCTGAGATTTTGCCCATATCGATATGTAAAATACCGCGACTGCCGTTTAGACGTAATTCCAGAAGCTGTGCCCGCGTTTGGTCGGCGGCGCCAACCGAAAGATACCGCATAATTCCGGCCCAGGAATCGGCGGGATTGGAGACAGTATCCGTCGCGTGGACATACTCACCCAAACGCCGGTCGATACGACGGGGCATATACTTCAGGTCCAGAGTATGAGTATGGCTTACGGAACCGACATCCCTATCCCAAATATCCTTAATGGGAGTCTGGTTGTATGGATTATACCAGAATAACTTCGCGCGGATATTGCTGCTGTCCAGAGCAACCGGTTTGGACGAATAAAACCAGTTTTCCCGATAAACTCCCAGCGAGTAGAGGTCGCGGCTCCCTTCGAAATCATCAAGATAGGCCACGCCGTCAACGTTGGGATTGGGATGCGATTGAGCCACTTCGGCGCTGACGGCGAAACTGGAGGGCGTCTCGGTCGAATAGAACGGCAGGGCATTGGCGAGTTTTGTAACAAATCCGGACTTGAGACTGAAACGAGTGTCGGCGTCCCAGATAATCATCCTTGTTGTTTCCTGACCGACCTTCGGCTTTCTTTCGGTCGCCTTATCGGATTTGTATAGAAAAGTGGTCCCGACTTCGAAATTCTTGCTTAATTCATATTCGCCTCTGATTCCAAACAGCGTTTTCTTCTGCAGCATGGCGAAAGGCGAATATTCAAAGTCGATCCCCAAATTTGCATTGGGATCCAGCGCCTCATCGGTTAAAAAAGTGACTCTTCCAATATCATAGTCGATTCTGTAATCGGTCCCTTTGATCAATTGCGTACCGTTTAACGTAATTACTTCGGAACCTTCAATTATATTGAACCGTCCCAGCGAAACTTCAGATTGACGACTGCGGTTCGATACTTCGATGTAATACTTGGAGGCAGTTTGGGCGTCAGGATTAGAATAATTGTACTTATATATTTCGGGGACCCTGGGATCAAGGGAAACCGAATCGAAATTTTGCGATGGATCAAACGGCTTTCGATCGGGGAATATCAATAGACCTAATTCCGGTTCTACAATAGCAGTATTTACATCAACATTTCCGTCCGGGCTCTTTTCACCCGGCCTGCTTGGATCATATTGATCGAGCCCCAGAATACGAATATATTGCGTCCCGTTCTGATGATCCAGATTATCGCCGGTAATTTCAGTATCCTTTTCTCCTTTAAAGACGTTTATCTCCAGACCTTTTAAATCGATATTTGTTGCTCTCAGGTAGTACACATTTCGCCAGGCATAATTCCATGTAATCATTGTCGCACTGGGCGTATTATTCTTTATCAGCTTCAATTGCATCGGCCTGGTTTCGATATTTCCAACTGTGACCGTATCGCCGTTGGCTTTGACGATAATCATATAAACACCGATATAAGAACTTTTATAAGTTGCCGGACTGGTGAACATTATCCAGTGTTCCTGCCCGTTGAGCCAGAACTCGGATGACTCCATTTCATGGACCTCAATAACATCGGAGTTTTCATTAAGATAGTCAGGATTACTCGGATTATTGGGGTCAACGTACATTATGGCCGAATCGGCAGTGGCTTCTTCGGTTTTTCGGCTAGAATATACATTGATTTGAGTTATGACATCACCGGCCTGAAAGTCAACACCCTCAATGCCGAGGTCGGAGATCTTTCCGTCGTAATAATCCCAATCCCTGATATAAATCTTGCTGGCACTTGCTCCGGCATTGATCGTTGTTCGTTCGGTGGAGCCCTTCTCCTGGCTGGCGATGGCCGTCAATGATAGACCGCCGATCTGCGCCTCGGTTTTTATCCCGAACAATCCCTGAATCCGGCTGGAGTATCCGACCAGTTGCGTTCTCGGAAGACTTAGCGTCGTATTCCCGGCCTCGATACTTTTGATGATATCATCCTCGTCACCCTTGTAACGAATAATAATCCGATTAGCCAGCGGTATATCGGTTTTGGAGTCCTGACTGACGGAAACCGAAACCTTCGAACCGATTGTCCCCTTGATATCGAATCGGGAAATCTGCTCCATATTCAAAGACGGGAACTTGCTTTGCCGATAGGTCGATGTAACACTTCGGTCATCCCACTGGGAACGACCCGAAAAAACAATCTGATGATAACCGGATACATTTAATCCCGCGCCACCCTCGCCAAAAATCGACTCGACCGCCTTGGACCGGATCGGGATATTAACCGAAAGCAAACCGCCTTTCTTTTCCTTTTGTTCTTTGGCCAGGGCCTGGGAATGAAATTCCCTCATACTTCTGGCAAGTGCCTGCCTTCGGCGATATTCCGAAAAAGCCTCGGCATCAACCGACCGCGGCGTATATTCGTACAGGTACTTTCCCTTTTTGTAATACGCCCCGGTAATGGTCAGAGTGTTTTCCTCGAAATTAGAACTCGTCACCCGCGGTGGTGAAGAATAAATCATATCTAATTCCGGTATTTTCTGATAGGTTATGGAAATTACGGGATACGAAAACCGCTCCGGATATTGTGCAATATATCCGGGCGGCGATTTCAGTTCAAAATCGAACTGCGGCTCGCCCGCCAGCAGATTCGCTGATACCGCCATCAAAGCGGCTATAAAAAGCAGATATGTAAGACTTCTTTTCGTAGCGCTGACCAATAATCAGTCAGTTAGTTTTACATCTTTAAAAATATCCTATACGTTTTCCTCCTCAAAATTCCCCAGAAGGATGACTTCCTCCTGAAGTTTGATACCGAACTTGTTTTCAACCTTCGATTTCAATAAATCGGCCAGTTTTTTAATGTCGGATGATCTGGCTGTTCCGTCGTTTATGATAATGTTGGCGTGGTTTCTAAAAACCTGAGCACCACCGAAATGCATATCTTTGGCTCCTGCATCTTCTAAAAGCTTGCCGGTTGAAAGTTTCCCGAATTTACTATTTTTATCGGGAATATTCTTGAAGAAACAACCGGCTGAGTTTTTTTCAATCGGGAACTTTACGCTTCTTTTAGCCATAATCTCGGCGATTTTTTGCCTGATCGTTTCCCTTTTGCCTGTTTTCAGTGCAAAAACTGCCCGTGTGACAAACTCCCCGCTTTTCTTTAATTTCGATGATCGATAAGAAAATTCGAGGTAGTTTGCCGTAACCATTCTTATATTTCCTTGTTTGTCAACCAGTTCGGCCGATTTAACGACAGCCCCGGTTTCGGAACCATAAGCGCCGGCATTTCCGAAAATGGCACCACCGACAGTTCCCCATATACCAGTAGCAAATTCAAGGCCGGTAAGACCGGTATCGGCAGCAAAATCTACCAATTTCTGCAACTCCTCCCCCGCCCCGAATTTCTTCGCCATCACATTCCATACCCATAATCGAATTCTTCAATATCAGACCATCGTAACCGGAGTCGGCTATCAGGACATTTGAGCCTCCGCCGAGCATAAATACGGGAATACCCAGCCGCCGAGCGACTTTCACAATCATCGATAAGTCTTCGGCAGATTTCACTTCCATCAAAAGACGGGCATTTCCGCCAGTTCCAAAAGTAGTCAGTTTCATCAATGGCTGATCTACCAATATTTTGTCTCCGAACTCCTTTTTTAATTCCGAAACAGAGTTTTTAAAATTCCAGTTTTTTACTTCTTCCGCCACCATTAAAATATAACAAAAAATATGTGAATTATCAAGATAAAAGCCGCTTGGAGACTATATAGAAAGGGACTTCCGAGCGCCTTGCTTTTGGATTACTATTCCTCCTTATCCGCTACCTCGCTGTTCCCTTTTGATTCGCTTTTATCTTCATCGTCCTTTTTCTCATCGGTTTCCGACGAAGGAGCTTTAGTTTTTTCTGTTTTTGCGGATTCGGCCGGTTTTTCATCGGGCTTTTTGGATTCGTCGACAAAATTCATTCGGAGCTCGAAGAGCACGCGATCCAGCAACTCTTTTTCATCTTCGGTTAAGTTATTTTTTGTCTTTTCCGAAAGCATGCTCAGCATATCGATGCTGGCCTGAGCTTGCATCAGATTCCTTTCCACTTTGCCGGATATCGGCGAGGCAATCTTCCCCATTTGTTGCATGGCCGCCATTTGAAGAGAGAGAACCAGCTGAAAAAAATTAGCATCCAGTGACTTATTGATATCTTCCATTATTCCTCCGAATTTGTATTATTTTGCTATAAAATTCAGCCAATTACAAGGCCTCCCGGAACATAAAATGTATTCACCCGGTTCTTCCCAAGTTCTTCCGATCGGCCACTCTCTTTTCGAGATATTGTAATAATCGCCGATGCTCGTTGTCAAGCGCTTTGCTCCCGGATAACAGCTTCACAACCAGTTTCCTTGCCATCGGCAGGAGTTCGATATCACCCGTCAGGCTGGCCACCTTCAATTCCGGCAGACCATGCTGCCTGGCACCGAAAAATTCACCGGGACCGCGCAGATTCAAATCGGCCTCGGCGATTTTGAATCCATCGGACGTTTCCTGAAACAATTCGAGTCGCTTTCGCGCCAGATCACTAATCGGCGGCGTGGCCACGGCAATCGTCAAACCGCGCATATTTCCTCGCCCCACCCGTCCGCGTAATTGATGTAATTGCGACAGTCCAAACCGTTCGGCATGTTCTATTACCATAATCGAGGCTGTTGGGATATCGAGGCCGACCTCGATTACAGTGGTGGCAACAAGGATGTCCAGTTCCTTATTCCGAAACGCATAGACAGTTTTTTCCCTTTTATCCTTTTTCATTCGCCCGTGAACCAGACCGATTCTGTATTCGCGAAAAACATCCTTTTTTAACACTTTGTACTCATCTTCCGCCGCCTGCAAATCGATTTTTTCCGATTTTTCAACCAGCGGATAGATAATGAACATCTGGTTTCCCTTTTCCAATTTTTTCTTAAGATAGTCATGAATCTCCGGGCGTGAATTGGCCGTCCGCCAGACCGTTTTTGACGGCTGTCTTCCGGGTGGCATGCTCTTTATCGAGGAAATATCCAGATCGCCGTACAACGTCATCGCCAGAGTCCGCGGAATCGGCGTCGCGCTCATAACCAAAATATCCGGTCGCGCGCCCTTGGCGATAAGCTCGCTTCGTTGCCTGACACCAAAACGGTGCTGCTCGTCGATTATTACCAGACCCAACCGGTCGAATTTAAGGGGCGCGGAAATCACGGCATGGGTTCCGAAAACGATATCAATACTACCTTCCAGTACCGATGATTCAATTTGGCGACGGTCCTTTATCGAAATCGAGCCGGTTATCAATGCCGACCGGATACCCACTTGCTCCAATGCCTTACTCCATGTCTGATAATGCTGTTCGGCCAGCAGTTCGGTCGGGGCCATAAAAGCGGTTTGAAGTTTATTTTCGGATGCGAAAACGGCTGCAGACAGGGCCACCACGGTTTTGCCGCACCCGACATCCCCCTGTACCAAACGATGCATCGGGCGCTCGGCCTGCAGGTCACCGAAGATTTTATCGATTGTCTCCTGTTGATCGTTTGTCAGGCGAAAAGGAAGATTCTCCAGAAATCCACGCAAAACTGCGCCCGGTTTTCGATAGTGATGCTTTTTCTTAATCAGATTGTCTTCTCTGCGAGACTGCAAAATAAGATACTGTAATTCGACAAACTCATCGAAGGCCAACCTTCGACGGGCCGCTTCGGCATCCTCCATTTCGGCGGGATAATGAACCGAGAACATTGCCTGTCGGAGCGGTTTAAGCTGAAATTCTGACAGGTATCGCGCCGGCAAATAATCTCTAATCTCACTCTTGGTTGTTTCCAGAGCCAGGTTTATCATCTGGCGAAAAGTCCGCCCGGTAATCCCCGCTTGTTTCAGGTCAGCGGTCGAAGGATAAACCGGAACAATACGACCGGTATGAAGCAGTGTCACCACTTCACTCCCGATACGTTCGACTTCCGGATGCACAATCTGGCGCTGCATAAAAAATGTGACAGAACCTGTTACCGAAAAAACGTCCCCCTTGTTGAACATCTTTTCAAGATAGCGTATTCCGGAAAACCAGATAAGT
>Ga0315550_1002270_pt1 | contig 11810 bp, 5 predicted proteins | sample SalMarSW160190MG_2_FD_203100 | JGI IMG/M metagenome (GOLD analysis project Ga0315550, IMG submission 203100) | Salt marsh sediment microbial communities from the Plum Island Ecosystem LTER, Massachusetts, United States - Salt Marsh Sediment SW1601-90 ... | reverse complement strand
TCGCGGTTGTTCGGATGACGCAGGCGAGTCAGTGCCTGGGCTTCAATCTGTCTTACGCGTTCACGAGTAACCCCCATCTTTCGACCAACCTCTTCCAACGTATAACTCCGTCCGTCGAGAAGACCATAGCGGAGCTGTAGAATGCGAACCTCTCGTGGTGGGAGCGTACCTAGAGCTTCGCCCAGGTTCTCCTTCAGCAGATTCTGCGTCGCAATTTCAACAGGAGCAGGAGATTCAGCATCCTGGATGAAATCACCAAGTACTGAATCCGAATCCTCATCCGTCGGCATCTCAAGCGAGAGAGGACGACGGGAGACTTTCATTAGATCTTCCGCTTTTTTGGGTGTAATTTCCATCGCTACTGCGAGATCTTCAGATGAGGGAGTGTGTCCCAACTGCTGCGTCAATTGATGAGAAACCCGCAGCATTTTATTAATTTGATCTCCCATGTGAACAGGTACACGAATTGTTCTTCCCTGATCCGCAATTGCGCGGGTTACGGCTTGCCGTATCCACCATGTCGCATACGTAGAAAACTTATGTCCTCTGCGGTAATCGAACTTTTTCGCAGCCCGAATTAATCCGATATTCCCCTCTTGGATTAAATCCAAGAAAGGGACACCACGACCAAGGTACTTCTTCGCCACACTGATCACAAGACGAGAGTTTGCTGTGATGAGGTGCTCACGAGCTGCCCACCCATCCTCAATCGAGACCTGAAGTTCAGCGCGTTTTTTCTGGGACAAGCTTTCTTGAGCAAGTTTCTCCCGAGCTTGCCGTCCTCGCTCTATTCTTTTAGCAATTTCAACTTCCTCTTGTGCGGTCAGGAGTGGTATGCCGCCCACTTCTCGTAGGTAAAGACCTACTGAGTCATCCGTGTCAACGTTACTCAGGACATCCTCATCGGGTTTTCCTTCTTCGTGCGTTTCAAACTCCGTTTCGCTCGCAGGGCTTTCTTCCTCGGCGCTCTCATCGACTACATTAACCCCTGCAGCGAGGAGCGTCGCATACATCTCCTCAAGCTGATCCAAGTCTTGCTCAGCTTCGGGGAAGGCGGCGAGGATATCATCAAGCGTGATGTAACCACGATCTTTCCCGAGTTCGATCAACTGGTCGATCGCGGGATTATCCTGCTCGTTGGCAAGAATCTCATTGGCATCTATGCTCTCGAGATGCGAGCCATTATTGTTTTCGCCTAAGGGCGATTTTATTGATTTCGAACTTCGTTCTTTTTTACTCAATCTGCGTAACTCCAACTCCAGCATACATTCTTCCACCACGCCCGGCAATACCCTATCGGGAGAACTCCATATTGAGAATGGTCGAACATAATTGGCAACTCACTTGGATACTGCCAATAACATGAGACTCTTGGTCCCATAAAATTGTTCTATCCCCAGGCATCGATGTGCAAACCTGGAGATCGGGTATTTTCAGCGGGTCCAGGGGCAAGATTAGACGTAGAAAAAGCACCGCTGCCGCATTCACAGAAGGCAACATGTGCTTTTGGAGACCAAAAATGTGCCGAACCTGCAAAACACTATACAAAAAGGCAACGGCAAAGTCAATATGCAATTCAATACAGCAATCAACCTTCTTCGCTCGGATAATCAAAGCTTGCATAACCTGAAATTCGAGGATGATTTGAAAAAAACGTCTTGACATCACCCGCAGCGCACATTACAATTTCTCCGTTTCCAGGCCAACATCTATGAGTTCTGCAAGGTTATGATGCCGCGCCAATGCTTTTTTTGTTGGTTGTAAGATCGCAGGAAGGATAGGCAACAGTGATCTTGGACGAGCCAAACTGGCTCGTATTTATATTGAGGTTTCCGCGAAGAGCTCGAGATCATCAGCGGAATCCATGGTGTAAAAATAAATCACTCATCATTTCATCCATATTCCCGCTATCGCCTTCATGGAAGCTCATGTTCCTTCAACCGAGTGATAACAATCATCGTATCTTGACTATTCATTCTTTATAAGGAGTCCAAATGAACGAGCTTATACAGATCGAACAGACGATGTTATGGGGCGTAATTGTCGTTGCCATCATCAGCCTGATTTATGCTCTCTGGCTATGGAGAGATACAATGGCCAGAGACAAAGGCACACAAAAAATGCAAGATGTGTGGCTCGCCATTAAAACGGGAGCGGAAGGCTATCTACGCAAGCAGCTCCGTACAATCCTGATTGTTGTTGCCGCGTTGACAGTGATTCTCTTCCTGAGCGTGTATGTCGTACCTCCGTCACGAGAAGCTGTTGATCGGTTCGGGGATGGTGCAGTGATCATCGTTGCCATCGGACGCACGATCGCTTTCATTCTCGGTGCATCATTTTCCACGATTGTTGGCCAGTTAGGTATGCGCGTTGCCATTGAGGGCAACATCCGCGTCGCCGCAGAGGCGGTACGTGAAGACTACAACGGCGCTTTGACAGTTGCCTACCGAGCTGGCACCTTCACAGGGATGCTCACCGACGGTCTAGGCTTGCTCGGCGGAACAGCAATTTTCATGATCTTCGGTCGCGCTGCACCTGATGCGCTTCTCGGCTTTGGCTTCGGTGGTACCCTCGTCGCGCTCTTCATGCGCATTGGCGGCGGGATCTATACGAAAGCCGCTGATGTCGGCGCAGATCTAGTGGGCAAGGTTGAAGAGGGTCTCCCTGAGGACGACCCCCGCAACGCCGGCGTGATTGCAGATCTCGTGGGTGACAATGTGGGTGACTGTGCTGGTATGGCTGCAGACATCTTCGAATCCTACGAAGTCACAATCGTCTCCACCTTAATCCTCGGTCTTGTTTTACTTCACTTAACCGGCGACACCTTCTGGATCATCTACCCCCTCGTAGTACGAGCGATCGGCGTGATCTCCTCGATCATGGGGACACTCACAGTTCCCATCTGGGAAAATTTCCCGATAAAGTTTCTTCGCGCGAAGGATGCTGAGGAAGCCATGTTCCGCTCCTATGAGGTTTCAAGCATTAACACTGTGCTATGGGCATTCCTTTTCGCTCTTATCTATGCGGGAGAGTGGAAGCTGGCGTTGCTTAATGCCGTCGGCGTTGGCTTGGCGGTAGTTTTCAACCCGCTTTCCTCTTACTTCACTTCCTACAAGAAGAAGCCAGTGAAGGAAATCGTCGAGTCAATGAAGACCGGCACCGCAACGACTGTTCTTTCGGGTCTTGCAGTTGGTCTAGAATCAAGCGTTTGGAGCGTCTTAGTCATCTGCGTTGCGCTGGCAATAAGCTACTTACTCTACATGGGAGAAGCACCGATTTATGCCTTGTACGGTGTAGCCATGGTCGGGATCGGCATGCTCTCGCACACCGGCAACAATGTTGCAATGGATTCGTTTGGACCGATTGCCGACAATGCGAACGGGATCGGTGAACTGTCGAGCGTTGGCGAGAAAGCCTGGAAAATCATGGCTGAGCTTGACGCAGTCGGCAACACCACAAAGGCGATCACAAAACAGATCGCCATCGCATCAGCTGTTATCGCGGCAACCAGTTTGTTCTTCTCCTACGTGACCGATATTGGCATCATGCAGGAGCGTCTCGGTGTGGAGGTCCTTGAATCGATCCGAATATCGACGCTAGACACCGTGATTGGCTTCTTGATTGGTGGCGCCCTCCCCTTCCTTTTCTCCTCTTACAGTATCAAAGCCGTGGCCCGTGGGGCAAACCTGGTTGTTGAGGAAGTAAGACGGCAGTTCCGCATTCCCGGTGTTCTTGATGGAAAGGTTACACCTGATTACGCAAAGGTGGTCAGTATTACTACAGCTGCATCTCAGAAAGAGCTTCTGAGCCTTACCGTTCTCACCGTTGCCACTCCGCTGCTTGTGGGGATACTCTTTAATGTTGAAGCGCTCGGCGCCTTCCTAGCCGGCGTGATCCTATCTGGACAATTACTGGCTGTATTTATGGCCATATCTGGCGGCGCTCTGGATAACGCCAAGAAATATATCGAGGATGGTAATCTCGGCGGCAAAGGCTCACCCGCTCATAGAGCCGGCGTCGAAGGTGATACGATCGGTGATCCACTAAAGGACACAGCAGGGCCCGCGCTGAACCCGATGATCAAGGTTGTCAATCTCATCAGCCTCCTAGCGGCGCCTCTCATCGTAAAATACCAGGGCACAACGGGCTCATGGATCGTTGCGGCTATCTTGCTGGCAATGACGATCTGGGCCATCCGTAAAAGCTCCACCCCAATGGAGCACCATGAGATCGAAGCTCACGCGGAAGCATAATTAATACCGCACCTGCAATACGTACAAAAAGGTCCGGCTTTATGCCGGACCTTTTCACTTTCGGAACTTACTTGGTTGCTATACAATCCTTGCCCATGCAAGCACGTTTCGCCTTATGGATTTCCCCTTTGCGCGACCGACTCATTTGGCTCGCAATCGCAATCGGCCTTATCGGTTTCCGCCTCGTATTCCCAATTCGGACTGATTCTTCTATTGGTTTTCAAGCAATAATAGATTTAGTCTGGACCCTCGCCCTCTGGTTCCTCGTTCTAAATGTAGCAATCAGCGCAGGTTTGTACACAGTCCGCTTTGTTCTTCCTAACATACCCGTACCTGGATATCTATCAATAATTCTGGCGAGCGCATTAGGGCTCGGTGAAACAGCGTTAATTCTCACCGGCTTAGGCTTCGCTGGAATTCTATCCACTCCTTCTATCATCATCTTTCTTTTTCTTGCCTGCGTTGTACTCGGTCCACAAATGTCCTCTCTGGTGCACATTGCTCTAACAGGATCGCTCACTTTGATCCCTCGGTGGCGAACGACACCATCTTTCGAGCGTATCGCCGGTCTTTTAATTCTGATGATAGCCCTTCTGAGCTTGATCAACGCGCTTACGCCACCGTGGGATTATGATGGATTAATGTATCATCTCGTTGGTCCTCAACTTCTTCTTAACGACGGGCACTTTACTCCCAACCTTGATAATTGGTATGTGAATGGTCCTTTCAGCATTGAAATGCTGTTCGCAATCGGACTAGCCCTGGGGGATGATGTCTTTCCCAAGCTCATTCATTACACGTTTGGTTTGATTTTCGCAGGTTCTACAGCTTTTTTCGCAGCACGCTGGCTCTCTCCTAAAGTCGCGCTGTATTCCATGATGATTCTTATTGGTATTCCAACGCTACCGATATGGGCTGGGTTCGCCTACATCGACTTCGGTTGGGCAGCCTTCGAATTCCTCGCCAGTGCGTGTCTGGTCGAGTGGTGGCGGAATGAGAAAGTTGAATGGATCGTTCTTAGTGGGGTATTTACCGGCTTTGCCATGGGGTCGAAATATCTAGGCCTTATGGGATTTGCTGTTTTGGGTTTGCTCATGGTGATTTTGGTGTTACACAAGGGTCCAAAGAAGCATTGGCGGTATGTATTCTGGTTCGCTATCCCCGCGGTTTTCATTTGTAGCCCATGGTACTTGAAGAACCTTGTATTGTTTAGAAACCCAGTCTATCCGTTGTACTTCGGAGGCCCAGGCTGGAGCGCTGAGCGATTGGCGGACTATTCTGGATACTTGAATAGTTATGGTGCAGGGCGGACATTTCAAGATTATCTCTTATTGCCATGGAATATCTATGCAAAACACGCGCAATTCGGCGCTGTGATGAATCGCAATGACATCCCCAGCTTACTATTCCCCCTTCTTATTCTCTATCCCATTCTGAAGAAAAAACCTCTTATTAGCATACTTTTAGGTATCAGCTTCGTACGCTTCTTGCTCTGGGCATTTGGATCTCAGCAACTTCGATTTCTTTTACCGATCTACCCACTATTTGCCATCGCGACTGCATATACCATTAACCAACTCACCGAAAATGTGTTGCAGAGATCGAGCTTTAAACTATTTCTCCCGGCGCTCACAGTTGGTCTAACTTCGATCTCCCTTTTCTACCAAATTCAATTCATCTTTCAATATCGGACCCTGGAGGCTGTAACCGGGAGGGAGAGTCGCAACGAATTTCTCTCCAACGCTGTTGGCGACTATCCGGCGACCCACTATATTAGAGAACAGCTCAATGATGAACATAAGGTATTGATGCTCGGCGATGGTCGCAGTTATTACTGCTTGCCAAAGTGCGTTCCTGATCCAGATCACTTCCGGTGGGCGAGAGAGATCTATTCTCGAAGTGATGACCAAACCCTGGCATCATGGTTAAATGAAATGGGGTTCACACACCTCATGATCAGCTGGGAAGATTTGGATTTTCTACTGCAGCATGATCCGAAGGGAATTATGCGGACCTCCGCGAAAGAACTTCTTGCGTGGAAAGAAGAAGGCTGCTTGAAACCTGTGTTTGAGAATCGTTGGGCTGAGGTAGATGAAATTCAATGTCAGGAGAATTTGGATTAATTTCTTGAGTCAACCAACGATCCAAGTTTAGTACGATAGAATCCGGTGGCGGATAATAATCTCTTCGCATTTTCTATTATGTTTGAGGAAATTCGAGAGTAGTAGGGTGTGATGTCTAATACACAGATCAGGAAAATTGTATCTGTTGGCATTCCAGTCTTGTTTCTATGGTTCGTAGCTTTTGAATGGGTCGCCAGAGACTTACCGACGGTCCAGTATCTAACTAGAGCCCTTTTTACCCTTTGTTGCCTCATTTGGCTTACATTGCGCGTGAAATCAAATCGCTCGTTTGTCTTACCGAGCAGTATCATCCCCATCGCCGTATTCATCGCATATCAGGGAATACTAATTCTCCGAGCGCCATTAAAAATCCATTCTTTCGAAGTCGAACTTGGATACATTATTTATCTGCTGGTCTTTATTTTTGTAGTCGATAGCTTACACAATTGGTGGAAGAATGATCATTGGGAGAATGCTCTACTAAACCTGGCAATACTTTTCTCGGTTTTCAATTTTGCCCTCGTTGTTATCTGGTGGCTCAAATGGGCTTCATTAAGCGGGGATTTCTTTTCTACACCCCCATTTGGTTATCGTCTTCCAGGTCTTTTCTTAAAACATCCAAATTATGAAGCTGCATTCCTGAATCTCGTTACACCGATCATCCTGATTCGAACCTTCCAAAGTGCCCGATGGTCCAGGCGGATTGGCTGGGCTGCAGTTTTTATATTATTCCTAGCAGTGGAGTTCTTCACCTCATCCCGGGCGGGCTGGTTAGGGTTATTCATGGGATGTGGAACAACTTTGATGCTCTATGTATTGCCAATACTCAAGCGAGGTCGTGCCGAATTGCACCGGCTTGTTAATTTCATCAAGACAGCAAAGGGTGTATTCCTAGTAGTGATCATCCTGGCTGGTTTCATCAGCTTCGGCTTAATCTTCTTATGGCAAGCGAATTTAACGGGGCACGCACCAATCTCCTCCGCTCGTGTTGGGATTTGGTCCATCGGATGGAATATCTTCCGAACAGCTCCAATATTTGGATATGGACCGGGATCATTCCACGTCCTCTCCGCCGTGGAAGCCCAAATCCCACCGGGCTTCTATCTGGTTCATGCTCATAATCTTTTATTGCAGGTGGCAGCTGAGGGCGGTATCGTTGGTATCATTCTGCTCGCTCTCATCGCTTTCGTCGGTTGTCGTGATTTTATTCGGGCTTGGAACATAGCATCCAAGTCTCGAAGAAACCGACTTGCGGCTTATGCTGGCGCGGCGGTTGGAATGTCTGTCCACCATATTTTCGATTTTGCATTCGAATCCCCTCTCTATACCATCTCCTTCTTGATCCTCGCAGCACTGGCATTTTACGACCTACGCGAAAATTCTTATACACTCTCCCCTCGAAAATGGGGAATACCTATCCTCTCCGCTCTGATTGCTGTGTACTTGATTGGTTCGATCTACACACTTCGAGGCTTGAGTCTTTATTTTAGTGGTGTCCAACTTGCGAGGGACAATCAATGGGAAGAAGGCACTTCGAAAATTTGCCAGGCAGCGGATGGAAATCCACAACTAACCCTATTCGATTTCCAATGTGGATTGGCTGAAGCCACATCGGCGATGCGCCTAGAAGAGAATACCCGTTTGGCATCGGCAGCCTATCATATTAGAAGAGGGCTAGACAAAGATCCCTTCTGGCCAGTTCATTGGGTGAACCTCGCCGCTATCGAGTGGTCGATGGGTCATCACTCCAAGGGACTGGAATTAATGGAGAAAGCGGTTGACCTCGCTCCAAGAAATTCGACATTTGCCATGAACCTCGGTTGGATGTATGAGCAGACAGGCAACTCCGACGCAGCTCAATCAGCCTATAGGCAAGCAATTCTTGTGGATCCTTGGCTTATTGGGACAACCGCCTACAAAAGGATAATTGGACAGAGAATCGACTCCGGAAAATTGATCCAAGAGGTTCAGAGATATAGATCGTGGAGCAACCCCGGGGTTGGATGGAGCGAACTAACAAAGGGACATTATAAAGACGCCGAGAACTTTTTCAATTTGTCGATAAGAGTGAATCCGAGGAATGTTGATTCTTACTCGGGATTAGCTCTTGTTTATTTGAAATCGAATGATCTATCGAATGCTGAGAGAATGGTGAAACTTGCCCTTCTCATCAACGCCTCCTCTTCCAGAGCGCACCTCGTTGCAGGTCAGGTAGCCTTCGAAAAAGGGGACGAGCGGCAAGCCATGATCCATTTCATGCAGATGTTCCATCTTATAAGCACCCACAACAGATCATTTGCATATTATGAAAGTACCTATTTCAGGGCTTCCCTACCATTCGACATAGCACCTCAAGTGATCCAAACGCTTATCAGCGATGAAATGATCGAAGAGTTAGAATGGCTAACGGAACACCTTGAAGAACTTGGCGAAGAACAAGATGCGCAAGGTATTCGTGATTGGATCATTCAAACAACGAATGATATTTCGTCATAGTTTTAGTCATAGGTTAACCAAACATTTTAACCACTGCCGGTTTTATGCAGCCAAATCGTCCCAATGTCCATTGCCCGATCATCAACTCCAGCGTATGATTGCCTAACATGACCGATCCCAAAATTGCCATAACACGAGTCCCATCTCCAGAACATGCTTTCCCGGGACATCCAGAAAGTCCCGGGCGTTTTCGGTTTTTTGACCAACTTCAGAGCAGCCCTATCTCTGACTCGTTGGTCATCATCGATCCTGAGCCCGTTACTCCTGATAAGCTCGAAAGTGTTCACTCGGAGCAATACATCGAGTCAGTAAAGGAAGCCGTTCAACGCGCACCAACATACCTCGATTACGGTGATACCTATGCCACTCCCTCATCATTCGAAGCCGCACTCAACGCCGCTGGAGGCACGCTCTCCGTTTTAGACCAGATCCTTGACGGAACTGTGAATAAGGGCTTTGCTCTCGTCCGGCCACCAGGTCACCACGCGACGCAGACTCAGGCGATGGGATTCTGCCTTTTCAACAACATCGCTATCGCCGCAAGGCACGCACAAATCCGTGGTATCGACCGGGTGATGATCGTCGATTTCGACGTGCACCATGGCAACGGCACTCAGGAAATTTTTAATACCGACCCGAGTGTTTTATATTTCTCCACACATCAATGGGGTATTTATCCTGGCACCGGCCATCAAAAGGAAATCGGCCACGGGGATGGGGAAGGCTCGATCATCAATGTCCCCTTCCCCGCCCGCGCTGGAGATCATTCGTTTGAGCGAGTGTGGGAGGAGATCCTCCCAGCTGCGGTTGAGCGGTTTTTACCAAATATTATCTTGGTTTCAGCAGGATTCGACGCCCACTGGGACGATCCACTCGCTGGCCTTCAACTGACAACCTCTGGTTATCACCGACTAACCTGTCGTCTGCGTGAATTGGCGGACCAATTCTGTGATAAACGAATGCTTTTCGCGCTTGAAGGTGGATACGCCCCCGAGGCGCTCTCAGATAACGTTCAGGCATGTCTGCACGCCCTGGCGCATAAGCCAATTAACGAAGACCGGTTGGGCTCAGCACCTTTCGATGAACCATCCGTAAAGCAGCTTGTCGCAGAGATCCGTGATATACACCAGTTTTAACATCTTCAGAAATACTTTCACTCTGGCACGTTTCTTGTTACAAAGTTAGAATAATTCGGATGTAGTCTTTAATATGCGGGTTGGATTTTGTGATCATTCTTGCGTAATAAGTATAGATAAGGCATACTTTTAGTGAGGCTCTGCAATGGCAGAAATGGATTTACGCGCATATATAAAAGAAATTGACGACCTTACAGAACGTAATCAGTTGGATGAGGCTATCGCACACTGCCGCCATATCCTTCAGATTTACCCAAAACATCTCGGTTCCTACCGCTTGCTCGGGAAGGCGTACCTCGAAGCGAAACGATTCGGAGACGCCGCCGATATTTTTCAGCGCGTTCTCTCCGCGATCCCCGATGATTTTGTCTCTCATATCGGCATGGCCATTGTACGGGAGGATGAGGGCAATCTCGACTCTGCCATATGGCATATGGAGCGAGCCTTCGAAACTAATCCCGCGAACCCCGCCATTCGGCAAGAACTCTCTCGCCTCATCGGTCGTCGAGATGGTCTCGAACCACACAAGATACGCCTAACTCGCGGAGCACTCGCCCGCCAATATGCGCAAGGAGAGCTCTACCTGCAGGCAATTGCTGAACTTCGCTCCTCGCTCGGTGAAGACCCCGATCGCCCTGATCTAGAGGTTCTTCTCGGGAAGATGTATTGGCAAGCGGATCTACACGCGGAGGCCAAGGATATATTCAGCCAAATCTTGGAGAAGCTCCCGTATTGTCTTGAAGCCAATCGTTACATGGCGGCAATATTACAAGAGGAAGATAATAACGAGGAAGCCGCTAAATACCATCGGCATCTAGCGGCGTTGGACCCCTACTTTGCATTTCTCGAAAGCGCAACTATCGACCCAAATACGGTCGATGCAAAAGCTGTTCGTATTGAACGGTCGGGGTGGGTTGCCGGCCAACCACTCCCAACTGCCGAGTCTGACACTCCAGAATGGGTGACATCACTTGGTGTGGATCTAAGTGAATCGACGCCTGCCCCACTTGAAGCAGGTGACTCTCCATCCTGGATGGCAGAGATCGGTCAATCAACACCCTTGAGCACTTCACCTGCAGTGTCTGCAGAGGCCTCCCAAACCGCTCCAGAAGAAGCTCCTGGAGACGAAATACCAGAGTGGATGGAGGAAGCAGGATGGGTTCCATCCAGCGGCGAGGTTGTAGAAGGTCCAATTTCCTTCTCGGACGCAGAACTCGAATCAACCGACATTGAGGACATAGGTGAAGAGACAGGTGAACTCGTCCCTGCAGATATCCCTGGTTGGATCCAGGAAATCGCTCCCGAGAATCTTGATGAATCCTCCGAAACCGACGAACCGGCTGCAGAAGCTCCAGTGGGGAAAGCAGAATTTATGCCTGACTGGCTCTCGGACATCGCCTCTGACGCTGAGCAGGTCACACCGGACCCAATACCACCGTCTGCGGATGAGCCGCAAGAAGAAGCTGAACCGATCTCGATCGCAGAGCCACCGAGTGTTGATGAAATCAGCGATAAAGATATCATCGCGGAGGACGAAGCTCCTGAAGTGCCTTCCTGGATTGATGAACAAGCGCCAGGCGCCACATCCACCATCATCACATGGCTTGACGACCGCCCGAGCAAGGATATAGAACCTGAAAAAGCAGAACTTCCAACAGAAGCAGTAGAAGAAACCGTTGAAGATGCTGTTCCTGATGCGGATATCCCCTCCTGGCTGGACGAAGTCGCAGACGGAGCCGAAGTCCCTGAGTTAGAAACCGAAGTCCCAAAAACAGAACCCGAAAGCCCCTCCTGGCTTGCCG
>Ga0315550_1002267_pt1 | contig 11815 bp, 11 predicted proteins | sample SalMarSW160190MG_2_FD_203100 | JGI IMG/M metagenome (GOLD analysis project Ga0315550, IMG submission 203100) | Salt marsh sediment microbial communities from the Plum Island Ecosystem LTER, Massachusetts, United States - Salt Marsh Sediment SW1601-90 ... | reverse complement strand
CCGAGGTTGTACCAGATCAAGAACGTGATCACGGCAATAATAAGGACCGTCGGGACGAACACGGCCGATATCTTGTCCGCCAGGCGCCCGATTGCGGGCTTGCTCGCCTGCGCACGGCGCACCATCCCGATGATGCGCGCGAGCGCGGTGTCGGAACCGATGTGCTTGGCCTGGAACAGGAAGGCGCCGGTCTTGTTCAGCGTACCGCCGACGACTTCATCGCCTTTCTTCTTCGCCACCGGCAGCGGTTCGCCGGTGAGCATGGATTCGTCCACTGACGAATGGCCGTCGATGATCACGCCGTCGACGGGGATCTTCTCGCCCGGGCGCACGCGGATGGTTTCATCGAGACCGACTTCGGAAATCGGGATGTCCGTCTCCTGGCCGTCGCGGATGACACGCGCCGTCTTGGGTTGCAGGCCAATGAGGCGCTTGATGGCTTCCGAGGTCTTGCCGCGGGCGCGCATCTCGAGCGCCTGACCGAGGTTGATCAACGCGATGATGATGGCGGCGGCCTCGAAATAGGCATGGCGCGCGAGGCTGGGCACGATGGCGGGGAACAGGACCACGAGTATGGAATACACCCAGGCGGCGCCCGTACCCAGGGCAATGAGCGTGTCCATATTGGCGTTGTGTGCGCGGAACGACTTCCACGCGCCGCGGAAGAAATGCCCGCCGGCATAGACCAGCACCCCCAGGGTCGCCGCGCCGGCGATAAGCCAGAAGATCCGGCCGGCCGGCGTGTCGAGCACGGGCAACGCCCCGAGCCACCCGGCGACGAGCAGCGGCGTGCCCACGACGGCGGCGACGATGAACTTGCGCCACAACGCGCGGTAATGCGCGAACTCGGCGGCCTCTTTTTCCGATTCGTCCTCGGCCCCGCGCAGCTCGGCGGCGCCGTAACCGGACGCAACTACCGCCGCTACCAGCGTCTTGGCGTCGACATTGCCCTGCACCGTCGCCGTGTGCTCGGCGAAGTTGACCGCCGCCTCGCTCACACCCGGCACGTTCTTGAGCGCGTTCTCGACCGTCGCCACGCAGCCGGCGCAGCTCATTCCGGAAATGGAAAGCCGATGGGTCAGCGCCTCGGGGGGCATCGCGGCGGTCATGGCGGAAACCGGAACGCCACGTGCGTCAGCCCGGATTCACTTGCGCGGGATAACCGACCTGGGTCAGGGCCTTGACCACGGCCTGCGGGTCCACGCTGCCTTTCACCACGGCGGAACCCGTTTTGAGGTCGAACTCGGCGGCCTCGTATCCGGGTAACTTCGATACCGCCTCCGTGGCCTTGGCAACGCAGCCGCCGCATTTCATGCCCGTGACGGAATACCGGGTTTCCAATGTGCTCATAAACAACCTCCTCGCGGAATCTAATCACTCAATTTTACTGCGCACATCTATATAAGGTGAAATTCATGCACATCTATGGCGATCCACTGCCGGCTTTCAAGCTTTTTCCCGAAATCATCGTCCGCCCTCCGTTATGAATGCCGTGCGGGAGGGACTCAGCGGCGCCCCCCCATGGGACTACCCACTTCCGCCGGCGTTCGGCTCTCCAGACCCTTTCTTCTGTGTGTAATTTTCCGGATCTGCCGTAAACGCCTTATGGCAACCGTTGGAACAGAAATAGTAAGTGACCCCCTGATATTCGGCCTTGGCGGCGGCCTTGTCCGGTTCGACGGTCATCTCGCATACAGGATCTATTGCCATGATACAGCTCCTTCTCATTCCGAAATAAATTGCCTGATAAATTAGATATGCGGCACTTGGGTACGTTCCCGCCATTTCGGGCATAGGCGCCGGCGACCCGGAACCTGACTAAAACCTATCTCAAAAATGGCTTCCAGGTAGGTTGGGGTGAGGTGTGGAACGCCGAACCCCAACATGGTTCGCCTGCGTGTTGGGGTTCGCTGCGCTCACCCCAACCTACCCGGGTATTTTGAGATGGGTTCTACTGAACTGATTTAAAACCTGCGCGTTACATACAGGTCAAGCGTTACCCGCCGGCAGAATTCAGGTAATGACCGACGGCGCACTCCGTCCGAGACGCGCCCGGATGCCGGCAATTTCATCCGCCAGGCGTATCAGGTCATCCAGGGCCTGCTGTGGGTCCACGTCGTGCCTCGCCGGGTCGGGCTCGAAGCGCTCCATGTACACACGCAAGGTCGCGCCCTCGGTGCCGGTGCCCGACAGGCGAAACACCAGGCGTGCACCGTCCTCCAGCATGAGACGGAGACCCTGTCCGGTGGTCACGCTGTGGTCGACCGGGTCGGTGTAGCAGAAATCGTCGGCGTGGCGCACGCGCGCGGCGCCGACGCGCTGTCCCGGCAGGCTCCCGAGTCGCGCACGCAGATCGTCCATCAGTCCTTGCGCGATCGAGGCGTCGATTCCCTCATAATCGTGGCGGGTGTAGAAATCACGCCCATGACCGCGCCAGTGTTCGCGCACGATGTGCTCCACCGATTGATGCTGCGTTGCCAGGATATTGAGCCAGAACAGCACCGCCCACAGCCCGTCTTTTTCGCGCACGTGGTTCGAACCGGTGCCGAAACTCTCCTCGCCGCACAGCGTGATGAGACCCGCGTCCAGCAGGTTGCCGAAGAATTTCCAGCCGGTGGGCGTCTCGTAATACGGGATGCCGAGCCGCGCGGCCACGCGATCGAGCGCCCGGCTCGTGGGCATGGAACGCGCCACGCCCGCCAGCCCCTCGCGGTATCCGGGAACCCGCCGCGCGTGCGCCGCGAGCAGCGCCACGCTGTCCGAGGGTGTGACGAAAAAATTCCGTCCCAGGATCATGTTGCGGTCGCCGTCGCCGTCGCAGGCGGCGCCGAAGTCGGGCGCGTCCGGCGCGTACATGATATCCACCAGCTGATGCGCGTAGGTCAGATTGGGGTCCGGATGACCGCCGCCGAAATCCGGCCGCGGCTCGCCGTTGATCACGCTTCCGGCCGGCGCGCCCAGGCGCCGCTCCAGGATCTCCCGCGCGTAAGGACCGGTCACGGCGTGCATGGCGTCGAAGCGCAGGCGAAACCGGCCGGAAGTCAAAAGCGCGCGAATGGCGGCAAAATCGAACAAACGTTCCATGAGCCCGGCGTAATCGGCCACCGGGTCGATGACCTCGACGATCATATCGCCGAGCCTGATCTGCCCCGCCTTTTCCAGGGACACATCGGGGCTATCCATCATGCGATATTCCGTGATCACGCGGCTCTGCGCGTAAATCGCCTCGGTCATCCTCGACGGCGCCGGACCGCCGTTGGCGGCATTGAACTTGACCCCGAAATCGCCGTCCGGTCCGCCGGGATTATGGCTCGCGGATAAAATGATGCCCCCTGCGGTGCCATATTTGCGGATGACGCACGATGCTGCCGGCGTGGAGAGGATGCCATCGCGGCCCACGAGCAGGCGTCCGACGCCATTGGCGGCGGCCATCCGCAGGATGACCTGGAGTGCCTCGCGATTGTAGTAACGCCCGTCGCCGCCCAGCACCAGCGTTCCGCCCCGAAGCTCCGGCAGACCGTCGAAAATGGATTGGATGAAATTTTCCAGGTAGTGCGGCTGGCGCATGGCCGCGACCTTCTTGCGCAGACCCGAGGTGCCGGGCCGCTGGTCCGGAAAGGGTTGCGTGCGGACGATGCGAACAGCCATGACTTCTTTTCCTCAGCAATTCGATTTATGAGGCGGGTTCATGTGCCTTCATGACAACGACCCAAGGCTGTCTGCCGAGGAAATCGGTGCACAACCCGCCGGTTCACATTACGCTACACAGGATAGCCACGCGCCACTCCTCAAAGGTGTCGACGACGCCTGCGATGCATGATCCAGACGACCGCGCCGATGATGCCGATCAGAATCAACACCGCTTCTTCATAATGCCTGAGGCGGACGAACGCCAGCTCCAGTGCCTGACCGAACAGGTAACCGGCGCCGGCGACAAGTGCCGCCCAAATCAGCGCGCTGATCAGATCCACCACCAGGAATCGTACCCGACCGACCCGGCTCATCCCGATAGCCAGCGGTCCGACCATGCGCAAGCCGTACATGAAACGAAGCCCGAAGATCAGCGACAGATTATGACGCTTCAGCAGCCCCAGCGCCCGGGCCGCACGCGGTTTCATGCGGGGAAACCGTTGCAGCAGCCGCGGGCCATAGTATCTGCCCAGATGGAAATAAAGCTGGTCGCCCAGAAAACCGCCGACCGCCGCAACGCCCGTGACCCAGGGCAACGACAGATAACCTCGCTCGGCGGCGAAGCCGGCCATCACCAGGATGGTTTCCCCTTCCAGAAGGGTTCCCATGAATACGGCCACATAGCCGTAGTTCTGTATCAGCGATGCGAGCGTCATGTCAGGTCTGAATCTTCCTGAGGTTAATCTTTATTGCCTTGCGAATGACAGGACAGGGTTCAAACCTCCGCGCCCCGCTTTCTCAACAGCCGGTAGGCCCATATCTTGACCACGTCATTGAACACGAACCACGCCAGCGCGTAGGCCCACATCCAGAGCGCGTACTTCCAGCCGATGGGCGTGATCAGGAAGCCGTAGACGGCGATCAGGGTACCGAAGATCTCGGTACCGAAAGTCGCCCCGAACAGCAGCGGCGCCGGCCAGGGACGCTGCCAGAACCACCCGTGGGTGCGCGTTATGTACAGCGTGCTGTGTCCCGCCACGATCAACTTCAGAAACAGCATGCTGCGGATCACGTCATCGGAGAACCCGTTCTCCTTGAGCAGGAAAAACAGCAGGAACGAGGCGATTACGCCGGCGATGCCCAGGACGCTCGAGACCGTGAGCATCTCCGGCATGTTCCAGCGTACCGGCTTGACGTCCACGCTGGTGTTATCGTAGGCGATGGCCAGAATGGGGATGTCGTTGAGCAACGCCAACAGGATGATCATCAGCGCGGTGATGGGGTAAAAGCTGAACACCACGATGCTGAACGTCATGAACAGAATGATGCGTATGGTCTCGGCGATCCGGAAAATGGAGTAGCTCTTCATGCGCTCGAAGGTGATGCGCGCCTGCTTCACCGCTTCGTTGATGACGCCCAGGCCGGGCGCGGTGAGGATGATGTCCGCCGCCGCGCGCGCGGCGTCGGTCGCGTTGGAGACGGCGATGCCGCAATCGGCTTTCTTGAGCGCGGGGGCGTCGTTGACGCCGTCACCGGTCATGGCGACGATGTGGCCGGCCTTCTGCAAGGTGTCCACGATGCGGTATTTGTCCTCCGGCACCACCTCGGCGAAGATATCCACCGACTCGATCATCTCGACGATGGCCGACTCGTGGGTGTGGAGGAATTCACGCTCCAGCAGGCGGGTGTCATACATGCTCCCCACCGCCTTCATCACCTCGTCGGCGAAGTGTTGCGCCTCCTTGCGCGACACGTCCGGCTTGAGCCGCTGGTAGATGGCCGCGGACAGCACGGCGGCCAGGGTCAGCAGCTCGTTGCCGGCGGCGCCGGAGAGCTGGTCGGAGCGCATGGTGCGCTGTTTGAGCCCCAGCAGCCGGCCGATTTCACGGGCGATCGCGAGGTTGTCGCCGGTCACCATCTTCACCTCGACGCCGTGATCCTGCATGTCGGCGATGACCTGTCGGGAATCGTCGCGTGGCGGGTCATACAGCGGGATCAGACCCAGCAGCTCCAGGGGTGCATCCCCGCGCCGGCGGCCCACCGCCAGCGTCCGATAACCCTTGGCCGCCAGCCGGTCCACCGTTTGATTGATGCTTCGCGTTTCGTCGTCGGGAAGCTCGGTCATCCCCAGCAGCACCTGCGCCGCGCCTTTCATGGCGACGAAGCGTTCCGCCCCCTTTTCGATCCTGGCTTCGGTGCGCTTGCGGATGGGGTCGAAGGGCGTAAAGGCGAGCTGCCGGTACGTCTTCCAGTCCGCGTCGGGGATATGCTCGTCGATATACTGGAAGATGGGCAACTCGATGGGGTCGCGGTTCTCCGGCCTGGAAGCGAGCGCCGCCACCTGAAACAGGTCGCGCACGTCATGACCTTCCAACACCACCGGCTCGGCCACCTGCATCTCGTTCTTGGTGAGCGTGCCGGTCTTGTCGGAACAGAATACGTCCACCCCCGCCAGTTCTTCGATAGCCGTCAGCTTGCTGACGATGGCCTGGCGCCGCGCCAGGTTCATCGCCCCCACCGCCATCGTCACCGACAGCACCGCCGGCAGCGCCACCGGAATGGAGGCCACCGCCAACACCAGGGCGAAGCGGGCGATCTCCAAAAAATTCTCATGGCGGAACAGGGCCACCATGACGATCAACACCACCAGGACGACGGTGAGCAGAATCAGAAAATCGCCGATGCGAATCACCATCTTCTGGAAGTGGCTGCGCTCTTCCAGCGAGGCCTTGGCCACCAGGGCCACCACGGTATGGAAGTTGGTATGGGCGCCGGTGTTCACCACCACCGCCAGCATTTCGCCCTGTTTGACGATGGTGCTGGCATAGGCCACCTCGTTGGCCTTCTTGCTCACCGGCAGGGACTCGCCGGTCAGCGCCGACTGGTCGATGAGCAGATAATCGCCCTGGAGCAATTGCACGTCGGCCGGGACGATATTGCCGATCCGGAGCTTGACGATATCGCCGGGCACGAGTTCGCGGGCCGGGATGGTCTTGAACTTACCATCGCGCAACACGATGATCTCGGCCTTCAGACGTTGCTTGAGGGCCTTCAGCGCGTTCAGGGCGCGATGCTCCTGGAAGAAATCCAGACCGGCGTTGACCAGCAGCATGATGGAGATGATGACGAAGTCTTCCCACTTCCGGACGATTGCCGAAAGGATCGCCGCCACCTCGATCATCCACGGAATCGGTCCCCAGAAGCGGCGGAAGATACGGTGCCAGAGCGGTTCTTCTTTCTCCCGGATCTCGTTGTATCCGTACCGGGCGAGACGCTCCTTCGCCTGCGCCTCGCTCAATCCCCGATCGGCGCCTACGTCATAGGCACGCAAGGTTTGCTGAACCGGCTGGCGTGCGTAATCGTCGGTGTGTTGCGGATTATCCATGGGCGGATATCGTTGATCTGACAGTTCTCGATGGATTCAAGATGTTTGTGGGAAATGCCTCCCCAAGGTTCCCGACCGGCAACAACTGCCTCCTGTGACTCGCCTACGATGCGCCCCGCTTTCCGAGCGACATCATCCTTCCCGCGGACCGAGCATTTCCTGCACCGCACGGCTTATGTCGTGCGGGCGCGGGATCGATGCCTGCTCCAGATCGGCATTATACGGTGTCGGCACATCGGCGGAGCCCAGCCGCTGCACCGGCGCTTCGAGCTCGAAGAACGCGGTTTCGCCCAGGCTCGCCGCTATTTCGGCGCCGACACCGGCGAAGCGGCAGTCCTCTTCCACCACGATCGCGCGATGCGTGCGCCCTACCGACTCGCGCAACAGCGGCAGATCGAGCGGCCGCAGGCTGCGCAGGTCGATGACCTCGGCTTCGATGCCATTCCTGGCAAGCTCCGTGGCGGCCTCGACGGCAACGTGCGCCCCGATGCCAGGCGATCAGCGTCACGTCGCGCCCGCGTCGACGCATGGCCGCCGCGTGCATCGGGGGTGGCGCGGCCGCGGCATCGAACGCTCCCTTGGTGAAATACAGGAGCTCGTGTTCCAGCACGATGATCGGGTCGTCGGCGGCGATCGCCTGGGAAAGCTGCCAGTAGGAATCCTGCGGCGTGCCCGGCGTCACGATCCGCAATCCGGGCACGTTCATGAGGGTGTGTTCGAGGCGCTGCGAGTGCTGGGCGGCGAGCTGCTTCGCCACGCCTCCCGGCATGCGCACCACCAGCGGGACCTGCAACTGGCCGCCGGACATGTAGCGCAACTTGGCGGCCATGTTGATGATGGCATCCAGCGCCAACAGCGCGAAATTGACGGTCATGATCTCGACCACGGGGCGCCCGCCCGCCAGCGCCGCGCCCACGCCCATACCGACGAAACTGTTTTCCGAGATCGGCGTGTCGCGCACGCGCCACTCGCCGTACTTCGCGTACAGCCCCTGGGTCACGCGATAGCTGCCGCCAAAAAGTCCGACATCCTCGCCGAGAACGAATACCGCATCGTCGCGCGCCATGGCCTCGTCGAGCGCGATGTTGAGCGCCTCCCACACCTGCAGCTCCGGCGCCGGCCGGGCCGTCCCGATACCCCCGAAGTTGCCGTTCCGTTTCCGGGTCATGGCCGCCCGCCGTACAGATCAAGCGACTCCTTGTAGACATTCTTGCCCGGCTCCGTCGGCGGCGGACTTTCGGCGGCGAAGCGCACGGCATCCTCGACCACGTTTCGTACCGTCTGCTCGATCTCCTGGCAGTCCGCTTCGCTCAGCCAGGCTTCCTTGAGCGCGCGCTCGCGGAAAGATTCCTGCGGGTCGCGCGCGCGCAGCTCGGCCACTTCCAGCGCCGAGCGGTAGGCGCCGGAATCCGCCATGGAATGTCCGCGGTAGCGGTAGGTTTCGCACTCGATCAGATACGGTCCGTTGCCCGCGCGCACGTGCTGAACCGCGGTGCGGGTCGCCTCGTACACCGCCAGCACGTCCATGCCGTCGACGTGCCGCCCGTCGATGCCGTAGGCCGACGCGCGCCGGTGGATCTCCGGCACCGCCGAGTGCCGATGGATCTCGGTACCGATCTGGTAGTGATTGTTCTCGCAGATGAACAGCACCGGCAGCTTCCACAGCGCGGCCATGTTGAGCGTCTCGTGGAACGTGCCCTGATTGGCCGCGCCGTCGCCGAAATAACACAGGACGATCTCGGGCGCCTCGTTCAGGCGCAGCCAGTAGCCGATGCCGGCGGCGATCGGAAACGTCTCGCCGACGATCGCATAACCGCCGAGAAACCGGCGCTCGGCATCGAACAGATGCATCGAGCCGCCATAGCCGCCGGAACAGCCGGTGGCGCGACCGAACAGCTCGGCCATCACCGCCCGCGGAGAGACGCCCCACACCATCGCGTGCACGTGCTCGCGATAGGTGCTGACCACGTAGTCGCCGCGCTCGGCGGCACGCAGGCTGCCGATCGCCACCGCTTCCTCGCCGGGGTACAGGTGCAGGAACCCGCCGATGTTCCCCTGCGTGTACTGCTCCGCCGCGGCCTGCTCGAATTGCCGCGCCAGGGCCATGTCATAGAAGAATTGTCGGGCGAGTTTGCGCCGCATGATGCTTCCCTTCCTGTTTACGCTTACGTCCTTATCGCACCGTCAGCACGTCACAAGTGGCGTTATGCAACACCCGGTCCGTGGTGGAACCGAGCAGTCCGGTAAGGCCGTGACGGCCATGCGCGCCGATCACGATCAAATCCGCCTTCTCCCGCTCGGCCGCGCGCACGATTTCCACCTTGGGCCGTCCGGAAACGACAATGGCCTCCACGCCGTTGGTAAGCGCCTCGCGCTCAAGCAGTTCCTGCAAGCGCTTTTCCGCGGCCTTGATCAGTTTGTTTTCCGTCTCGTCCGACGGTGGCAGCACGTAATCGATGTCAGGCGATGGGGAATAATTCACGACGTGCAGCACGGTTAACCTGGCGTCGCACAGCTCCGCCACCGGCGCCGCGTGTTGCAGCACCGTCGCGCTGTTCTCACCCAGATCAACGACCGCGAGGACATGTTGATAGACCGGCATGATGGGCTCCGATTTTTGTCGCTTTTTGAAAGTGTGGCTGCCCCGCCGGCGACGCAGCGCCCTTCAGGAATATGCCATTGAGCCGTTTCGCTCATGCACGCGACGTTATTCCATCCGGGTTGCGGTGACGGGGACTACACAGTGAACAGCACCATCATGCTAACTCTTTCATGATGCGGGCGCGAGAGATGATCCCGTTCAGCAGCTTGGCAAATGGCGATCCAGGAACTACGTAAGGAGAAAATCGTGGCGCTTCTTTTGTCTTTTCATATAGCTTGCTGCACCCTCTGGCGCGCACGAGCGCCAGCGGTTCGCCCTGCCCCGGGAAACCCGGCCAAGCCGGTTTCCCGGGGACTAACGAGGCGTGAGGCTCAATCCAATTTGACGCTATGCCGCTTGGATTTCGTGATTTTGGGCAACAACAATTCCAGCATGCCATCCTTGATCGAGGCTTTGGCCCGGGCGCCATCCACCTCGGCGGGCAAGGCCACGGTGCGGGCGAAGCTACCGCGCGAGATCTCGCAGCGGTAATAATCGCCTTTTTCCTCTTTCTCTTCGTGGCAAGTGGCGCCCTTGATGGTGACGGTGTTGTCCGATACCGATACGTCCAGGTCTTTTTTCTCCACGCCGGGCGCCTCGGCACGCACCACGATCTCGTCATCGCGGTCGATGACATCGACGCGTGGCATCCTGGCTTCCAGCGGCGCCATCATTTCACCCCACGCAGGCCATTGCCGGCGCCATGGCTGCATCCAGCCGCGCGGGAGAATGCTTTCAAACAGACGGTCCATCTCGTCAAATGGACCAAGTACATGCGCGGCTTTCTGCATTTCCTGTCCGCTGGCGGGAGCCATTTCCCTTTTGCCCTCTGTCTTTCTGGTTTCAGTTGCGGTTTCCATGATTTACCTCCTGTTTCATAATTGGTAATACGACGAATTTTAAAAATTTGCGGCCGCTATCCGCCGTTCGAGACGGACAGCGTCCCGCACTGCCGCCGCTTTGCTTCCTAAGCGGTCGGTCGCCCAACGGTCTGCCCGCCAAGAGCGGCGGGTGCTTCTGCCGGGCCGAACGTTCTAGCCCGCCAGCAGCGCGCGCGCCTTATCAATCACCGCGCGGCAGGAGGCCTGGGATAAAAAGTCCGCCATCTCGGAGGGTTGTGCCAACAGATGGGTGAACCACCGCGGAATTTTGGCTGGCGATATTCCCCGGAGCGCCTCGGGCAATCGTTCCTGGAACCGCAGAACGGCGAACATGCGCAGACCGGGGTGTGCCTGTATCGCGAGTTCCATGAGTTTCGCCATGTCAGTGACGCCCGCCAGTAATTCCCAGTAGCGTTGGGCCACGATCGCCTTCAGGTAGTCGTGCTCGCAGACTGCGTAGCGTCGCTCGACCGGGACTGGATCATCCAGCAGCGACAGCAGGTGGCGATAGATCAACGGCCGATTCTCCACCTCCACCGGCGTTTCCGACCAGCTCTTGCGCTCGATTTCCTCTAGACGGCGAAGAACCTCGGCCTGATCGTGCACCCCGGCGATTTCCCGCAGGCAAATCTCATGCTTCCCTAAAGCCTCCAATAGCAACTTCCGGGTAACTTCATTTATCGACGATTCGGTAACTGCGTTCATAGGGAATTCTCCTTAAAGATCACCGTTGTCCACCGTTCAGGGAAGAACGTCCCCTGCTGAACGGTTCAGCGTTTGTGATCGTGATTCCGTAAATGCGATGCTCCATTCGAGCCGCCCGCAAACGGCGCGACCACTTGCGCATCCCATGATTAGTGTGCCCGGCCGGCAGCGCTTACGCGTGCCTGTGTCGTGCCCACATCTGCGCCCCCGCCCACAGGGCGTCAATGCCGATCAGCAGGCCCACGATGATCTGATTCCACATCGGTGCCGACTGAACCGTGAAGTGCAGGGCAAACGGCGCGATGATCAGCCACAGGCCGACGATCAGGTTGAGCCACTCTTCCCAAAGGTGCGGGCGCGCGATGGCGGCGATGGCGAAGACCGCCACCACGGCGCCCGAAGCATAGGAATTCCAGGCCGCGACGTCGTGGTTGACGCCGAGGCCAATGAACGGCGCGACGATCAGCCAGGCGCCCAACACCAGGTTGAACCAGTCCTGCCACCGTCCCTCTTTGTTAACGAATTGCTGCTTTGCCATGACACACCTCCTGTTGTTCCAGACCAAACTTAGCC
>Ga0315550_1002266_pt1 | contig 11819 bp, 9 predicted proteins | sample SalMarSW160190MG_2_FD_203100 | JGI IMG/M metagenome (GOLD analysis project Ga0315550, IMG submission 203100) | Salt marsh sediment microbial communities from the Plum Island Ecosystem LTER, Massachusetts, United States - Salt Marsh Sediment SW1601-90 ... | reverse complement strand
GCCGACCATGTAACGGCCGCGCAGCAATCCGCCAGACTGCGTACCAAGATGCACCATGGCGGTGGTGGTGGCAGTGCGATGGCTCCATCCAGGTAGTGATTTCCGGATTGGGGTCATAAGCGGACAAGCCGTTACGGGCCAAAATCCAACTTTGTCTGTTTTGGTCAGCCGGCTCAACCGGTCGACGCAACACTTTATCTTGGAGTGAAAAGATGGAGTTAGGACGATAAGTCAGAGATTTCGTAGTGGTATGAGGGCGGCAGAGAAAATGGTGTTGTGGGATCGCTAGTTACGGGGGGAGTCGCTGAAAGCGATTTTGTAGCGATTGCCATGTGATCGTCTATTTATTGCCAGATGGCTCCCAGTGTTGCGTCGACCGGTTGAGACCACCGAGGCAAAGCGGACACTGACCAACCGCTGCTCACCAATCTCGATTTATTCCGGCTGAACTAATCAAGTCCAAGTTCCCGGGCGAACTGGCGGCGTTCGCGCCACTGTCGCGTTCGGTCGCGATTCCATTTTCGAAAAGCCGGGTCTTTCATGCGGCTGTGCCAACGCTCGCGCTCGGCTTCTCGATAAGCTTCGGTGGTGCAATCGACCGGGTGCGCCAAGCGATAGGCTTTGGCCCGCTTTAAGGCGCGCTCCCTGTTTGCCCGATACCATCGGCGATGGCGTTCGGAAATTGTGTCGGCGTGCAGTTCGTAATAGAAACGGTCACGCTCGCGCTTGGCTTCGGTGATTTCCATCCGGGTAAAATAGGAGCGTTCGGGCGGTCAAACAACTAACAAATTTATATGCTCGAAAAATTCCATGAATCAAACCCTTGATTCAGGCACCGATATTGCCCCGGCTATCGATTGGCCAGAAGGAAGCTACTACACCCCCACCCCGATTTTTTCGAGCCGATAAATTCGCGGGGTCAATTCCAAGGCCAAAGGATTTAATTTACTTTTTAATTCCATAGAATCTTTCCATAGCCCAAGGCGGAAGCGGCGCGTCAAGCGCGAGCGCGCCGCCTTATTCGCCTATTTCGATCGCTATCAATGGTATCTCGACGAACGGCCGCTGCGCAACGACAACGAGATCAACCCGGACGGTCTTGGCTACATCTTTGAGAAATATATCAACCAGAAGCAGATGGGCGCCTACTACACGAAGGAGGACATCACCGAATATATTTCAAAGAACACGGTGATTCCCTTCTTGTTCGATGCTGCGAAAACCAAGTGCAAGGTGGCTTTCGATAATCCGGGTGGGCCGACGATCTGGGATCATTTGCGGGACGACCCGGACCGTTACATCTACGCCGCGGTCAAGCACGGCGTTAAGAGCCCGTTGCCTGGCGAAATCGAGGCTGGAATTGCAAATATTTTAGCGCGCGCACAATGGAACCGCTCCGCGCCTGCTGAATTTGCATTGCCATCTGAGAAATGCTGCCTAATACGGACGGCTGCGAAGGGGGCGTTTCAGGCAGCCATGTGCCGAGTCTGCGATGCCATCACCGTCTGCTCCGCCACCGTCTTCATTAGCGACACTTCATGAAGCGGACGCTTTTGGACCATGGCCAATGCCGCCGCATAAAACTCCTGCCATCGTTCATCACTTTTAGCCTGATACAGAATATAGGCCGCCCATGCTGCAGCCTGTACCCACCATTCCCGTCGCGGTTCGAGCACCTTCTCCACAATAAGTGCCTCGCGCTTCTTGCGTGCGGCGTGATTACCAGTCAGCGCCGCATCGACCTCGTCGCCAACTTCGAACCAGCTATCCAAGAAGCAGTAGTCATTGCCGAGGTCAGACCCCTCTGCCAACAGATCGTTGAATGCGTTGGCGCTAATCGCGCGGCCATCGGGGATCATATCGAGTAGCGATGCCGCACTTATAAGCTCCGGCTGAACCGAAGAGACGCCGACAGCTTCAAGAAATTGCACCAGTCCGAATGGCGGCATCAAACCAGTCTGATGCCCGAGTGCTAGGAAATGACCGACCGAAAGCCGTATAAAGTCTGGAGGGATCGTAAACTGATCCATCAGACCCGCTTCGAAAAATGTTTGTTCAATCTCCTTTGTCGTCATTCTTTCCCGTGCCCACGCATCGCGCACACCGAAGCCGTGCTTGAGCACCATGCTTCCTAGAGTATTCTTGCGCTTGCTGCGGCAATGCACGAGCACACCAATTGCTCCGGATCCATCGACGCCGGTGCTCACCAATTGGTGGATTTCAACCTCATCCCATTGCGCAGGCGACACGCTTTTCCTGCGTGCGGTGGCAATAGCAGCGTCAAGCGCCGCGCGGCTATCTTCCGGCAGCCAATTGCGCATCGTGATCATGCGGCGCAGCATAGTCGGTGTCACTTTGCCCTTGCGTGCGGCATCCTCAATGGCGTTGGCAAAGGCTTTTCGAACAGATGCTGCTGGATCCAATAGCCAGCCGATAGAAGCCTCAACAGCAGCTGCTTCGCCGGAAAACAGGAGCGCTGCAGCCATCACCGAACGGTGCTCGTCAGGCAACCCTTCCGAAGTCTCCGCCAGAAAAGAATGGAGCACGAACGGGTCACCATCTGCTTGCTTCACGAGGTCGGCGACAAAGCCAAACAGATCGGCGGGGTCAGCGAGATTGAAATCAACAGCATTCGCCTTGCCAACTTCTTCGAGCAAATGCTCGACAAATCCACGCAACTCTTCGCCAAGATCGAGTTTGGCAGTACTAAAACACTGAACGAGAAATAAGATAGTAGCAGGATCATGCGCCCTATTTTGGATCGCCATAACTAACCGCTTGCGAGCGCTTTCTGCGAGTTCAGATGCGGTCTGATAGCCCGATTCGATATCGAAGCGCAGAGCCTCTAAAGCTTGGCCGAACAGAAAGCCAAAAGAATCAACCAATGATTCGTTGGATTGCTTCTTCGCAGCCTCCTCTAACGTGAGGTCCAGCAGTTCGATTGCAGAGTTCTGATAGTCTGCGAGCACCTCAACTGCCTGTTGTGCATTCTTGGATACGCGACCGCTTGCGATATCCTTCTGCACTAACCGCGCCAATCGGATAAGTTCCGTCTTCGTCGCTTTCATGCCGGCAGCTTCAGCGAATCGTGAGAATGTTAGACGTGCACCAGCATTGGTAACTCGGGAACGGTGGCCCAATCAATGCGACACGTCCAATGAGACTTGGATAAGCTCAGAAATTACAAAGCGAGCGGACTGAGAGCGCGGGGGCCGATCCGCACCGAGGGACTCAAAAACGTTCGCAAATCAGTGCTGACGTTGGATTCCAGTTGTTCCCGCTGCCCCGAGATATCTTTCGAAAGTGCGGGGGCTGGCCCACGAAAATCGATTCAAAATCAGTCGCTTACGAGTTCCGTACTAAATCTGCCGGCACTATTCGGAAACCAAACACACATCAATCCATCGCGCCAACGGTCGAGCGTGCCGCTGCCGTGGTAAATTGTCTTCATGGAACAGGTGCCCGCCCTTCGTCCGCTGGAAGCAACAGTGCTGGTGCAGTGAAGCTGCGCAGGCCGACACCAGCGCCGCGGAATTCTTGCTCGACGACCGCTTCGAGGTCGCGGCGCGTATCTTATGTCCCGGTCCGGAGACGGATCGTACGCTGCACTAGCCAGCCGCCCACGGTCCATCTCTTCGCTTCGGGGCAACGCGGCATTGCTGTCGCTTCGTGGGCTATGCAGAAGATATTCCCCATCTCTGCTTCGAAAACGGTTGGTGTCTTTGACGACCCGGTCGAAAAGGCCAATTAGGATTTTACCGGCTTCGCATTCAAACGCCATAAAGCGAAATTGAGCGCTCCGGCAAATGTAACCCAAGCAAAATAGGGCACTAGCAATAACGCGGCGATTTCGACCAAAGACCAAAATGCCGCAATGGTCATGGCTATCGAAACCCAAAGAAATACCAGCTCTGCCATCGCGATATCGGGGCGCTTCAGCCCAAAGAACAGAGGCGACCAAAGCATGTTCAGGAGCAGCTGCAGAAAATAGAGCGTGAACGCACCGGACGCCTTGCCGAAACCAAAATCACGCCAGACCAGCCAGCCGGCCACCGCAATCGTCAGATAGAGCGTTGTCCAGGCTGGCCCGAAGAGCCAGTTCGGCGGACACCACGAAGGCTTTTTCAGTCCTTTGTACCAATCGCCTGGTCGAAAAATCGCGCCTGTACTCGCGACCGCAATCGCCGCAGCACAGAAACCCAAAAATCCGAGCGTATTTTCCATTGTGCCAAAGCTTTTATGCAGCGACGCGAATGACGATTTTCCCGAAATGCGTTCCCGAAGCCATGTGCTGATAGGCGGCTCTGACCTCGTCAAAACCGAAGACTTTATCGAATACCGGTTTGATCTGGTTGGCGGCGATCGCTTGGTTCATCGCTTCGAACATGGCCGTGGAGCCAACCGAGATGCCTTGCACGTTGGCTCGCCGAGCGATGATCAGCCTGGGATTGAGTTCGGTTGCCGGGCCGCTCAGGTTCCCGATCAGACTGATGCGTCCGCCCACCCGGATCGAGGCAAACGACTTCGCGATCGTGCCGGCCCCGCCGACCTCGACCACGCAATCCACCCCTTGGCCATTGGTGAGGTCCTTGACGGCTTTATCCCAGTCGGGCGTGCTTTTGTAATTGATGCCGTGATCGGCACCGAGTTTTTTGGCGCGGGCAAGCTTGTCGTCGCGCGAGGATGTGATGATCGCGGTGATGCCCATGGCTTTCGCCAGTTGCAGACCGAGGATGGACACCCCGCCGGTTCCTTGCAGCAGTACGGTCTTGCCGGCGATCAACCGCGCGTGTTCGATCATGGCGTGCCACGCCGTTACTCCTGCGCAGGGTAAGGTTGCACCCTCCTCGAGCGATAAGTGTTCGGGAATCTTCACCACGCCGTCCTCTTCGAGCACAACATACTCAGCGAGCATGCCGTCGATGCCGCCGCCGAGCGCGCTTTGGTGGGTGTCCGGTCCCGGCTCCCCCGCGCTCCAGCGCTGAAAGAAGTTGCCGGCGACCTTGTCCCCGACCTTGACGCGCCGGACCCCCGCGCCAATCTCGACGACCTCGCCGGCGCCGTCGGAAAGCGGGATGAGATTGGCGCTGACCGGCAGACGGTAGGCACCTCGAACGATTGCGAGATCGCGGTAATTAAGCGAACAGGCGGTAACCTTCACCAGCACCTGTCGATAAGCCGGCTTTGGGTCTGGCCGCTCGACTTGGACAAGTCCTTCGATACCAGCGCCGCCTTTGCTCAATTGATAAGCACGCATGAGGTCTCCTTCCGAGAGTTCGATCGGATTCCGTCGCCAGATAGTAAAAATCGACGATCGGGCATTCTAATCAACAAAATCAGGCAAGGGTCCAGCTGGGAAATCGAAAGCAACTCGTCCTCTACATCCATTAGTCTGAATATATCAGAGCAGCAGAGCCTTCGCGCTGGCGTCCTCTGCAGTATTTTTGCTCTACTCACCTGCGTCCAGGAGCGCCGACAGCCCCTCGCGATAGGTCGGATAACGCAGTTTCACGCCGAGTACGGTCTTGAGTTTGGCGTTGCTTACGCGTTTGACGTCCAGGTAAAAGCTCGCCGCCATTTCGCTCATGGTGGAGCGCGCCTGGTCAAACGGAATCTCTGGCGGCGGCTCGATATTGAGAAGCTTTGCGGCATAGACAATCGGATCCCCGGCCTGGCTTGGCTCGTCATCGGTAATATTGAAAATTCCTTTGGCGCACAGATTGAAGGCGGCATCGATTGCCTGCGCGATATCGGCCACGTGGATCCGATTGAAAACCTGGCCCGGCTTGAAGATGCGTTTGGCCGTGCCGTGTCGGAGGTTTTTCAGCGCATTGCGTCTTGGTCCGTAAATGCCGGCAAGCCGCAAGATGGCGACAGGAATCCCGCTGCAGGTGGATAAGCTTTGCCAACCGCGCTCGGCCGCCAGCCGGTCACGGTTGCGCTCCTCGCTTGGTCGGCAGTCCGCATTTTCGTCGACCCAGGCCCCGTCATAATTTCCGTAGACGCCGACGGTGGACAGATAGGCGATGGTGCGGATTTGTCTGGAACTCATGAGCGAGGTACCACAGACTGCCAGCACCGGATCGCCTTTTTCATCGGGTGGAACGGAAACCAGAATCATCTCGGCCTGCGCGACGGCCGCCTGCAGTTCGTCGGACGTGGATGTGCCGTCGAAGATCAGCGCCCGCACCGGGCCATCGGCTTGTGCATTCAGGTCCGCCGCCCTTTTGCTGTTGCGAACCGTCACCCAGACCCGCTCGAATCGCGCGCCATATAGCTTCAGGTAGTGCTGCGCCGTATAGCTGTAACCGAAACAAAGCAGCGTCTTCATTGTTGAGTAGCCACATGCAAACCAGGGCGCAGCCACTCCGCCAGCTTCGACCACCGCCGCCGGCCGGAGGTGTTACGAACCGCGATGGCGACGGCCTTCTTCTGCCCGACCAGCACGACCAGCCGCTTGCCGCGGGTGACGCCGGTGTACAGGAGGTTCCGTTGCAACATGGCATAATGTTGAGTGAGCACCGGAATTATCACCGCGGGATATTCCGATCCTTGGCTCTTGTGAATGGTAACAGCATAGGCCGGCACCAGCGTGTCGAGTTCCCCGAACCCGTAAGTGATGGACCGGCCCTCGAGGCTCACGATGATCTCGCCAGCGTTGGGGTCGACGTCGTCGATATAGCCAATATCGCCGTTGTAGACCTCCTTGTCGTAGTCGTTCTCGATTTGCATAACCTTGTCGCCGGGGGCAAAAGTCCAGCCGAACCGCTCGACCTTGCGGTCGCCGGCGGGATTGAGCGCTGCCTGTAGTTCGATGTTCAATGACCGTGCGCCCACGCCACCCCGATTCATCGGACACAGCACCTGGATGTCGCGGATGGGATCAAGGCCGAACCGTTTGGGGATCCGTGTCTTCACCAGTTCGATGATGCGGCCAACCGCTGTTTCCGGGTCGTCCGCCTGCACGAAATAGAAGTCGCTCTCCGTTCCAGGTGGGCTGAGATCAGGAATTGAGCCCTGGTTGATGCGATGGGCGCTGATAATGATCCGGCTCTGTGCGGCCTGCCGAAATACCTCGGTGAGCCGCACCACCGGCACGGCGCCTGACGAGATGATGTCCGCCAGCACCTGGCCGGGCCCGACCGAAGGAAGCTGGTCGATATCGCCCACGATCAAGAGAGCGGCCTTGTCCGGCATTGACTTCAATAACGCCTGCATCAGCATGACGTCGACCATTGAGGCTTCGTCAATCACGAGCAGATCGCAATCAAGTGGATTATCCTCGCCGCGCTTGAAGCCGCCGCCCCTGGGGTCCACCTCGAGCAGCCGGTGGATGGTCTTGGCCTCAAAGCCAGTCGCCTCGGTCATGCGCTTCGCAGCGCGACCGGTCGGCGCGCACAGTAGAATGTCGGTGCCTTTCGCCGCGAGGATGCGCAAGATCGCCTTAACGATGGTGGTCTTACCCACGCCGGGCCCACCGGTCATGACCACAAGCTTGGACATCAGCGCGAGCCGAATTGCAGCGACCTGGCTTTCGGCAAGCGCAAGACCGATGTGCTTCTCGACCCAAGGCAAGGCTTTTTCGGGATCGATTAAGGGCCAAGGCAGAGAACCGTCCGCAAGCCGCATCAGCCGTTCGGCAATGGTGCGCTCCGCCCGATGCAGGCCAGCCAGAAATACGCAGGGCCTTTCGCCAACCTGGTCAGCGACCACCGTGCCCTCTTGCAGCTCGAGCTCCAGGGCGGTCCGGATCAGTTGCTGCGGCACCTCAAGCAACTTCTCGGCCAGCGGTATCAGCTCATCTGTCGGCAGGCCGCAATGCCCCTCATCCATGGCTTCGGTCAGCGCATAGGAAATGCCAGCGCGAACGCGCATCATGGCAGTCTTTTCGATGCCAAGCTTCATCGCGATGGCGTCGGCGGTCTTGAAGCCAATGCCACGGATATCGCGCGCCAGACGATAGGGATTCTCCGTCATGACCTGAATGGCGTCGGAGCCATAGGTCTTGAAAATCCGCACTGCCCGTGCCGTGCCGACGCCGTGGCTGTGCAGGAAGACCATGATTTCCCGCACGGCCTTCTGTTCGGCCCAGGCGGTAAGAATGCTGGACGCACGAACCGGTCCGATGCCGTCGACCTCGCGCAGCCGCTCCGGTGTTGCCTCGATCACATCGAACACCTTGTCACCGAAGGCGCGCACAAGTTTCTTGGCATAGACTGGCCCAACACCCCGGATCATGCCGGACGCGAGGTATTTCTCAATGCCGTCGGCCGAAGTCGGCGGCGATGTACGCAGGAACCGTGCCTTGAACTGCTGGCCGTGAGTGCGGTCGTTGACCCATTCGCCCGAGGCAGTGATCCACTCGCCAGCAGATATGGTGGCGGCATGGCCAACGACGGTCACGACGTCGCGATGTCCGCGAGCCCTGGCACGCAGAACGCAGAAACCATTTTCGGCATTGTGGTAGGTTACTCGCTCGACGATGCCCGCCAGCACTTCTTGGGTCGATGGTTGCGGCTGCGGCTTCATGCTGATCGCCGTGTCATCTGTTCTGTCGCTACGCACGCCGATCCAACGCTTTGTCGAGGTCGCCGGACCATATACTGATCTTGCCTCTTCAGGCCGCATGCTCGTTGGCAACGCAGTCCTTTGAAGAGTGTCGCTATGTGACGACCCAGCCTTTTGCCACCAGCCAGCGGTTCGTCTTGTTCCCGGCGCTGGCCAACTAGCTGCAGGCAGCTATAGAAAGACAAAGGCCAGGCGCACGTTTGTATCGCCCGATCCGCGAGAGTTCATCGATTTGTCCGGCGATCGGCTTCCGCTCTTTCAGTGAAAAATTCGGATGCAGTGCTGACGTAGTTTAGGCTAGGCTTGTCGTCTGATGTTGTCATCCGAGAAAGGCTCGTTCCATGCCTGTTTCCATGTACACTATTTCCATTCCGGTCTTCATCCAGCACCTCAGCGGGCTCAATACCGTCCTCGACAAGGCCGCGGCTTGGGCTTCCGCGCGCAAGGTCAACGAGGCCGATCTTTTGAACATGCGGCTGTCGCCCGACATGTTTAATTTGGCGCGGCAGGTTCGGGCGGCGACCGATCACGCAGCCAACGCGGCGGGACGTCTCGCAGGCAAGGAGCTTTTGAAATTCGCCAATGACGAGACCACAATTGTTCAGTTAAAGGACCGCATCGCCAAGACCGTCGACTACCTCAAGAGTGTCAAGCAGAGCGAGATCGACGGTACCGAGGGCAAGGATATCAGTATTACCTTCCCGAGCGGGCAGACACGCCAGTTCACCGGCCAGAGCTTGCTGCTCGGCAATAGCCTGCCAAACTTCTGGTTTCACATCACCACCGCCTATGACATCGTCCGGCATTGCGGTGTCGAGATCGGCAAGCGCGACTTCATGGGCACGCCGCCGGCGGCGTAAGGACCCTCCATAGCGCAAGCTCGGTCAGCCGAAGCGATGCGAAGGCGGATGAAACATCGATGACGCGGCCACCCAACAAAAGCCCCGGACAAATGCCGGGGCTTCGAGTTTCACTGGTCGAGAACGATCAAGCTGAATTGCGCCGTTCGCCGCGATCAGGGAGAAAGCACGGCTACGCCGCAACGGCTTTCTTTGTTGTCAACGCCTCGACGTGTTGCGACCATAACTCGAAGGCCTCTCGCACTTCTTTCAAGTAGCGATGCCGCTGATAAATTCCGGCCACACCGCTAAAAGTACCGCTGCGGTGGTTCAGCGCAAGCTCGACAATATGCGGAGCAATCCCGAGCCGCTGGAGTCCACTGGCGAAGCTGCGGCGAAGATCGTGAAGTGTCCACGGCTGGATCGCTGGTGCAACCTTTTCCTTCGCCCCACTATGGTCGCCAAATGGACGATCCATACCATTGAGCACGAATTTGCCGCCACTTGGCAATGTATCGAGTACCCGGCGGATCATCGGCGTGATCGGGATCGTATGCGGCATGCCGTTTTTAGTTCGATCGCCCTTCAATTCGATGGCATCGGGGGTTATCTCGGCGCGGGCTAGTTCGGTCATTTCGTTTCGGCGCGCGCCGGATAGGATCAAGAGCTTGACCAGTGCTCCGGCTGGGCCGCCAGTTGCATCGGCGGCTTTCCATGTCAGTTTGAGCTCGGCATCATCAAGGACGCGCTCCCGCGATTTCTCTTTTGCCGGTTTACGAATGGATCGTGCAGGACTTGCAAAATCATCCTCTCTTGCTTCGCACCACGCGAAAAATGCCTTGGCAACCTTCCACGCTGTCACACCGGCCGATGGCCCACGCTTCATGGCCTTGTCGATAACTGCGACCAGATCCTTCTTCGAAATCGATTGCAGCGAGCGTCCGGGCCATGCGTCCTGCATGCGCTCGAGTTCCCGCTTGATATTGGCCGCCGTGCCCGGCCGCACGGCACTGACGTGCTTTTCTCGGTACAGGGCTATGTAGGCGGCCAGAGTGTCGTCTGCCGGCGTTCCCGCGCGCTTGGCCGCAGCGGGGTCTTCGCCATTTGCAACCCCCTCCAGCGCCGTCCTAGCCTCTGCACGGGCCTTCGCCAGCGAGACGATCGGATAGCGGCCCTCTACCGTTAACTTGCGTGTGCGCTCACCGAATCGATACCGAACCGCCCACGATTTCACGCCGGTTGGCTGAACGACTAGATAGAGCCCTGGCACCACCGCGTCAGCGATCTCAATGCGTGCGTCGCCTGCCTTGGCCTGTTGCACGACGCGATCGGTCAATGTGACAGGCATTGGGTCCTCCGAACGGCCGGGGTAACCGGTTCGTGGCTAGGGGTACCAGCGCCGCAATGACCAAGATTTTGTACGGTGGTGCTTCGCGACCCGTGAAGACGCTGAAGCCTTCAAAAAGGATTTTAGCGGAGAACTCATTCATCAAAGCAGGATCGCGCCAGCGCCGGGGCCTATTAATCGCGTCCAAGCCCCCGGGCGAACTGTCGGCGCTCGCGGGCTTGGCGGTTGCGCCGCGCGGATCATTTCAGCCACCTTTGCCACGGGCCGCCGTCTCGTATCCATATTCCAGCAATTCGCGAAGCGTCTCCGCCAGCGGGCGGGAATCGAAATTGTTGGCCCGGTAGCACTGAATGGCGGCCAACAGATCAGGGCCGATCGCAACTGTAATCTGCCTGCCAATCGGCGGGCGACCGCGCGCCTTTTTCGAGTTTGATTTTTCCATGTGAAAATTCCCTTCCAGAAACCGGAGAGTTTAATATGATCCCGGCGTCCGGCAACTAACGAATTTCCCCATTGAAAAATACCCGGCTGAATTTCCAATGTGAAAATTCCCTATTTTTGATAACGTAAAATACCCCGCATTCAGTGCTGCGTATCGGGCCCCGATCTTGCCCGCATTGCATTTTTCGCGGAAAGAACCTACTGCCCCCCGGGGCCTATAATATTTTAAACCGAATAATTGGAGAGAAGACAGGAAGACAGAAGACAAGCTGCCTTACCACTGCACAAAATTCCTATTTTGCCTTTCCTGCCTCCGCCATAGTGATTTCAAGAGCTTAGCTATAAGACAGAAATCACTGATTTTAGTATGTAAAAGTTCTTGTCTTCTTGTCGTTGCGCGCAAAAAGCGCTGCGGCTGTTGGGCAAAATAGAAGACAACCTCTTTTTGGAGTGCTTGTCTTGAAGACAAGGACTTCTTGTCTTCTAGAGCGGCTACTCATAAGCCGAGATCGGTGAGCAGCGGTTGGTCTATGTCCGCTTTGCCCCCGAAGGGTTTGCGGTCGATGCCAGTCTGATTGTGGCGGACGCCAACAAGCAGCGTTCGATTCCGGGTCCGGAATGGG
>Ga0315550_1002258_pt1 | contig 11833 bp, 15 predicted proteins | sample SalMarSW160190MG_2_FD_203100 | JGI IMG/M metagenome (GOLD analysis project Ga0315550, IMG submission 203100) | Salt marsh sediment microbial communities from the Plum Island Ecosystem LTER, Massachusetts, United States - Salt Marsh Sediment SW1601-90 ... | reverse complement strand
GTTAATTTTATTGAATAAAAATCAGGAATATCTATCATCCCTGAAAATATCACCCCATACGAAGGATCACCATACTGGTTATCAATAACCACATTATCCACCAAACATTCACCCCCGGCATCGTAAGCACCGTTAATTACAAGATATACTGAAACCAAGTTCCAGTAAAACAGACAAAACCGGACATCTGTCAACTCATTTACTCCTCCTTGATATACCCCATAATCAGCACCAAAAAAACAACAGTTGCTTATTGCCTCATTCAGCCTTTTATTCTAAACCCAAATATTGCACCAACCGCTATGGAAATCAATACACTTCAAAGTTGATTCAGATGAAGAATTCTCACCAATAATGATGAACGCAGCATCATTTGCCGCATAATCTGAATCAACTATAATCGGGTATTTGAGATTGCCTTCCAAGCTTATTCGTCCTGTTTTAATTGAATCTCCAATAGCGATGATACTTGAAGCTCCAGTTTCTGTTATTGTTGTTCCTGGCTGCTGAATTTTAAGGTCCCCCTTCACATTAATTACCGAATCAATGAGGGTTATGTCTGAGTTGAACTCAGCCAGCCCGTCTACATCCATAATACAATTATCAAGTAGGACGCGGCTGTCGTAAACAACAAATCCATCATCTGCAACCAGAATAGATTTGTTTGAATACGAAACCGGAATCTCATACTTTATCACCCCAGTCAAAACTATGTCATAATCAGCAGATGCATATCCACAAGAAAATACAATCAAACAACAAACAAAAATCAAAATCTTCATCATCTTTTTCATTTTACAGCCCCCCTTTCTTTAGGCTTAAAAACACCAATTTCACAAAGATTATTCTCACAAAATTCTGGGACAGGTAAAACAACTATCCCATCAATCCTTCCCCTTATGCCCGGATTACTGGAAAGGATAAAAGGTTCTGTCCTAAGCAAAAACTCAAGCTTGTTATCTGAAATTGAGAAAAATTTAACCCGAATATTTTCAGAATATGAAGGAGGATCCTTAGGGGGCTTTTGACCTTCCTCTTTCAAAAAACAAGCAATTGCCATTGGCTCATCAAGGTATGGGATAACTTCTCCAACAAATTTCCCAACATCTGCAGAACTTACCCTCTTGAGAATCCTTATAACTGGCTCAGGAACATCCTCCTTTGGGATATTTATACACCAATCATATTCATATATTGGGTAAATACCATTAACATCTTCAGGGCTATTGAGTGCTGCAACCTTAAAGTGTTTATTAGGATCTTCCAGATTCAACAACTCCTTCCGTTCCCAATTTTCCCAAACAGTAAGGCTTATAATATCAAAATCGCCGTCTTCCTGATAAGCCCTTATCTTACGGACTCCCATGCACTGAGTCTCATCTAACCACCTAATAAACTGGTCCCACGTCCAGCCAGTTTCCTCAAGAAGAGGATCCCAGCTACCAATTTGAGGAGGCTTGCTAGTAAACACAATCAACAAAATAACCCCCGCAACTAATACCAAAGTTATTATTTTCCTCATAGGAATCATCTCCTTTCAGAAATTTCAAAAACCTAATTTATTTACTTGCCTAAATCTCATCAAGAATAATTAAGGCAAATGCTACAACTAACACTATTAAAATACCTCTCCCAAGCGAAGTTAACATATCTCTCATTGTCACTATATCTTTCATTTTGTTTCCCCTTTCAATATCTTATTTATCCAAGTTCAAAAAATCTAACTTTTTCTATTATGCTAACCAACAGAGAAACGCAAGGAAGCTTCCACCAATAATAGGAAGTAAAGAGATTCCTAAAGTGGAAATACCCCAAAGAAAAATAAAATAAAAAAAACAGTGAGGACTATAATACTTACAATCTTTAATTATAGTTATTGCAGCAAACGCAAGCATGTCAGCGAAAAGCAAAGCTCCACACACATTCCACATAATATCATATTCGTGAAAAAATATGATACATGACAAAAACAAGCAAATGATGCCAGCTTTTTTATAAGTTTTGCTCATGACTTCTTCATCAACTATAATTTGTTGACTTAATTTTCTAATCATTGTTTCCCCTTTCAAAAACTTTTTATTTTAATTTAGTTTTAACATGGCTTATATGATACTTCTAACCCCAAATCCCGGAACGGGACTCGAACCACGCAACCTCCGCCTTATCAAGGCGACGCTCTACCGTTAAGCTACCCGGGAAAAGACAAATTAAAAATCAGTTTTGAACAACACTCTTATTTAAAAATTAAAACACACATCGCATCCTCACGAAACCATAAAAACAAATAATTTTCATCACTTCCTTCCCCTCCTAAAATCTTTATTTCTCCTATTGATTTTTTTACTTCTACCGTTTCGTCTTCGATGATTTGCCACTTTTACACTCCTTTACAAAAGTCCTCATTGAAGTTAAACAAAACACCATCTTAAAATGCTAAAACAAAAGTTAAAAAACAAAAATTCAGGGCCCAGGGTTGTTATAAGGATCAGCTACTTGCTAAAATCGTCCCCTTTTAAAAATGGGCCCTGAATTTACTTTCATTGAATTGACTTATCTATACAACTTTCATCCAACTTTCGATCGGCTCCGGCATTTGACTGCACAGAACACAAAACCAAACACTATTATCACAATGAAAATCATGAAATAGTGTGGTTTAAAACCGCTGTTTGCAATGGCAATAGGATCTCCACTTTTAACAAAATCACTTACACCAACTGTTGCAGACACACTTGACTTTCCAGTCTCTTTGTAAGAATACATAATCTCGCCAAGAACTGTGCCTGGGTCATGCTTATAGAGAAGCAAATTCCCTTCTTCTCCAGCATATACAAAAACCTGGAACAACAGTGGAATAAGAAGCAGAAAAATCCAGCCCCACTTAGCATTAATTGAAGATATCAACAAAAGAATCAATAAAATACTAAGAAAAGCCATTGACATTGTACTCCAGCCAGACGGATGAAAAATCAACCCAATACAAATACCACTAAAACTTGCCAACACCATTTTTAATCCAATCTTCATGATTTTTCTCCTAATCAAAAACTTTTTCATCACTGCAACTACTTGAGAAAACGGGATCTACTCACGGTATTAGACTTGTTCTCAAATGATCTGCTCGCAGTGTCCGATTCATTTTCAAAATTAGACCCCTTCATGAAGTTAGGATTCTCATACATCTTAGAATCGTCGAAAAGAGGTGCTGGCTTCTGAGTGAGAATCACAGATTGATTCTTTCCGAAAGCAACTTCTCCATGTCCTGGACTTTCAAAAAGAGAAGCACCTCCAGAAAGAGAAATTGAACCATTTGCTGAGACAAGTGAACCTCTGCCTTTCCCTAATCTAACTGAACAGCCACTGGCAAAAACACAAATCACTACTAAAACAATACTTAGCAATCCCTTTAACAATTTAGAACTAGAATTCATGATAAACCCTTTCAATAAAACTCAAAAATACACGAATTCTCCCCGCCTATTAAACATTAAAGGGTAACTAATAATCAACTAAATATATAAACAAGAAAAGTATTTGCTTGCATACAATTTCTACAATAAGCTAAACACTAAATAAACAAAAACAGATTTAGCCCTAGAAACAAAACAAACAACCTTCTTCTTGATCACATTAAAACATCACCCTCACATTTTCATCACCTTCACAACTGATCAACCGAAGGCATCACTCTTAACCAAAAGGAAATACTGCCCTCAGCTAGGCCAAAGATTAACATCCTTGAATATTCAAGCTAAAACCCAATACACAAGCTAAAGCCACAAAAAACACTGCTTGAATTATTTTCCTTTTCATTTTTTTGCCTCCCTTCTTCAAACAAAACTTTTCATCAACGCAATGCTAACACAATGCCAAATAAGCCCAGATTGTGATAATCAAAATCTTTTTCCAATTTGGACCTATTACTTCCTTGCACGAATCTTTCCAATCACTTAACAACTTTTTCATGATCGCCCCTCAACAAGATTAGCTAAAAATCAGCATAACAAATTGCGCATTCATCTGCAAGTTGCTTTACTTCATCATCACTTAATCTATACTTTTTTGCAACTCTTTGCAAAGCATCAGATCCTGAACCTAATTTATCAGCAAGAGCTGCAGCCTCCACTGCTAAACTTTTAAAATTTTTCATATCAATTCTCCTAAATTAACACTCTCCTCTAAAATTAATTAATTCTTCATTTACCACTTACAATAATGGAAACGGCCGGACTCGAACCTGCATCCTCATGAAAATCTAAACACCCCTTCCTCATTGAAATTGTGTTTTAATTCCATTAAATTCTCATGGACTCTAAGAACAAACCCAATTGAGCTACATTTCCATTTTTCTTTTTGACAAAATTACTCTTTGTTTTTCTTAAATTATTTTTAATTTAAACAAACAACAAAACAACAATGGAGGCGATCGGATTTGAACCGACGACCCGTAGTCAAACACTGATTCCTTCCTGAATATAGTGTTTTGAAATCCGTTTACTACTTACGTGCTCTACCAGACTGAGCTACGCCCCCGTTCTTTCCATCACCTTTAATTCCAATTTGTAAAATTCTTAATATCATCTATGAATTTATCTATGGGTTCTGTTCCATAATTTTTAACAGCCTCCTTAATAAGAGAAAAAAATTAGATATCAAAAACCAACTAAAAGGACAATACAAAAAATTGCCTCAAACATAATCACACCCCTTTCGTTAAAAAGGTCCTACCCAAAGCCGGTTCTTGTTATCTTCTAAACCCATTGAAATTTTCCTAAGGTAAATTAACAATGCAAAATAAACTAATCCACAAACACCGGCGAAACCAAGTCGAACCCAAGTTATAATGTCAACTTCCTGGTTTTCATGGTCTGTAAATACAGAATAACCAAGAAAAAGCCCAAGCACAAACAAACAAATTGCAACCCAAGTAAGAACCTTGTCTTTAGTTTTGAGCTTAGGAGGGGGATTTGCTTCATACCTATGTTTAGAATTCCTCATGATTAACCTCTACTTTCTCTTTATATTTTAAAGAATAAGTTATTTCACGTATTTCGCGTATACACCTAAGGTATTTCACGTATTCCGCTTTAAAATTGTCAAAAAATACACATTATTTTCAAATTAGTAAGCTACTGCCTACTTAAGTTTAAAACCTGTTTTTTAAAATACCTTGTTTCCATTTTACTGTTTCCCAGTAAAATGAGGTATTTCTTCTTGATATCAATTTCTAGTGAGTCATTTATTAAACAATATTTTTTGAATATTTTTGATATTGTTTAAGATTAGTTGTTACTTGGTTGCTATATGCAATATCAGCTTATGCTGTTTGTTTGTGAATTAATGATATAATAAATATGAAATCAATCTTGTAATCTTAATCAGTATTTTGTAATCTTATGAGCTTTTTCCAGCCTTGATCATACTTAACTTCCTGATCTTTAATTAAGCCAAGTTCTATTAATTGCTTTTTAATTTTAGTTCCTTTTCTTGCTGATAATCCTACTTGCTTGTAGAACTCAACTGTGCTTAATCTATGGTCTGGGTTTGCTTGCAGAAAAGATAAAAACATTTCCTGCTCATCAGTTAAACCGTCAGTATTTTTATTTTTTATTGTGTTTAACTTAGTAATATTTTTATTGTTTTCAGCTTTATAAAGCTTTGGTTCTTGTCTTTCCTTTTCAGTGACAACAGGTTTTTGTTCAATAATCAGAGTTGGTTCAACCCCTTGTTTGCTTTCATGATTATTTAAAGAGTTAAATCTGCTTTCTAATACATGATTTATTACTATCGAAACATCTTCTAAATTATAATATCCTTCATAAACAAAACCTTCTAAAACTTTTTCAATTTCCCTCATATTATAACCTTTAGCAAGTCTTAGTTTAACATAATCACATAAAACATTTTGTCTCTCTGTTAAAAAATCTGTTTGTATTTTTTGTTTTAATTGTTCAACAGGATTTTCTTCTTCAATGTCTTGTCCAATAGTGGTTTCCTCAATAATGTTTTCTTCTGGTTCTTCAATTACTTCTGGTTCTTTTTCTTCTTGCTCTTCAATAAATCTACCTGCATTAACAATTGCATTAGCTTGTCTAAGCATACTATTTGCAAGATTATAATCAAAACGTGGTTCTTGTATTTGTGGTTCTTGTGCCTGCATTTCTTGCCTTTGTAACTTTTCTTGCATATTATCTTTTAATTTCTGGACTTTTTGCAATTCCCCATCATATAAAGCATGTTTAGGAACTCTTAATTCATCAATTTCTTTTGGTTCTCCAACAATTTCTTCATAAGGATCATTATAATCAACATACTCATTATCAGGTTCTGGTTTATCAGGCCCTAGATTAACAGGATAAACTTGCTCAGCTTGAATTAGTTTTGGATTTTTAATTTCTCCTACAAATTCAGAATCTTCACCTTGTTCTAAATTTCTGCTTGTTAAAATTGCATCCATTCTTTGTTTAATTTGCAAATCAGAAATATTTTGTGTTCTTAAACCAACTTCATCAACCTCAATTAAAAAAGGACTAGTGTGCCTTTCTGACAACTTAACAATCGCAGAACCAACAGGAAGCTTAGTAAAATATTCTTTTCTATCTACTAACTGGGTTATCCCGCTAATATCCTGGATATCTTGAGGCAATTGCTGTTGAAAAGCAATATGGCATGCTGAGTTTCCTTTCACAGTATCACTAAGCTTTGAAATATGCTGGTCTAAACAAATTAAACTAGTTCCATACTCTCTCATTTCTCTATAAATCATATCAGTAACAGATTCATTAGCAAAAGTTGTATGTCTTTTTAAAAAAATATTATGAGCTTCATCAACTAAAATAGCATGCTCAAACTGATTGGCAACAAAATTTTGTTTTGCTTTTCTTAATTTATAAATATAAGTAAGAATAAATTCACAAAAAAACTTTTTCTCTATACTTCCAAGAGCATTTAACTCAAAAATAACTTTCTTATCTAACAAATCTTCAACATCCATGTTATTTTCACCTTTATAATTAACAACTTTTCCAAAACTCCCAAATGTTAAAACAGTTGCAATTCTAGCTGCACTCTCTAACCAAGTCCCTTCTCTTCCACTAGTTTTCTGCATCTTTTGGTCTAATCTCCATTTAATATGATACCATGTAGGATAATTTTGACTGCCATTATAAATTCCCCATTCCTTAAATGCCTCATCTAAAGTTTCTAAAAGAACTTTATGAACCCCATAAGAAACTGCAAAACATTCAGTTAGTAAATCACACAAAACATTAATCCATTCTTTAGGAGAAACTCCTTTTGGAGGCTTGTTAATATTCATTTTAAATAAATTAGCTACTCTGTCTTCACCAACAGTGAAATTCATAATTTCAGAATCAATAGTTATTAAAGGTCTAAACGATTTTTTCCAATCAAAAATTAAAAAAGGTTTTCCTTTTTCAATAAAATTCTTAATAATATGAAAACCCATTGTAGTTTTCCCGCTTCCTGACATTCCAGTAATACAAACATGTCTAATCCAGTCTTGCTCTCTTAAATTAAAATCATAAAGCTTTTTTCCAGCATAACCTACTTTAGCCAAACCATATTCCCCATTCATAGATCCTCTTTTTGGAGGCTCTAAAAGAACCCTCTGATCTAACAATTCATTTAAATGTTTTTTATATAATGCATATAAAATCTGAGCAATCTCATCTCTTTCCTCTTTAGAATCTGCCATAGCATATTTTAAATAAATATCATCAACTTTCTTGCCAAAAACAGGCCTAAGCTTGTTGCAAATTTCTTCAATTGTTAAGGGTCTCTGTGTTTGCATTTTAATTCATCCTCCAATCTGTAAAATCATAAAAAAACAATTTTTTTTTGTTTACATCAAACCCACAATTATATGGGTCAGCAGCGTCTCCTACATCTCCTGGAAAATACCCTTCATTTTTAGCAAGATCAATTTGTTCAAAATATTGTTTTTGTGCTTCTTTTCTTTGTTGGCTATTTAAATCCCAAAGATTAGTTAGATTTAGTCTATCCATAATTAAAAAAGGGATTTCAGAATCATTAACACCAACTAAATGCATTCTTGGAACATTTAATCCAATATTATCTAAACCTCTTCCGATTTCAAACTCCCTAACTAAACCATTTAATCTTGCAGGAAATTGCTCACGGTCCCCAGGATGAGGATGTTTAACAACATGAATTCCTGGAAAAAGAACAACATGCTCTCCATTAAATTTTTGTCTTAAATTTACAGCTCCAGAAACACATTCATCAATCAAGTCAGCATAAATTTCTGCTAATTTCATATCAAAATCTCCAATTATTTTTCTCATTTTATTTTCCTCTCCCATTTTTTTCAAACCAAGCTATATAAAAAAGAGGCCCAATTGATAAATAAGAACCATGATCAAAGCTAACTTCCCCACCTGGTTTAATTTTTTTTCCATCAACAAAAGTTCCATTTCTACTTCCTAAATCAACAATAGAAGGCCTTCTATACCTTGGTTGATTTATCTTACAATGATGATCTGAAACATACGGAGATTTAATAACAACATCACTCTCATCTCCTCTTCCAATTTTTGTTACTCTTTGACTATTATCAAGTAAAATCTCCTCAGGACCTTCTGTTATACAAGCCAATCTTATAATTCTTTTTGCCATTTTATTTCCTTACCACACTTTTCCATCAAAATCATCTAACATTTCTTTTCTAAGAGCTATTTCTTTATCATAAAAAATCCCAACTTCTGTACTGCATGTAACAAATTTATCATAATCAGAATGCCTATTCCCTGTTATATCAACATATTCATTATTTAATCTATACATTTCTGCTGCTTTTTCTTTATGATTTTCTGAAATAATTAATAAATCATCATTACTAACTCCATGAACTCCATCTTTCTTAACCATTTTAAGAACACCAAACATCTTATCTGCCTCATCAATAAATTTCTTTTCTAATCCAATTCCTGTTAATATTTCCATTTTTAATCTCCCAAAATTTTACCTAACATATCTAATCTGCCTTGTTTTTCAGCAAGTTCTTTTTGTTTTTCTCTTAATTCTTGTTTTAATCTAGCAACATCTTGCCAGCAGCTTACTTTTTCTTTTAACTGTAATTCAGAAATCTCAACTTGTTTTTGCTTTAATGCTATTTTTTCTCTTACTTCTTGCTCCCCAGTCGGGTTTTCAGCAAAGAAATTACTTATTCCAATCTTAATATTTTCAGCTTCATCATCTAATTCTTTGCTAAGCTCTTCTCTCTCATCCACAAGATCCTCTATTTCATCAATGGAATCTTTTAATGCTTTTAATTTTTCCTTGCCAACTTTATCAAAAGAATCTTCTCCAGAGGTATTCCAGGGTATTTCAGGTTTTCCATTAGGTGAAATATCTATGTTTTCCATGAAAAAACCATATATTTACTCTTTATAAGCTTTTCTACATTATAACTACTACTTAGTTACAACTACTTTACAACTAAATAATGACAATATTAATTAGAAACTAAAAAGTAATCAAAGAACCCAAAACCTATATAAACTAAGACTTATAATTAACATTATGGAGAATAAAATAAAAAAAGAAGTGAGAAAAGTAGGTAAAGAAATTAAAAAAGTAAAAAATAGTGTGTTCCATGCCCCTTACAGTCAGAAGTTAACTCGTGGGCAAAGAGCAGCTGATTCTTTAGCAAAATTAGCTGGTAGTTGGGCGTTTATTATCTCCTTTTTTATATTATTGGGCATATGGATGTCTACAAATATCTATGCCTGGGTTAATACTTGGGACCCCTACCCCTTTATACTTTTAAACTTAGTTTTGTCATGTTTAGCAGCAATACAAGCTCCAGTCATTTTAATGAGTCAAAATAGGGCCGCTCAAAAAGACAGGATAAGATCAGAATATGATTATCAAATTAACAGAAGAGCAGAAAGAAGAATTGAAGTTATTCAAAAACAGCTTAATAGAATTGAGAGAAGATTAATTGAAAAATGAGACTTTTTAGTTTATTCCTTAGAAACTTTATACATATCTCCGTGTCCTGGAACAATATAATCTGCAAGTTCTAATATTTTTTTCCTGCTTTCTTCTAATTTTTCAAGATCATCAGCATATTCATCTTTTTCTGGAAAATTTTCTTTCCAAAATACATCTCCACAAACAGCAACAACTCCAATATCAGTAGTCACCAAAAGAGTTATACTAGTTTTATCATGCCCGGGAGTTTTTATAATTTTAATATTTTCTGAAAACTGCTCGTTCCATTCATCACAAATATTTTTATCCCATAATCCATAAAATTCTAGTGTTTTTGCTTCAGGAAACATACCTATGTTCCTATAATGATCTATATGAGAATGAGTTAAGCAAACTATGTTCACATCATTAATCTCTAAATCTTCTTTTTTCAAAGCATCAACAAGTATTTGCTGGCCCTCTAAAACTCCAGGGTCAACAACCATTATAATATCTCCATCTCTAACCAGACTTATAGTAGGGCAAGTCTTTTCTTCTTCACCTTCCTCTGCTGAATCTGCATTTGTATACCCTTTAATCAAGATTTTTACTTCTGCCATTATTTTAAAGAAAAGCCAATCTTTATATAATTTATCATCCTAAAGACTTCATTCTAAAAGTTCATTTCCTAATTTAATATTAAACTACAAATCCCTCAGGGGAGATTTAAGGAATAAACTTCATAAAGAGCTATCAAAAACCAACAAATTAATTAAGTATAGGGAAGTTACCTAATATAAAAAATTATCAAATTTTTCCTTTTTTCCAGTCTCTCCATGTAAATTTTCCAACATTTTTTCCCTCGTAGCAATGCTACCCCTCCAAGACTTATGCGCAAGAATCCATCCAAGTTTTATTAAAGCAGTTGTTGAAAGCATTTCATTTAAAAAATTAACACCAATTTCTTGTAATTTTCTTCCAGGAGAATATACATAAGGATCTAATCTGCCATAAAGTGTCTGAGGAGCAGCATATACAAACATTCCTTGATTAATTACTTGTTTTAATTTAGGAATCCAATTATTTTTTCCTTCACTTAAAACATGACCCAAACCAGACATTTCAATAACAATGCCTCTATAACCTTTTTTTCTATAATAATCCAAAATATCTGGATTTTGATTAGGATAAAATTTAATTAAAGCAATTCTATCATCAAAAACAGCATCCACATCTACTTTTTTCCTACTACCTGCCTTATTATAATTATTTTGAATGAATTCCATTTTACCATCTTCCCAAATTTTGGCGATTGGGATATCATTAATAGGTCTAAATGCATCCCTTCTAGAAGAATGTAACTTGCAAACATTAACCCCTCTCAAAACATAACAATAATCATCATTTGTAGTTGCATGCCCAACTAATACAACTTCTGCAATATCAGAAACAGCAACTTTTGCACTGCAAATTAAATTTAATCTGCTGTCTGCACTCCCCCTATCAGAACTTCTCTGAGAATAAGTAAGCACAACAGGTTTATTTAATCTTCCAAGCATAAATGAAAGAGCAGAAGCTGTATAATGTAAAAAATCAGTTCCATGACTTACAATTACCCCCTTAACATGCTTATTTTTAAGAGACTTTTCAATTAATTTAGCTAATTTAATCCAATCATTAGAATTCATGTTTTCACTTGCTTTTGAAAAAGGAGTTTTAACTCTTATATCTGCAATTTCAAAAATCTCAGGATAAATATCAAAAAGTTCTTGCCAATCAATAAGCCACTTAACCCCTCCTGTTTTTGGATCTAATTTACTGCTTATAGTGCCCCCTGTTAAAATAAAATCAATTATAGGTTTTTTACCAGAAAGCT
>Ga0315550_1002250_pt1 | contig 11843 bp, 15 predicted proteins | sample SalMarSW160190MG_2_FD_203100 | JGI IMG/M metagenome (GOLD analysis project Ga0315550, IMG submission 203100) | Salt marsh sediment microbial communities from the Plum Island Ecosystem LTER, Massachusetts, United States - Salt Marsh Sediment SW1601-90 ... | reverse complement strand
CGGTCCGCTGGTCCGTCCCGAGCTGCCGGCACCTTGACCGCCGGGGCGATTTGCCTACACTGCCAAATCCGATTTCGCATACGTCTCTAGCGACCACGAGGATGTGCAATGCGTGCATGGTTGCGGCGCTCGCCGAGCATTTGCGGGCACATGGCAGTACTAGCGGCAACGCTCTCGGCGCTCTCGGGTTGCCACGACCCACGTGAGGAGTTTGGCAAGACCTATTATCTCGACGGCGCCGGCAACTGGGGCTACGGCGTGGCCACGGTCCCCGAAGGCCTGCAGGCCGCCGGCTACCCGGGGCACGTGGAGGTCTTCATTTGGACCTCAAGCTTCAACCCGGCCGTGGACCAGATCAACATGCCCGGCAATAAGTTCCGGGCCGCCATCCTGGCCGGCAAGATCAACGACTACCTGCGGCGCTACCCGGACAACGATGTCAATCTCATCGCTCTTTCAGCCGGGACCGGCATCGCTACCTGGGCGGTGGAGGGAGTTAGCGACCAACACAGAGTCGCCAATATGGTCCTGCTGGGGTCCAGCCTTTCCTACGACTACGACATGAGCGAGGCCCTGTCCCACATCGGCGGCAAGATCTATGTTTACTATTCGCCCCATGATGAAGTGCTTACCACGGGGGCGCGGGCCCTGGGCACGGTGGATCGCAAGTTCGTGGACGGGGCCGGTCTTCGGGGTTTACACCCCAGCGGCCGGAGCTCGCCTCAAATCGTCAACATCGGTTGGAGCAGTCGCTACAGCGCTTTGGGATGGACCGGAGCCCACACCGACGCCACCAGCCAAGCGTTCGTGCAGCACGAAATTGCTCCGCGCATCTTCGATAGGCGAAGAGCGCAGCCCGTCAAAACGGCGCTGAGGACGTGGCCTGGCTCGGATGGCCTGGCCCGGGCGGCCGTCGGCTTGCCTCTCCATCCGCTCCGTCAGAGGGTGGGTGATTAGGCGGCGAGGGGCGCCGGATTGCCGCCAGCCGCACGATCTTCGTAGCCCTGACCAACCGGTTCGGCGCAAAAAAGAGCGACGCGCGATTCGCGTCGCCGGTTTTGTTCTCTCGCCTCGGCCGGCCGGTGTGCTCTAAGGGCCGGTGTACTGCAGCAAACCCATGTAACGGGCCTGCTTGATGGCCCGCTTCAGGTCGCGTTGCTCGGCGGCATTGGTGCCCGCCCGCTTGCGCGACATGATCTTGTGCGAGGTGGTCATCAACTTCCGCAGCAAGTCCACCTCTTTGTAGTCGATCAGAGGTCCCTGCCAGTCCTTGCCCCCGCGGTCAGGGAAGCGCCGCCTCGAACGGGGGCGCTCCTTCTTCTTCCGCATGGGACTAGTTCTTCTTCTCCGCCTCGGCTTTGGCACGCTGGAATTCCTCCTCGTCCACGTCTTGGGCCTGATCAATCAGCATTACCGGGACGCCGTCACGAATCGGGTATTTCTTCCGGTTCGCGGAATCGGTTGAGTATAGCCAGTCCCCCCCCTGGATCAACGGGGCCTTAGTGAGGGGGCACACCAGGATTCTGAGGAACTCCGGGTCCAGCGGCTCGCTCATGGGGCTTGTGCGTCCTCGTAAGCTTTTAACTTACAGATAGTTACAGCTAATACGACGCTCATTGCACCGGCTAGCAATGTCCAACAACCGCAAAGCTTACCGCCTGGCCGGGCTGCCGGCAAGTTTCCCGGTGTCCCCGGCGCCGGGCGGGCAGGCGCCATCGCCCCTGCCGGGGATACGGAGGGGCAACGAATCTGCCCCCGGCAGGCTTCCGATACATGCCTGCTATGTGGGACGCATTGATCGCGGTGGACCGGGTCTACGCGGGCTGGCTGGTGGCGGGGGCCTTCCTCGGGGCGGCGGTTTTCCTGAAACTGGCGGCCGAGGAATGGGCCTATCGCGAAGCCTGGTTGCGGACCGACGCCGAACGGCGTACCAAGAGGGCCACCCTGGAGGCCCAGTTGGCCCGCAACCAGCGGTTCGCCGAGGAACTCAAGCGCGCCGGCCAATCCGCCCTGGCGGACGGACAATCCCTACCCGTAGCGGAGCCCGATCAGGCGCGGCAGCAGGGCCAAGCCGTGGCAGCTACCTAAAACGCCCCCGGTCCTCCCGTCGCCCCCCAGCCGAGGGCGCGGGCCGGCGAATTCGTTGACCGGACTTTTCTATGCCGATAGAGTAGGGGAGTTGGTGGAAAGCCCTCTTTCCCTGTCAGGAAGATACGGTCCATGGTTGCGGAGCGCACAGAATCCATTCGCCAGAAAGCGCAGTTGGTACTCGCCCTAGGTCTGATGGCTGGTTTCCTATTGGTGATTCTGGGCCTGGTGCAGGGGTTCAACTCCACCTGGGCCGACGGGCTGCTGGTTATTGGCCCCGGGGCCCTTCTGGTGGTTGTCTCGCTGATTCTGTACCTGCTGACCACGATCTTGCTGAAGATGGCCTCGAGCGCCCGGCGCGTGGACGGAGCCATCAGCGAGATTCAGGATGCCGTCCAGGGGCTGCAGACCTCCCTCGGGTCCCTGACCGCCGAGGCGCACATTTCCGACGGGACCCGGAGCGTCATTCATCGCAACAAGGAACGTGAGGCTCTGCGCAACGCCGCCCGGGCTGACATTGTCAAGGGCGACTGGGAGATGGCCTATTTCATCATCGATCAGATGGAGAGGCGCTTCGGCTTGCGCGAAGAGGCGGCCAACCTGCGCTCCGAGTTGGAGCAGGCCCGCCAGGATACCATCGAGGTCAAGATTGATGAGGCCTTGGGTCATATCCAGAGATTGTTTGAGGCTCGTGATTGGGCCCGGGCTGAGGGCGAGATTGCCCGGCTGGTTCGCCTCCTGCCCAACAACGAGCAGGTGCAATCGCTCGGGCAGCAGATGCAGGCGGCCCGCGAAGCCCACAAGCAGGAACTGCTGGCCGAATGGGACGCCGCCGTCAAGCGCAGCGACGTGGACCGGGGCATCGAGATCCTCCGCGACCTGGGTCCCTACCTGACCAGGGAGGAGGAGGCCAAACTGGCCGATTCCGCTCGCGACGTGTTCAAGGCCAGGCTGGTCAACCTGGGCGTGCAGTTCGGCCTGGCGGTTAACGAGCAGCGCTGGCGTGACGCCCTGGAGGTCGGACTGCAAATCCAGGAGGAGTTCCCCAATAGCCGCATGGCCCGTGAATTCGCTCAGAACGTGGACGTGCTGCGGCGGCGGGCCGGCCTAGTGGCCGACGTCACCTTGGGCCCTGCCGACACGGGTGCCGAGAACCGGCCGAGTTGAGCCTCCGGCCAGCCGGGTTCCGGCGGGCACGTCTCCATTGCCGACCAAACCCTATTTTGTCTGTCAGGGTGATTCTCCCACCTAGCTGGCCACGGCCGGGGGTCGAAGCCGCTACGCGTAATATCCCCTCAGCGTTTCTTGGTACTCTTTCTGGATTTGAGAGGCTCGATTCGCGTAACGTGGATGTTGGCCACGACGGCATTGTCTTGAAACGGCCCCTTACCGTCGCCGCCGAGGCCGGAACGAGGCCGGCCAAGTTACTCCTCACCGGGTAACAACGCCGATGGCTGCGGATCGCGCTGACGCTTGGCCTCCGCTCGGCGGATCAACTCAAGCCGTATTCCTTGATCTTGCGATATAGAGTGCGGGCGCCGATACCCAGTACCTTGGCGGCCTTTTCCCGGTTGCCGTCGGTCAGCTTGAGGGTGTTGGCGATGTGCAGTTTCTCCATGTCGGTCATGGACAGGCCGGCCAGGGCGGTCAGGCCCACGGGGACGATCTCGGCGGTGCCTCGAATCCGCTCGGGCAGGTCGGGCAGGTCCAGGGCGTCACCCTCGGCCAGCACCACCATTCCCGCGATGGTATTCTTCAGCTCGCGCACGTTGTTGTCCTGCCAGTGATAGTGCACCAGCTTGCGGCGGGCTTCGGGGCTGATGTGTTTGACCTCGGTGCCGTACTCGGCGTTGGCCTGGCGCAGGAAAGTATCGATCAAGAGCGGGATGTCCTGGCGCCGTTCGCGCAGCGGGGGGATACGCAGGGTGACCGAGTTGAGCCGGTAGAGCAGATCGTTGCGGAACTTATCCTCTTCGACCATCTCGCGTAGCTGGCGATGGGTGGCGGCAATGACGCGCACGTCCACCTTGCGGGGGTCGTTGCTGCCCACCGGGACGATCTCCCCACTCTCCAGGGCCCGCAGTAACTTGGCCTGCATGGCCAGGGGCATGTCGCCGACCTCGTCGAGAAACAGCGTCCCCCCGTGGGCGGCCTCGAAGAGCCCCTTGCGGTCCACCGCCGCCCCGGTAAACGAGCCCTTAACGTGGCCGAACAGCTCGCTTTCCAGCAGGTTCTCATGGAAGCCGGCGCAGTTGGCTACCTTAAAGGGCTTCTTGCTGCGGTCGGAGTTGTGGTGAATGGCCCGGGCCACCAGATCCTTGCCCGTGCCCGACTCACCGTAGATCAGCACGCTGATTTTGGTACGGGCTACCTGCTTGATCCGCTTGACCAGCTTGGCCATGGCCTCGCTGGATCCGACGATGCCCTCGAAACTGAAGCTCTTGTCGAGTTGCTCCAGCAGGTCGCGGTTCATCCGCGAGGTGAGGGCCTGTCGGGCCGCCCGGGCCACCATCTCGCGGAGGCGATCCAGGTCCAGGGGCTTAGTCACGTAGTCGTAGGCCTGATACTCGCTGTCGAGGCTGAGGGCCTGGCGAACGGTCGTCCCTAGGGCGGTGGCGGCCATGAGGATGATTTCGGTGTCAGGGGAGATGCGTTTGGTTTCGCGGAGCACGTCCAGACCGCTCATCTCCCCCTCCAACTGGTAGTCGGTGATGACCACGTCGGGGGGGCGCTGGCGGACGGATTCGACGGCCTCGGAGCCGCTGGCCACCACGCGGCAGGCGTGCCCCTGGCGAACCAGCCCTTCGGCCAGGGCCTCGCCATGGGCCTGCTCGGCCTCAACGATTAGTATGAAGGCGCGTTCGTCGTCCATAGTCGAATCCACCTTATTGTAACGCCCGTCGGCGGACCGGCTAGCCTGGGGTTTGTTGCGGCCGAGTGCCATGTGGGGGACTGTGCCGGCCGGCCCGAAACGGGTACGCTGGGGTGGCGCGCCGCCGCCGCGCTGCGGGAGCGAGCCAGTGGTGCCGGACTTCGATCTGTTCTTTCTGTTTCGCCGGCTGCTGGTCATCTTCGCGATGACTTATGCGCTGGTCAAGCTGGGCTCACTGATCGGGCGGGCGGTTCGCTTCATGCGCTCGCGGAAGACCAAGGTGGTCTTGCTGCGGGACTACGTCTACGCCCAGTTGGCCGAGATGCGGCCGGCCAGGTTTCTGCCGGACGTCCTGCACCTTGCGGGGCTGGTGGTGATTCTGGCCGGCGTGCTTTATCTTCACTGGCGCTGAGCGGCCAGTAATCGAGTTGGGGCGTGAGCAAAGCCACTACATCCGCATCCCTGTCGGACCTGCCCCGCGACGAGTTGCTGCGCTACGGACGAGACTTGGCTTTGCCGCTCAAAAACGACACCCCCCAAGGCGAGTTGCTGCGGCTGATTCGCGCCCGTCAGGAATTGCTGTTGGAGATCGAGCGGGAGGCCCTGTTGGACTTAGTGGTCTGGGCCCGCCGTCCGGTGCGGGCCTCGGCCAGTAAGGAGGAGCTGGTTCACGAGTTGGCCGACTTGTATCCGGGTGATCTGACCGGCTTGTCGCGGCGCGGGCTGGAAGCCCTGGCGCGGCTGCGCGGACTGGGGCTTCAGCCGGGTGAGGCGGATCGGCACCTGGCCGAGCGAATCCGCACGAGCATAAGCGTGTGGGAGCGCATGCGGCGCCGGCGCCGCAAGCTGGTCGGTCACCTGATCGGCCGGGCGGTGCGGCGCGGCGGACGCCCCAAAGACCAGGAGTATCACTTCCTGCCCGAGACCGGCGACACCGGGACGCTGGGCGAGAGCGGGCCCAAAGCGGGCCTGGTAGGCGGCCTGGCCCGCAAGATCAAGGGGGAGATCCAGGGGGCCGCCGATGAGTACATTGACGCCAAGCTGGATGAAGTCGAACGGCGCATCGACGCCAAGCTGGACGAAATCGACGCCCGCCTGGCCGAGTGGCGCGATCGCGAGGTGCGTAACCGCCTGAGAATCATAAAGATCACCCTGTTGACCACCATCGTGGTGGCCCTGGTCAGTTTAGGGTATAGTTATCTCAAGGCGCAAGCGATTCATAGCGGGCCGGAGGAGCCCGCTCCCAGACAAGTGCCATCGTTGGAGCAGCCTGAGGCAGGCCCGGCCCCGCCCGCGGCGACGGAATAAGAGTTGACCACAGCATGCATGAGCGCTTGAGCAAGACGGTCGAAAACGCGATACAAGTGGCCAACGACATCGCCCGCTCGTACGACAGGGAGTATGTGGGGACCGAGCACGTGCTGCTGGCCGTGGTCCGGCAACAGGGCAGCCCCGGGGCCAATCTGCTGGCCCGGCGAAAGATCACGCCGGCCCGCCTCCGCAAGGAGGTGGACAAGCTGGCGGCCAAGAGCATGGAAGAGACTTGGGTCTTCGGGCGTTTGCCCGGCACGCCGCACTTCAGGAACGTGATGGCCAAGGCGATCGAGGAAGCCCAGGCCATGGGTTCCCATCGGATCTGTACGCAGCACCTGTTGTTGGGCTTGCTGGCCGAGCGGGGTAGTGTCGCGGAGTTGGCATTGGCCAATCTCAAGGTGTCGGCAGCAGAGATTCGCCGGGAAGCGGCCAAGTTGCAGGAGACTGAAGAGTAGGCCCCGGCGGCGGTGGTGGGTTCGAAGGCCTGGCCGGAGCCGGCGCAGCAACCGATATGCGGATCGCGTACTTTGATTGCTTTTGTGGGGCGAGCGGCGACATGATCCTGGCCGCCATGCTCGACGCCGGTTTGCCCCTCGATCGGCTGCGCAGCGAACTGGGCAACCTGGGGCTTTCCGGCGTGGATATAGCCGCCCAGAAGGTCACCAAGCAAGGCTTTGCGGCCACGCAGTTCGAGGTCCGCTGTGAGCAGAACGAACAGGGTCCGCGCCATCTGGCCGACATCCGCAAGATCATCAGCGACAGTCCCTTGTCCGGTCGGGTGAAGGACCGGGCTGGACGAATCTTCACCCGATTGGCCGAAGCCGAGGCCCGCGCTCACGGCACCGGCTTCGAGCAGGTCCACTTCCACGAGGTCGGCGCGGCCGATGCCATCATGGACATCGTCGGGGCGTGCATCGGGTTGGAGGCTTTGCAGGTCGATCGTGCGATCTGCTCTCCGATCCCACCCGGATCGGGCACGGTGCGTTGCGAGCACGGGGTCCTGCCGGTCCCCGCCCCGGGCACCATGGCCCTGCTGGCCGGGGTTCCGCTGGCCGAGTGCGACGAACCCGGCGAACTGACCACCCCCACGGGAGCGGCCATTCTGACCAGCCTGGCGGAGAGTTACGGGCCTTTGCCGGCGATGCGCGTCGAGGCGGTGGGCTACGGGGCCGGAGCGCGGGAGGGGCAAACGCGGCCCAATTTGCACCGGCTGATCCTGGGGTTGGCGGAGTCACTCGGCGAAGCGGACGAGGTGGTCATGCTTCAGGCCAACCTGGATGATGCCACCGGGCAGGTGGTCGGGTACGTGACTGACAAGCTGCTTGAGGCCGGCGCCCTGGACGTCTTCACCACGCCCATCGGCATGAAGAAAGGCCGCCCCGCGGTCCTGATAACCGTGCTGGCCGAGCCCCAAGGGGCTGATCCGCTCGAGGAGTTGCTCTTCGTCGAGACCACCACCTTCGGGGTCCGGCGGTGGAATACCCACCGCAGCAAGCTGCAACGGGCCTTCGAGGAGGTTTCCACGTCCTGGGGACCGGTTCGGATCAAGCTGGGGCTCCGGGCGGGTCGATGCTTATCGGCGACGCCCGAATATGAGGACTGTCTGAAGCTGGCCACCGAGCGAGGCGTGCCCCTGCGCGAGGTCATCCAGCAGGCCGCCCAGGCCGCCCGGATGATCAAGGTCGAACCCGGGCGGCAGAACGGCTAGGCCCCCTACAGCATCGATGCGGAAATGGCCATTTCTGGAATCAGCTCCACGCAGCTTGTTATTATCGCGGTCATCATCGTGGTCACCGTGCTCATGTTGGGCAATGTGCGCCGCAAGTTGCGCCAGCGGGGCCCCAGCCCCAGCGAGTACGCCCGCGAGCAAATCTCCCGTCTCAAGGAGCACCACGAAATCAAGGGTGATATGGAGCAATTGCTGGTCGAGCTGCACGAGGCGGCCCGGCGGCTCAACGCCCAGATGGACACCAAGGCGGCCAGGCTGGAAGCGCTGATTCGTGACGCCGACGAGCGGATCGCCGGCCTGGAGGCCGCCTCTGCGCCGGACGCCACCGCCCCCGCCCCAGCTGCACAGCTCGGCAACCCGCCCGCCGAGCGCCTCGACGTTGCGGTGGATGACTCGACCAGCCCGGCGGCCGGCGAGGAAAGGTTGGATCCCCTGCGCCACCGGATCTTCACCTTGGCCGAGAAGGGCAAGACTCCGGTGGAAATCGCCCAGGACACGGGGGTTCAGCCGGGTGAGGTGGAGCTTATTCTGGCCCTTCATGCTTCCGGCCGACGGGGCCGGTCGGCCTCCCGCGAAGCTTGATACGATTTCATGGGTTGGCTGTCCGGGGTTGAAATGAGCCCTGGTGGCGTTCTTTGCCGCGAGGCGCTTGCCTTTGGATTCGGGCCTCATAGACTTTGATTGCCGGGAGTTTTTGGAGCACGTCGGGGGCCGTTCCAGCGGTGGAGGATCATGCCGGTAACCACGATCTTGGCCAGCGGTCCGCCTTACTCGGGCAAGACCGAGCTACTCAAGGCTATCGCCTCGACTCTGTTAGCGGACGATCCGCCGCATCACGTGCGCTTCATCTGCGACGGCAGGTGTGACGGCACGAAGGTGGAACCCATGCCGACCCGGTCCTGGCCGGAGCTGCGGGGCAGTTGGCAGGTGCCCTACCGGCCGGACTTGGCGTTTGAGATCCTGCCCGAGGCCATTCACCAGATCCGCAACCGGGTCAAGTATGTGACCATGTTGCTGGAAGCGGACGTAGATCCGGCCCTGCGCTACGCCTATAGCTACACCCACCGCGTTTTCTGCATGGCGGCCCCGGATGATATCCGCGAGGTCTTCCGCTCGCCCCATCAGGCCGTTCGGGCCTTGCAGGGAGTCTTGGACGACACCGCCGCCTTTACCTCGGAGATTTTCGGCGTGTTCGGCAGCGAGTTGCTGGATGATTCCGCGGGCGGATTGAGTGTTCCCCTCCCGCCCCAGTTTAGGAGGAAGCGCCCCGAGTTATCCGCGGCCCAGATGCGTCGCTTCCTGAGCTCGCCCCTGGGGGCGGAGATCGCCTCGCGTATTCAGTTGCAGCCCAACTACCACAGCCTGGCCGAGAGTGACCTCATCGTGATTAACACGGGGCGCGGCGGCGACCATTCGGCCCTGGAGGAATGCCTCCGCCTGCTGGAGGCGCTGCTGCATCGCATCCGCGAAGGCACCGGACGACATCGCCACCTGTTCGCCTGCGACCCCAGCGACGAGAAGGACCCGGGGACCGATAAACTCATGGTCCGGCTCAAGGAGTTGCTCTCGGGCGGTAGGCCCGCTTGAGTTCAGTAGCGCATGCCGAAGTCAGGGTATTGTCCGCTGGCGGGGATCTCGCTGGAGAGCACCTGGCCGATGTAGTCGCCCATGGCTCGGCGGACGGCATCGACGAATTGAGCGGTCTGGCCAGGCTCGCCTTCGCAGACCAGTTCCACCCGGCCGTCCGCCAGATTCTTCACGTAACCGGTTACCTGGAAGCGCCCGGCCAAGTGGTAGGTGGTGAACCGAAAGCCCACGCCCTGCACACGGCCGGAGAACAAGACGCGACGGCCGACCTGATCCGTGGGGTTTTCGGCCATGGGTTTCCTGCGGTCTTCTCTTCGACCACTTGACTGCCGGCCGCGGCAGGGAGTCTCTCCCATCGCCGCCGGCGGGTTCAAACGTTTAGTTATTCCTCTTCAGCAAACGGACCTCGTTGCCGCGCTCTGAGTAGGTTACTTCGTCGAGGTAGGCCTTCATGAGCATGATGCCCCGACCGTCGGGCAGAGAGATGCGCTGCGGGGTGGTGCAGTCAGGCACACTACAGGGTTCAAAGCCGGCACCTTCATCGGCGACGTAGATGATGGCTTCTTCGGGCCCGATAAAGACTCGAATGGTCAACTGTTTGTCTGGGTCCCCGCGGTTTCCGTGCTTGATGGCGTTGGTCAGGGCTTCCTCCAAGGCCAGGCGGATGGCGAAGCAGGAGTCGTTGCTATACCCGTACTGGCGGACCAACTGCAGGATGGCCCGCTCGGGCTCTTTGGCGGCACTAAGAGTATTCTTGATGACAAAGGTCATGGAAGGCGAGTTCTCGGGATTCGCTGCGTCGCTCATATCGGGTCGACAGCGCCGTGGGCCCGGCTCACCAAGGCCTATTCTTGCGGCTGGGCAAAGGCCTGCATGGCCTGGGCAGCGGTATCGTGAATCTCGAAGAGTTTGTTTAGCTTGGTGATCTTAAAGACCTCGTAAATCTGAGGCCGAATGTTCGATAGCTTCAGTTGGCCGTCCTTTTCCCGCACCTCGCTCCGCAGATTGATCAACATGCCCAGGGCGGCGCTGGAAAGATGCTCCACGTTGCGGAAGCTCAAGACCAGCTTGAGGTCGGGCTCGGAGTCCACTATCTGCGAGAGCAGTTCGCCGATCTCGCTGATGGAGAGTTCCTCCAGGATCTTGCGATCTTCAAACTCGGCGATACATACGCCTTGGTGGCGCGTAATCTTCAAGTGGGATTTCTGTTCTTCAGCCATCAGCCGTCCTCAGTGCGCATAACTTTCTTGCCCACAGGTCATTAGAGGGCGCCTTCGCTCGGGTGTCAAGCGTTTCGGCCCGTCCGAGCCCCCGGGCAGGTCTGGCCGGCGAACGGTGGGTTTTGGCATTGGTCCCCGCCGGACGATAGAATACTGCTTTGGGGCTGGTCCGTTGGTAGGCCGGCCCGAAGGACCTTCCCCGCGAGGTATCCATGCGGACGCGTAAATGGCTTCCCGTGCTGGTGGCTGCGGTCAGCTACCTGCTGCTTTCGGCCGAGCCCGCCGCGGCCTGGGGGCTGGCCACCCACGTCAAGCTGGCCCACGACCTGCTCGGTCAGTTGGCCCTGCTACCCGCCTCGATCGCAGGAATCCTGACCCGCTACGGCATCGACTATGTATATGGCAACCTGGCCGCCGACGTCGTGCTGGCCAGGAGGCTCAGTGCCGTCAAGCAGTTCTGCCACCATTGGGCCACCGGTTTTGCCCTGCTGGAGGACGCGGACACGGGCCGCCGACGCGCCTTCGCCCTGGGCTACCTCTCCCACCTGGCCGCCGACACCGTGGCCCACAATAAGTATCTGCCTCACCAGATGATGACCACGCGAACCACGGTGTCCTTCGGCCACGTCTACTGGGAGCTACGTGCTGAGCAGGCCGTGTCCGACCAGTATTGGGGCGAGCTGCGCCGCCTGCTCTATCGGCGCTTTCCCGAGCACGAAGCCGGCATGTCCCGGCGGCTGGACCAGGCCTTTCTTCCTTTCAAGGTCAACAACAGGATCTTCTATTCCATGAATCGGCTGTTCAGCAATCTCACCTGGCGGCGAGGGACACGCGTATGGCACCGGCTATCGCGTTGGCCGCTGTCCGAGCGGATGCTGGCCGATTACGGTGACGAGTGCGTGGAGCGGGTTATCTCGGTGCTAACCCACTTGCAGGCCAGCCCGGTATTGCGCGAGGATCCCAACGGAACCAGCGCCTTGCTGCGGGTCCGTTCGAGTCGCCGTCACCTGCGGCGTATGGCCCGGGCCGGCGT
>Ga0315550_1002249_pt1 | contig 11846 bp, 7 predicted proteins | sample SalMarSW160190MG_2_FD_203100 | JGI IMG/M metagenome (GOLD analysis project Ga0315550, IMG submission 203100) | Salt marsh sediment microbial communities from the Plum Island Ecosystem LTER, Massachusetts, United States - Salt Marsh Sediment SW1601-90 ... | reverse complement strand
GGTGCTCTTGCATGAAGCCGAAGTCCGAATTCAGCAGCTCGTGCTTGATGATGTAGTGCGTGTATCCGTCCATCGGGTGGCCGGTCGCCACCTGCAGCTGCGCCGCGCCACCGGACATCTGTTTCTCCAGATGTGGCAGATGATGATCCGCCACGCCCTTGTTCCAGCGCCCGAACGCTTCGTCGGTATAAAAGACGCCGCCGGCGAGCTTTGACTTCAGCCCCGTATCCATCGCCGCGGCGAATACCGTCCTGGGAAGGATGATCCCGGCCGCGCTGCCGACCAGTCCGAGCCGGATAAAGCTGCGTTTGTCCATGATTCCTCCTTGGTCATTGGTGAGCCCACTTGTGCTTCGATTTCCGTACCGTCACTACACGAACAGGGAACAGGCTAGATCCTTTTAACCTCCTCTTCGTAAACACCGGCAAAAGCAATTTATTCCCGTGGCTGCATAATGTCGATCAAGTCGCCCGCAAATAATCGTGTACCTGACAAGCATGTGAGATAGATCGGTGGATCGAGAGTTCCCGCGCCCTTACCCGCTGAAGACCACACGCACCGTGTTTGATTATTAAACCGATTAAAACGATTAATGACTAAAATAATGCCCCAAGACAAAGGGAGTCAGTGCCCTTTAATTCAGACTCCTTTTAATTGTGCACCCCGACTAGACCCGCCGGGGTGCACCCGGATTATTTAGATGAGAGGCGGCAACCTGCCCCGCACCGACCTGACTTTCAAAGGCGCGGGCCGCCGACCCAGTACCGATCGGCAACGGCCTTCTGTTCCGGCGTCAGGACGTTGTACAGATCGGTACGCGCTTTCAGCACCGCCTTCATGCCTTCGAGCCGCTGCTCCATGAAGGCAATGTGCGCATCCGGAGTCTGCGCCGCCGTGTGCATGGCAGCGTGGGTCGCGAGCATCGCCTGCGTCTGGCCGTTGACCGTGGTCTCAAAGGCGTCCCAGGCCTTGGTCTGGTTGGCCGTGAGCTTCAGTTCGCTCTTGAGGGTGTCGAGGCGGGCGCCCATCGCACCCGGTCCACCGAAGCCCTGACCATGCATCCCCATGCCGGGCCCATAACCGCCGCCGTGCATCCCCATGCCGTACCCGTAGCCGCCGGGTCCGTGCATCCCCATGCCGTAGCCGCCCTGGCCATAACCAGACCCGGGACCGTGGGCGTAGGTCGCCGCGGCCAGGGCAATGCCCACGCCGGCAACGGCACCGATGACTAACTTGGATAATGTTTTCATGGCGTATCTCCTTGGTTAAATGACTGGTCTCACTACGATTGCCATGAGACCACTCTGGTGTAACCACGGTGTGTCGCGGGCGGGGGGTTTTGTAACGCATTGCGTCCGCCGGCACGGCTGTTACATTGCGTTACAATTTTTCCGCGCCGGCCCGCCGCCGCCGGGGTATAAAGAACGCATGGACCGACCCGAGCACATCCTGATCGTGGACGACGACGCCGAGATCCGCCATCTGCTGCGCGAATATCTGGAGCGTCATGGCCTGCGCGCGCAGGCGGTGGCGGACGGCCGCGGCATGCGCGCCGCGCTCGAGAACGGCCGCTTCGATCTCGTGATCCTCGACCTGATGCTGCCGGGCGAGGACGGCCTCACGCTGTGCCGCGATCTGCGCGCGCGCTCGAACCTGCCGGTGATCATGCTGACCGCGCGCGGCGAGGAGACCGACCGCATCGTCGGGCTCGAAATGGGCGCCGACGATTACGTGCCGAAACCGTTCAACCCGCGCGAGCTGCTGGCGCGCATCAAGGCGGTATTGCGCCGCTCGCAGGCGCTGCCGTCGCCGGCCGCGACCGAGGCGAACCGACTGCGTTTCGCCGGCTGGACGCTCGACCTCGCGCATCGCCAGCTGATCTCGTCGGACGGCGTGGTCGTGGCGCTGTCCGGCGGCGAATACCGCCTGCTCAAGGTGTTCCTCGAACATCCCCATCGGGTCCTGAGCCGCGACCAGCTGCTCGATCTCACGCGCGGGCGCGAGTCCACGCCGTTCGATCGCAGCATCGACGTGCAGGTGGGCCGGCTGCGCCGGCGCCTCGGCGATACCGGCCAGGAACCGTCACTGATCAAGACCGTGCGCGGCGAAGGTTACGTGCTCGCCGCGACGGTCGAGGAGCAGAAATAATGCGCTGGCTCCCGTCAACGCTGTTCGGCCGCCTGGTGCTGGTACTGCTCGGCGGGCTGCTGCTGGCGCAGCTCCTGGGGGCGGCCATCCTGTTGCGCGACCGCGCGACAGTGCTTTACGAAGCGAGCGGTCTGTCCGCGGCGCAACGCATCGCCGGCATCGTGCGCGTGTTCGACACGCTCACGCCGGAACAACGTCGCCTGATGGTGTCCGCGGTGAGCACCGCCGACCTGCGCGTCGCCCTCGGCGAGACGCCCGCGGCGAACGGGATATCCGGGGACGGCATGTACACCGCGCACCTGCGCGCGATCCTGCACCGCGCCCTGGGTGACGACCGCGCGCTGCGGGTCGCGTTGCTCGAACCGGGGGCCGGGCCCGTTGCACCCGGGCCCATGGGAGCGCCGGACGGCGGACCGATGATGGGAATGCACATGGGCTTCATGGGCGGGATGCCGCTTCGCGGCACTTCCTTTCTGGTGCAGGCGCGGCTGCAAGACGGTCAGTGGGTCACTATCACCCAGCGCCTGCCGGAAGAGCCGTTCGCCTGGCCGTACAAGCTGCTGCTGACGCTCGCGGTGCTGCTGGTGTCGGTGGTCGCGTTGTCGCTGCTCGCGGTGCGCTGGCTGACGCGCCCGCTCGGCGTGCTCGCCGTGGCCGCCGACGAGCTGGGACGCGACATCCGCCGGGCGCCGCTCGCGGAGAAGGGACCCGCCGAGGTGCGGCGCGCCGCGGCCGCCTTCAACACCATGCAGGCGCGGCTCCAGACGTACCTGCGCGAGCGCGAACAGATGCTGGCGGCCGTGTCGCACGACCTGCGCACGCCCATCACGCGCTTGCGGCTGCGCGCCGAGCTGATCGAGGACGAAGCGCTGCGGGAGAAATTCACCCGCGACCTGGCGGAGATGGAGGCCATGACCTCCGACGCGCTGGATTTCCTGCGCGGCGCGCGGGTCAACGAACCGGTACAGCCGGTGGACGTCCTGGCGTTGCTGGAAAGCCTGCAGGCGGACATGGAGGAAGCGGGACAGGCGGTGCAGGTGCATGGGCAGGCGGCACCGTATCCGGCGCGGCCGCTCGCCTTCAAGCGTTGCCTGGCGAACCTCCTCGAGAACGCGGTCAAGTACGGAACCCGCGCCGAGGCGCGCATCGAGGACGACGGGCGCGAACTGCGTATTACCATTACCGATGACGGTCCCGGCATTCCCGAGGCCGAACTCGAGCGCGTCTTCGAGCCGTTCTACCGGGTCGAGAGTTCGCGCAGCCGCGAAACTGGCGGTGTCGGGCTCGGGCTGTCGGTGGCGCGCGACATCGTCCGCGCCCACGGCGGAGAGCTGACACTGCGCAATCGTCCGGAAGGGGGACTCGAAGCGGTACTGACGTTGCGGCGGTGACAGTCAGCAACGGAAATCAAGGGACGGAATCAAGGGGTCAGTGTAATCGATACCCTCAGCTTAAGAACGAAGTCTATAAACCGACATATAAACCGGAGTCAGTCCTTTGACTGGCTTGACAGCTATAGTGGCGTGGTTCATAAAAACAAAATCTTCCTCCCGTGGAGGGAGATATAAGAAAAAGCTAATAAACAAAATCGCTCAAGAATCAGGAATTACCGGCTTGAGCGTTAAGGGGAAAGCACTTGGTCCTGCGCATCCTTGCCGCCATGCGTGGCGCGTGTATCAAAGCATTCGTTCTTATTGTACTGATAACGGCAATGCCGCTGCCGGCCCTTGCACAGGATATTTGTTCTGTTCCTGCCATCTGGGCCGCCAACCACAAGAATCTGCAACGAATCAGACTCGATACCAATCAGATCGGTCTGAATGTGGCGTTGGACCACGGCGCCAAGGCGCTGGCGGTGGATCCTGCCGATGGTAACGTTTGGGTACTGACGAAAAAACGGCTTTCTAAGTTCGACAGCAACTGCCGATCGATCATTCGGATTGATTTAAAAAACCAAACCGAAAAACTCGATGAACCCAGGCTATTGGCGCTCAATCCCTACGATTCAAGTCTCTGGGTTGCCGGCGAAAAGACCCTGCTGCATCTGGATGCGCAGGGCCAGCTACTTCAGAGGTGGGAGGCAAACGATAAAATCCAGGCCATAAAGCTCGATATCGACGAAAGTCTATGGCTGTTGAGCCATCGCGAGTTGCTGCATCTCTCGGCGCAAAATACCGTCTTACAGCAGCTCGACCTCAAGCCATTGCTCAAAGAACCTGAATTTCTGGCGTTAGACAGTCTCGGCAAACTTCTGTGGATCGGCGGCAAGCATGACATCATCCAGCTTGAACTGAACCATCTCGACCATGCTCCGCGTTATATCTCGCTTCCGGATGTCACAAACAAAGAAGGCGACGACAATAAAGTACTCGCGCTCGCCACTGATCCCGTCTCGGGCAATCTCTGGATCGCCACGAAACAAAATCATTTATTCCTCTACGGCCGCGGCGGCAACCTGCTCAAGAATATAGATATCGATGCCCACGATTTCGGTGAAGCAGTACACCTGGTCTTCGAACCGGCAAGTACAAGCTTCTGGCTGGCCAGGGGGAAAATGGTGGATCGATTCAACCGCGACGGCGATTTCATTGCGCGGATTATCTTAGATGATGACATTGACGCAATGGGAGCGACACCATTCCACCTTGCGCCGACCTTGTCCTTGCTTGATCCCCCGGACAATAGTCTGACCAATGATCCGCGCCCTCCGATCCGACTGAAGTTAGGTTCAAGCTGCAATGCCATCTCTTGCTTATTGCCAGATACTTATACTGCAGCCTTATCACTCGATGTAGACCTGAACGGCCAGGCCATAGGGCCACTTTTTTCCAAGATCGGCACCGAAGCACTGTATTCACCATCAATACGCCTTCCCGAAGGGCCCAACGTCCTCAGCGTTCAGGCCAGCGACCAATTCGGCCACTTTTCGGAACGAATCGACGGTCATTTCACCATCGACACCATTCCGCCCGAATTCCTGAGCATCAGTCCTGACGACGACAGCATCGCAAGCGCATCGACCGTGACAATCCAAGGGATGCTCAATGACGCGACGGCAAACACCATACTGCTCGATAGCACAGGCCATGTGGTCAGCTTGGCGAGCGGTGCTAACTTCGGCTTCACAGTGAAACTCGCTCCCGGCCTTAACGTTTTTACGCTGGTCGCACGCGACCCGGCAGGTAACGAAACCACTGCGTCCTTGCACCTCACTTATTCCACCTTTGCGGTGAACTTGACTAATCCCCCGCCGGGCGCGAGTCTCCCGAGTACTACCCTCGACGTTAACGGTACTTTTCAAGGCCCGCCCAACACCGGGATTACGGTCAATGGTGTTGTCGCCATGGTCTACGGCGATCAGTTCTACGCCAATCTCGACCTTGAGCCGGGGGTGAACACGCTGACCATTACCGCTACCACTCCTGATGGAGCGACGGTAACCACAACGGTGAACGTCACCGTCACCGCGAGCGCTCCAGACCCGATACAGATAACCATCGAACCCCAGAGCGGGGTTGCACCGCTTCCGGTGCAGTTTACCGTCTCGGACAACGCCGGTCTGAACATCGCCAAAATCGAGGCCGATGTTGACGGCAACGGCACAACGGATTTCAGCACCACCGATGCCAGCGCGCCGGTTACTTACACCTACCCCAACCCCGGGGTCTTCCCGGCATCTCTTCGCGTCACCGACGGCCGGGGAATCGTGCACGTGAAGACGCTTTATGTCGTGGTAAACGATGCCATGCAGATGAATGCACTCTTTAAAAGCGTCTGGGACGGGATGAACCAGGCCCTGCTCCGCGGAGACAACAATGCAGCACTTAAGTACCTGAACGAAGGCGCCAAGCGCAAGTACGGACCGGTGTTTCAGACTCTGTTACCGCATATGCCGGCGATTATCGCCTCGTACTCACCTCTTAACCGCGTTTCGATCTCCGAAGACATCGGTGAATACGCGATTGCACGTAACTTCAACGGACAGAATCGTCTCTACCTCATCTATTTTCTGCGGGATGTCGATGGGATATGGCGAGTGGATGGAATGTAATGCGCTCCAGCTCGAGGAAAGGAATTATGCGCATGGCACTGCTCGTCTTGGCTATATCTAGCTTCGCAAGCGAACCGGCACACGCGGAGGCGTATTGGGATCTCCTTACGCCCATGTGCGTTGTCGGTTTCGAAAACATCCCTGGGCTGGCGAAATGTGAATCGTCGTTTCCGAAAATGCGGGCAGAAATCAAGAAAGCACATGACGCATGGAAAAAGCGCAATGCGGGATTATTGAAAAAAATATCGGCCTTATGTAAAGCGCGGCTGGATCGGGTGTTCGACGTTTACGCCATTAAAAGCGAAGAGCGCGGGATAATTGCAGAGGGGGCAAGACAGTTCTTCGACAAGCTGATTGATGAGAGAGCAAGAAACAAGACTGAATTCGCCTCCAGGTGCCGCGAACAGATTAGAGATATTGAATCGGATAAGATGGGCCTGCTTAACGATAATATCGAACAGAGCTTTGCCGAAACGCCGGTGGACATCCTTTTTATGAGAGCCGTGGACAGTACTTATAGAAAGAATGCGCCGGCAGGGACTGAGGCAAACTATTCTCGAGACCGGGGACGTGATTTTGCCGAGGTCGTGAGCAACGTTAAATCACTGAAAATCGGGAAGGCTCGTACCCTGTCCCCATGCCAGCAAGTATCGGTCGGGAGATGCATCTCAAAACTCGGCCGACCACCGGACGAATGGCGGGTAATGCGATCGGGAGAAGAACATCTTATCTATTACGGAAAGAAACTGCTGTATCGAGGCACGCCAAAGAATAACCACGCGATTGGCCTGGAATGGCGCATCTTCGTTGCGAAGGACGGAAAAATCACAGCTGTCTATGAGGTCGTGCAGGTCCTGAAGCGCAATAAACAGTCCAGCGAGGCTTATGACACTTGCGAATCATACGGTGAGCGAGGTACGTCGCTATGTCCGAACCTCGAGTTGATCGAATAACCATACGCTTATGATATTCCAAGATAAGAAATTCAGCATAACGCTCCAATCACTGGGTCATCTTATTCATAATGTTCAAGATATGGTCCAGTCGCAGTGTGTGTCATTGGAAAACCGTTTATTCGCGAAAAGGAGCACCTAACAATGTCGCATCGTTTCGTTGCCTCAGTCATGTTTTGTCTGTTGCCCGCACTGCTCGGTATGGGGGGATACCCCAGCAAATATTCTGCTGAGGCGATCGAGGCGCGGGTCATTGATGCTGAAACCAAACGACCACTCGAAGGAGTCATCGTTACCGCCAACTGGGAACTGGAAGAAGGCACCTTGGGCGGCAACGTGCCGGTCGGGCAACTCATGGTGATGGAAGCCGTCACCGACAAGAGTGGCCGCTTTTATTTTCCCGCCTGGGGGCCGAAGAGACCGCCCAAAGGTGGTCTTCGCAACAAAGACCCACAATTGCTTCTCTTTAAGTCGGGTTACCACTTTCGCCGGCTTGACAACGAATTCCGCGACTACATGTACGAGGAACCTGTGCACCGTTCGGAGTGGAACGGGAAAACTATTGAAATGAAACCCTTCAGGGGGACCATAGAGGAGTATGCGAATCATCTCTCATTCTTGAACACATCGCTGGAATCAATTCTTAGCGAAGAATGTGGATGGAAAGAGATTCCACAAATGATCATTGCCATCGATCGGCAGGCCAAGATATTCCAGAAGCGTGGAATATATGGATTGCCATCGATTAAATCACTTGAGGTTAGATACACCAATTTCAAGGCGAGATGTGGTTCTGTTGTTGATTTCTTCAAGAGTTATCAGCCATGAAAAGAATGCAACTTATCAGTATCTGCAGTATTGGGTTACTGATCGGCCATGCGCCAGAACTCACTGCGTATGAAATCGAGACACATGCGGATATGTCGAGAGAGGCTGCTAAAACATCGGTTCTTAAAGACACTACTCCAAGCGGAGTATTGCGGACGCTTGGACTAAATTACCCTATCGAAGAAAACGTCATCCAAGTCTTCCCGAACTCTAAAACTGGTGAAAAGAAATCGATACTTGAACTCATTCGCGACGGCGCACGCTTCGAGGATACCCTCATCAGGATTCCTCCCCGACCTCTTAACCATTTTTTTGACCCCGTTAACAACCGGCCACTAACGGTTGCCGGTATCTCCGTCGGCGAAAAATCTCCCGACTGGGCGCTTGAGGACAACGGTAGTATTGGAAACCAGGGGTTTTCTTATTTAGATGCCCAGAATTACTTTTATCAGGCACTGACCGCTACCAGCCAGGCCGACCACGACCGCAACTTCGGCATGACGTTCCAGATTCTTGGTCATGTCATTCACCATATTCAAGACATGGCCCAGCCGCAGCACGTGCGTAACGATCCTCACTGCGATGCAGTGTACTGTATTGGACCATTCCGTAATCCGAGCCGTTACGAAAAATACACCGACACACATCGTGGCGAACTTCCGTATACAGCCGATCCGGTCACGTTTCCCAACGCCCGTGCCTTCTGGACCAATGACGCCGGCACGGGGATAGCCCAGTTCACCAACCGCAACTTCGTCTCGGCCGGAACAAATTTCCAATTGCTCAACGGCCAGCCTGCGGTGAACAGCACCTATTCTCGTCCTCAACCGACAGGGAGTGAAACCCCCATTGATATCCAGCAACTCTTCACCGAGGCAAATATGCCACCGCCCCGGGATCAGAACGGCAATTTGCTCCAAGGCGACATCGTCTTCATCGGCAGCGACGTGGACGGAGTACCGAATTCCAGGGCCTCGACCCTTTCGATCTTCGATCAGGACCTCAAGACTTACAACACGACTGTTGATTATGATGCCGATCCCTTCGATCCAACCAGTACCGGCCAAGTGATTGTTGACCGGCTGTTCACGTTAAATCAGTTCAACTTCCGGGCCGCTTACCCATTCTTGATCCCCAAGGCCGTGGCATACTCCGCCGGGATGATCGATTATTTCTTCCGGGGGAAGTTGGAAGCCGAAGACGTCACTTTCACCGATACGGGGATCACGCTTAAGGTCAAAAATGCGATCGACCCCAAGGAAACACCGGCGTGGGCCGATGAAATACTGTACGTCGCCGGGAGCCAACAGCAGCCAAGCACCCTGACCATTGCCTATGAGTACAAAGATGCCACCGGTGATAAGGCATATGGCGTTTCCGATACCGTCACCATGACCACCGAACCCGGTGGCATTAACGGGATCGCTCCGGGTCAGACTTCACAGAATGTCTATTCATTCCCATTGTCCATTCCGTCACAGGCGACGGAAGTCAAATACCGGCTTGTCTTCCGGGGCAAGCTCGGGCAGGAGGACGATGCCGTCGCTGTGGGGGCAGCTGATCCCGCCTCCGGTTTTGTCTTCTACCCGACCTACACCCCCGCGGATGGGATTGCCGGTACCCGGGTGATCCATAAACAAGGCGGGCAGTGGCGGCTGTCCGACCAACAGAACAGGAATGCGGGCAATATTGACTGGAAAGGGTGGTACCAGAACGGTCGTCCCACCAAGGTACTGTCCTGGGCGGGACCGAGTAGCAGGTACTTCCCGGGATCCTATGATCCTGCCAGTCCAAAATATTTTGGGCGCCTTGGCACAAGCATATTCCAAGATGGGGAGGTTTTTGCTATCGCTCCGTGCGGTGTGTATGGTGCCGCGCTGAACCGCGACAGCGCTGGCAGAGAGTGGTTGGTGGTCGTCTGCCGTAATGGGGCAGCGGACGTCGTATTTCGCCGGCCGAACGCCAAGAGCGCCTCCCAAACAGGTTGGGTTGAAATCGGACGGTTTGGCCATGATCCCGCGCTGCTCAATCCGGCCAATGCGCCCTGGTTTTTCAATGGCAGCGGCACAGAAGCGCAGACCATCCGCAGCGGACACAAGGCGGGCGATCCGAAGCTCCGGCTTTTCCGCTTGAAAATTACGATCACGGATAACAGCGCGGTGTTTTCAAACGAAGGGAATCTGGACATTGACGCCAATGTCGGCGCGGCCACGAAAACCAAGGCATGTAACGCGAGCCCGTCTGTTCCTGGTGTGTGTGCTTCGGATTGCTCGGGCGGCTGGACCGAGAGCAGTTCATCGGGATCGCAAGCAACGAGTCACCTCACTTGGTCCGGCAGCAACATTATCGCAGTGGACTATATCGAGGATACACCTGTATTCGCAACATACACCGCCACTACCGATGTCACTTTCATCCTTCAATATTCGTATAATGTAATCAAAACGAATGTCTGCAATGGCCGCGCTAGCAGTGGAGCATGTCTTATCAAGGCATCAGAAGAGATAAGAAGTGAGACAGCGGGTGAAGGAAGCTGGAATACGGTGACAAAGATAGAAATGACCGATTTAGGCGATATTATCGTGGAATCGACAACCGGAGGGTTCAAGGCAGACCACACAAGCACCGACAACGGGATCAATAATGTCTGGACGACCACTACCGACGCGTTTGGGGGCGGGGATTTTCAATACACTACCAGCCGTTTGCGATATCTGGATTTACGATATGGGCTCTATTCGCTCTACTCCACAACCAGGACCAGCTCTGGACAGACAACAAACGTTGGGGCTAATCGTGGCGACATCAGTATTTCTTTACCCACGATTACTACGATAAAACAGGTTACTGGCTTTGGTGGAATAAACCCCGTTAATCAGATAGCCCTGCCGGAAACACTTCAAACCTTTGGAGTAGGTTCCTCGTTATTTAGTGATGTCACATGCGGTGGTAGCGCGTCTACGCCAGGAGCACCCCATCCGGTATTGATGGATCCTGCACAGATTATTGATGGTGGTTCGTGGGCGGTCGACAGCAACAAGAATCTTTTCGAGTCTGAAACAAAGCTCGATGAAAATATGCAACCGGTAGGTCACTTCAATTATCTAACGGGAGCAACGGGAAATGATCCCACCAGCGTTATCCCGACCGCTCCACTGGATGCCTATTACGACAATATAGGTGTCATTAAATAGTGTCAGCGCCCCGGGCGTGCTGCGATATAAAATTATTCTTACACCCTATCCGGCCTCTTCTGTGTCAATGTCTTCCAGTCGCCGCAGGAACGGAATGGTCACCTTACGCTGCTGCACGAGCGAGGCACGGTCGATGCGGTCGAGCAGATCGAACAGCGAGCGCAGGTCGCGCGGGTAGCGGCTGAGGATGTACTGCACCACCTCCTCCGGCATGTCGAAACCGCGGTTACGCGCGCGCAGGCGGATGGCTTCGAGTTTCTCCGCGTCGCTGAGCGGCTCGAGCGCGTAGACCGTGCCCCAGGCGAGGCGGCTGGTGAGGTCCGGCAGGCGCAGGCCCAGGCGCGCGGGCGGTGAGCTGGCCGCGCCGATCAGCGTGCCGCCCGCGGCGCGCAGGCGCTCGGTCAGGGTGAACAGCGCCATTTCCCATTCCGGTTTGCCGGCAATGCGCTCCACGTCGTCGAGGCACACCAGCGGCGCGGTCTCGGCACTCTCCAGCAGCGACGGCGAAAGCTCCGCGGCGTCGGCGAGCGGCACGTACAGCGGCGCGCTGCCCAGTTCCTGCGCCAGGCGGCAGGCCGCTTGCAGCAGGTGGCTGCGGCCCGTACCGTCCGCGCCCCAGAGGAAAATCATTTGCGCCGAGGCTTCGTCGGCCGTGGACGCGGCGACCACCGC
>Ga0315550_1002247_pt1 | contig 11852 bp, 9 predicted proteins | sample SalMarSW160190MG_2_FD_203100 | JGI IMG/M metagenome (GOLD analysis project Ga0315550, IMG submission 203100) | Salt marsh sediment microbial communities from the Plum Island Ecosystem LTER, Massachusetts, United States - Salt Marsh Sediment SW1601-90 ... | reverse complement strand
CGAAGCGCGTCCGTGCCGTAGCCGTTCAACGCGCGCGATCGAGTTGACGCTAATGAATGTGCGCGTGCTGACCGCCTTGGCCAGGATTGCTGGGATCGCCGGGTCCCGATTCGCTGCCCTCAGGGCCGTTGCCCAGGCCGTTGTTGGGATGGGTTGAAGAGGGAGGCGGAGGTGGCGGCGGTGGTGAGCCCGCCGGAGGCGGTGGCGTCTCGGCGGCCTGAATCGTCCGCGGTGTGATGACGCCGGGCGTGGGGACGCCGGGCGGGATCAGGCGCATGAATATGCCGCAGCCCGTCGTGTCGACCCGGAAGTCGCTGTACAGGCGGCGCTGGTCGGTGATGAGCGGGAACATCTGGCCGATGATCCGCCTGCGGTCGGCGACGCTTTCGACGCGGCGAGTCGGTGTTGCCGGTCCGGCGAGGGCGATGTGGCATCCGGCGGTCACCCGTGTGCACTCATGACGCCGATCGCGTCTGCACAGGTCGGCCTCGCCGTCAAACACGGCGAGTCCGGTTCCCAGCCGGCCGACGGCGACATCGAAGCGGGTTCCGCGCACGGTGATCGTGGCCACCGGCGTGGTGATCGCGTACGCCTGCTTGTGGCTGTCGCCGGTGATGAAACGGAAGGCACCGCGCACGACGTTAAGCGAAACCCGTTTCGCCGTGTTGGTCGATGCCAGGACATACCGGTCGATGACCATTAGCGAGTTGGGGCCGACCACCAGCTTGGTATCGTCGCTGAGGCGGATCTGGGCTTCGCCCGCCGCGTTCGTCTTGATGACGTCGCCCATGAATACCGGTGCTTGCGACTGCAGCACCAGCTGTCCGTTCCCGCGTCCGACGTCGGTTGCCGGAACCACCGCCACGGCGACGCCGCTCTGCGGCGGAGCGGCCTCGGGCGCTCCCGCCAAGACGGCCGCGACGGCGGTGATGGCGACCGTCGTCACCAATTGGACGAGGCGCCTAGCTAGGGTGGTGCTGGGCCAGTTCATCGCGTCCCTTACCCTCCGTAAATCGGCTAATTGGGGCAACGGCTTGGCAGAGTCGAATCATTTGCTGCAGCCGCCGGCCCGGTTGTCGCATGTTGGGTCATCGTCGATCGTGCTTTCACAAGTCGTGCCAATCCAATTCGGCAGGTCGCCTGGTCCGCGAGGTCCTGCGCCAGCGACCGGCGCTGATCTTTGATTTGGGGCGATACCGCTTGGCTTGCGGTGCAATCCAGGGTGGCAGCCCGCGCCGACGTCGTCGGCCTCTTGCTGCACCACGCCTGCGGACACGACCTTCACGGTGCGCGGCCGGGTTATCGTGGCCGGGCTTCACGCATCGCGGCAGTGTGCATCCGCAACGCCGCGTTGTCGGCAAGGCTACCGACCGTGACGGGCAGGCGCTGACGCCAGTTGGGATGCTCGCTCGTCGTGCCGGGCATGTTGACCTGTGTGGCGAGCGCAAGGGCGTCCTCGAGCTGCAACGCGGCCAGCCGGCACGGGCTCGACGCAACGTGTGCATGGAGGCCGACAGAGAGTTCAAGCGCATCTCCCGAACAGGCGAGTTGGCTGCGTATTGCCCGCCGCTCGCGTTCGCGCGCCTTTTTCGCGGGTTCGACGTTGCGAGGGGCGAGCAATCCCACTGACGCGCGTGATTCGATGTCATCTCCACGCCACCAACTGGCGAAGGTCGGCATGTCGTGGGTGGCGATACACGCGAGGGCGTCGGCGGACCAACGTCGCGGATGCGCGCGGCCGGCGCTGTCCCGTTCGAAGAAATAGACCTTGTAACTGTGCACGCATCGTGCGGCCATCAGGTCGCGAAAACCCGGCGGCACGTTGCCGAGATCCTCGCCGACGACCATGGTTCCGGCGGCTTGGGACGCTTCGGCCAGGCGTCGAAGCAGGGTCGAAAGCGGGAAACGGACGTAGGCACCCTCGGTTGGCGGCGCCCCGCGGGGAATGAGCCACAGCCGCGCGATGCCCATGGCGTGGTCGATGCGAACGGCTCCGCCGTTGCCCATGACGGCAGCCCACGTCGCGGCCAGTGGCTGTCCCTCAAGCGCCGCCAGACGCATGGGCGACAGCGGCGCCAGGTCCCAGTCTTGTCCGGCCGCGTTGAACGGGTCGGGCGGCGCACCGATCGAGACGCTGGGCACGGTCAGCACCGGGTCTGCCCACGCCGCCGACCCGTCGGGCGCGGCGCCAACGGCAAAGTCGAGGAACAGCCCGATGCGCAAGCCCGCGTCGCGCGCTTCATGCTGGACGCGCTCGAGCTGCTGCTTCGACACCCATTGCAGCCACAGGTGATAGTCCACCGCGGCGCGGTTCCGCCCGATGAAGGTGGTGACCTCGGGCGAGGTCCTTCGCCGCAGCGTCTCTGGCCAGCGATCCACCGTCGCTCCGCGCCCTTCGGCGACCATCTGCTCGCCTATCGCTTCGTAGCTGGCGTGCGCCAACAGCGCATCGCCCCCATCGTTGCAGAAGGCGCGAAACGAAGACTTCAGGGCATTGCTCCACGGAAATTCGTTGAAGCACCGCCGCAGGAGGCGATCCTTCACGCGCCATACTGCAACATGGTCGATCAAAGGTCCGGCTCTGGCACGGGCCGCATCGGCCCGCTCGTTGTCACTCAGACCGGTAAACCCATCCACCCAGTCCAGCGCGATATAGAGTGGGTTGAGGAAGCGGCGGTTCGACGGAGCGAACGGGCTGATCCGCCCGGGATCGTTCCAAAACAGCGCGTGCAGAGGATTGACCCCGACGAAATCGGCGCCTTCATCCGCCGCCACGCGGCACAATGCCGAGAGATCCGCATAGTCTCCGATGCCGAGGTTGCGCTCGGCGGAAAGACCGGCAAGCTGACACGTGATCCCCCAGACTCGCGCATTGACCAGGGACGGCGGAACGTGACAGCGCAAGGGTGACGGCTCGGCGCACACCGTCTCGATGTCAGGCAGGAAGACGGGCGTGCTGTCCGCAATGCCAAATATGCCGGCGAGAGCAGCGAGCGTGTCGGGCGATACGTCTCGTTTGACGCCGTCAACTCCGGTGTAGCGCGGCTCTATGCCGTGCGAGGCGCAAAGACTGACAAGGCTTGCGGTCATGGTCCGTGGCTCCTCGAAGCCGCTGGCAGACTCTTATGCCGCAACTACGACTGCTGGCTGCACCAGGACACGTCAACCCCGCCGGCAAGCTGCCAACCGGGGAACGTCCCGCCGGGCGACGGACCGCCAAGCCGTTCATGCACGCTCGCAGCCAGGCCGTGCGTCTCGCCAAAGGGAATGACTGCCGACGGGCGGACCTGGAATTGCGCAATTCTGATGGGCGCTGGACGAGACCCGATTCCCCGGGATACGCAACCGCGTCGACTTCGCCCGACACCGTGAGACCGTCCACCTCTCCTTCGATGAGGTCCGGTTGAAGCGGAGCCGTCTCGATGACCGCACGTCCGCGTTCGACCAAGGCCGTCAGCTCGTTCGCTGGCTGGCGATCAGGGCATCGACGAATTGTTTCAGTCGCATCCCGGCCTTCGCGCCCGCCGCTGCGGCGAGCGCGTTCACATGGGAAAGCACGCCCTGCGCGTAGATAGGCTGCGCATGGCCTATCGGCGCGGAAGCGGCCGACACGGCACCGGCGATAATGCCGCGCTGATCGAGATCGGCGAGACGACTTACGCCCGCGTTGTCCTTGCCGACGCCGCCGTCGCTGAAGAAGATCGCCAGCAGCGGCACCGAGATGACGTTGTCCGCTCGTCCCCGGAAGAGCGCCGCATGCGACCCCGTGATGGCGATCGCGCCGGCATCCTCCGGCCGCAGCATGGGCGCGGCATCCAGGCAGATGACCTTCGGTTCGCCAGGGTTTTCGCTGACGGTATGGCGCTGGCCGCCGTCGATCGGCGGTGGCTGGCGCGTCACCACCGGTCCGCTCAGCATCAGCTGTGCGCACTCACGCACGCTCTGTCCCGGCTTGCATCCCAGTGCCTTCGCCGATTCGTTGACGTGGCTGATCGTTCCGTTGGCGAGCGTGTCTTCGCCATCGGCAATGTGACAGGTAAAGGCGTCGGCCGTGGCGCCGGCGAGCCCGATCCGGTCAAGATAGGGCAGACCCTTGATGCCGGCGTTTTGCCAACCGACGCCGGCGTCGTTCAAGACGACTCCCCGGATGCCCCATTTGGCGGCGTGCCACGCGTTGTATTCGCCGCCGTAGGAACCCGACACGACCACACCGCCGCGGCAGCTCTCGGTCGCGGTGGCGCTGCTGGAAACGGCCACGATCTCGGCATTCGCTGTCATTGCCTCAGTTGCTCCTGTTGCCGCGAGGCGGCCCGGTCGAGGTCGCGGCGCCTAGCCGGCGGCTCGGCGGTCGGCCGCACTCGGGGCGCGCACGACGTTGAGCAGGGGCTCGCCGGCGCCCAGCCGCCTCAGATTGCTCGCGAAGACAGCGCATCGGCGCTGCCACAGCTCATCCGTCCACGCTGCCGAATGAGGCGTCATGTGCACGTTTGGCAACGTCTCGAACGGGAAATGCGCCGGCGGCACGACATCGGTCGGTGACGAGGGATATCGATACCAGACGTCGAGCACGGCGCCGCCGATGACGCCGTCGCGCAGCGCCGCGAACAAATCCTCCTCGCGGGCGATCTCGGCGCGGGCGGCATTGACGAGCAGTGCCGTGTTCTTCATCCGGCGGAACTGAGGCAGCGCCAGCATGCCGCGCGTCGCCTCGGTGAGCGGGCAGGCGATCACGACGAAATCGGCGACGGCGAGCATCTCGTCGAGACGATCTGCGGTCGCCAGCCAGTCGACATCGGGCGCGCTGCCGCGCCGCGACGCAGTTACCGCCATGACCCTCATGCCAAAAACCTTGGCCCGGCGAGCGATCGCGGCACCGATGTGGCCGAGGCCGATCAGGCCCAGCACCTTGCCGGCCGCTTCACCATGGATCGGTCGCGAGAAGTAGGCGCCGCCCCACCCGAGGTCGGGGATGCGCCGGATCATGGCGCCGTAGCCGACGACGTGGTCGAGGATTGCCGCAAACACGTATTCGGCGACCGGTTGTTCGTGCTCGTACGCGTTGCACAGCCAGGCCGACAGATCGACCGCATCGAGCGCGATCTTGTCGATGCCGGCGCCGGGCGCCTGCAGCAGGCGGAAGCTCACTCGCGCGGCGTCCTTGTCGGCGAAGCGCGAAGCGACGAGCATGTCGACCCTGACCGGGGCCGGCGGCGCTTCCGGCACGTCGACGATGCTGTCGGCAGGGTCGAGCAGGGGACGCAACCGTTCCTTGAGCGGCGCCGCGATATCCCACAGTGCAATCCGCACGGCCGTTAGCCTACCGCTTGCGTCGCCGGCCTGGCCGCCGGCACATCGCCGACGAGTTCGCCCGCCCGTTCGATGAGCACCGCGAGATCCGCGCGATCCGTCGGCGATAGCTCGACCAGCGGCGGACGGACAGGCCCCATCGGTCTGCCGACCAGTTCCAGGCCCGCCTTGACGATGCTGACGGCGTAGCCCCGCCGGCGCCGGCGGATCGCCGCCAGCGGCATGATGAAATGCTCCAATACGCGATCCACCACGACACGATCGCCGATGCACAGCGCTTGGTAGAAATGCGAAGCCAGCTCCGGCAGAAAGCTGAAGATTGCCGAGGTATAGCTGCGGATGCCGATCGCGAAGCACTGCGCCGCGATCGTCTCTGCCGTCGGCACCCCGTTGATCAGTGCCAGTCTGTCGCCGGCGCGATATTTCAGCGAAACCAGTGCTTCGAAATCGCCGGTGCCGTCCTTGACGGCGATGAGGTTGGGACAGCGGTCGGCAAGCCGCAGCACCGTGTCGGGCGCCAGCACCCCGTTGTCGCGGCTGTAGACGATGACGCCGATCGCCACCGCCCGGCACACGGCCTCGACGTAGGCCGCGAGGCCTTCCTGGTCGGGCGTGATGAGGTACGGCGGAAAGAGCAATACGGCGCTTGCGCCGGCCCGTTCGGCGGCCCGCGCCATCGCAACGGCAATTGTCAGACCCTGACCCGCACCGGCAATGACCGGCGCGTCGCCGGCGTGCCTTGCGGCAATGCGAACCAGCATCTCCTGTTCGTTGAGATTGAGGGAGAAGATCTCGCCGGCGCCGCCGGCCGGGACGACGGCCGCCGGTCGCGCCGCGACCAGCTCGGCAATGTGGTTGGAGAAGCGAGCTTCATCGACGCCGCGGTCGTCATCGCGAAACGGCGTCGCCGGAAAGGCGAGGATGCCTTCCGAGATCCGGCGCATCACCATGTCCGCTGCCGCGTCGCGCATCGCCCAGATCGCCCGATATCCCCCTGGCGTGCGCGGCCGTCACTCCCTTGACGCCACCAACGTCGCTACCCGTGCGTAGGCGGATGGCTTCACCGCCAAAGCCAAGCATATCCCATTGAATGGGACTATAGACCCATTTATTGAGACTATGACGCCGTGTCGCGGCGGTCAAGCGACATGCGCCCGATCCGACCCGTTTCAGGCGCGCGTGACGAAGCCAAGACGCTCGGAGATTACGCGCGCCGTATCCGCCACCAGCCCGCCGATGCGCTCAAAGTGGGGCGATACGCGCTCGGCCGGCCCCGACACGCTGATCGCCGCGACCGGCAGGCGGCGATGATCGAACACCGGTGCCGCGCAACACGCGAGCGTCGCCTCGAACTCGCTGCGGTCGATGGAATAGCCGCGTTCCCGCGTCTCGGCGACGTCTCGCTCCAGGGCGGCGAGACTGGTGATCGTGGAATCGGTGTAGCGCTTGAGCTGGAGACGGCCGAGCAGGACGCGCCGCTCGTTGTCGGCCATGGCGGACAGAAACGCCTTGCCCAGCGAACTGGCGTGCATCGGACGATGCGATCCCAGGCGCGAAGAGATGGTGATCGATTGCGGCCCCTGCTCACGATACAGCAGCACCATGCTATCGGAGTCGAATACGGCGAGATTGACCGCCTCGCCGGCCATTTGCAGAAGCGCCCGCAGCGATTCGGGAGCAACCTGCATGATATCGGTCGATTGCACGGCGACGACCCCCAGCTGGACCGCTTCGCGGCCGAGGCGCCAACGCCCGCTGACCGGGTTGATCTCGAGGAAACCGAGCCCGCGCAGCCGTTCGGCGATGCGATAGGTGGTGGATCGGCTGAGGCCGATGGCATCGGCGACGTCGCTGACCGAGGCCTCCTGTGTTGTCTTGTAGAAGGCGAGGATCGACAGGCCTCGCTCAAGCGTACCGACCGGCACTTCCTGCGCGGCCGGATTGCTGGTCTTCCTGAGTGAACTGGCCACTGAAATAGCGGTCTTTCCCGGTGGCTGATGGGAGCGACACTCGCCCATGGCCGCCCGACGGGTCAAGCGCTTCGCCCGTATGCGGCTGAGGGAGGCCCGCGCCTGCAACGACGGGCCTCCCTGCGGACGGTTTACGGCCTACATCACGCCCCAGATCTTCTTGTACTGGTCCTCGTAGCCGTTCTGCGGGTCGTAGCGATTCTCCTTGCCACCGTCGAGATCGACATTGTCCTTGATGACCAGGTGCACCTTGGTGACGTAGCCCGATGGCGGTTGGTTGTTGAAGGCGCGGTTCAACTCGTCGATGAGCTGCCAGCCATGCATGTAGGCTGGCTCCGGCACCGTCGCGATCTGGAATTCGCCGTTGCGGATCCGCTGATAGGCCGACACGCTGCCGTCACCCGCCGAGATCAGGAACGGCGGATTGCCGGGCTCGATCCCCGCCGATTTGAGCGTGGGAACGACGAAGTCGAAGTACACGTCGTTGAACGTCAGCATGTAGCCGAGATTCTTGCCGAACCGTTGCAGCAGCGAGTTGGTCAGCGACGGTGTGCGCTGCGGCACCTCGCCGAAGGGCCCGTTGTCCTCGGAGAGGAGCTTGCAGGTATCGCACTCCTTGATCGCCTTCTCGATGGCGTCCGACTTGGTGACGACGATCTGGTACTGGCGATCGGAAATGACCTCCGCCTGCGCGGTGCCGTTGGAGTGAACCACGGCATATTCGCCGGCCAGATAGGCGATCTGGTCCGGCGGCGTCGACACGTTGACGATGATGTGAGCGTCCGGCACCGGTCCCGGCGAACTGGTCGAGTGCCAGGATACGATCTTGATGCCGGCGGCCGCCGCCTGATCGAGCGCCGCCTTGTTGGAAGCGGGATCGATCGAGCCGAGGATGATGCCGTCCGGCTTCAGCGCGATTGCCTGCTGGAGAGCGTTGGCGCTGTCGGTGGCGTTACCCTTGCCGTCGATGACCGAGTAGTTCCAGCCGAGCAGCTTCGCCGCGTCGCCGGCGCCGCGGCTTGCATCGGCGTTGCCCGAACTGTTCTGGGTCAGCGATACGAACACCACCGTCTTGCCTTTGGCGGCCTTCGGCCCGCTGGTCGGGCCGTCCCAGGTGCCGCCGCCCGGCGCGGTCGCTGCCGCGACGTCTGCCTTCATGCGCTCCAGGAAGCCCGGTTCGGCGGACGCGGGAACCGCGAGCGCCGCCGTCATGGTCAGGCCGAGTGTCAGGAGCAGCGCTCCCCTCGGGCTGCAGAGTGAGTGTCTTGTCATTTCACATTCCTCCCTTGCCAGTGTGCCGTGCGAGCACGGGTCTCATGAATTCGCCTCAGGACATCCTGCGGCGGGCGGCGTAGCCGGCGAGACCGACCGAGATGATCAACGCCCCCCCTTGGAAGATCGGTTCGACGAAGAACGAATTGCCGAGCTGCTGCAGACCGGCAATGCCGATCGCCAGGACGAGCACGGCGATGATGGTGCCGGCGGCATTGACCCGGCCGGGGCGAACGGTTGTCGCCCCCAGCAATGCACCCACGAACGCCGGCAGCAGGAACTCGGGTCCGACCGAGCTTTGTGCAACCTGCAGGCGGGCGGCCAGAATGACTCCGGCGAGACCGACGATCAGTCCGCCGAAGATGAAGGCGCCCATGACGAGGCGCCGGCTGCTGACGCCGCTGAGCTCGGCAGCCCGCCGATTGGAGCCGATCGCGTGGAGCTGTCTTCCGATGGGAAGATGTTCGAGCGCCATCCACGACAGCACGGCAACCAGCGCGACGACGTATGTCGGGAACGGCAGGCCCAGCACGCGACCATCGTTGATCAGCGTGAACAGGTGTGGGACGGCGCCGATCACCTGCGTCCCGTTCGTGATGAACGTGCCGATTCCGTAGAGGATGGTGCCGACGCCCAGGGTCGCTATGAAGGAGTCGATCCTGGCGTACTCGACCAGCGCGCCGTTGATGAGGCCGACAAGGCCGCCGGCGGCAATCGTGACCACCACCACCACCGGCCAGGGAACCCCGACCCAGGCGATCAGACTCATCGCGATGATGTGCATGAGGCCGATCGAGTAGGCGACCGAGAGGTCGTAGTTGCCGCAGGCGATGACCAGCATCTCCGCCATGGCGAGCAGGGCGACGGTGGTGTTGTTGCCCAGAATGGCGCGCACGGTCTGGATGCCGGCGAAGGTGCCCGGCAACAGAACGGCGAATATCGCCACCAGCGCGATGCCGAAGACCAGCAGTCCGTGGGTCGCCAGCACGTGCAGAACGACGCTGCGGGTGCTTCTGTCGGCTTGCGCCACGCGCGTCTTTTCGCCGGTCTCTGCGCCGAGGTCGGGATTGGCGCTCATGCGACGCCCCCGTGCGCCGGCGCCTCGCCGACGCCGCCCACGGCCCTGGTGAGAGCCTCCACGGTGATCTCCGCGCGGCTCAGTTCGGCGACGATTTGCCCGCGGCTGAAGGCAAGCACCCGGTCGCAGATCTGGGCCAGTTCATCGAGATCGGAGGAGACCACGACCATTGCGGTGCCGCTGGCGGCATCGTCCGCCAGCATGTGATAGATCTGCGCCTTGGCCCCGACATCGACGCCCATGGTGGGATCCTCCAGCACGAGGACCCGATACCTGCGGCCGGCCCAGCGCGCGAGCACCACTTTCTGCTGGTTGCCGCCGGAGAGCGTACTGATGTCCCGATCCGGTTGCGGCGGGCGAACGTCGAAGCGGTGCAGCACCAGGGCGCATTCGCGGCGCTCGGCGTTGTTGTGGCGCAGGGCGAAACTGGTCGCACCGAAGTTCATCGGATTGAGGTAGAGGTTCTCGCGCACGGTCATCGTTCCGGCGAGAGCTTCCTCCGCGCGTTTGCCGCTGACGAAGCCGATACCGAGCGCAATCGCCTCGGCCGGTGAACGCAGCCTGTGGCTGCGACCGCCCACCTCGACGGAACCGCCGGCGCACGGGAGCACACCGGCAATCCCGCGACCGATCGCCTCGTGGCCCTGGCCCCGCAACCCGGCAAGACCGACGACCTCGCCTGGCCGCACCGTGAACGACACCGGCCCGAATCCGTTGACCCGCAGTCCTGTGATCACCAGCGCCGGCGTGCTCTCCACGGCATGCGCCGTGCGGGTCCGCTCGACCGGTGCGCTGCCGACGATCTCCCTCACCAGTTGCCCGGCCGAAATGTCGAAAGGGCGGTGGACGGCGACAACGCCGCCGTCGCGCAGCACGGTCACGGCGTCGGCGATGCGATAGACCTCGTCGAGACGGTGGCTGACGTAAATAATGCTGACGCCGTTTTCGCGCAGCCGCTTGAGGATGCGGAACAGCCGATCGACGTCCGATTCCGGCAGGCTGGCCGTCGGCTCGTCCAGAACCAGCAACTCGGCGCTGCGCGACAACGCCCGCGCGATCGCCACGATCGATTTGTCGGCCCGCGACAGCTCGGACAACGGCCGGTCGAGCGGCAGCGGCGAATTGAGAAAGTCGAGGGCCTCGGCCGCCGTCGCATTGACCGCCCGCCAGTCGATCAACGGCCCCCGGCGCGGATAGCCGTAGCCCATCGCCATGTTCTCGCCGACGCTCATCGTTTCGATCAGACCGAGGTCCTGGTGTACGAAGGCGATGCGCCGTTCGCGGCTGTGGTCGAGCGGAGTGCCGTCAAGCTCGATCGCGCCGGCATCAGCGGCATAGACCCCGGCCAGTATCTTTATGAGCGTCGATTTGCCGGCGCCGTTGGCTCCCAGCAGCGCGTGGATCTCCCCGGGAAACACGGTGAAATCGACGCCGCGCAACGCCTCGGTGCCACCGAAGTGCTTGGCCAGGCCGCGCACCGCCAGCAGCGGCTGAGGGACGTGCTCGCGGCGTTCCTGCGACGCGGGCCCTGTCTGTGTTGCAGCGCTCTGCATCAGCCGAAAAAGCGGACGCTCCACCCGGTAGTCCCAATCAATGGGACTATCATCCACTGAATGAGAATAGCGTTTCGCCGGACGCCCCGTCAAGCAACGTCCGCGATCCTCCGGCGCCGATCATGGTGCCACGGACCGGCGTGCGACGCACCAATGGAAGCTGTCTTGTTCTTGCCGAACTGCCTGGGCGGAGCCGCCTTGGCTGAAGCGGTCAAGCCTGGCCGACACGATGCCGGTCGGGCAGCGTTCTCTCGGCAAATCTGAAGCGGGCAAGAGCACCGCCGCTCCGCCCGTGACGGTCGCGGGAAATTTTGCTCCGACGCTAGCGCCGCTACGCAGCCTTCCTCAGTGCGCCGCTCAGTGATTGGATGAACGCTTCGCTGGTGAGCGTTGCCCCCGAGATGATGTCCACATTCGGGCTCTGGGCCATGACCACCTCTTTGCGCAGCATCGGCAGCGCTTGACGATTGATGGCAATCGATGTGCGACGATCGGACGGATAGCGAAGGATGTTGATCCCGGCAAGCCGGCCGTTTTTCACGATGGCCTGAATCTGGATGAGCCCGTAATAGGCGTCAACCACCGGACCCGTGTAGCTTCCGTTGGCGTAGCTCAAGGCCCTTGCACCGACCTTGGGGCCTGTCGGTTTCGGCGTCGGGCGTTGCGGTTGGC
>Ga0315550_1002245_pt1 | contig 11857 bp, 8 predicted proteins | sample SalMarSW160190MG_2_FD_203100 | JGI IMG/M metagenome (GOLD analysis project Ga0315550, IMG submission 203100) | Salt marsh sediment microbial communities from the Plum Island Ecosystem LTER, Massachusetts, United States - Salt Marsh Sediment SW1601-90 ... | reverse complement strand
CTCGAGCGCTCGGCGATGCCCGACCGCGTGATCTGTCAGTGGGACAAGGATTCGTGCGACGACGCGCGGTTCATCAAGATCGACTTTCTGGCACTCGGCATGCTCTCACTCGTCGAGGAATGCGTCGAGTTGGTGGCGCGGAAGGAGGGCACGCCGCCCGATCTCAGCCGGATCGGCTTCGAGGACGAAAAGGTCTACGACCGTATCTGTGCCGGTGACACCGTCGGGCTCTTCCAGATCGAGAGCCGCGCGCAGATTCAGATGATCCGGCGCGTGCGGCCGCGCAACCTCGCCGACCTCGCCGTCCAGGTGGCCATCGTGCGGCCGGGCCCGATCGTGGGCGGCGCGGTGAACCCGTACGTGCGGCGGCGCGAGGCGCAACGCGCCGCCCACAAGGCGGGGCGGCCCTACGAGCCCCCCGTCGAGCATCCGCTCCTCCGCGAGGCGCTCGCCGAGACGCTCGGCGTCATCATCTTCCAGGATCAGGTGCTGCAGGTCTGCCGGGCCCTTGCGGGATTTTCGCCGGGGCAGGCGGAAGCCCTGCGCCGCGCCATGAGCCGGCGCCGTTCGCGTGAGCTGCTCGAAGGGTTCTGGGAGGAGTTCCGCGACGGCGCGTTGGGCCGCGGCGTCCGCGAGGAAACCACCCAGCGGATCTTCGAACAGGTCACCGCGTTTTCGGAATTCGGATTTCCCAAGTCCCATTCGGCGGCGTTCGGGCTCCTCGCATACCAATCCGCCTGGCTCCTCGAGTATCACCCGCTCGAGTACTACGTCGCGCTGTTCAACAATCAGCCCATGGGGTTCTACTCGCTCGACGCGCTCGCGCGGGATGCGGCACGCCACGGCGTCACCGTGCGGCTTCCCGACGCGAACGCGAGCGACGTGTGGTGTACGCCGGACGAGGGCGCACTGCGCATCGGCCTCGGCTTCGTCAGGGAGTGGAGCGAAGAATCCGCGGAAGCGGTGGTTCTGGAGCGGGAGCGCAACGGGCCCTACCGCGGACTCGGCGATTTCGTGCGCCGCGCACCGCTCGCACTCTCCCGCAACGCGATCGAGCGGCTCGTCTGGGTCGGTGGCTGTGACGGCTTCGGGCTCACCCGGCGGGAGTTACTCTGGCAGGTCGGCTTCTGGCTCGCCCCAAAAACCGATCACGATCCGCGGCGCACGCGGCGACAACTCGAGCTGCCACTCGATCATCCGCACGAACGACTGCGGTTCGGAGGCGTCTCGGCCGGCGACCGGCTCCTCGCCGAGTACGCGGTGCTCGGCTTCGCGGCAAGCGGCCATCCGCTCTCACTGCTGGGGGATGCCCTGCCGGCGGACGCCGTGCCGAGTGAACGGCTGGTCGAGCTCGAGCACGGTGCGGAAGTGCTGGTGGTGGGACTCGTCGTCGCGCGGCAGCGACCCGGTACGGCGAAGGGCTTCACGTTCATTCTGCTGGAGGACCAGGGCGGGATGATGAACGCGATCGTCAGGCCCGACGTCTATGAGCGCGACCGCACCGCCGTGCGCGGCGAACCATTCATCGCCGTCCGTGGCACGCTTGCCAAGGACGATGGCACGCTGAATATCCTGGCGGAGGAAGTGCACCCACTGCGCCTGCGCCGCTCTGCCACCCCGCCACCCTCCCACGCTGCCGCCCCTGCCGCTTCCCCGTACACCTTTCTCACCTCCATCCGCCGGCTCGCGCCCGGATCGAAGGACTGGGGCTGAGGGGGCCTACGCCGGAATCGTGACGCCGCGGGTCCGCGCGATCAGCTCGATCGCCTCACCGATCTTGTTGTTGGGAGTCGATGCGCCGGCCGTGATCCCGATGCGCCGAACGTCGGGCCCCAGCCATCCCGGCTCCGAGACCTCGTCCGTTCCATCCACCGGCTTGTGCCGGATCACCTTGGCGTCGGGATCGATGCACGCCGCGTCGTCGATGTGATAGGTCCGCACCTTCCGCGCGCACAGCTTCGCGAGATGATTGGTGTTGCTGGAGTTGTACCCACCGATGACGATCATCATATCGAGCGGTTGCTCGACTAGCTCGAGCACGGCGTCCTGCCGTTCCTGGGTCGCGGAACAGATCGTATCGAAGCTCCGGAAATGCCCGTCGAGATGGTCGGCGCCGTAACGCGCGGAGAGTGCGGCACCGATGCGCGCGGCGATGGCGAGCGACTCGTTGGAGAGCATTGTCGTCTGGTTCGCGACGCCGATCCGCTGAAGATCGCGCGCGAAGTCGAAGCCGTCCGACACCTTGTGCCGGAACGTGCGCTCCATCGCGTCGGCGATGTCCCCGTGTTCGATGTGGCGACAGACGATCTCCGCTTCCTCCATGTTGCGCACGATGAGGTAGCGGCCGTCCGGATACTTGGTCGCCTGACTGACGGTGGCCTTGGTCTCTTCGTGGAAGTGTTTTCCGTGGACGAGCGCGGTGAAACCCTCCTTCGCGTAGCGCTCGACGCGCTTCCACACATTGAGCACGGAGCCGCAGGTGGTGTCCACGAGCACGCAGCCCAGGGCGCGCAGGCGTTTGAAGTCCGCGGCTGTGACACCGAAGGCCGGCATGAGCACGACGTCGTCGGGCGTGATGCCGGAAAAGTCGAACGCGCCGGCCGGGTCGTAGCCGATGATCTCGATCCCCATCGACTCGAGCTTCCGGTTCACGTGCGGGTTGTGGATGATCTCGCCCACGAGGAAGATCCGGCGGTCCGGAAACTTGCGGCGCGTCTCGTAGGCATACTCCACCGCCCGGTCCACGCCGTAGCAGAACCCGAACTGCCGCGCCAGGAGGAACGTCAGGCCGTCGGCGTCGAGACGATATTCCTGGTCGCGCAGTCGATCGACCAGCCGGCTGTGGTAGTCGGCGGCGAGGTCCCCCTCGATGGCGCCCTTGAGGCCGAAGCCCTTGCGGTAATACGTCTGTTCCATTGGGGAGAAATCTAGTCGGTCATCGCTTTTTCGGTGTCGCGGATGGCTTCTTCGCGCTATCGGCCTTCGAGGTGTCTTTGGGAAGCGCGCGTGCGCACCGCACCGAATCCAGCTCGATGACGGGAAGCCCCTGGAAGGTCCCCGCGATCTGACTCTGCGCATCGGTCGAGAGATTGCGAAGTGTCACCGCAAAGCGGCCGCTCGCCTCCGCGTCGAGTTGCGAGAGCTCGACCGTTCCGTCGAGCGCCTGGTACGTGCCCGGACCGGCCTTGGGATCGAGCCGCTCGAGCGCGAGCTGGGCGGCGGGTGCGGTCGGCAGTCCTTCCTGCGTGAAGGACACGGGGTAGGTGCCCGTGACCTCCCCCGAGTCGGGAAGCTCCAGGAGCACGAGCAGCCCCTGGGTCGGATCCTGCGCCAGCACCTGCAGCATTGCGGGCTGGCGGCACCGACCGGCCCGCGCCGGCCATCCGATCTTCTCGGCAAGGTCGCCCACCGCTTCCACCGTGAGCTCCCCGTGCTCAGCCTTGGGGTAGTCGGGCATCGGCGGGAGCGTCGTATCGACGAGCGCCGCTCCCGCGTGAGCGCCCGTCGGTTGGCCGGTGGACGTATCGCTGTGCGCGGTATCGGCGCCCGCGCCGGCGACGGGCGTCGCGCGCTTGGCACCGCCGCACCCGGCAAGGAGTCCGATCGCGAGGAGCGGGAGGAGTCGGTTCACGAGGCTGCTCCAGTGGTGACACCCAAGCGCTCCCGCGCTTCGGCTTCGGTGAATACGAAACGATCCAGGATCGACCTCAGCTCGGCGGGAATCGGCGTGGGCGCGAGCGAGTCACGGTCGGTACAGACGAGCACTTCGTGCCCCGCGGCGGCGAGCCGGTTGGCGCCCAGATGCAGCACGTCGAACGCGAGCGAGATCGAGCTGGTCCCGAAGCGCTTGATGTAGCTCGCGACTCGCAAGGAATCATCGAGCCGGGCGGGGTACATGAAGTCGCAATCGAGGTGCACGCGCGGGAGCCAGATCCCGAAGCGGTCGAAGACCTCGCCGTAGGGAAGCCCCGCGACGCGGAACATCTCCGTCTCGGCGATCTCGAAGAACCGCACGTAGGCGCCGTAGAAGATGATCCCGGCGAAGTCCACGTCGGACCAGCGAACGTACTCGTCGATCGTGAAGAGCTGGTTCGGCATAGGCGTGGAACGTAGACGCCCCGGAGCCCGCTGGCTAGCGGGGCGCCCCGAATCGGAGATCGAACCGAACCGCGCCCGCCGGGTGCACTCCCTTCGAAAGGTCGAACCGCACCCACCCGTCGAGGATCGACAGTCCCGCACCGGCGCCCACCAGGGGATCGCTCTGGTCAAAGGTGCTGCCGACGTCCGCAAAGAGCACCGGTGTCGCGAGCCATCCTCTGGTCACGCCGAGATCCAGCTGGGCGGCCCAGAACCCGCGTCCGATTTCCGCACCGTACGGGTAACCCCGAACCGTCGCCGGGCCGCCAACCGCAAACATCAGTTGGGGCATCGTATCACCGACCCCCACGCCCGTCTTCACGCTGAGCGCACCGCGACGGCCACCGATCCGGAACGGGACGGTGGCCGCGAGCCAGCCACGCGCCGCCCGAAGCGAGTCGCCGAGACCTGCCTCGATCCCCACGCGAACGTCCGCGTACGGCAGGCGACGATGCGGTTCGACGGCAGCGCGCAGGTAATCGCCCTCGGCGATCGGCGGGTTTGGTCCGAGCGCACCGCTCGTGCCGAGCCAATCGCTGACCCGCGAGCCGGCAACGGTGGTCACCGAGCGCTCGCGCACTACGCCGAGGCGGAAGGTCACATCATGGAGGGGGCCCGTGTAGGCCATGTACGCGATGTTCGCGCCCGAGGCGAGGAAGTAATTCGCATCGTCGTGCCCCGCGAAGAGCGCATTCAACGAATTGCCGATGCTCTGCCCGCGACTCCACGGATCCATCTCGTCGAGACGCCGAAAGACGCCCATCTCCAGGCGGCCGGCCGGCGCCTCCCTGAGCCACGTGAGCGAGCCCATCGGCCTTCGATCCGAGAGTCCGAGTCGGCCCGTGGCCTGAAGGGTCGTGAAATCGGGCCCGGGACGAATGGCATACCCGACCCCGAGCGACGGTCCCTGCACGCGGTTGAAGCGGATGAGGTCGGCGAGGCGGACCCACCGCACCTCGCCGACGCGCCGCCCGGTCCACTGCCCGGGAAGATTCTCGTCGAGGCGCGCGAGCGCGGCGACGGTCTGTTGCACGTGACGCGCCTCGGCGGGATCGAGTTGGAGTCGCAGCGGCTCCGCCCAGTGATAGGCGACCAGCGAATCGAGTGGCGGCGCATCGATCTCCCACCGCCCACCGCTCCAGCGGCCGTCGTGCACGAAGCCGTAATCGCGGCGACAGCCGTCCGCGTGCCTGACGTACGTCGCGTCGTCCGGCGCGTTGCAGACGAGGCGCCGGCGCCGGCCGCTGTCCGGGGGAAGACGGAAGGCGACGGGAACGGCGGCATTGATGCGGTAGTCGGCGAACGTGGTGAGCGCGCGCATCGGGAAGCTGGCATCGATGAGCCACGGAACGTCGAGCGTCACCGCGAGCAGCTGACGTGAGGGCATCCAGTAGCGACCGTCGACGAGCGCATACTCGAGATCTGCCTGTACGCTGAGGTAGCGTCTCGCCCGCGCGTTGTCGTGACGTACCCGCGCGCTGTCCGCTGCGGTGGCGGCCGAATCGGGCGCCGACCAGAGGTATTGACCCAGAAACGTGACCATGAACCGCACGAGATCGCCGTTGTCGGCGTCGACCCACATGTCTCCGGCGACCAGCGCGGGTGCGAGCTGCTTCGGCACCACCCGAACGTCGACGGCACGCACCACGCGCTCCGGCAGCGCGATCGTCACGGAGTCGCGGATGGCGTAGTGGTAGTAGCGGTCGGCGCCGGGAGCCAACGGATGCAGCGCCGCGGTTTCCGGAACGCCCATGAGACGAATGGAATCGTCGGGCGCGCGGGGAATGAACCACGGCCGGTCGAGCCAGACCTCCGGACGGACGCCGCTGAACGGCGACGTGACGCGAACGCCGAGGAGGTCGAGCTTCAGATCATTCGGGCGAGACCATCGCACGCGCGCGACCGTTTCGTGCGCGATGAGCGGGAAGGCCCTTGCGAAGCGACTGCGTCCGGCGCTCGCGTCGATGCGCGTCCGCACGACGGCCGTGTAGTCCTGTACCAGCGAGTCCTGCGCAGAGTGTCGAATCCGTGCTGTGGCAACGAGGGCAGCGGTGGCGGAGTCGGCGTACGTCGTCGTGTCGAGCGTCTGGGCGGCGAGCGGTGGTCCGATGAGGCCCGCGGCCAGGAGGATAGCGAGGGCCGGGAAGCTCGTCACGGATCCGGTGGGGCATCGTCCGAGCGATCGCCTGACTCCTGAAGCACGGACTCGCCGCTCCTGCGCTCCCGCTCCACGCCGTAATCGCGCAGTCGGCGCCAGAGCGTCGTGCGGGAAATCCCTAGACGCCGGGCCGTCTCGGTCAGGCGCCAACCGGTATGCTCGAGCGCCTCGACGATCGCCCGGCGCTCCTGTTCGGCGAGCGTGTCATGAGACGGACGGCCCGGAAGGTAGACCGCATGACCCAGGACCGCGTGGCCCGCGCTCAGCCGCTCGATCCGCCCGCCAAGCCGTCCGAGCCGCTGCAGCAGCGTGCTCGTCGAGAGACCATTCGATCCCGTCAACGCGTCGAGCACCCGACGGCCGGTCGCGTTCGCGTAGCGCAAATGGCCGTCGGCGTCGAAGAGCACGACCCCTTCGCTGAAGCGATCAAGCAGCGCGGCTGCCAGGGGAGAGAAGACTCCGGCGCCGTTGAAGGACGAACCACCCATGTTGAGGCCTACGATGGGGTGAATTCGTCGGTTTCACCCTGCACCTTGGCGGGACGCCAGCTGGACCACACATATATTGACCGTCCGGACAGTCACCACCATATTGGCAAGCGCGGCCCCTGCAATCAGGCCGTTTGACCATCTGGTCAGTAATTTGGAAAGGACGGGATGCGCCATGGCGGGCAAGACCGATAAGGCCGACGAGACGCAAAGGGCCAGATCGCGGATCCTCGATGCGGCCGAGCACCTCCTCCGTGAAAAGCCACACCGCAACACCACAATCCAGCAGATCGCGTCGAAAGCCGGCTGCGCCAAGGGACTCGTCAACTACCACTTCAAGACCAAGGACGCCCTCCTCGCCGCGGTTGCGGATCGGCTGGCTGAGCGGCGAGCCACGGAGTGGGCGTCCGCCCTCGGCGGGCTCGACGTCGCGAAAGCGCTCAGCGAGAGCTGGGCTCTCGTCCTCAAGGAGAGCAGCGAACACCCAACTCAGGTGTTCGAGGCACTGAGAACTGCTGGTTCTGAGAAAACTGTCCGGTCAGTCAATGATAGTCAGTCTGCCTACTTCGATGCACTCTCGAGCGGCGCACTCGGCCTGCTCGAGCGCGCGGGATTCGCGCCGACGATCCCGGCCGCGGACCTTGGGGCGCTCATCGCGTGCGGCATCGAAGGATTCGTTCGGGCCGCGGCACAGGGCATTCCCCCCCAGCGTCTCGAGCCCGCATACGCCGCGCTCTGGGCTGCGGCCCTGTCGCTCACCCGCCGCCGCTAGCGCCTCCGTCCGCGGCCCCCGCCGCCGTGGTCCCGCCGGCGGACCCGCCGCTTGCCGCGTTGCTCGCGCGGCAAACCATCCAGCGCCTCGACCAGCCCCGGAAGCGAGGCCGCCGTGGCGACTTCACGCTTTCCCCGCATCACGCTCACCCGCATCGGCCGGTCGAGGACCGGCCACGTCCCGCGCCGCGCGAGCTGGCGCGCCTTCCCTTCGCGGAGCATCAGCCGCGCGACGGGGGCCCCCGACTCCAGCTCATAGCGTACGGGAATCCGGTCGCCGAACAGGGGCAGGGAGCTGGGCAGGGCGTCGAGCGCCACACGGGACTCCGCGTCCACCATCGCGCCCAGATCCAGCGCCAGCGGCGCGCGGAGGAATTCCTCCCAGCTCGTGATCTCGGCAACCTGCGCACCGAGCACTGACGCGATCCGCTCGGGACTCGCGGCGGCAAGCGTCCCCCCCGACCGTCGCCAGTATTCGTCGAGCCGGCGAACGGTTCGCGTGATCGCCCCCTGCGCGGGGTGCGACGTGCGACCGTCCACGAGGCCCGTGACCAGGGCCTGCCGCGCGGACGCCGCGAGCTCCGGCGGGAACGTCCCCTCGAGCGCGGACCGCTCATGCTCCAGTTCGAACCCGGCATACCGCGTCGAGCGTTCCATCAGGAGTCCCGCCTGGCGGCGTGAGGGGTCGACGATCACCCGCGGCTCGCTGCGGATCGCCATGCGGCGAATCAACTCGAAGGGGATGTTCGTCCCCTCGATCGCCCCGCGTGGCACGCCGAACCGGTCGGCGAAGTAGCGAATCGTGCCCGCGACCGCGCCGTGTGTCGCGCAGACGGACCCGCGCGAGACGCGCACCGGCTGTCCGCTCGCGGTCTCCTGCTCGATGACCAGATCGAACGGCATGACCCGGGCGACGAGCGCGCGAAACGCGCGCGCCACGGTGTCGTTCACCGATGGAAGCTCCGTCGGCAGCTCGAGCTCGAGCGTGCGGTACACCGACGCCGTACCGAGCGCCACGTCTTCCAGCGATTTGACGAGCACCCCGCGTCCCTCCGCCCACTCATCGACCCCTTCGTAAAACAGATGTCGGGGCAGACCGTACACCTGCCCGAGATATCCGAACTGCTCGACGGCTTCCGCGAAGACCTGGTAGGCCGTGAGGTGGTCGCTCCCGCGGACGATCAGGCCGCGCAGGTCGCGTTCGTCGCGGGTCATGCGGTGCAGGGAATCGATGTTCGCGCTCACCGCCACGAAGGGCGTGAGGGCGGGATCGGCGTGGACGAGCAACTCCGCCCAGGGACGGTCCACTGGCAGGGCCTCGACGTCGCGTCCGTATGCGGTGAGCCGTCCGTCGCTCACGATCCCGCGCTCCGTCAGGCGCTGGAGGGCGGCGCGGTAGGCGCGCCGGTCGAGCGGCACCGGAAGCTCGAGCTCGCTCAGGTCCACCCCGATCGCCGCCGCCGTGAGCGCGACGCGCTCGGAATCTCCCGCCAGCTGGAACTCGGGCGGCACCGGCTCGAGCGCGGCGAAATCGATGTCGCGGTCGGTGAGGATGTACACCTCGCCATCGGGCACGCGGCCGTGCACGCGACCGGCCATCTGCAGGATCTCGTTGGCCCCGAGATACTGGCGCGTGAGGACGTTGCGGCCACGTTCGACGACGTTCGTGTACCGCGCATCGTAGATCACGACGGTGTCGAGTCCACTGATGTTGAGCGCGGACTGTCCCGCCGCCGTCATCGCGAGCACGTACGGCTTCTCCGCCGTCCCCTCGAGGAAGGGGCGGATCACGCGAATCGGCTCGCCGCCGTGATAGAACGCGGTATTGAGACGTCCCCACCGTTCGCCGAGCTCCGTCGCGACCTCCTCCACCTCGGCGCGCGTCGGCAGGAAGACCGCGACGCCGCGACGCTCGCGGACCACGCGTCGGATGAAACGATCGTCGAGAAACTGGAGCGGCTTCTGGGTGCGGGTCTGAACCTGCGCGGCGAGCCGCGGATCAAAGGCGGAGGTCTCGAGCACTTCGGCCGACTCGAGGTACCGCGCGTAGAACGCCGGATCCACGGTGGCCGAGAGCCAGATGAAGCGGCACCCGATGCGCTTGGCGAGCGCGAGGCAGAGCTCGAGCTCGGCCGACGTCTGATGGATCTCGTCCACGACGATCGTATCGTGGCGATCGATCAGATCGCTCTGAAACCAGCGGCGCGCGATCCCGGTGGTCACGATGACGACGTTCCAGGACGGCGTCTCCGGGGTCGCCTCACGCTCGCGGTTCACCACGCCCACGCGCAGCGGCGCACCCACGATCTGCTCCGCGATCGGCCGGATCGAGAGGGTCTTGCCGGTTCCCGTGCCCGCGACGATCCCGAATCCGGCCCCGCGCCCGGCCAGCCCCCGAATCTCGTCGCCGTGCTCGCGCTCCAGCACGGTCTCGAGTGAGAGGCCGAGTGCGAGCTCGATGGTTTCGCAGGCGGCGCGCGTCGGCGCGATCACGATGATCCGGCCGCCCGGCGGTTCGGCCCGCCGGAAGGCATCCCGATCCGGCGGGAGATAGTGATCGCGGATGGGGCGAGACCCCGTCAACGCGTCGCGCTCAATCGCCGAGCGCGACGTCGAGCTCGCGCGCCGTCAGCAGGCTGTCGCTGTCGAGGGGAACCGTGCGAGGTCCGGCGACCGCGCACTCGAGCGGCGCCGTCGCGATGGTCGGCGGCTGGAGCACCACCATCTGGCCGAAGGCCTCCGCGGCGACGGCACGTACCGCAGCGGCGCCGAACCGCAATCCGAGCAATCGGTCGAACGTGGTCGGCGACCCGCCACGCTGCAGATGGCCGAGCGTCACCGTCCGCGTTTCCTTTCCCGTCCGCTCGGCGATCTCCGTGGCGACGCGCTCGGCGATGCCACCGAGGCGCTCGGCCGCACCGGCGCCGCCGGACGTCCGCAGGGTCACGGTGCCTCCGCGCGGCATCGCCCCTTCGGCCACGACCACGATGCTGAAGTGCCGGCCGCGGGACTCGCGCGCGCGGATCGCCGCGCACACGCGCTCGATGTCGTAGGGAATTTCGGGAATGAGAATGGCGTGGGCGCTGCCCGCCAGCCCGGAGTGCAGGGCGATCCACCCGGCGTGCCGCCCCATCACCTCCACCACCAACACGCGGTCGTGACTCGCGGCGGTGGAGTGAATCTTGTCGATCGCGTCGGTGGCGGTATTGACCGCGGTGTCGAACCCGAACGAGATCACCGTCCCGCCGACGTCGTTGTCGATGGTTTTCGGCACGCCGATCACCGGCATGCCCTTCTGCCAGAAGTCGTAGCCGATGCGGAGGGTCCCGTCACCACCCACCAGCACCAGCGCATCGAGCGCGTGCCGGCGGAATGCCCGCATCACCTCGTCCGAGCGGTCGACGGTCGTGACCGCTCCGTCCGCGGCGCGAACCGGCCAGGCGAAAGGATTGCCGCGATTGGTGGTTCCGAGGATGGTGCCGCCCACGGACGTGAGGCCCCGCACGCTGCGCCGGTCGAGCGCCACGATCTCGTCCTCGCCCAGCAGGCCACCGAAGCCCCGCCCGACGCCCAACACCTCCCAACCACGCCCCACCGCCGCGACGACCACCGCCCGAATCACCGCATTCAGCCCCGGTGCATCGCCGCCGCCGGTCGAGATTGCGATCCGCATGATCGGATCCCTCTAGGTGCTCCGGCGCTCCGCAATGAGCCGCACGACCTCGCCCGGTTGGGCGTGCCGCCCCAGGTTCGCTTTCGAGAACACCAACTGACCGTCCACCGACACTTCGAACACGCCGCCCGAGGCCTCGATGAGACGAACGTCGGCCTCGGGATACTCCTGCCGGATCTCGGCCTCCAACCTGGAGGCCCGGGCGAGATAGTTTCAGACTCCGCAATATTGAATCGCGACGCGCATTCCATCCTCACGACGGGTTCTGCACCGAACTTAACGTGCATGGAGGAGCGCGCCAACGTCGCGATGCGCTTGCAGTTTTCGGCCGCGCGGACGACATTCACGCCGTCCCCGCCCGAGAGGACGTCGCCGACCCTCCCATGACAACCCGACGCCAGGTTGCAGAACGCGCGCGGCTCGTGCTCGAGATCGCCGCGGTCGCCTTCCTCCTCTGGGGAGGCGTCGAGTTGTCGCGCACGCCGAACGCGCGCCTCGGTGGGCTCGCGCTCGCCTTCCTCGCGCTCACGGTCGCGGTCATCGCGACGCGCAAATTCGGGGTCGCGCTCCCCGGCAAGGGATTCGCCTCGTTCGTCCTCGGGGTCGTGCTCATCGCCATCCTCCTCGAGG
>Ga0315550_1002241_pt1 | contig 11862 bp, 9 predicted proteins | sample SalMarSW160190MG_2_FD_203100 | JGI IMG/M metagenome (GOLD analysis project Ga0315550, IMG submission 203100) | Salt marsh sediment microbial communities from the Plum Island Ecosystem LTER, Massachusetts, United States - Salt Marsh Sediment SW1601-90 ... | reverse complement strand
AGGGGGTTCTTCTGGCGCCGACCGCCATTGAGGAGGTAGTTCGGAGCATTCCAGATCTCGGGGATGAATACGAAGCGATCGTCACAAAAAGAGGGGATATTGACGATATCCTCCTGAAGGTTGAGCCGCTTCCCGGTAGAGAGGGGCAAGAGGAGAATATCATTGCTCATTTGAGGGATCAACTGCGGCTGAGAACCAACCTCGGCTACCGCATTGAGGCGCATCCCTACGGCTCCCTACCCAGATACGAACTGAAGGCCAAGAGATTCAAGGATCTGCGAATGAAGGCTGGATGACTCCGCCTCGGCTGCGCAATCAGGGCGGAACTTCATCGTAGAGGGGCTTGTGCCAATTGAGCGAAGGTGCCGTATGCAGGCGCACATCAAGGACAAGCGACTAGTGTCGCTCTATGTCAAGTGATTCGGAGGTATTGCTCTCAGCCCATCGATCAGTATGCGGCTCGCCTCTTGATGATGTTGGAGGAGATCGTACTTTTCATCCTTAAGCAGCCAGCGGGTTACCATATGCTCGAGGGTGCCCAGAATCAAATGGCGCAGGATGTATATGTCTGTATCCTGCCGGATGACGCCTTCTTCCTGTCCTTCTCGTATGATATCCATTATCCGGCCGACCGATTGCTTGAGAAAATCGTATGTTTCCGTCTTAACAAAACTTCTGCTCACCCGCATCTCAAGCATCAGCATTCGCCCGTATTCGGGGTTCGTCTTGAAAAAATAGAGAAAGTACCATACGAATTTCCGGATCTTGTTGAAGGCGCCCGAAATCCCCTCAAGATGTAATTCGAGCTGACTTCGAAATTGGTTTGTTTTTTCTATGGGTATGGAGAAAAACAGGTCTTCCTTGTTCTTGAAATACTGATAGATCGTGCCATCGGAGACACCTGCCCTTTGAGCTATTTCAGAAATACCTGCAGTCTTGAAGTCTTTCCGGCCGAAGACCTCAATAGCTGCCTGGATGATGGATTCTCTTCTGTTGATCTTCTTGGACATGTTACGAGTCAGATTGTTGCCGTCTATAGAAAGCATCCGCATATAGGGCTGCACCTAAAGCTGTTATTAATGTAGGATCCCATTCAGGTTTAGGAGCCAACCTGCTGACTTTCAAGATGCTTTCTAGCCAATGCATTATTCCTGGATTTTCGGCCAGTCCTCCAATGATTACGAAATCCTTTTTCACACCTGATCTGGCTACTAACGTGCTGATTCTCTTAGCCATAGCATGGTGGTAAGCTGCGATTACCTGTTCCAGCGGTACTTTGCTTCGAATTAAATCTAGCGCTTCGGATTGAGCATACACGGCGCAAAAATCACTGAGCTTTGGGAACTGATCAGATTGAAGGGCGATGTTTCCGATCTCGGTTACTTCTTTCTGAACAAGATCCGCAAATGTTTCCATGTAGCGTCCAATACCCGCAGCACATTTGTCGTTCCAAAGGAAAGAGGTTGCCCTGCCTTTTCCAGTGCAGTGAATGACCCTGCAGCTTTCACCTCCGGCATCCAGCACCGTACGCACAGATGGGCCCCAAATATGAACCGCCCCTGCTGCGCCGCACGCAATTTCAGTGATGGTTTCATGCGCAAACGGGACCTGGCTCCTCCCACGACCGGTGGCCACGAGGTAATGGATATCTTCTAATGTTAAACTGGTATCAGCCAACGCTGCGTTTATCGCGCGTAAAGCAGATTCTTTGGGCGTTCTGGTTCTAACCTGAGAAAATGCATATGGCTTCCCATCCAGTAGTATCACCGCCTTGGAGCTCACTGCTCCGCTATCTATTCCGGCTACTATTACCTTAGCCTTTGTCCAATCCAGATCTACGTTGATTGAAGCGTGCTCGCTCATTTTCCACCCCCGTAACTCATCGCCGCACCTATTGCGCCTACATATTCCGGAAGGTTCGATACGCTTACATCCTGATTTAATAAACCAGGAAGACGCTTAATAATCGCTTGAGATTTGGCTAATCCTCCTGCTGCCACGACCTCTTTTGCAAGGGACATATAGGTGCACATATCAGCAACGCGTTCAACGATGAATCTCGAGACAGCATCTGCCACATCTGCCATGTCCCTGCCTTGACACAGCAAATCAATCGCGTCTGATTCAGCGGATAGAGCGCATTGAACAGCGACAGACAGATTCCCGGTTGATTGAAGTGCTAATTGGGACAGTTCCTGCTCAGTTAATCCCATGGCCTTGGCCATCGTGGTGTAAAAGATGCCCAGACCATCAGCACATTTATCATTTTGACTGACGTCCAGGAGATTTCCGTTCTGGTCATAACGAATAACTTTCTGTATATTCCCACCCATGTCGATAACGGTTCTGGAATTGTTATTAAAGAATAAAGCCCCTCTCGCATCCGCCGCATAGTCGGGTACAGCTTGAGTTACGTTCAAGGGCGGTTCCTTAGCCAAATCTCTGAAGATTCCGGTAGCCGCGATTCCGCCCAGTTCACCGTGTGACATTCCGGCCTTGTCCAAAGCATCATTGAGTGCAGCTTGAGCCGCAGCGGCTACATCAAAGCCTGTGGGCACCATGCAATACCCAAGGATTTCACTTCCCTTTATTATTATGGCCTTTGTATTAAGATGGCCTGCATCCAGTCCGGCCAGAATTTTCTCCTCATTCATGGCTCCATCCGCTTTATTATTTCTACAAGGGCTTCCAACTGTGTGCCAAATTGAGTTATAGGTACGGTTGTATCAAGTTCAAGCTCAGTCCATGGAATACCCAACATATTCAGGATAGGCTTCAGTGCCAAAATATCCATCGCTTGAGGGCTGCAAAATCTCTGATAGACAAGTATTACTCCATCCGGCTTGAAGTCCTCGATGAACTGTTGAATGAACCTAAGCCTTTTTTTCTCCCCTGTGCCAGGAACAGTGTCTTTTGCAGGACACGGAATTCTGCCGATGGATCCCTCAGCGATCGCTTCAAGCTTATCAGGCCTATCCTCAGGCACCTCATACCAAAAATACCTGGCTGCGGGACACGAATCAATGAAAACTAGGTTTGTGCCGTATTTCAAATGTTCAATCAAATCGAAAACTCGCAGATCGTCAACAGAACTTCCCGTTACCATCAGGCGTACCCCTGGCAACACCTTTCCGGGTTCGGCTTCCATTCCTTGGATAAGTTCCTCGAGCATTTGACTGTATTCCTGCTTCTCCATAACCTGGGCAGCCAAGGTCACCGTCGCAACTTCCAGGCCCGTTATCGGCGGGTTATCACGCCTTAGGAACTCCCAAAGTCGTTTCAGGAGTCTTCTGGTGCGATTATACACCTTAATCGCCCTCTCGATATCATCATCCGATATAGATTTTTTCACAAACTTCTCAATGAATTGTTTCAATTCTCCATAAGACTCCACCATAAACCCGCGAGCAGGCTTCGCATATAAGACATGAGGGAACGACATAAGAAAGCTCTTTTGCTGGAATCCTGCAAAGCTGACCCAAACGTTATATGCTTCGGCCATATGTATGCAACTGCTGCTATGCACGATCAAGTCTAAGTAATCATAATGATGCTGCAGTCCCTGGTATGCGCAATCATGCGAATACGAGCAGTATGTTTCATGAATATAGCTCCTTGTCTTTGCTTGTGAAACATGAGCGCTGAGGATTCTCACCGGTATAATTCCGGCTGCATAGAGAACTTCCTCGGGAATATGGGTGCACATATATCCGGCTACGAGGCGCCCGTTCCCTTGGAGGGATTTGGCGTATTCATGTGGATTCTCAGTTATCTGCCGAAACTGTTCGATTATTGCGTCACAGCCCTTATTCATCGCTTCTCATGCACCTCCTTTCTTGTGCGCTTCCATAAGATGCACGAACAACTCTGTTTTCCGTTGGGCGCCCGGTAAATCCATTTTTCGGACATCTACCGTTTCGGTATCGTATTCCATGGTCGGAATTTCGTTCTTAAAGATGCGCTGCATTGCTATGTAACCGTTCCTAAAGTCGGTTTCACAAGTACGCGTAGGCGCCAACAAAAGCCCGTCTGCTTCATATTCTTTTACCATTGCCCTGCCCATCTGTTCGAGTGCCCAGTAAGATCTTACCCCTTGCCAAGTAGGCCAACCCAGGACTATTTTAGCAAGCGCACAGAGGGCGTCTCTTCTGTTGGACAAATCCAGTTCGTCTACCCATGCAGGATCGATGGGTTTCCATGACCAGTTTCCATTTACAAATCCCTTGAAATTGCCGGCCGTTCCAAACGTATAGACAGAGGCTACAATCTCAGCTCCGGCGTCTCTCAGGATTCTCGCCATTTCCGGATGGCCGTAAGTATGCGCTAGTCCAAAATAGACTATTCTGTAACGTTGATCCGGAACCACGCTCTGCCCGGTCTCAACCATGTGCTGCACCTCTTTAAATAATGCCTCATATAAATGCACACATTCATCTGTTGTCCTATCCACCATGGCCGGCGGAAAGAGGGCTATAAGCCGACGCTCATCCAAGGGTGCGGGAGCATGCATGTTCAGTGCACATATATTCCCCCATAAAACCAGCACCTTGATCTCGTTTCTCGCTGCCTTGATGAACAACTCATCCGAGAACTCCCTGCCAGTTACTCTCTCAAGCCAGCCTATCCCCTCACCCATCTGATCGCACACATAGTTTACGATCTTAGGGTCTTTCTCGGCATTCCCTCCGCCGATCACATCTATTGGGAAAATAGGTATGCCGCCTAGACGCCTTGAAACTTCCTGGTACCATTTTGAATGGAGGTTGCACAAATTGGTAGTCCAGATCAAATCCGGTTTGGGATATCCCTCCTTGATGGTTCCGTCTGTAATGCCTATTTTGTCGCGGACCACTTCCGCTACGAAGAGTTTCAGATAACTGCATGTATGAAAGCCTAACCCCGCGATTTCAGAAGCTGTTATATCCTCACGGGCCTCTTCAGGGAATGTCCCCGCCTTTGACGCGGCATGCGGCTCGCCGCCTATGATATATACATCATCACCTAACCCTTTAAGGGGAGCCAACGGACTCCAAATAGAGCCAATGCAGCGAAGGCCTTCAGGCGCATATGCGTAGTTCCTATAACAGGTACTTTGGTAATTTTTAAAATCCTTCCAGATTGTTAAGCTATATGACATTTCAAACTCCTATGCGGTAACCCGGCGCCGGGGCCGTACTTCATCTGTTTCGACTGATTGGAATGGCTTGTCACTTTTTTATACCTTCTTGATTGTTGCACATGATTCAATCATCTACCCTCTGCCCTACCTCTCCACCTGCCATCGCAACCATCTAAATTGATTTCCATTTTGAATTATATTCATATCATGAACATGAAAAAGATGTCAAGTATTTTCTATTTTTTTTATGATTTTTTTCCTTTATGGAAATACCTTTATATTCAATAAGTTACATATCTATACCTTTATTTCGCAACGAAGAGCATCAAAATGAATTGCATTTAAAAATAGGGTCACCAATCAGGATTATAGGGGTAGTTGGAAGCGATTTATAGGGGAACAAGACTCTTTTCTCGGTGAAGACAATATCCTGGTGGATGATCTGAGACATGGGTTGTATCCGGGCAGTGATGAGTTTGCTGAAGAGTACATACAGAGGGCCAACAGAGAGGAGAGCCGAGAAAAGCCACAGGTTAGGTCGTTAATGAAGAGCAGGAAAATTGAACCTCCTGTCGTTAAGATCCTTACAAGATTAGATGAGAAAGATGAATTAGAGGTCAATCAACGGCAAGGATAAAAAGAGGTTAAATCCTTCACCCATTGTTCAAAGTCTGATTTCAACTCCTTCCATATCACGGGTTTTATCATCTTGAGAGGGGGTTCCCCTTCGGCATCAGCAAAATAGACAAGGCTTCTTACCACATGGCCTATATCCCTATTTTTGTATTTTTGTACATAGAGCTGCAAGTAATCCTCAAGTGGTCGAACGTGTGTGATCAGATAATGGAGGTCTACGAAATCCTTTCGTGAGCCCCTGAGGGCAATGGCTGAGAGCTTCATGCAGGCGATATCATCCAATCCTGCTAACTGGATTTCATGCTCTGGCCAGAAAATTTTTGGCTGAATCAGCGGGTAATCGTAGCCAATAAAGCTCGCCTCTATGGTATTAATAGTTAGGTACACCGTTTCGGAGCTCACGGATTGGATTTCAAAGGTAATATTACAAGATGTAAGCTTGCGGAAGAGAATTTCTGGATCTCCGAGTTTATCTATAAACCAATCAAGATCCATGGATGAGCGATGTCCTAACTGCAGGGCAGCTGCGGTTCCACCGGCGAGGTAAAAGTCGGAATGAGCCAGTGCTTTTCCCAGGTGAGCGATGACTTCCCTCTGGGCAGCGTTTAATATGTCAACGTGAATGCCGTGTGTTCCAGACATCAGACCTTCCCTTTGCATCTTTTAGCCATTTCCCTTTTTTTTGGGGTGATATTCCATACATGAGGGCCCAATAGTTTAGTTCTCGGGGAGGCAATACATGTCTTCCTTTTTTTTCTAAAAAAGAGACAATTTCATCCCTAGCATATGTTTGTTGGAGCCAGATCATTGAACTCCACGATCCCCTCCCCATGATACGACCGATGATCAGGGTAGCATGTTGCCTTATGTCAATATCTTTGGGCTCATATTCCCAGAACAATGGGTAGAGAAATCCTGGAATTCCAAAATCTGGATTACTTTTTTCTTCTTTCTCATGGAGGTAATGATTTTTCATGTTGTAAGATCGCTTCTCGGTTTATCAAGAATCTCGTTTACGACACCTCGTCCCCGGGCAGGGGATCTCCGTCAAAGGTGGTGATGCATAGGCGCTCCTTGTCGCCTCCTGAGAGGACCATGCCCTCTGATATGCCGAAGCTCATCTTGCGGGGCTTGATGTTTGCCGCCACAATCACCCTCTTGCCGATGAGCTTCTCGGGCTCCGGGTAGGCTGAACTAATGCCTGCGAATATCTGACGGAGGCGGCCCTCGCCGATATCCACCATCAGCCGTAGGAGCTTTTTCGCACCTTCCACGGTGGATGCCTCGCGGATAATACCCGCCCGTAGGTCGATCTTGGAGAAGTACTCGATGCTGATCTCCTCGCCTATGGGCTCGATGGCGTGCCTGCAGTCATTCATTGTCTCTCGGCCCTTTGCCTCTTTATGGGCTTTCCCTGAAGAGGATTCCCCTGCCTTCTGGATCTTTGCCCACGTGTCGCGCAGGGTAACCGCACGGTTGAAGACAAGCCTTTCTGGAGATGAATCGCCTGGATCGACACAGAAGTACCCGAGCCGCTCGAACTGGTACCGGCTTCCTGGTGCAGCGGCCTTGAGGCCCGGCTCAACGCGACCGTCGGTCAATGTCTCCAAGGAGTTGGGATTCAAGTAGGCCTTGAAATCGGTTTCTTCATCGATAGTTGGATTTTGAACGGTGAAAAACTGATCGTACAAACGGACCTCGGCTTGGAGTGAGTGACCGGCGGAGACCCAGTGGAGTGTTGCCCCGACCTTTCGTCCATCAGGCGAGTCGCCGCCTCGTGTCTCTGGATCGTAGGTACAGTGAAGTTCGAGTATTTCGTCGGTTTTCTCATCCTTGATCACATCCACGCACCTGATGAAATAGGCATACCGCAGCCTTACCTCTCTGCCGGGGGCGAGACGGTAGAACTTCTTAGGGGGGTCCTCTCGGAAATCGTCCTGCTCGATATAGAGGACCCGTGAGAAGGGAACCCTTCGGGTCCCAGCGCTGGGATCCTCGGGATTGTTGAGTGCATCGAGGTCCTCCACCTTGTCCTCCGGGTAGTTGATGAGAATGATCTTGAGCGGACGAAGCACCGCCATCACCCGGGGAGCCCTCCTGTTGAGATCCTCACGCAGGCAGTGCTCGAGGAGCGCAATATCCACCATGCTCTCTTTCTTGGCCACGCCGATGCGCTCGCAGAAATCCTGTATGGACTCCGGCGTGTAGCCGCGCCTCCGTAAGCCCGATATGGTGGGCATCCGGGGATCATCCCATCCGGTGACATACCCCCCCTCAACCAGTTCGAGGAGCATTCTTTTGCTCATCACCGTGTAGCTGAGGTTGAGGCGGGCGAATTCGATCTGCTGAGAATGGTAGATGCCCAATTCCTCTATGAACCAGTCATAGAGAGGCCGATGATCCTCGAATTCCAGGGTACAGATCGAATGGGTGATCCCCTCGATGGAATCAGACTGCCCGTGGGTAAAATCGTAGGTCGGATACATGCACCACGTACTTCCCGAGCGGTGATGTTCGGCATGGAGGATCCGGTACATCACGGGATCTCGCATGTTGAGATTTGGCGCCGCCATATCGATCTTTGCGCGGAGCACGCGGGAGCCGTCCTCGAACTCCCCCCTGCGCATGCGCTCGAATAGATCCAGGTTCTCCTCCACCGGCCGGTTTCGATAGGGGCTTTCCCTGCCCGGCTTGGTTAACGTGCCTCGATAGTCACGGATCTCATCTGCGCTCAGGTCATCGACATATGCCTTTCCCTTTCTGATAAGCCGAAGGGCGTACTCATAGAGCTGGCCGAAGTAGTCAGATGCGTAGAACTCCCGATCGTCCCAGTCGAAGCCGAGCCACCTTACATCCTCCTTGATCGACTCCACATATTCCCTTTCCTCCTTGCTCGGGTTGGTGTCGTCGAACCTCAGGTTGCAGAGACCTCGGTAATCCTGGGCGAGGCCGAAGTTGAGGCAGATCGACTTTGCGTGTCCGATGTGCAGGTAGCCGTTGGGTTCCGGAGGAAATCTCGTGTGTACACGGCCGCCGTGCTTATTCGTCTTGAGGTCCTCTTCGATGATGGCGCGAATGAAGTTCGGTTTACGGGTTGCATCGGGTGGTGTCATGGTGGAGACTCCCTTCTCTGCCTTAAAAAAATCCCTTGACTCCTTTGAGCAAAATCAAGGGATTAAGTACTGTCTGGTAGTCCCAACGGGACTCGAACCCGTGTTACCGGCGTGAGAGGCCGGCGTCCTAGACCGCTAGACGATGGGACCATCTTGGCTGGGGGAAAGGGATTCGAACCCCTGTTTGCAGGGCCAGAACCTGCCGTCCTGCCACTGAACGATCCCCCAGCTTTAACTTATCATTGTCTCAATCCCTGTGGTAATGTCAAGCAAAATATCACAATAAAACAGTACCGCGTGTATGCCGTGAAATTACATCCCATAGCAGTTGAGGCCCGTGAACCTCTTTCTGTAAGATTCAAGAAGAGGTGTGAGTTTCCTCTCCGGGGACCTTAGATACTCAAGTCTCCGTTTCATCTCCTCATTGCTTATCCTCGCATTCAGAGTTCTTCTTGGAATATCGATCTCTATGATATCACCGTCCCGTATTGCACCGATTGCCCCGCCGTTATAGGCCTCCATCTCCACATGGCCGATGCATGGCCCTGTGGTTGCGCCGGAGAACCTTCCATCAGTAATGAGTGCCACTTTTGTATACCCGGCCCCTTTGATTGCGTCGGTCGGGGTCAACATCTCGGGCATCCCCGGTGCGCCGGCCGGCCCCTGGAAAGGAAGCACCACCACATCGCCTTCCTGTATTTGCTTGGATTCAATGGCATTGAGCAGGTCTTTTTCCTCATAGAAGATCCTTGCAGGACCTGCGTGCACCATCATCTCTTCCTGAACAGAAGTCTGTTTTATGATCGCGCTCCGGGCGATATTACCCTTGAGGATCGCGATGCCGCCCTGAGAATGGTAGGGATTATCGAGCCCCCTGATCACATCATGATCCACCACGTGTCCTTTTTCCGCGATCTGCCGTATTGATCGTCCGTTTACGGTGGGACCGTCATGCAGCATATCCTTTAAGCGGTTGAGCACAGCAGGAATGCCTCCTGCCCTGTCAACATCCGCCATTTCGTTAACTCCCGCAGGGATTATTGAGCATATATTCGGGGTATCTCGTGACAGTTCATCGAACACATTGACATCAATATCAAGACCGGCTTCTCTTGCTATTGCCGGAATATGGAGGACGGTGTTGCTTGAGCCTCCCATTGCCATATCCACCCTGATAGCGTTTTCGAATGCTTCCCTTTTCATGATGCCCCGCGGCTTGATGTCTTCTTTCACTAATTGCACAATCCTTCTTCCTGATTCATACGCCTGTTTTCTTTTAACCGGATCTATTGCCACCGTGGTTGCACATCTGCTCACCGACATGCCCAAAACCTCAGTAACAACCGCCATGGTATTTGCCGTGTAAAGACCGACGCAGGACCCTGCCCCACAAACCATAGAGGGAAGCAGCCTTTCAGCCTCCTCTGTTGTCATCCTGCCGCTTTTGACCTGACCGACAATGCCGAACCCTTCTATGGGATGGCGTTTCTTTCCATCAATGACATTTGCCTTCATGGGCCCGCCTGTCAGTATGATGGCAGGGATATTGATTCTTCCGGCTGCCATTAACATCCCGGGAGTGATCTTATCGCAGTTTGTTACGCCCACCCATCCATCCAATGAGTGGGATAAGGTCATGATCTCGATGTTGTCCGCAATGTGCTCCCTGCTCGGGAGGCTCAGCCTCATCTCCACAAACATGGCAACGCCATCACAGACGCCGGGAACGCCCCATTCAAGGGGAACTCCCCCCGCATCCCTGATCCCTCTCTTTACCTCCTGGGTGAGCTCATTGAGGTGAATATGACCAGGAATGATGTTGTTATAGCTATTTGCAACCCCAATGAAGGGTTTATCCAGGTCAAAGTCCTCCGCTTTGAGGCCTGAGGACATCAATAATGCCCGGTGCGGTAGCGTTTCAATATTCTTCTTTAAGATGTCAGATCGCATGGTAGTCCTTTCATACCGATTTTTTATTCTCTCAAAATCCCTCATAATAGGGAGATGTCGTATATCTGTTTCCTATCATTGGATTCGATGTCATGATGCCCACAAATAGCCGGCTACCAGATCTCCAACCTCTTCGGTGCTATAGCCCATCTTTCCCGCTTCCAGGCTCTTGAGATCATCACTTACCACCTTTTTGATGGCGTTTTGTAGGGCTCCGGCCGCCTCATTTTCGCCCAGATATTCCAGCATCATCTGGGCTGCCGATATGGCAGCCAGGGGATTTATCTTGTTTGACCCCGCATATTTTGGGGCCGAGCCACCGATGGGCTCAAACATGGCAGTTCCCTCGGGATTGATGTTTCCCCCGGCGGCAATACCGAGGCCACCCTGGATGATAGCACCGAGGTCGGTAATGATGTCACCAAAGATGTTATTGGTAACGATGACATCGAACTGTTCAGGATTCTTGACCATCCACATGCAGATGGCATCTACATGGTGATAGTCGGTGGCGATATCCCTATAGTGTTCGCCTATCTCCTGAAAGACCCTTTCCCAGAGATCGAATTCATAGGTCAAAACATTGGACTTGCCGCACAATGTCAGGTGCTTGCCTTTATCACGCTTCCGGCAGCACTCAAAGGCGTACCGAATGCAGCGCTCTACGCCTTTCCGGGTGCTGATAGATTCCTGGATGGCCACCTCATCGGGCGCGCCCTTCTTAAAGACGCCGCCACTGCCGATGTAGAGACCTTCCGTGTTTTCTCGTATGACGACGAAATCGATATCCTCGGGACCTTTGTCCTTGAGGGGGGTATACACGCCGGGAAGAAGGGTTACGGGACGGAGGTTGATGTACAGGTCCAGTTCGAAGCGGAGCCTCAAGAGGATTTCACGTTCTAAGATGCCCGGCCTTACACCGGGATGCCCTATAGCACCAAGGTAGATCGCATCCATCTCTTTCAGTTCATTGATAACCCTATCCGGGAGAAGCTCCCCTGTTTTCAAATAATGCTCCCCACCCAAGGGCCAGGGAAAAAATTT
>Ga0315550_1002238_pt1 | contig 11866 bp, 16 predicted proteins | sample SalMarSW160190MG_2_FD_203100 | JGI IMG/M metagenome (GOLD analysis project Ga0315550, IMG submission 203100) | Salt marsh sediment microbial communities from the Plum Island Ecosystem LTER, Massachusetts, United States - Salt Marsh Sediment SW1601-90 ... | reverse complement strand
GGGCACGGCCTCAGGCCGGAGAACGCCGATATCCAGCAACGCGCGTCGACTTCGGCGCCCGTGAGCGGTGATGACGCGGAAAAGCTGCTCAAGCTGCTCGAGGCGCTGGAGGATCTGGACGATGTGCAGAATGTATTCTCTAATGCGGACTTCCCGGAGGAACTGCTCAAGCAGGCGAGCTGATGGATACCAGGGACATTGATATTAATGCGGATTTTGATGCGCGCCATCCCTGGCGCGCCCCCTGCGGGCAGCCTGCGGCTGTCCAATTTCGCTCCAGGCGAAATTGTCCCGAGGAGCTGCTCAAGCAGGCGAGCTGATGCCGATCATAGGAAATCGCGCGCAGCGCGCACGGCTCGCCTCCTTCCCCCTGAAGGGGGGAAGGAATGAGGATGGGGGTGCGATGCGTCAGGTTTCGCGACGACCCAACCATCCGACCCCCACCCCTTGCCCTCCCCCTGAGAGGGGGAGGGGGAGTGATTGGTGATGCGGATATTAGGGATTGATCCCGGTTCCCGCGTTACCGGCTTCGGAGTGCTGCAGGTATTACGCAACGGCCGCATCGAATACGTCGCCAGCGGCTGTGTGCGTGTCCCGGCGGGAGATCTCGCGGGCAAGCTCAAGACGGTGTACGACGGGGTCACCGAAATCATCAAATCCTATCAACCGACGGTGCTGGCCATCGAAAAGGTGTTCATGGCGCGCAATGCCGACTCCGCGCTCAAGCTCGGGCAGGCGCGCGGGGCGGCGATCCTGGCGGGAGCCAATCATGCGCTCGAGGTCGCGGAATACACCGCGCTGCAGATCAAGCGCGCCGCCGTGGGCAAGGGACATGCCGGTAAACAGCAGGTGCAGCACATGGTCAAGGCGCTGCTCGGACTCAGCGCCGCGCCGCCGGCGGACGCCGCCGACGCGCTTGCCTGCGCCATCTGCCATGCGCACCATGCCGTGGGTCTCAGAACACTGCCGCGGCGGGTTCCGGGACGGCGCGGGATGAGGCTCACCCTGTGATCGGACGCTTGCACGGCGTGCTGCTGCGCAAGGAGCCCCCCGCGTTGCTGGTCGACGTCGGCGGCGTGGGGTACGAGCTGGAGGCGCCCATGACCACGTTTTACGAGCTGCCGGCGGTGGGCGAGAAAGTGACGCTGTACACGCATCTGGTGGTGCGCGAGGACGCGCATCTGCTGTACGGTTTCGCCCGCGAAGGGCAGCGCCGCCTGTTCCGCGAGCTGCTCAAGGTCAACGGCGTGGGGCCGCGCGTGGCGCTCGCGGTGCTGTCGGGGCTTTCGGACGACGAGTTCAGTCGCTGTGTGGCCGGGGAAGACATCGCGCGACTGACCAGGGTTCCCGGCGTCGGGCGCAAAACCGCCGAGCGCCTGGTGATCGAAATGCGTGACAAGCTGTCTACAGATATCGCCGGTCCGGCCACCGCTTCCGTTGCCGGGACGGCGCCGCCGGCCGACCCGGTGAGCGAGGCGGTGAGCGCCCTGGTGTCGCTGGGCTACAAGCCCAACGAAGCCAGCCGCGCGGTGCGCGGCGTTTCCTCCCAGGGGCTGAGCGCGGAAGAAATCATTCGTCAGGCGCTGAAAGGTATGGCAGGCTAAGGTATGAGTTTTCACCGCAAAGGCGCAAAGAACGCAAAGAGTTTTGAATTCAAAAATGCTTTTCTTTGCGTACTCTGCGTCTTTGCGGTAATAGATTCTTATATATGATAGAAACCGACCGACTGGTATCCGCGCACGCGGTGGAGGCGAACGACGAAACCGTCGAGATGCGTCGGCTGCGTCCCGCGCGCATGGCGGAATACGTCGGCCAGGAGCCGATCCGTCGGCAGATGGAGATTTTCATCGCCGCCGCCCGCGGGCGCGGCGAGGCCCTGGACCACGTGCTGTTGTTCGGCCCGCCCGGCCTCGGCAAGACCACCCTGGCGCATATCGTCGCCAACGAAATGGGCGTCGGCCTGCGCCAGACCTCGGGACCGGTGCTGGAACGCCCTGGCGACCTGGCGGCGCTGCTCACCAACCTGCAGCCCAACGACGTGCTGTTCATCGACGAGATCCACCGCCTGAGCCCCGTGGTCGAGGAAATTCTCTATCCCGCGCTGGAGGACTATCAGCTCGATATTCTCATCGGCGAGGGGCCGGCAGCGCGTTCCATCAAGCTCGACCTGCCGCCGTTCACGCTCGTGGGCGCCACCACCCGCGCGGGTCTGCTCACCTCGCCGTTGCGCGACCGCTTCGGCATCGTCCAGCGCCTGGAATTCTACAATCCGGAGGAACTGGCGCGGATCGTCGCGCGTTCCGCGGGGATACTGGATGTGCCCATCGAGCCCGAAGCGGTGGCGGCGATCGCGCGCCGCTCGCGCGGCACACCGCGCATCGTCAACCGGCTGTTGCGCCGGGCACGCGATTTTGCCCAGATCAAAGGCGACGGGCGCCTGACGGGCGACATCGCCGAGCTGGCGCTTGGCGTGTTAGAAGTAGACCAGTGCGGCTTCGACATGCTCGACCGCAAGCTGCTGCTGGCGGTCATTGAAAAGTTCGCCGGCGGCCCGGTGGGCGTGGACAATCTCGCGGCGGCCATTGGCGAGGAGCGTGATACCATCGAGGACGTAATCGAGCCGTTTCTGATCCAGCAGGGTTATCTTATGCGCACGCCGCGCGGGCGCATGGCCACCGCCCTGGCGTGGCGGCACTTCGACCTCAGCGCCCCGGCGGCGACCGAGCGTCCGCAACGGGGTCTGTTCACGGATGAATAAAGTCGCCGGCCACAGGGGTCACAGAGAATAGTCTGAAAATTCTCCGTGCTCCCCGCGGCAAAAGATATCATGAACTCTATATTTTCGATCCCCATTCGCGTGTATTACGAGGATACGGACACCGGGGCCGTGGTGTACTACGCCAATTACCTCAAGTTCATGGAGCGGGCGCGCACCGAATGGTTGCGCGCCCTGGGTTTCGAGCAGGATGAACTGACGCGCCGGGACGGCATCCTGTTCGCCGTGCGTTCCGCCCGGCTCGATTTTCTCAAGCCCGCGCGTTTCAACGACCTGCTGCAGGCGACGGTGCAGGTTGCCAGGCGCGGCAAAGCCAGCATTACCTTCGCGCAGGAGATACGGCGCGAGAGCGTCACGCTGTGCGAGGCTGAAGTCAAAGTCGCCTGTCTCGATGCCGCCACGTTCATGCCCCGGCCGATACCGGAGCGCATTCGGGCGCAACTGAACACCGGGGGAATGTTGTGAACGTGACCACGACCGGAGGTATAGAGTTGTTTTCCCTGATCCAGCAGGCCTCGCTGCCGGTGCAGCTGGTCATGCTGTTGTTGATGGCCGCGTCGGTCGTTTCCTGGACCATGATTTTCCGCAAATGGTCCGCCCTGAAGAACGCCAAGCTCGTGGCCGACCGGTTCGAGACCAAGTTCTGGTCCGGGGCCAATCTCAACCAGATGTTTACCGAGCAGTCGCGCAAGGACGCTAACGTCACCGGGATGGCCAGCATTTTCGTCGAGGGATTCCGCGAATACAGGCGCCTGCACCAGCAACCGAACATCCAGCCGATGGATATCCTCGAGGGCGTGCAACGCGCCATGCGCGTGGCGCTTTCGCGCGAGATCGATTACCTCGAGACGCATCTCTCGTTCCTTGCCACGGTCGGCTCGACCAGTCCCTACGTCGGCCTGTTCGGCACGGTCTGGGGCATCATGAATTCGTTTCGCTCGCTGGGCATGGTGCAACAGGCCACCATCGCGCACGTGGCGCCGGGCATCGCCGAGGCCCTGATCGCCACCGCCATCGGCCTGTTCGCGGCGATCCCGGCGGTCATCGCGTATAATCGCTATTCCAACAACGTCGAGCGCCTGGTGACGCGTTACGAGATTTTCATGGAGGAATTCGCCAGCATTCTCCAGCGCCAGGCCTATGCCTCGAGGGCCTGACGATGGAGCCCTACCGCAAGCGCCGCAAGAAGCTCATGAGCGACATCAACGTCGTGCCCTACATCGATGTCATGCTGGTATTGCTGGTGATCTTCATGATCACCGCGCCGCTGCTTTCGCAGGGCGTGAAGGTGGACCTGCCGAAGGCCGCCGCGCGCCCGGTCGAGAACCAGGACCGGGAAACGCTGGTGGTGACCGTCGATCATGACGGAAAGTATTATCTCGACGACCGCCGCATCTCGCCCGGTGAGCTGGGCAGAAAAGTCAGGGCGATCCTGCGCCTGCGGCCGCAAACGCCGGTGCTGATCCGCGGCGACCGCGAGGCGAACTACGGAGAAGTCGTGAAGGCCATGACGTTATTGCAGGCATCGGGCGCGCCGAGCGTGGGCTTGTTGACCGAGCCGCCGGGAAAACCGTGAGCGCCTGTTTCAGGAGCCATCAGTAAAGTGCTTAAAAAATCAGGGCGCCGCAATCCGGGAAGGGTTCGGGCCGTCGTTTATGCCGTGCTGGTACATGCCGTGGTAATCGGGCTGCTGGTGATCGGCTTCCGCTGGACGATACAGCCGACCGGCGAGAAAGTCGTGCAGGCCGTGGCCGTGCCGGAAACCGCGCCGCGCAAACCCGAAGCGCCGGACAAGCGCAAGCAGGAGGAAGAAGCGCGCAAAAACGCCGAAGCGGAAAAGGCCGCGGCTGAAAAAGCGCGCCAGGCCGAGTTGCAGAAAAAGCAGGAACTGGCGGAACAACAGCGCAAGGAGACCGAGCGCAGGAAAGCGGAGGCGGCGCGCAAGCAAAAGGAACAAGCGGAGCAACAAAAGCGCGCCGCGGCGCAGGAGCGCCAGAAACAGGAAAAACTCCGGCAGAAGCATGCCGAGCAGTCGCTTAAGGAGCAGATGGCGGCCGAGGAGAAGGCGCGCCAGGCGGCCGCGCAAGCCGCCCGTGTGGCGACCGTGGTTGACAAGTACAAGGCGCTGATCCGTCAGCGCGTCAGCCGCAGCTGGAGCCGTCCGTTGGGTGTCGCCAAAGGCCTGCAATGCGTGGTGAGCGTGCGCCTCACGCCGAGCGGCGAAGTATTGGCGGCAATGGTGGTGCGTTCGAGCGGCAATCCGCTGTTCGATCGCTCGGTGGAAAACGCCGTGTACAAGGCCGCGCCGTTGCCATTGCCCGATGACCCGACATTGTTCGATAATTTCAGGGAAATCGAATTTTTGTTCAATCCCGAGGAATAGGAAAACGGAAGATTTATGATGCGTGCCGGGATCAAATGGTTTGCCATGGCGACGATGATGTTGTGGACCGCATCCGCCCAGGCCGTGCTGACGATCGAAATCACCCGTGGCGTGGAAACCGGGCTGCCGATCGCCATCGTGCCTTTCAGCTGGGAAGGCCCCGTCGCGCCGTCGCAGAACGTTTCCGACGTGATCGAGGCCGATCTGGCGCGCAGCGGGCGTTTCGCCGTGCTGCCGCGGAAGGATTTCATTTCCACGCCGCACCAGGACAAGGACGTGGTATTCAAGGACTGGCGCATACTGAAGGCCGAGGCGCTGGTCATCGGGAGCGTGAAGCTCGTTTCACCGGGAAAATTCCAGGTTCAGTTCCGGCTGTACGACGTCTTCAAGGAAACACAACTGGCCGGGTTCCGCTATACCGTCGCTGGCGCCATGTTGCGTTCCGTGGCCCATCAAATCAGCGATATCGTCTATGAAAAGCTCACCGGCGAGCCCGGCGCCTTCAGCACCCGTATCGCCTATATCACGCGCGAGGAACCCCCTCATGCGAAACCGGTCTATAAGCTCCAAGTGGCGGATTCCGACGGGTTCAACCCGCAGACGGTGGTCCGCTCCGCCGAGCCGCTGATGTCTCCGGCCTGGTCGCCGGATGGCAAGCGTTTGGCCTATGTGTCTTTCGAGGACAAACGTTCCAAGGTATATATTCAGAACATAACCAACGGCCAGCGTGAACTGATTGCGGAATTCCACGGGATCAACAGCGCGCCGGCCTGGTCGCCGGACGGAAAGCAGCTGGCGTTGACGTTGTCACGGGACGGCAATGCAGAAATTTACATAATGCGTCTCGATACAAGGGCGCTCAAGCGGCTGACCTACGACCCGGCCATCGATACCGAAGCGGCCTGGTCGCCGGACGGAAAAGATATAATCTTTACTTCGGATCGCGCCGGATCACCGCAGATTTACCGCATGAGCGCCACCGGCGGGCCGGCGGAACGCCTGACTTTTGAAGGGGATTACAATGCGCGCGCCTCTTATGCGCCGGACGGGAAATCGATCACGTTCGTCAGCCGTCAGCAGGGCAATTTCCGCATCGCCGTGATGCAGCTCGATAACCGGACGATGCAGATTCTGACGGACACCTCACTCGATGAGTCACCCAGTTTTGCGCCGAATGGGCGTATGATTATCTATGCTACAGAAGTGCGCGGTCGGGGCGTGTTGGCCTCGGTTTCGGCTGATGGGCGTGTACGGCAGTTGTTCAAGTTTGAAGAGGGCGACGTGCGTGAGCCCGCGTGGTCGCCTTACAACCGAGTTCTTCAATATAAGGAGTGAAACATGAAAAATGGGAAACATCTCGTCGTATCACTGCTGATCGCATTCGCTATGGCCGGTTGCGCCGGCGAGCAGGCCGTCAAACCTTCCACGACCGGTGGCGGGGAGCAGGGCGCCGGGGCGCAGACCGCGCCGGCCGCGGGTACAGCCGGTCCGTCAGCGCGCGAGCTTTCCGCGCAGAAGCGCGCCGAATTGCTGGCCCAGCATCGCGTGCATTTCGCCTTTGACAGCAGCGCCATCGACGATGACGCGCGCGCCATCATCGAGGCGCATGCCTCCTACCTCGTGGACAACCCGTCGATCAATGTGACGCTCCAGGGCAACTGCGACGAGCGCGGCACGCGCGAATACAATCTCGCGCTGGGCGAACGCCGCGCACAATCCGTCGAGAAGATGATGAAGGTGCTGGGCGTCGCCGGCAGCCGCATCAAGACGGTGTCCTACGGCGAAGAGAAGCCGTTGTGTGAAGAGCACAATGAGTCCTGCTGGCGTCAGAACCGCCGTGTCGATATCTCTTATTGATTGACATGCGGCATGCCCGGCGTTTCCGTGCGCGGGCCGGCGGACTGCTGATCGCCGGCCTGCTCATACCGGCGGCGACGGCGGTCGGCGCACCGGCGGGTGGCCGGGACCTGCCGCCGGTCGTTGAAATGGGCGTGGAGAATGCGCCCGTCGACAGGCCATCTCCCACCCGGGAAGCGCTGGCGGATCTTCTGCAGCAGCTTGAGACGCTGCAGACGGAGCTGCGCAAGCTCCGTGGACAGGTCGAGGTCCAGGATAACGAGATCGAACGCCTGAAGGCCCGTCAGCGCGATTTGCTGGCCGATATGGACCGGCGGATCAGCGCACTGGAGCAACGCAATGCGCCGGCCGCTTCCGCGGGCCCGGCTGCGTCCGCACCGCCCGCCGCGGTGCCGGCGCCGGCGTCCGCACAGGAACAACGTGATTACGATGCGGCCTTCGATCTGCTGAAACAGGGGTATTACGAACGCGCCGCCAAGGGCTTTCACAATTTTCTCTCGAAGTACCCGCAAAGCGCTCTGCGTGATAACGCCCAGTACTGGCTCGGCCAGGCGTACTACGTGGTGCGCAATTTCCGCAAGGCACTCGATGAATTCGGCAAGCTCGTCAGCGATCACCCCGACAGTCCCAAGGCCCCGGATGCGTCACTGAAAATCGGTTACAGCCATTACGAGCTCGGTGAATGGTCCAAGGCACGCGACAGTCTCAAGCAGGCGATTGCGCGCTACCCGGGCACCCCCGCCGCGAAATCGGCGGAGCAGCGCCTGGCGAAGATGAAAAAGGAAGGACGTTAAACCCGGTTTCAGGTTTCTGGCTTCCGGTTTCGGGTTTATAATGCCTGGCGGGCATGGGCCCGCCTTCTCTGTCACCCCTCGCCAGACATGATTTCTTCTGTCGAACATGAAACTCGAAACTTGAAAGCCGGAACGGCGCAATCGGAACGATTGCGCATTACCGAAATCTTCCATTCCATCCAGGGCGAGGCACGCACCGTGGGCTATCCCACGGTGTTCGTCCGGCTGACCGGTTGCCCGCTGCGTTGCGGCTACTGCGACACGGAATACGCCTTCTACGGCGGGCAATGGATGGAATTCGGCGAGATCCTGCGTCGCGTCGCCGAATACGCGCCGCGTTTCGTTACGGTCACCGGCGGCGAGCCGCTGGCGCAGCGCCCCTGCCGTGAATTACTCACGGCCTTGTGCGACCGGGGTTATGAAGTGTCGCTCGAGACGAGCGGCGCGCTCGATATCGCCGGCATCGATTCACGCGTCAGTATCGTGATGGATCTCAAGACGCCCGGTTCCGGGGAAGAGGGCCGCAATCTTTACGCCAACATCACGCACCTCGCCGGAAAGGATCAGGTCAAGTTCGTGATCTGCGATCGCGCGGATTATGAATGGAGCCGAACCCGGCTCGCCGAGCACAAACTCGACCGGGTTTGCGAAGTGCTGTTTTCCCCCTGCCACGGCCTGCTGAGCCCGACCGATCTTGCCGAGTGGGTGCTCGCCGACCGCCTGCCGGTGCGGGTGCAGATCCAGTTGCACAAGCTGTTGTGGGGGGAGGAGCGGGGCCGATGATTAACATTTGTCATCCCCGCGCCAGCGGCCACCCAAGGTGTAGGGCGCAATTGCGAAGCGTAGTGCGCCGGACGCGGACGGCATCACGCGGCGCACGCAAGCGGGTCTTGTGTCGCCTGCGGCGAGGCATACTTGCGGGTGGCTGACCCACGGCAGGTGACTTTGACGCGGGCCATCCCTGGCCCGCGCCCTTCGGGCCGCCTTCGGCGGTCCAATTTCGCTCCGGGCGAAATTGTCTCTTGCTTGTCCAAGAGAAAGTCACCAAAGAGAAGGACACCCCGGAGCCGCCGACACCCCCCTTGCGCTTCTCGCCCGCGCGGGCACTCGCCAACTCGTCGGCCGCTGAACAACGCGGCTCGACTCAAACAGGGGCTCGCTTGAATACCCCCGCGCGGGCCGCGATGCTCGGCGGCGGCTACGGGGAATCGAAAATCCCTGGCGCCCAATTCGACTGATGCGAATCGCCTTATGGGGTTTGAAAAGACAGGATACTCGATAAATGTTATGTCAGCTGGAGATGATGTTTAATTAACGAATGGCAGAAGCCACTCCACACAAAGCCGTCGTGCTCGTTTCCGGCGGGCTCGATTCGGCGACGGTGCTCGCCCTGGCTGTCGCCTCGGGCGCGCGTTGTTACGCGCTCAGTTTCGACTACGGGCAGCGGCACCGCGTGGAGCTCGAGGCCGCGCGGCGCGTGGCGCAGGCGCTGCATGCCACCGACCACCGCGTGGTCAAGCTCGACATCGGCTGGATGGGCGGGTCGGCGCTCACCGATCCCGCAATCGCGGTGCCGAACGAACCCTCCGCGGGCATTCCCGTCACTTACGTCCCGGCGCGTAACACGGTGTTTCTTTCCATCGCGCTCGGCTGGGCCGAGGTGCTCGGGGCGGCGGACATTTACATCGGCGCCAACGCCGTGGATTATTCCGGTTATCCCGATTGCCGTCCGGAATTCATGCAGGCGTTCGAGAGGCTCGCCAACCTGGCCACGCGGGCGGGGGTCGAGGGCCGCGGTTTTCGCGTGCATGCCCCGCTCATGCAGATGAGCAAGAGCGAGATCATCCGTGCCGGGGGCGGGCTCGGCGTGGATTATGCGCTGACGGTCTCGTGCTACGACCCCGATGCGGCCGGGCTCGCCTGCGGCCGTTGCGATGCCTGCCGTCTGCGGGCCAGGGGTTTTGTCGAGGCGGGCATGGCGGATCCCACCCGCTATCGATGAGGCGGGTAAGGACGGGTGTTTATCTGGCGAAATGGCAATATTGCGCTATCCTTCCATGAAGGCTTGCAGGGCAGTGCCATAATGAATAATTCACCGAATTGGGAATGGGCATGAAATTATCGATTCTTGTTCTGGAAGGTCCCTACAACCACGAAGCCTCCGACAGCGCTTATAACTTCATCCAGGCCGCCCTCGCCAAGGGCCACACGATCCGGGGCATCTTTTTCTATGACGATGGCGTGTACAACGCCACGAAGCTCATGGACCCGCCACAGGACGATCGTCATATCGCCAAGCGCTGGTCGGAACTGGGGGCGACGGGGGTCGACATGATCGTGTGCGTCGCAGCGGCCAAGCGGCGCGGCATCACCAACGAGGTGCTGGTCCCGAACGTCCGCATCTCGGGGCTCGGACAGCTGGCGAGCATGATCGACGAATGCGACCGGTTCGTGACCTTCGGCGATTGATCATTTCATAACTCAACACATAGGCGGGATTCATGGCGGCGACGGGAAAGAAAGTCATGGTGACCGTGCGCAAGGCGCCGCACGGCAGTATTTACGTGCAGGAATCGATCGAGGTCATGTTCATTTTCGCCACGTATGACATGGATCTCTCCGTGGTGTTCATCGACGATGGCGTGCTGGCATTGCAGCCGGGCCAGGACACCAAGGGGCTGGGCATCAAGGGATTCATGGCCTCGCTCGGCGCGCTCGTCGACTGGGAGGTCACCAAGGTTTATGTCGACCGGCGGTCGTTGAAGGAACGCAATATCGCCGAGGATGCCGTCATCGCGATCGGCAAGGACGAGGATACCGACGCCCCGATCCGTCCCCAGGTGCTGGACAGCGCCGAGATCGCCGCGATGATGGCGGCGCAGCACAGCATCGTGTCATTCTAGGAAACCGCCATGCTCCACACCGTCAACAAGTCGCCGTTTCAGAACAGCGCATTGGAAAACTGTCTGCGTCTGGCGCGCGAGGGAGATGTTATTCTGCTGCTCGAAGACGGCGTATACGCCGCGGCCGCGGGAACGGCGAAGTCATCGCTGGTCGAGCAGGCGCTGAAGCGGCACACGGTTTACGCGATCGAAGCGGACGTCAAGGCCCGCGGCTTGAACAATCTCATCAAGGAAGTTCATATCGCGAGTTACGCCGACTTCGTGGATCTGGTCGAACAGCACCCGGTCCACGCCTGGTTGTAGATCGGCGCGAACGAATCCCGGTTTGAAGGATGTGCATGGAAAGCCGGACGGGTTCCGGCTTTTTTGTTATGATCCCTTCTTGATATAGAAGTGGTATTTCCCGTCTTCTTCGCCGGTTTCGAGAATCTGATCGCCCGTCTTGCCCACCAGTGCGGGGATGTCGCTCTTCGTGCCGGGGTCCGTGGCCATCAGATGCAGTACCTGTCCCGCCGCCAGCGCCTGCAGCGATTTCTTGCACTTCATGACGGGCATGGGGCAGGTAAGTCCCGAAGTGTCCAGTTCCTTGTCGAATGTCGGCATAAATCAAACCTCATGGAAGATTGTTGGAGACCGATTTTACTTATCCGGTTTTCCCAAGGAAAGCCAGATTCCGCCTGAAAGGTATAGCACGAGCGTCGAAGCGCCGCAAAATAATCCCGGCGCGGAGTAAGGAATAAAGGGGTGCATCGCAGCGTCTCACGCGGATATTGATGCACAGGTTTATTGATGCGAGATTAAGGCAGTCAGCAGGAGATATTTATGGAACTCAGTAATGTTCAGACCGTGGCGCTGTGGGGGTTCCTGGCTGCGGTGGTGTTCGGCGCCGTCGCCAACAAGACCAATTTCTGCACCATGGGCGCGGTCAGCGACTGGGTGAACATGGGGGACAAAAACCGCCTGCGCGCCTGGTTCCTGGCCATCGGCGTGGCGATTCTGGGCAGCCAGACGCTCCAGGCCGCCGGCTATGTCGATCTCGGCAAGTCGATCTACCTGACGGCGAATTTCGGCTGGCTCGGGCATCTCCTGGGCGGATTTCTTTTCGGCGTCGGCATGACATTGGGCGGCGGCTGTGGCCAACGCACGCTGGTGC
>Ga0315550_1002236_pt1 | contig 11869 bp, 11 predicted proteins | sample SalMarSW160190MG_2_FD_203100 | JGI IMG/M metagenome (GOLD analysis project Ga0315550, IMG submission 203100) | Salt marsh sediment microbial communities from the Plum Island Ecosystem LTER, Massachusetts, United States - Salt Marsh Sediment SW1601-90 ... | reverse complement strand
CCGCTGGGGGGAGCCCATAGACGGAAAAACCCGCGCCCGACCCGGCGAAGACCGGGGCCTGTCCGAGTTTCACGATCCTCGCGAGGCTATTTCACGATTGCCTGCCGCTGCGGAACTGCCGGAGGTAGCGCTGCACGAGCTGGCGCGCGCGCTGCTGGTGCTGGCCCCCCTGCGCGTACTCCCGGAGGGTGCTCGGGGCGATGGTCCGCTTGCGTCCCGCCGGGTTGGGGTTGGGGACCTCCCGGTGCGTGCGCCCGAGCCACGACCAGAACTCGTCGCTGTCGGGCGCCTTTCTCGGGGGCGCCGCCTTCGCGCCGTCGCCCTTCTCCTTCTTGTGCGGCGCGTTCCCGTGCTCGCGTCCCGGCGTGTCGAAGAAGTGGTTGAACATGTCAGCGTCGCTCGTGTCGCGGTAGGTGCCCCCGGTCAGCTGGTACTCCGACAGCCGCGGCTTGGCCTCGAACACCTCGCGCTGCTGGTCGCGGGCCCAGTCCGTCACGAAGTCGAGCAGGTCGGGGTACTGCGCGCCGTACACCGCGTGCTCCGGCACGGCGAGCTCCGAGCTGCCGTCGGTGCGCTCGAACCTGCGCAGCCGGATGCGGGCCTCGGGGACGACGCCCTCGACGCCCCGGTCCACGTCCGCGAACAGCTCCGGGGACTCCGGGTCGCGGTCCTTGATCTGGTCCTTGTCCACGACGTACGCGACGAGGCCGCTCCCCTGCGCCTCGTCGACCGCGCACTGGAAGTGCGACTTGCCGGGCTTGTGGCAGGAGTCGATCTTCTGCGACGCCGTGGGGTGGTCGCTCATCCGCAGAACGTCGATCGGCGCCCGCGAGATGACCACCGCGACGTTGTCCTTCTTGGACTTCCAGCGGTCGTACCTCTGGCGCGCCCGCTCGAGCCGCTGCAGGGACGCCATCTCGATCCGGCCCTCCCGGTCCAGCGCGTCCGCGGCCGCGCGGTACTTCTCCTTCGCCTCTTCGAGCCCGTCGTCCGCGCGGCCCATGTCAGCCGCGGAGCGCTCGATCGAGCGCGCGAAGGCCATCCGGTCCTCGCGGGGCCAGCCCCCGAGGGCCACGCGGGCGTAGTCGGCCCTCCACTGGTCCGCCAGCAGACGGTCCCTGGCCCGGTTCGCGTCCCTGGTCCTCTTCCGGTCCGCCTCGGGGTCCTCCGAGGTCCCCGCGCGCAGGCGGTCGGACGCGGCCTTGGCCTCCTCGGTCAGGCGCTCCCGCTCGCGCTCCATCTCGTCGCGCCTGCGCTGCATCTTCTCCCCGATGTCGTCGGGCGCCTCCAGGATCTCCCGCATCGCCGCGGCCCAGATCTCCTGGGCCTTCGCGCCGATGTGCGGGATCTTGGCCGGCTTCTGGCCGAGCACGATCTCCTTGAGCTTGTCGCTCTTGGTCTCCTCGTGGCCGGTCGCCTCCCGCACCATCTTGAGCAGGTCCGTCAGGCCGCGCTCGCCGGGCGGGCCCTCCTCAGCCCACGCGTCGAGCAGGTCCGTCAGGGGGGCCGTCACGCGCATCTGGTACTGCGCGTCCGCCCGGTCGTAGGCCGCGCGGGCCTTGAGGCTCCCCCGCATCGCCCTCCACGCGTCCGGGTGCGTCTTCTCGAACTTCGCCGACGCCCGGGCGATCCTCTTGCCGAGGCGGACCTCCCGGCCCCTCTCGTCGCGGACGACGCCCCGGTCCCAGTCGACCGCGTCGCCCTCCTCGAGTTGCCCGTGCTCGCGCAGGCGGTCCTCGATCTCCTGCCGGTCCTCGTCCGGGAAGTCGGGCCGCAGCCCCGGAGCGTCGACGACGATGCGCTTGCGGTCCCCGAAGATGCCCCGGAACGGCAGCTGCTCGTCGGGGACCCGGAGCTCGATGTCCTCGAGGCGCTGTCTCTGGATGGCCCGTCTGAGCCACCTCGCCGCTACGGCCCCCCTCATGCGGCGCTCTCCTCCCGCGCCGTCTCCTCGGCCTTCTCGCGCTGACGGGCCAGCTGGCGCTGGTGCATCTCGCGGATCAGCCGGCGGCGCTCCTTGTCGATGATGCGCTGCGGGGCGCCGCGCTGCTTGAGCTCGGTGACGGCGCGCGCCATCTCCCGGCGCTCCTCCCTGCGCCGCTCCGCCTCGGCCTCGTCCACCCTGCGGCTGTCCTCCAGAGCCTTGTCCATGATCCGCCCCCACTCGCCGCGCGACACCTGGGTCTTGTGGGGCGCCCGTGCGGCGGCCCACTGGTCGTGGACCTTCTTCTGCGCGTCCTGCGGCAGCGAGTGGAACATGACGAGGTTCCCCGTCTCGGGGTGGCGGAACCGCTGCTTGACCACGGTCCGGTAGAACTCCGGGGAGTACTTCGCCGTGATCAGCCGGCGGATCCAGATCGACGCGACGCGCCGCGAGCTATCGTCCCTGTTCCTCATGGCCTTCTTCTCCGCGTACACCTGTGCCCAGATGCGGTCCAGGATCTTCTCGTCGTCCTCGGTCAGGAGCGCCCCGATCCTCGAGGCCCAGTCCCCGGCATCGCGTCCCGCGAGCCTCGCCTTCTCGGCGACGTACGCCTGCAGGACCCGGTCCGAGGTCGGGTCGTAGTCCGGGGACCCCTCCTGCAGCGGGAAGTTCACGTCGACCGACTCGCCCCAGTCGCGCCACCAGTCGCGCCCCTCCGGGAACATCATCAGGTGGCTGAACTTCGGTTCCTCGCCGAGCTCGTCCGCGATCTCCTCGACGCGTCCCTCGACGTCCTCGGGCATCCGGTCCCACAGCCACGGCATCTCGCCCCCGATCTCGGCGTCGAACCCGAGGCGCGGCCAGACGTAGTAGCCCTGCATCGGATCGTCCTCCGGAGGCTCGTCGCCCTCCGGGTGCTCGTCCGCGATCTCCGCCCCGTAGGCCGGACCCTGGCCGGCGGCGTAGGTGGAGATCTCCTTGAAGCCGGCCTCCCGGGCCGCGCTGACCTGCGTCGCCAGCATCCGGGTGGCCACGCCCTCGGGCGCGCCGGGAGCGACGGAGAAGTGCTCGTTGCGGACGTAGTCCGGGAAGTCGTGCTCGTCGAAGTGCAGGATGCGGTCGAAGTGGAGACCGTCCTTCCCGCGGCCCATGACGCGCAGCTCGGTGCCGTAGCCGCTCTCCTTGTCCGCGACCGTCACGTCGGCCGACTCGACCAGGGACCCGAGCGCGCCCATGCCCGCGAGGTCGAGCACCTTCTCGCGGAACTTACGCTCGTCGCCGCCGGTGCCCATGACCCGGTGGGCCCAGTCGGCGTCGGCTCCCCTGGCGCGCAGCTGGAGCTTCACGTCGTCGTACCGGCCCTCCCGCAGGTGGGGCTCGAGCGTGGCCGGTGCCCGCCCGCGGGTGGCCCACTGGTCGTGGATCCTCTTCTGCTCCGCGTCCGGGAGCGACAGGAACTTGACCTCGTTGCCCGTCTCGGGGTTGCGGAACCTGCGGCCGCTCACGGCCTTGATGAAGTCCGGGGAGTAGACGGCGGTGCGCATCCACGCCGCGGCGACCCGCTGCTGCTGGGCCTGCTGGTACTGGCGGACGTACTGCTGCACGATCTGCTTGGCGCGCTGCTCGTGCTCCCCGCCCTCCGAGTACTCCTTGAGGGTGCTCGGGCTGACGGTGTTCTGCCTGCCGTTCGGGTTAGGGTTCGGGACCTCCCGGTACGTCCTCCCCATCCACTCCCAGAACGCACCCGGGGGAGCGGCCGCCGGCTCCAGGGGCAGCTGCAGCTGCTGTGGCTGCTGCCGCTCGGCCGGTTTCTGCTCGGGCTGTTTCTGCTCGGCCGGTTTCTGCTCGGCCGGTTTCTGCTCGGGCTCCGGACGGTCCTTGAAGAAGCGCGCGACCATGTTCTTGGCGGGCATGTCCAGGTACGTGCCACCGTGGATCTTGAGCTTGGCCGGGTCGACGCGGTCGAACACGTCGCGCTGCTGCTCCCGGCTCCAGCGCAGGGCCGCGTCCGCCAGGCCCGGAGCCTGGAGGCCGTACACGCGGGCGGCCGGGATGGCGACGTCGTCGCCCTCGGGTGTCGTGAACCTGTGCAGCCGCACGCGGGCGAACGGCTTGATCCCCTCGACGCCGCGCGTCCTGTCCTCGAACACCTCCGGCGCCTCCGTGTCGATCTTCTCGGCGTCGTCGGCCGAGACGAGGTAGGCCACGGCGCCTCCCTCCTCGGCCTCCTGGATGGCGCAGTGGAAGTAGCTGCCTCCCTCGGAGTGGCACGACTCGATCGCCGCGCGGCCGTGCGGGTGGTCGCTCATGCGGAGGACGTCGATCGGGTCGCGGGAGATCAGCATCTTCATCGGCGGCCGCGCCGCGAAGCGGTCGTACTGCCGCCGGAGCTCGTCCGCCTTCGCGACGAGACCCAGCGCGTGGCGCATGCGCGGCACCTTCTTGTCGCCGTGCTCCCTCGCGAACGCGAACTCCTTCTCCTCCTCCTGCGCGACGTCGGCGATCTCCGACAGGCGCTCGTCGATGGCGCGCTTCCACCCGCTGACCTGGTCGTCGTCTATGTCCTTCGCCGCCTCCCGGAAGTCCGCGATCTCGCGCTTCAGCGCGTCCAGGTGGACGTCCTGCTCGGCCAGGATGTCCTGCATGTCGTCCAGCCCCAGACCCGTGCGCTCCGCCAGCTGGTCGGAGACGGCCGCGATCCCGGCGTCGGTGTCGAGCCAGTCGTCGAACACGTCGCCCGCGTCGGGGTGGTCGTAGCCCTCCTCCTCCCGCAGCCTCGTGTGGATCGCGTCCATCATGTTGTCGAGCGCCTCCTCCTCCCCCCGCATGCCGTACAGCAGGTGAATCGCGTCCGTGTGCAGCCCGTGGATCTTGTCGGGATCGGGCAGCTTCTTCTGCTCCTCTCGCAGCTGGCCGAGGCGCTCGGCGGTGCGCGCCGTCGTGGCCACTATGTCGTCGTCGGACTTGCCGCCGTGCATGATGCCGCGCAGCCTGATCCGCAGGGCCTTCCGCGTCTCGTCGTCGGGCAGCTTGTCCAGGCCCCTCAACGTCTCTCCCAGGAAGCGGCGCATCGCCGGCCTCCCCTCGTAGCTGGGCGCCCTCATCAGGTCCTCCCACACGCGCCGCCCGACGTGGGTGTTCCGGTCCCTGAAGCTGGTGAGGGTCTCCTCGATGTAGCGCGCGGCCCCGGGGTCGTCCCCTGTGGCCTCCTTCGCCATGCGGGAGATGTCCTCCTCCGACATCCCGCGCAGCACCTCGCGAGCCTGCTGCGTGGCCGCCTGGTAGTTCATCACCCGGACAGGGTCCGGCAGCGCGGCGATCTCGCGCTTCACCTTCCCCGCGCGCTCGACCTGGGGGAGCTCCTCCCGCAGCTTCGCGGTCCTCGACGTCGCGCGCTCCAGCTGCTCCTCCCCCTTGCGGATCCACGCCTGCGGGTCGGCCATCTCGTGCCACTTCTCCGCGAGCTTCTTGGGGGCCCGGGGAGTGCCGTGATGGGCCGTCGCCCACTCGGTGGGCGGCTCGGCGACCCTGCGGAGAGCGGGGTACTGCTGCGCCAGCCGGCCCGGCAGCTCGGTCCCGACCTTGGCGCCGAGCCGCATCCTCCGCGCCTGCAGCTTGCGCGCCCGCTCGTCCGCGGCCAGCACCCGGCGCGCCTCCTTCTCGGACAGGCCGCCCCGCACCCCCGTCTCCACGGCGTCCGCCCGGGCCCTCGCGGCGCCCCGGGCCAGGACCTTGGTCATCTTCTGCGTGCGCTCCTTGGGACCGTCGCGCGTCTCCTGCGTGTAGCTCACGGTGCCGTCGTCGAAGTCCATCTGCGCCCCCCGGAGCCCGAGCCGGTCCAGCATCGCGCGCACGGCCGGCGCGTCCCGGAACTTCGTCTGCGCCTCGGGGGCGTCGACCACGAGACGCGTGCGGTCCCCGAAGAGATGCTCGAACGGCAGGTCCTTCCCCTCCACGGCCCGGAGCACCTCGTCGACGCGCTTGCGCGTGACGGCCCTCCGCAGCCAGCCGTCCGCCACGTGGCCCGGGCTGGCCGCCTTCTCCCGGCGCCCGTAGACGACCATGTCGTCCTCCGAGATCTTTCGGGGCGCCCGGCGCAGCATGTCCGTCGCCTCGTCGGCCCCGACGATCCTCGCGTCGGCCAGGTCCACGTCCCCGTCCCACACGACCTCCTCCGAGTGCCCGTGCGACGGCGTCGTGCGCGTGCGGAACACGACCGCGACCGTGGGGTCGGCGTCGCTCTCCCGGATGTGCGTGGTCTGGACCGCCGGCACGCTCTCGCCGTAGCCCAGCGACACGGCCTGCACGCCCGCGATCCCCATCTTCTCGTGGGGCGGCTCGGAGAGCAGCTTCCCGCTCTCCAGGATCTGGCGCGCCCTGCTGCGCGGGGTGAAGTGGACGAACGCGTCGCGCCGCACGTCGGCCCGGTAGATCTTGCCCCCCTGCCAGGTCTCCTCTCCCGTGTCGGCGAGGCCCGGGTCCCCGGCTCCCGCCGAGCCCCTCCACCGCTCGTGGATCCTGGCCTGCTCGGCCGGGGGGAGGGAGTCGAACTTCACGCGGTTCCCGGTGCCCGGGTTGCGGTGCTCCGTCGAGCGCGCCCACTGCAGGAAGTCGTCGGAGTACGCCCCCGTGCGGGCCGACGCGACCCTGCCGCCGCGCTCCTCCTTGAACTTGCGAACGACGGACGCGGCGGACTCGAGGAACTTCCTGCGGTTCTCGGGGGTCAGGAACCGGCGCACGCGCTCCCACGTCGGCGACTTGCCGAGGTAGTACGCGACCATCTCCCCCGTCGAGCCGATCCACTCGGGCTCGTCCTCGTCCTCGTACAGGTGCCTCATCTCGCCGAGCACCTCCTCGGCCACCTGCCGCTTGAACGCCCGCACCTCGGAGGGCCGGTTGTAGTAGGCGTGGCCCTCCTCCTGGCCCTCCTCCCGCCGCTCCCGGCCGGCGGGGGTCTCCATCACGTCCCGCGCGTGGGTCATCTCGTGCACGAGCACCGAGTAGATCTCGTCGGCGACCCGGTCGCGCTGCTTCCGGAGCTGCCCGAGCGTCCGGTCCCCGTCAAGCGTGATCTCCATGCCGAACGGCCTGCCCCGGTCCTGCTCGCCCTCGTGGCGGAAGCTCACGTGGCCCCCGCGCACGAACCGGCGGCCGCTCGTCCACTGCCCCGGACGCGCCTCCCCGACCGACACGTGCAGCGGGAACCGGTGGGTCTCGCCGCGCACGTCGGTGACCGAGAGGTTGCGGACCTGCATCCGGCCCAGGGTCTCGACCTTGTCGTCGTCCCTCCCGGGCCAGCGGGCCAGGGTGTCGGCCAGCTTGTCCGCGGTGTCCCTGGCCCGCTCGCGGTCCACGGGCACGAGGCCGCGCTCGCGCTCCGGCCGGGAGGACTCGCCGCGCTGGCGCGCCCGCCACTCCCCGAAGATCCTGGCCTGCTCCCGTCGCGGGAGGCTGACGAACTTCACGTCGTTGCCCGTCTCCGGGTTGCGCCACCGGCGGGACTCCACGAACTCGCGGAAATCCAGCCCCTGCCGGGCGACCCGGCGGAGCCAGCGAGCCGCGACCGTGGCCTGGGGCGCCGTCATCGTAGAGGGTCCCGGATAGGAGGATCACCAGCGCGGGGACCGCCCCGGGCGTATTTTCACGAAGCGACCGTCACGCCGTGGCAGCCGCCGGCCAGGTAGCCCTCGCACGGCGACCCCGGCTCCCGGACCGACGCGAGCCGGCACTCGGGGCACACGGAGTTGGTCGGGCACCCGTGCAGCATGCGCCTCATGCACACGGCCTTCTCCACCCTGCGCCCCCGCGCGTCCCGGTGGTAGCTCGTGTACCCGCGGCCGGGCGTGTAGGCGCCCTTGTCGAACCCGAGCCGGAAGCACTCGCGGTCCTTGCAGTCGCGGTCGAGCACATCGACGTCTCGTCTGCCGATCCTGACGAGCATCAGGGCCTCTCGTCTTTCCTGGTCGCCTCGAGATAGTTCTCCAGCGCCGCGTGCAGGCGGCACCGGTGCTTCTCCGTGCAGCCGCAGTCGGGCAGCACGTAGTTCAGCTCGCGCACCGCGCCCGCGAGCTGGTCGGCGCTACGGGCCACCTCGCGCAGGCGCACGACCTCGGACGCGAGCTCGTGCCACGTCCGCAGGGCGTTCGCGGCGTAGCTCCGGTCGAACATGCTGCCCGAGCCGCCGCGGAACTCGGCCACGATCTGGAAGTGCGTCTCGTTGCCGTGCACGAGGAAGTCCGAGGCTCCCCACCCGGGCAGCTGCGTGGAGACCACGTCGTCGAACACCCCGCTGTGGAAGTCCGTCATCGCCCGCAGGCTCTCCGTCGACGTGGGCGCCTCCAGGGCGAGTCGCATGTGCTCGTGGTCGCGTCTGATCCGGTCCGTCATCTGGTCTCCCTCGACAGCCACCTGGGCGGCTGGTCGCTCAGGTCCTCGGCGGTCATCTCGTGCCCGCAGACGCACCGGCTCGTGCGGCTGAACGGGTCGTGCCCCATCGCGTCGATGGTCCCGCAGCGGGGACACGCGGGCCGGCGGTCGCGGACGGCGGGCACCATCTCGTCGGGCACCATGACGATCGCGGTGAGCCACGCGTCCTTGAACAGGTAGACGCCGGGGCTGATCCGCTCGCCGACCCCCGTCCTCTCACGCACGGCCGCGCTCCAGCTCCCGGCGCGCCTGCCCGAACTCGCAGTCGTCCCGGTGACGCGCCACCACCCCGTCCTCGTCCCCGTCCGTGTGGCTCTGGACGCCGCCGCACTCGCGGCAGGTCTTCTCCGTCTCCACGGCCTCGCAGCACGCCCGGAGCGCCGCCTCCAGTGCCGCGACGCGGCCGCGCAGGTCGGCGGCGTGCTCCTCGCAGCACGGTCCCGGCGGGAGCGGCTGGTTGGGCGCCGACACGTAGCCGACGACGCGGCCGTCGGCGAGGATCGGCACCCGCTCGCCCGTCTCCACGGCGCGCTGCACGGCGCGCCGCACCGGGGTGACCCCGTCGGACGCCTCACTCATGGTCGGCACCAAGCGCGGCCCGGGCGCGTCCGTGCCACGCCGAGCGCTCCGAGAACGAGCCGTTCACGGGGTAGTCCCGGAGCGCCTCCTCCAGCTCGGCCACGCGCCGCGCGGCCGCCGACAGCGGGTGCTCGGGGCACACGGCGATGTGGTCCTTGAGCACCTGGGCCATCGTGGCCGGCACCTCGTCGTCGGGCCCGTACCGGTGCCCGCAGTAGACGCAGTTGATGTAGCAGCCCGCCTGCAGGTCATCGACCCACGGGCGAAACCGGGCCAGCTCGGCGGCCGTCCGGCGCCAGGTGGCCCAGCCGATCTCCGGCACCGTCTCCTCCCCGCAGCGGGGGCACTCGTCGTTCTCGTCCGCCTCGACGTCCGTCCCGCACTCGAGGCAGAAGGCAGCTGGATCGCTCATGGTCTGTCCTCCGCGATGCCGAGCAGGTCGGCGTGGTCCCACACGTCGTCGAGCAGGACGTACTGGCGCGACTCCGGCAGGTGCCGGTGGTCGTCGACCAGGCTGAGCTCGATGGCCTCGTGCTCGGTCACCTCGGTGGGGAAACCCATGACGCCCTTGTCCCTCGCGTGCGCCTCCGCGGTCCACCGGTCGAGCGCGTAGCCGACGATCCTGCGTCCGCCACGTCCATCGTTCTTCTCCATCTCCTCCCACACGCGGTACAGCGTGACCGCGCGCGCCCTGTACGTCCTCTCCGAGAGCGGCTTCCTCATCCCCACACCAGATCCTTGAACTTGCCCGTCCGCCAGAACGTCGCCACCCAGCGCTCCTCGCCGTCGGGCTCGAAGGCCACCCCGACCACATCAGGCCATTCGGGCCGCGTCTTCTCCTGCCACCCGATGCCCCGCTCGTCCAGGTAGGCGGTCAGCGCGTCCCGCTCGCGCAGGGCCACGAACAGCGCCGCGAGCTCCGGGTGACCGGTCAAGCGGACACCCTCCTGAACACGAGCTCGAGCAGGGGCCCGTCCGCCGTCGCCTCGACGTCGAAGGGACCGGGGAGGTCCCACTCGCGCTCGCCGTGCTCGCCGATCTGCTGCACGAAGATCACGTAGCCCCACCGGGTCCCCGACAACTTCGACGCCCACCACCCCGCCTCCGGAGTCTCGATCCGGAAACCGGGAGGGCTCCCGACGGCGTGCGGGCCGGCCAGGCGCCGGGCGATCTCGTCCGCCAGCTCGGTGTTCCGCCGCGTGTCGGGGAACCCGAACATGATGTAGCCGTCCTCGCCGCCCACCGAGAGGATCGCGTTCCCCTCGGCGGGCAGGCGCGGACGCCCCCCCGGACCATCTGCTTCGCTTCTCACGCCCTGGTTATACCCCGAAGACGTCGTCCCCCGTCAGCGGCTCGAATCCCTCGGGCCATTCCATGCGCTCCAGGACCCCCTCCACCGCCTCGCGGGTGATCCCGCTCTCCTCGGTGATCCTGCGGAACGTGTGGAGCAGCATGTCCCTGCGGCCGGGGAGCCCGAGCCGGTGCTCGAGCAGCAGGGAGTCGGTCTCCTCCCGGATCATCCGGGCCACCGTGCGCAGGCCGGCCGCGTCCGCGACCAGACCGTGGAGGTGACGGAAGGCGCGCTCGCGGTCGCCGTCGCTCAGGAACAGGCGGTCGCGGCCCGCCACCACGGTCACGTCCGCGAACATGCGGCCCATGGTCTCGCGCTCCCTCTCGGTCAGCCCCTCGACGGCCAGCTGCCAGCCGTCCGGGGTGTGCTTCAGCCACATGCGGCGCTCGCCGTCCATGCGCAGCGCCGCCCGCACCGTCGGCATGACGCCCTCCAGCATCAGACGCTCCAGGTCGATCCTCGCGAAGACCGGGGGCATCTCGGAGAGCCTCCTCCAGACCATCGCGGGCCCGCGCCAGCCGACCCGCGTCTCCGGCGGCAGGTCCCGCCAGGGCATCCCGAGGACCATCCCCGGGCAGCGCTCGGCCAGCATCTCGTCGAGCCCGGCCTCCGAGATCTCGAACTGCTCGTGGAACCACTCCCGCGTGGGCAGCCTCCCGTCGACCAGCGGGTGCCAGTGGCCCGGCGAGTACTCCACCTCGAACGTGAAGTCCTCCCACGCGTCGGCCTCCTCCCACCCCCACCGGAGCCTGCCGCTGATCCCGTCCACGTGCGCGTACGTGGCCCCGTCGACGGCGAGCGAGAAGAAGTCCTCCGCGAACGCGGGCGGACGCAGGGGCCGGCCGGGGCCCGGGTACACGTGGTCGCACAGGTTGCGGTCCATCACCAGGAGCTCGACGGTCTCGCCCGCGCGCATGCCCGTCACGTCGGCGATCGTCAGGCACCGCGACCTCGCGGGGCCGTCCACGTGGGCCATCCACTCCCAGAACTCCAGCGCCTCGTCGGGCCGCCCCGCGCGGGCGCCCTCCAGCTGGTTCCACGCGGCCTGGTAGCTCATGCCGTGCTTGGCGGCGTGCTCGCGCACCCGCTTCTTCGTCTTGTCCATCTGTCGTCTCTTCCTACGCTGCGACCCCGGGTGATCACCGGCCCCACGTGCCTGGCGCCCGAGGTCGGGCACAGGGAGAGTTTCACGATCCGCCGGGGTCGGACCCCTTCGCCGTCGTCGCAGCCGGGGCGTGGGTCCCCGGCATGACGGTCAGGGCGGCGTCGCGCGCCCGCGGACATGCTACCCCGATCCGGCGTCCTCCCAGCCGAAATGCTCGCAGAGCCAGACGAACAGGTGCTCCGCCTCGGCGGCCGCGAGCACGTCGGCGACGGGCCGGCCGCACTCCCGGCTCACGGCCTCGTGACGGACCGTCACGGCCCCGTGGGCCCTCCGCAGGCGCAGGGGGCTCCGCACCTGCGCCCGGGGCATCCGCCAGCCCAGGAGGCGCCCCAGGGCGCAGACGAACGCGTCGATCTCGCGCACGTCCCGCATCGTGGTGATCCCTGCGTGACCGCCGACGGTGAGGGAGCCCGAGCCGTCCGGA
>Ga0315550_1002234_pt1 | contig 11871 bp, 11 predicted proteins | sample SalMarSW160190MG_2_FD_203100 | JGI IMG/M metagenome (GOLD analysis project Ga0315550, IMG submission 203100) | Salt marsh sediment microbial communities from the Plum Island Ecosystem LTER, Massachusetts, United States - Salt Marsh Sediment SW1601-90 ... | reverse complement strand
ACGCTGACAAGTTGATTGAAGGGTTGAGGGTGGTGCCTATAGAAAAGACTCTCCTGAATCTTTCGAGGGAACTGGGAGAGAACCATCCTGCTATAGATCGGGTTATAAGGCTCCACGAGGAGCTTTTCCCTTTGATAGGCGATTTGAATGCCGACAGTCACAGTACTTGAGAAGCTTTACGGTTCAGGCTCCCCTGAAACCTTTGAGAAGCTCTATTCAGGTTTGGTCAGCGGACTTAATGTTCAGTTGCGTTTTGCTGGCACAACAGACCGCGGATGGATACAACTGGAGGTCTCTGGCGAAGATGAAACTGCAGCCTTGAGTTTGCTTGACCGCGAAATCGGGTTGGCGCCCGTTTCTTTGGATAACCTGAAGAAGTTTTCTGTTATGCAGGGTAAGGTTGTTTTTTCAGGTAAAAGCGAAACGGAGCTTTACGTGGACTTGGGAGTTTCTTCTCCTAAAGTTTCGGATGCTGTTGTTTCGGGGAAGCGGTTGTGTGCTCAGTTGGCTGACGGTAAGGAGTTTCCGCTTCAAGAGTTGGTTGAGCTTTTTTGTTTGTATGATAATATGCCGCTTGAGGTCAAGATTGCTGAAGGTGCTGCGGGGGAGAGCAATACTGTTGAGGCTGGTCTTTCTGAGGTGCAGTTTTCTTTGTTCAGCGGATGGGTTGGCTGTAGGTTTGATCGGTTGATTATTTTAGGTTCCCTTTTCTCCGATGTTGAGCGGGCTGTGAAGTTGTCGAGGCACTCTCGGGACGTAATCAGAATCGAGTCTTTGGGTGTTCTTGAGCAGGTTGTTCTCTGCAAGTTGGGAACTGATGCTGTGGGGCTGATTCCGAAGCTTGGGCGTTATCTTAAATCTGCTGTTCTTGTTCCTTTTTCTCCGAAGAAAATTCTTGAAGCACTCGGCAGCCAGTCTCTTGGTTAGTGCGTTAAAATTGGTGAACTTTTAGGGCATCACTTAGGGTTTTCAGGTCTACAATGGTGTTGATGCAGCCGTCTCTAAGTAGTGCTACGCCTTGGCCTATTACTCCCATTTTTTCGCAGAGGAAGCTTCCGAGTACAAGTTCTTTGAAGCAGGCAACGCCTATGCATGCTTGGGGTTTCAGTTCGAGGAGAAGTTTTTGTGCTATGCTTCCTCCAGGTAGGATGAATGTGCCTTTATAGCCCAATTTTTTGGATATCTGGCTGATCGTTTTTATGCTGCATCTTCCGCATTCTTGGCATTCGTAGCCGTATTTGCCTAGTTCTGCGGGGCAATCTTGGGCGCGTAGGCATTGAGGCAGCATTAGAACTCTTTCGTTGTAGGGTGTGGCTGCGAAATTTTTTATCAGAGAACGGTTCTTGGTTTCAACGTAAAGTCGCAGCAGTTCATTTTCTTCTACGCCCATCTTGGTTGCGACTTGTTCCAGTTTCTGAAGCGCGACGCCGCTGAGTTTTGTTTTAGAAAGTCTTTTGACAACGCGCATAACAGAACTGTTATCTTCTTGGTTCATCTGTTTCGGTGTCTCCGGTTGCAAGTTTGCATAGAAACTTCCGGTTAACCTTTGAGTGGTTAATAAGGTCTAATAAATGTTAAGATTTACTGATGCTGATTAGACTGACAAGACTTGAAGTTGCAACCGTTTTTCTGGGTATTTTTTCGCCTTTTTCCTCTTTTCGGACATTTTTTAGAGGTGTTCTGTATGCTCTAGGCAACTGATGGTTGGTTGTGCTTTGTTTTTCAGAAAAAAGCTAGTTTTCAACAATCTTCTGTTATTAGTCTTCAAATATGATTGCTGGATTAAAACCTGTTTTTAATCTCTCAAAACCTTCAATGGTGCGGGGGACGGGATTCGAACCCGTGGAGGCCTGCGCCAGAGGATCTTAAGTCCTCCCCCTTTTCCTAGGGGATCTGTTTGACCCGCTAATTAGACCTGGCTCGGGTACCCCCGCCACCTCAATATTCACACTGCATCTTCGACATAAATGTTACCTGACCAATAGATAATGGCATAATCGCCAGCAACTGATGACCTTTTATTGAGCACGTTCGCCTTGTTTTCCAGAGATGTAATGGGGTTCAATGGTTGTCTGGGAAGCTTTTTTCTGGCGTTAGGGTTATAACAGTCAACAGGTAAGAAATGTTTTGGCGGGAAAAACCTGGGCGGGTATAGAAGGTTCCTTCAACTTTCTACCGAAGCCTAGCCAGGATAGGGCACGAACGGCAGAAACATAGCCGGTGTAAGCCTCCTAACAGGGAAAAGGGAGAGAGCTCGGGGTCACGGGTTCAAATCCCGTCCCGCCCGCCATCAATAGATGCAACAAAATTGGGTTTTTCAGCGTTTACAGTTACTCCAGTGACTTCAATAAGAATTAGATTGGGTTTTGCTTCCGAATCTTTGAGGATGAAGAAAGAGAACGATGTTTATGATAGGGCGAATGAAAATCAATTCTATTGGAGATGGGTATTGGAAAACTTGTTGCACGTAAGAGGGCTTATCTCATTTTAGCGTGTAGCCAGCCTCTTCCACCCTTCTTTTGTTGTTGACCCTTTTTTGATGTTGGTTTAGGCGGAGCAAATCTTCTGGTTGTTTTTTTCTGTTTACGTATGTTATTTCGGATGAATTTGCCCCATCCGCCTATTGTTGAATTTGGAGGAACTGCTTTTTCTGCGTCAAACTTCAGGTACTCTTGCACTATATCGAAGAATTCTAGAGGCTTGAAGTCTCTTGTTGCCATAATCACTGTTCCTCGCTCGACAAACAGCTTCGAATAGTCTTGTTTAGCTATCCCCTCTGCTCTCACCTTGTCATCTAACCGATTTCGCCACAAATCTTTCCAATCGGTCCTTAACTCGTCAACGAATTCCTTTACGTCATTAATTTCCATTGCTTGGTTCCTCCCTGCACCTGCGGAGTCAGATTTTTGGGTTTTCTTGAGGTGCTTGGATTTCTTTATTGGAGTTTGTTATTCAGTAATATAAACACATAAGAAAAGAAATTACCTACCAGTTTTCTGTACTTATCTTCTATAACTAGAATCTAGAAAATATGTATCATTGTTCTATAAGACCTTGGCGAATAATATGAAAAGCAGATTCACAACACATTTATGCACTGTAACAACAACCTCACCTCTCTAGAGGATAACACATGTCAGCTATCGACGAAATTCTGTGCTTGCTCAAAGACGGCGAGTGGCATGACTTGAAAGAAATCACAAAAAAAGTTGCACTGCCCAAATCTAAGGCAGAAATGGCTGTCAGCTTCTTAGGGGAATACGACTTCATTCAGCTAAACGAAAACATCAGAAGAGTTAAACTTCAACCCTTAATACTTAAATTCATTGAGGAAATTCAGCGCCTTGAAAAAGAGGATTTAAGTCATTAGGTTTTTAAGGGCGTGGTAGGCGTCAAGAAATCTGAGCCCCTTCGATGTAGTTTTAAAATAGTTCAGCTTTGCGCCCTCTTTCTTTGAGTGGGACGCCAAGAATCCCATGTCACGAAGGACATCTAGGTAAACCTGTAATTGGCTGTAACTTAGATTACATCTATACATTATACGGGTCTTCTTTGTGCCCTTATTAGCCTCACTCAAAATGTTAGCCATAATATCTATGTCACTTCTTTTTCGAACCCAAGGAGAAGAATTTGATTTAGCTTGAAATTCACTTGCCATCAGAAACGCTCCAAAAAGAGCAACTAAACAGAGGTATAAAATAAGGTAAGCTATGACTGCGTATTTAAGATTTTCAGCATAACCCACAGTGTCACCTCAAATATGTATTAAACCAAAACTTCAGAGCCATTAAAGAACTGTGAAAGAAGGAGACCAATATCCAGACAGGAACCGAGTCACCCTCCAACGATTCAAGTTTTTGCGCACATGCACAATGACTATCCAAGGTTCTGGAAGTCTCTTCATCCACAGACGGTGGTGCCAGAAAAACATGAACCATAAAAAAATAACTTCGGAAAACATTTACAAAAGATTTGGTGAACACGTTAGCGGGACAATTATGGAAAGGTTACCACCTGAAGCATGAAACTTAAATTTCCTTTAAGCATCCATTTTTACCTCTAGACGTGTAATATACGAGTGGAGCAGTCACCAATGATATTCGATGTGTTGAAACTTTTTGCCAAACTGTTTCTCATCATTACAGTGCTCCTCACGGTTTTCTTATATCTCCTCGCCATCGTCTTGGGACCAACATTGTTCTATTTCACGCCGCAAGGATTGAGCACCAGCATGCGTCACTTGTCAGCTCTGCCAGTCTGGTTCTTCAACATAACAACATTTATTCCCATAGGGCTTGACTTAGGCGTAATCTTCTTTGGTCTCTGGAGCATATTCGCTGTAAGCTTCGTTGCGGCTTGGAAACTCGGAGAAAACTTCCACAAAACAATCAAAGAAAGCATTGTTCGACCCACGGAAAAACTTTTCAGCAGCTGCCTCTTCGCCATGCCCATCATAAACAGCATGACATTAATCGCTGTCGTAGCAATCCAAAGCCTTCAAGAAGTAGGCGGGATTCCAACAGGGACATCCCCTCTGCCGGGCGAGCCTTTCTTAGATTTTTTCGATTTGTCATATTCTGTCGTGGTTGAAGAAGTGGGTTTCCGCCTGATTCCAATCGGAGCTTTCCTCATCATCTACTTATTTATGACTAAAAAGAAAGTAGCGACGTTTTCTTTGAGGCAAAAAATGAAACTTTTCTTTACGGCAATTTTGTTTCCAGATAGAGCCAAGAGAATAGTTGGCGCGAAAACGGTGGATGAATATGGAGTCAGGAGCGGAATCAGTTTAGGCGAGTGGGGCATTGTTATCTTTACTTCAATAATTTTCGGTTGTGCTCACTTTAACCCAGGCGTCAGTTGGGAGATCGGAAAGATCACCTCTGCTACGGTTGCAGGTCTAGTTATTGGCTTAAGTTATCTAGTCTATGGCGCTCAAGCACCCATAATCATGCATTGGTTCTTTAACGCTTACACTAACACTTACCTTCTCTTTTCAGAAATCTACCCGATTGCATTACCCTTTGCTAACACAATACTGGTAATCACATTCATTCTAGGAACCCTTGGATGGCTAGCGGCAGCAACCTTAGGGTTCCTTAAGCTAGTTAGAGCCATTGAAAAAAGAGGCGAAAACAAGCAGGACCAAGCTACTTCGAGCCTGCTAATATCTCCTCGGTGAGATTGCTGATTTCAACAGTTCGTTGTTTGCTCTTTTTCATTTCCCGCAGAACCACTTTCTCCTCCTTAAGTTCCTCGGGACCAACAATCACAGCGTAGGCGACGCCCCTTCTGTCAGCATCCGCCAAAGCCCTTGAGATGGAACGACCCATAACCGCGACTTCCACAGGCAACCCTGCTTTCCTTAGTACATCTGACAGCTCTAGCGCCTTCGCCATAGACTCGTTTTTTACTGAGATAACCACAACACTCAGCTCCTTCGCGGCTTTTGGAGAGACCCCTTGTTTCTTGAGGGACAGAACGATTCGATCAATCCCTTGGGCAACACCCACCGCAGGAATCGATTCTCCTCCAAAGAGTTGAATAAGCTTGTCGTATCGTCCTCCACCGCCCAGAGCCACATCAACTTCCGGAACATATGGCTCAAAGATCATTCCGGTATAGTATTCGAGACCCCTAGCGAAGCCCGCTTCCACCATAACATCAAGCTGCGCTCCACTGTCTTTCACCAGCTCAAGGATTTTCCAAAGATTTTCTACAGCAGCAACAGCACTCTCATACTCCTGAACGGTTTCTTTCACGCCTTCTAGAACCTGAAAGGCATCTTCACCCCTTGTTTCGAAGAGCCTTTCCAGAGTAGTTAGACACTTTTGTGAAACGTCTGCGTCACGGGCAACTGCAAGAGCCTCTGCCCAGCTTTTCTTGTCCAGCAGCTGCCTGACACTGTTCTGCTTTCTTTCATCCAGCCCTTCCTGATTTAGTATCCCCCTGAGGATTTCTGTGTGTCCAATCTTGAAACGATAGTTCTGGAGTCCTAGTCTCTTGAGGAGGTCGTTGGTGAGTATGAGGATTTCTGCGTCTGCTTCTGGTCTGGTGGAACCGAAAAGTTCATAGTTGGCTTGCCAAAACTCTCGGAACCGTCCATATTGAGGCTCGTCGTAACGGTACAGGCTTCCTACACTAAAGAGCCTCATGGGTTTCGGCTCGTTCCTCAGTTTAGATGCCACCAACCGGGCGACAGAGGCTGTGAACTCTGGGCGCAAAGCCACCTTTCTGCCTCCCAAGTCCTTGAAGGTGTACATGCGCTCACGGATTTCCTCGCTGGTCTTAGCCGCCAAGAGGTCGTAGGATTCTAAGACTGGAGTGATGATCTCTTCGTAGCCGTATAGTTTAGAAACTGTCCTAGAAACCTGTTCGACATGCCGCATTCTCTCGGCGTCTATAGGCAATAGGTCTCTCATTCCGCGAACAGTCTTGAACATTTTATCTCACCAACTTTCATTTTAGATTAAGCTGTGAAAGAGAATAGTAAACAATTTCCCCTCTCCGATTAATAACCGCGAGAATCAAGTTTTTCTTTAGGTTCTGAACGTACCGCTGAGTTCTTGCTAGAGTTTCCACGGAGACGGGTTGTCCCTCTTGTATGCCGAATATGAGGTGTTTAGCAGTTTCTCTGCCGTAATCTCCTCGTTCGTAGACTCGAAAATCGATTCCCAAGCCGAAGCCTTCCCGCGCCACGTATCCGCGGCTCCTCAGGTCTCGATAAATAAGATATCTAACCCAAGCGTCTTTGTCAACTGACTGAAAACATTTAAGAAGAGTCTGAAAAGCCATCTTTTCTTTGGTTTCTTCATCCGTAACCTCTATTGCTCCTTTGCCTAGAAGAAACAGGGTTTCATAGAAAGTGAGGCGCAGCTTATCGTCCTCAGTGACGCCGTAGCCTTTCGAGGAGAATTCTTCGATTCCCTCCGGTGAAGAGACGGTAACAACAGTTTCTTTTAGAGAAGCGCCGACAGGCACTAGTACCTCTTGGCTCTTCTCAGCCTCAACCTCCGGTTTATCCAACACCAAAACCTTCAATACTCTACCTAACCAGCCTATCTCACGGTCTTAAGATTTTAATCTTTAGCCAACTAGGAATGCAAAACCCATTTTTGGTTGCGCCGTTCAGGATAGATCCTTAGGGGCGTATGTGTATTTTTTACAAGTTATTTAAAATTAATTATTTCTAAAGTAGGTTTTTGCTCAATTAAATCTTATAATTAACCTCTTGATAAAATATAGAACGGTTTAGCATGAATACAAAAGTTCTTGCGATGGCAATTGCCTTTACGGCAGTTACAGTTGTTTTAAATCCACGCTTCTCAGGAATAGCAATTCCCTTTTTCTTAACACCTGGGCTATGGTTTCAAATCTGGGAAATTCCAGTCTTTGCCGCTTTCTTAATTCTTGGACTAAAAGCGTCTGTGTTAATATCAATCTTAAACACAATTGTTCTGCAGGCAGTTTCACCGGAGTTCCTTTCAACGTTCCTCTAGCCAACCTGATAGCCGTCTTAAGCACATTACCAGGTATTTATTTAGCACATAAATTGACCATAAGAAAAGAAACTTACCGATATTCAAAACCAAAACTAAGAGAAATATTATTCTCTACAGCTTTTGGAGTCTTGTTTAGAGTTGCAACCATGATCCCCGTAATCTATGCTCTTGCTAGTTTCTTCGGAACTTTGCCCCTAATAGCGCCGCGTTTATCTCTCATTGCTGTTTACGACACGATTGTAGTTCTTTACTCAGTTCCTTTAGGTTACTCGGTTGCGAAGGCAGTCAACAAGTACTTAAAACTTGAAATTGAAACATAAAATCATGAGACCACTCAATTATCGAAAGGATCGTAAAAATTGAGTGACAAATTATGCTATAGCTTCTTTAACCTTACCTGTAATGAAAAAGTCCTCTAACATTCTGTTGAATTTCTCTGATTCAAACAGAGACACTAAATGTGCCCCTTTAAAGACGAAAAGTTTTGACCGCGGAATTTTTTTGCTCATGTTTTCAACTGCTTTTAGGGGTATAACATCTTTCTCTCCATGAAGAATTAAGGTTGGAATTTTTATTTTATCTAAGAATGGTCGAACATCCACTTCCCACGATAACTTGGAACAAATGAGTTGAATTTCTGGAGGAATCAAATCTATAATTTCAAACAATTGACGGGTTTGCTCATCTTTAACTTTAAATGTATCAAGGATTTGCTTGTCTTTTACTCTATACTCTGACCAAGCATAATCCATTATCTTTGTAAGATATTTACTCATTTCCTTTACTCCCCAGGAGGGATTTAGAAATGCCTTTGCCCAAAAACTGTCAAGTTGCTTCTTTGAATAATCAGAATCCCCAAATGCTGGTCTGGTGCATGTGGCTAAAAGTGATAATTTAGAAATTTTTCCAGAATATTTAGTTGTATATAAAATTGCCACAGTGCCTCCAAGCCCAATACCTACAAGATAAATTTCTTTTGTTTTTAGGTCATCAATAACCCCTTTCAAACATTTTATGTAATAATCTATTGAATATTCAATGGGATGATTTTTTAGTCGCAAATTATCAGACAAATCCAACAAAACCACTTTGTATTTTTGAGCAAAGTATTGTATTTGCGGCATTAAATGAAAGGCATAACCCACAAAAACAACAACAGATTTCCCTTCTCCATAAACAAAATAGTTTAGTTTCACTCCATCCTTTTCAATAATGACTTTCCTCCGCATTTTCTTGTGAATTCTATTCTTTATTTCATCCTCAATAGCACCCGCCTTTCCTTTAGTATAGAACTCATTAGCCTGATCATACCTACCCATTATTGAGTGTAAATCACCCAAATTTTCAAAAACCCTTATTCTATCCTTATTCCATTCATTATCCTTTCCAATCATTTCAAGGACCTGAGAATAATACACCACTGCGTCAAAAATCAAAAATTCCTTCCGCGCCTTTTCTCCCGCTTTCAATAGAAAAGGCACTCCTTTCTGAGAATTACCAGAGTGGTAATAGTGATATGCTAATTCATAGACAGTTTCTTCTGGAAGGTCTTTTGCATCTTCTAAATGTTTTGCTATGAGAAAATGATACTCTTTTCGCAGTTTGGGCGTAATCTTGTTGTATACCATTTCTCTTATCTTTGGCTGGCTAAATCTATAGCCTTCTTCGTTAGAAATTATCAGTTGATGCTTTCTTTCAAGTGTATCCAATTTTTTAAGTAGCCTAAGTCGATTAAAACCTGCGACCTTCTCAAGCATGTCAAAAGAAAACTTTTCTCCAACGATTGAGGCAAAATCCAGAATTTCTCCTTCGTCTTCTTTTAGAAGACTGATGCTTTTACAACCACTGGCTTTGAACTGATTGTCCCAATCATCAATTTCTGGAGTCAAAGTTTCTTTCGATTGATCCAAAGTTCCTACGAGTTTCTCATTAATTTGTTCATTTTCACTTAAAGTGGGCGTCGCCAATTTTCCAGTTTTATAATGGTCTATTGCTTCATCAATATCTATCGAGTTTTGCCAATTGTCTTGAAAGATGCTCTTGAATGTCTGGACTAAAGATTCACAATTTGTAAAAATACACACTTCGTCTTGTTTTGTTTTTGAAATCTCTGCTTCAGGTCTAATGAAAAATAAGGTTTCCTCTTCGTCTCTTACAAAAACTCTTGGGAAAGAAATTGGTTCTGTAGTATTAAATTTTACTTTAAGATTGATCTCAGAATTTATTCTTGGCCTGATGAGTTTCATGGCTTCCAAATTTTGATTGGTTAAATTTGTCACAAATTGGTATTTTGATCCATATTTCAATAGACGATTATGTATGGTCTCAAAAATCCTGTATTGTTCAGCTCGTGCCAAAGTTGAAATTGTTAATATCCCTGAGAAGTTGGTTTTTGTTTCTTTTACCATTTGAAGGATTTTAGAATAGATTTTTTTACTGTTTTCAATAACTACAAATTTTTCATGTTTTATTTTTGGTTTAGATTGACTTATTGTCTTCCAGTCTTCAAGCAAATCTTTTTTAGCCCGCTGTACTTGGAGAGCTTCTTCTTGTTTGGTTTTGATAATTAGGTCAAGGGCTTTCTCAAACGGGACTGCTACAAAACGGGTAGGTGACTCAAGGGTTGGTTCAACAAGGCCTTTAGTTTGAAGACTTTTTAGAATACGGTAAACTAGTGATCTGGCTATTTTTGTTTGTTTAGCGATTTCTCCTCCTGTTAGAATCTCATATTTGGCAAGGAAAATGTAGACTTCTGCTTCTTTGTTTGTAAGTCCAAAATCGGTAAGAAGATCCTTAGCCGTTTTTTGACTCACTTTGGTTTCAACCCGCTAAAGGTTGTGACTAACCTTTGTCACACCCAGATTCTTATTTCTACAGATGGGCTTAACTGTCTTTCGATGTTCGGATATGGATTTCCGAGATACCCATCAGGGGAGGTGAAAAAATGAATAAGAAAATTATGATGATATCCATTACATTATTAGCAATATCTCTGCTGGCAATTCCAACAGTGAGTGCATGCAGAAATAGAAGCATCAAAAAATATTCAGTTGAACCTTACACCGGTAGCGCAGATATCCAGTTAGTGGATCCAGGAGAAGTAAGGACAGTTCATGGTATTTTATATATAAAAGATTCTTATTGGAAAGGAACGGCACAAGGATCTACCCCACCAGCATTTCCATATGAAAGATGGTACACAATTATTCTCAACCTTAAAACTGGAAGAGGAATTTGGATAGCAAGAGCAACCACCACTATTGAAGTGGCTCCCGGTGTTGTTTTAGGTACTTTTGAGGGTGGTGGATTTGGTAGGATTACAGATTATGTTTTCTCCTCCGGATTTTTCAAAGTAACAGGCACAGGTGCAGTGGAGGGTGTAATAGTCAAAGGCTCAATGCAAAATGAAATAGTATACGGCGATTGGGTAACAGTTGGCTCACATGCTTTAACAGAAGTGTCAGGATGGACATACACACCTATAGAATGAAGTATCAACTAATAGTTGACAAACCTAATCAAAATCCCTTTTTTTATTATTCTAAATATTCGAAGAAGTTGACCAAATGAGTTTAGAACGGATATTCAATGCTCTTGTGAGTCTAGGGCTTTCGCAGACCGATGCCAGAGTTTACATTCACCTTGCCACTAAAGGTCCATCACAAGCAAGAAGAATAATCAATAATCTTTCTGTCACTAAACGTCAAGTATACCGCAGCTTGAATCGCCTCCAAAACAAATCAATCATAATCGCTAATGACAAACGTCCCAAAGAGTTCTCAGCATTACCATTTGAAACAGTCTTAGTTATGTTAATAGACTTAAAACATGAACAAGCTCAAGACATCAAAAAAAGAAGAAAAGAACTGCTCTCCAACTGGCGAGCCAATAAGAAGTAAAGTTACCTGAGTGTAACGATTAAAGATTTTAGTCAACAGTTAATTCAAAGATTTTAATCTTTAGTCAACCAAAAAACATGTAGAACCTAATCTTTGAGTTCCTCTTCCAACTCTGCGAAGAGTTTCTTTTGTTTTTGCGTCAGTTTTGTTGGTGTTTCTGCAGTGACCTCGACAAACTGGCTTCCTTTCCCGAATCCACGAAAATGAGAAATCCCCTTATTTCGCAACTTGAACAGTGTTCCAGTCTGGGTTCCCGCAGGTATCTTCAATTTCGTTTTGCCATACAGGGTTGGCACAAAAATTTTTGCTCCTAACGCCAGTTGAGGAAAACTAATTTTTGTTTGATAGTAGATGTGGTCTCCTCTTCTCACAAAGAGTTTATCCGGTTTAAGATGCAAAACAACGTATAGGTCGCCTCTTTGACCCGTAGTGTTACTGGGCGCACCCTCTCCAGCAAGCCTGAGACTGAACCC
>Ga0315550_1002229_pt1 | contig 11882 bp, 10 predicted proteins | sample SalMarSW160190MG_2_FD_203100 | JGI IMG/M metagenome (GOLD analysis project Ga0315550, IMG submission 203100) | Salt marsh sediment microbial communities from the Plum Island Ecosystem LTER, Massachusetts, United States - Salt Marsh Sediment SW1601-90 ... | reverse complement strand
GGTGCAATGGCTGGTAGCGGCGATGACGGTGGGCCTGGGATTCGGACTGCAAGAGATCATCGCCAACTTTGTGTCCGGGCTGATCATCCTCTTCGAACGGCCCATCCGCATGGGGGACGTGGTTACGGTCGGGAACGTGACCGGACGCGTGTCGCGCATCCGCACCAGAGCGACCACGATCATAGACTGGGACTGCAAGGAGCTGGTCATCCCCAACAAGGAGTTTATCACCGGGCAGGTGGTCAACTGGTCACTGTCCGACCAAGTGCTTCGGTTGGTGATCAGGGTAGGCATCGCCTATGGCTCCGACACACGCAAGGCAGGACGAATTCTCCTGGACGTCGCCAAGGGCAATAGCCGGGTACTGCCGGAGCCCAAGCCGAAGGCATTCTTCCAGGAGTTCGGCGAAAGCTCGCTCAACTTCGAGTTGCGGACCTGGGTCAAGGATGTTGACGACTGGATGGTGGGCCGGCACGAGCTGCATCAGGCCATCGACGACGCGTTCCGCGAAGCCGGCGTTGAGATCGCCTTCCCGCAACGGGACATCCACGTGCGCTCCAGTCGAGGCGAGCTGCCCGTGGTCGCCGGGAAGAGCACGGAGGACAAGGCCTCCCCCACCACCTCGGCGTCGACCGAGCCGGTTGACCAGCCGGGTAGTGGCGACTGACTTCCCAGCGCGGAACCACTCGCCACGCCGGCCATTCATCTTGGGGGTGACCCGCTTGGTCGAGGCCGATTCTTTCTCTGTGCTGAAACGCTCCGCTGGCCATGGCGACCTCGCTCGTCGTCTTGTCCACCAACCCGTGGAGGTTTCAGGCAGGCCGCGCCGGCCAGCCCAGCGCCTCTAAGGTCTCCTCGGTATCCCTTAAGTCTCGGGCTATTCATTCAACCACAGCCGCTGCAGAGAAAGGGCCGCCTCCATGGAGCACCCCGGCTGCTCTATCCACCTGCATACCTGGGCTTAACTCTGCAGCATACTGCTCCAGGGCAATACTCATTTTGCTGCGCAGCTCCAGCAACCGACTAACGGTGGAGCGGCCGTCTGCCGGACAGCGCGGATAAGGATTCTGTGAGACCATGGTTCGTTCCTGACAGGCCGGCCGGAGCTGAGGCTTCGATTCCTCCGGCGAGGGACCGCCTCTCGATCACGTTGACCAAACAACGGACCGCCCCACCATATTGATAGATCCCCGAAACGTCGATCGGTTGTACTTCAAAGCCCAGGCACTCATATATCGAGGTGGCCTGCTCGTCTAAATGCGGGATCTGGTAAACGGGCATGTAAACGACACGCTTCTTGCCTCTTTGCTCCATGATCACGTTGTTATACGTGATCATCCATTCGTTATCCGGGGCCAACACGACCGGCGTGCGTGTGACCTGGTAACCCAGCCCGGTGAGCTGGTCGGCAATAGCATCCAGGCTCGCTGCCCGCTCTGCCTGCATCTCCAGGGAAAGGCAGATGTGCGTCGCGCCCTCATCGGTAGCAGAGTCGTTCCCCCCGTAAACAGGGCTATTTAGAACTTGAGGGAGACTACCCACCAGCATCACTTCCTGGTCCACCGGAGTAACGTACATGTCTGCGTGGCACCAGGGTACGCTACCGTAGTCGTCGGCCAGAATCACATATGGCCGACCGAAGAGTGCCAGCAGTTCTTGGTCCAGCAGATTACCCGTGGCAAACCAGCCGGCGTTTTGCTGGATTACATTCGCCCCGATGAAAACGCGCACTTGGTTGGAGACGATGTCTCCGCCCTCAATGCACACGTCGCTGCGACAGAAGCCGGCCAGTAAGCCCCGATCTTGAAGGAGCCCGGCCAGGAGAACCTCATTCCGTTTGTCTTGTTCATAGATTGCGGGACAGGCCGGCACAATAGTGTTAGCCGGCCGTGCAGAAGAATGGTCCTGCCTGGGAATCCGCCGGTCGCGAGCCCATATAGAGATGGGGCACCCCACGCTGCACAACTGCAGCCGACGTCCTCCGGAGGTTGCCTCCAAACCCCAGTCGGCTAAGAAGGCTTGGGCGTCCGTCGGGAACGGGCACAGCACCTGAATGGTAATGTCCCTGGGCAGTGCCTCGAACAGGTCGTGGTAGGCGGGCGACAAGGCCGTGGCAAACTCAGACACATAGTGCAGAACGATTTGGGCGATGGGTCCACCTGTATCAGGGATTATGACCGGATTGGTTTCGCGGGTTTGCACCGCCGGCGTGTGGCCCATGACTGGAACGGTCACGCCGAAAAGGATCACGAAGGCCATGAGGCACCGCGCGGAGCTCCGCCCTCGTGGGAGTTCGCCCGCATGCCGGTCAGTGAAACCCCCGTGGTTGCTATTCATAATCCCCGGTGTTTCCCTGCGCTGGTTGATGTGACTTAAGGGTCAGATTCTGATCGCTCCCGCTCATCGGGCCGGGCGTCCTGCAGCCTTCCTCCCTTAGGCACGCCTCCACTTTGTAGCCGTCCGGATCGAAAATGAATGTCTGCCAGCGGCCTTCGTAGACCCGTGGCCGGGTAGCCCGCAGACCGCGGTGTTGCGCTTGCTGATAGAGTCTCTCTACGTCCTTTAGGGAGGCCACTTCGAGGCTGAAATGGTCCAGTCCGGCCAGGTAATCGTCCGGGGGTAAACCTTCCACAAGCACAAGGCTGAACAGCACCTGTCCGTTCTCGTCACGCAGCAGACAGGCGCGTGTGTTGTCGGTGCGATCCTGTTCTGCTATCTCTTCCAGGCCGAAGAGTCCGCTATAAAAGGCCGCGCTCCGCTGGGTATCGCGCACCCGAAGGCAAATGTGGTTTATGCCGAAGGCGCGGGCCGGACGAAAGGTGTTCTCGCTAGCTGGGCTTTCTTGCATCCCACCTACTATGCGCTCGGTTCCTGAGACCGCGGTGAAATCGGCATGAAATTCCTTTCATCGACTCGGCTGGTTTCCTGCCGCCTGCTGGATCACTGGCCCGAACATGCAGGCGCGCATAAAGGGCTGGACGGCCTTCGGAGACCTGCTCTTCGCCAGCTCTCCAGTGGGGACGTGCGCCGGTTGGCCGGCACTGTGAAGCTGGCCGTTGCTTATGGGGCTTCAGCCGCCCATGTACAGGGGCAGCCGCAGGATGAACTCACACCCGCCGGAAGGCCGATTCGCCAAGGAAATCGCCCCCTGGTGAAGAGTGGCCACTCCTTTGGCGATGGCCAAGCCCAAGCCTGCTCCTGGGGGGCTTTCGCCACGGCGTGATACTTGGAAGAAGCGGTCGAATACGCGCTCCATCTGGTCTGGGGGTATCCCCGGGCCTTGGTCGCGCACGGAGACGATGACCTCATCGTGGTCCGTGTGCACCTCAATCTGCACGGCTTCCTCGGCTGGTGAGTACCGCACGGCGTTGCGGATCAAGTTCTCCACCACAGCCCGAAGCAAGAGCGGGTCACCGGAGACACACGGCTCAGGCTCTTCTTCCGTGGGCAAGGCCAGCTTAGGTATCAGACGGACCTCACGGTGGCTGGCCAACGGCTCACAGTGCTGCACCGCTTCGGTTACTACCTCGTTGATCGAAACGGGCACGGCCTGGCTCAATGGGAATCCGGCGTCGGCCCGGGTCAGGGTCAGCATACTGTCCACCATGCGCGACAGATGCCGCAGTTGGTCCTGCACGCCGGCAACGAAGCGGTCGTACTCTTCCGGCGTACGGTCCCGTTGAAGCAGCACCTGAGTCTCGGTGAGGACCAGAGCCAAAGGCGTCTTCAATTCGTGTGATGCATCGGCTATGAACCTCTCTTGGGCCAGGAAGGCCTTTTCCAGACGGCCTAGCATCTCATTAATCGTGAGCACCATCTCTGACACTTCGTCACGTCCTGGCGGCACTTCGATGCGGCGGTCTAACCGTGCAGCCGTCAACTGGCGAGCCTCCCGAGCGATTTCACCGATCGGAGCCAGAGACCGCCGGACGGTCCACCAGGACGCTATGCTCACCAGGAGCAGGCCCAGAGGTATGACCACGAGCAGCAGCCTGCGCAGCCGCCTGATCGACTGTTCTACTCGGTCAAGGGGATGACCAACTTGCAGGTAGAACGGAGGCATGTCCAGCCTGTCCTGGTAGAGCGTGATGAGCCGTAGCTGCCCGGTTTCGTCCGACATAAAGCGGGGCCGGTCACGGCGCACGGTCTCCAGCACCGGCGCGCCGGTGAAACGGACCCGGCGGGCCTCTTCACTGAAAGGTAGCTCCATCGCCCCAAGGTTGGCGGATCGTTCTAGCAGATCCCCATCGGGCCTTCGCAGCGCGAAGGAGTATCCAGGAAAGCGGAAGGGATTGAGGCGCGCTCCCTGCTGAGTGGTGGGTTGGGGCGCTTGCTGTTCCCCAGCCCGAAGGCCGATGGCTTCGATGATAGTCTCGGCCTTGTCCAGGAGTCTTTCGTCGAAGCTCTCACGCAACTGGCCCGCGCGAACAGCGAATACGGCTACACACAGGGAAGTGAAGATCACTCCGAAGACCATCAGGTTCAACACAGCGAGCTTGAACCGGAGGGTAGCGAACTTGCCATGCATACGTACGCCCTGCCTTCGCTCGGCAGGCACCAGGCCCCGGTGGCCAAAAGTCTAACAGGTGTCCAGCCGACGGGGTAGTATATGCGATGGAGCCACTATGTGAACTCGGTGACCCAGACGAATCGATTCGGGCCGTTGGTGAGATGAAGGACCTCTACCTGGGGCGGGCTTCTCGTCTCAGCCACTCCCAGGCGGCGTCAGCTTCGTCGAAACACCAGAAGGCTTCCACGCTCGGGGCTGCCAGAACCTGCCAACCGCCCTTGTGCAGCCCGTAGCATTGCCTGACCAACTGATGCTTCCACACGCAGACCTCTGGGGACAGCTGCTCTCGGCGGTCTGCATGCCGTTCTGCCTGAGGCAGGTGCTTCCCTCGACCGTCTTGGTAGGCGAACATCCAGAGCTGCCCCGTGCGAATCTGTGCCTGGCGCCACAGATTGACGACCGCCCGGCAGGTTCCCTCATGGCGGTGGTTACGTGTGTACTCGCCGCGAGGGCCGTGCGTCAGAATCACGTCAAAGCACTTGGCCGGCAGCGTTGTCAGTATTACTTCTTGGACCTTGTCTTGCTCTGACGCTGCCTCTTGTCCTGAGCTTACCAGGTCGGCCATGGCACCTTGAGCCCCTAGCTGCCTAAGGGCCGCTCGGAACCGCCGCGCGCTGGTGGGGCTAGTTGCCCGCCAAACCGACAACACATGCCAATTCCAATGCCGCCTGGACAAAATCGTGCCGCCGGCCCAGACGATTTCGTCGCCGGGATGACCCACAATGACCGCAGCGTCACCGGACGATCGCGACTTCCCTGTGCCCCAGAGCGCGCTCAGGCGTCGCTCCTCAAGTGCCCGCCCAAGCACCGGCTGCTCCGTTACGGAAACACATCTGGAAGCCGTAAGCTCCTCTGCGCGGCTTCGGAATGATGCGATCACGCCCTTCCACCCTATCTTGCCGAGTATGTACCTCAGACGAATCCCGGTCGGCAGCCGTACTTGCCGATCAGGACGCCCGTCTCACCGTCTGGTCGACCGCGTCCTGACAACTGGTGCAGCGCAGCGCAGTGGGCACCACCTCAAGCCTGGTGCTAGCAATCCGTTTCCCACAGTCAATACACGTGCCGTATTCGCCTCTATCCAACCGCTCCAGGGCGCGGTCAATGGCCTTCAGGTCTCCCACCAGATGGCCCATCACCCTGGCGGCGTCGGCATGCGCATTCTCCACGGCGCCCTCGTCTTCGTCATCGTTCGAATCGGGCCCCTGCAAGGCCGCCTGGCAATGACCGATATCCGAGAGGACCTGCTTCCGAAGGGTCTTCAAGTACCCGGCAAGCCTCTCGGGAGGCTCCTGGTTGCGATTCGACTTTCCGGCAAAATGCTCTTTCAAGGTGCTGGGCCGTCCTTCTTGCGCCTGGCAGGGGGGATGGGGGGCGACTGTCGCCCCCCCCGGCCAGCTAGACCTCCCCACTACTGGCCATCCCGCCATATGCTGCTCTATCACCAGTCCTCGTCTTCCTCTTCATCTTCCTCCACATCCGTCCAGTCAGCATCTTCCGGGCTTTCCTCATCCATCTTTGAGGCCGGGCTCTCCTTCACGCTGACCAGATCGACGTAGCGAAATCCTTCGCGCTCGTATAGCCTGCCTTTCAGTTCAACCTCTTGAAAGGCGTAGCGGGCTATCTCCTGGACCGGGCCACGATGGCCCTTGCCGATCACCACTAATCCTTCTTCGGTCTCCAGGGCCGCCGGCACGCCAGCCCGGATACATTCCCGTGTGCAGCGCACCTTATCGCTGCTGGGGAACTGCTGAGTCATACAACACTGCAAATCAACAATCTTCCCCTTCAGGGTCACCTCCTTTCCCTGGGGCCCCGGCTTTCCTTGTTCCTGAGCCTGGAGCGTGGACAGAGCCACCAGAGCCATGGCCGAAATGCCCACCACGATAGTCAATGATTTCTTGCCTCGCATCAACACGTTCTCCCTAGGAGTAAGGCCTCGAGCTGTCTGACCTTTTCTTAGCCGATTCCGGGGCCACCGCGGCCGCGCCATACCACTCCTCGGCGGGTTTAGCTCGAGCGCCGTCTCGTTTTCATGCCTTTGTCCCGGCTCGTCATCTAGGGCCGTATCCTTGCGCACCTCATGCCGTACTTTTCTAGCTGTCCCTGACAACACGCGTCTGTTCTTGGCGACAACGGTGGCTGCCGCAAGGAGGCTCGTTCCAAGACGAGCCGGGACCACAGATCCCACGCGCGCCTAACGGGGCATGCCCCACCTTCCGTAGGAGCCGTCACCCGCTTCGCCCGTGTCGGCAGACAAGCCTATTCTGCCCGGCCAGGCTGAAAACCCAGTGAAATCGCCATTAAACGGCTTTCATTGCCCGCGGAATCCAGGCTGGCCTGGCAGGGACAGAGTAAGCGGGCCGGATAGAGACAACTCTGCAAGGTCGGGGATTGAAAAGAGGTCCGGCAGACCGGCAGCCTCAGATGGCACGGGCGGCCTTGGGGCTCACCCTTCTGGGGGTTCTGCACTAAGCATGTATCCCGCGCCAATTACGGTGTGAATGAGTCGCTTGTCAAAATCCTTGTCGACTCGGCGCCGCAGCATGGAAACGTACACATCGATCACGTTGCTCTCCGGCTCAAAATTCATGTCCCAGACATGCTCGCCGATGGCCGTCCGCGTCAACACCCGGTGGGGATTCCGCAGGAAATACTCCAGGAGAGCGAACTCCTTAGCCGACAGCTTGATCTTCTGTCCTTCGCGGGTCACGCTGCGCTTGCCTAGGTCCATTTCGATACCTTCGAACTTCAGCGCGGCAGATTCGTGGGCTTGGCCGCGCCGCAACAGGGCCCGAATCCGGGCGATGAATTCGTCGAAATCGAACGGCTTGGTTATATAATCGTCTGCTCCCGCCTCCAAGCCGGCCACCTTGTCCTGGGTCCTGGAGAGGGCCGTCAACATCAATACCGGCGTCTCCACGCCACGCCGTCTCAGGTTCCGGCAAACCACCACGCCGTCCTGATCCGGAAGCATGAGGTCGAGGACTACGGTGTCGTACTGCCCGCTGGCGGCCATTTGCTCGCCCTCGTGACCACTGTGAGCGACGTCCACGGCATAGCCCTGCTCGGTCAGGCCTTTCCTGAGCACGGCCGCCATCTTCGGGTTGTCCTCGATGATCAGTAACCGCAATGGACCTGCCTCGGTTTCAGGTACGGCGGCGGTCATGCTACGAATCCGGGTGGTGCGTGTCCAGACGGCGGCGGTTGATCACCGAGGTATCGTGCGCGACAACTCCGGGCAGGAGTCCGCGCGGCATGGCCACGGCCGGGCACGCCGCCATCGGCATCCGCCCTTACCCGGCCTTGCGCCATCGGGCTGGTCCGCGCCTGAAGCCGCGTGGTATTATCGGTCGATCGGCTGAAACTGTGTTGCCCTCCGAGGTCGCGGTGGCCACATGCGGTTCGCCGTAGCGAATTGAGTTGGGCCCAGACGCCTCCTTGGCGCCTGAGGAGGGCGGTTCCGGCTCCAGCTCTGTTTCTGATTGACCTTCGGGCGAGTCTTCCTGGACTTCGAGAAGTCCCTCGTCGTCCTCCTCCTCCTCGATCTCGGGTCTCAGCCAGTCGAGAATCAACTCGTCCATAGCCTCCTGGCATTCGGACCTAGCCTCGCAGGTACCGTCTCGGTGGAGGAGCACGATGAAGCGGGTGTGGCAGTACGGGCAGCGGAGTCGACCGGAAGAGTCCCCGGACCATCGCACGGCCTTGTGGCATCGGGGACACTCCAGGCGGTGAGAGACATCTTGAAGTTCTTCGACCTGTTCCAAGTCGGAATCCTTCACGCCAAGTCAGGTCGCACCGTGGCCCGACCTGCCATCTGCACAGTACTGCTGGCGAATGAAACGGTACTGAATTCGGCGTGAAAACCTCCTCATGCGGCTGGCAGACGGGGCCCTGCCAGGATGAGGTAATCGAGCGAACCCGTGGAGAGTAGGGCCTTGGGCGTTGGAGCTGGAGGCCACCTGCCTAGGTCACGACCACCTCGGACACGACACCGCCAACCGGCACGGTTACGTTCTCAGCGCCGCGGGGGTCCGTCCCGCTGCAAACGTACTGCAGGCGGACCTCCGTGGGCGAGATGTCGAGCCGGACGTATCCGATGGCCGCGTAGAAGCCGCGAGGCTGTGTCTCCACGTCGCCGTACGCTTCCCGCCAGCCCGGATTTCCCCACCAAGAAGTTGACAACCAGGTGGGCCGCCCGCAGCACACGAAGTTGACGCCATGGGCCTGTTGATGTGCGAACACATGATCATGCCCGTACAAGAAGAACTGTGCGCCCGTCCGCTTCATGAGTTCGGTGATGACCGCTTGCTCGCCTACGCAGGCGTACTTTGCCCCGCCCCGGCCGTACCTGTAGCCCCGCAACCCCCCGTTGCCGGTGCTGTTGTAGTTGTAGCCTCCGACCAGATGATGCGTCATGACGAATTTCCAGCGCGCGGGACTGCTGGTCAGCACGCTCTCGAACCAGGCGAATTGGTCGGGGCCGAGCGTCCAATCCTCGACTCGCGTCGGCGGGTCCTGGCCCATGCGCGTGTACCGGTGCACGTCGAGCACAACAAAGAGGGCGTCGCCCCACGACCAGGCGAAGTAGTTTTCCAGAGGTGAACGGTTGCCCAGAGGGCCTTCTCCGGTAGCGGGGTCCTGCGGATCTCCTGGCCAGCCCGCGTTCTCTCCCCCCTCTGGGTAGGTGTCGAATGATGGGTTGAGCAGGTAGTGCTTGCGGGCGACCGTGCTCCAACGCTGGTAGTACGCAATATTCCCCTTTATCGAGAAGTGCTGATGAAACCCGGCCTCGCCGTCATGGTTTCCGAGCACCAGGTAGCTCGGCGTGGCCGCTAGCAGTGGGGCCATAAGCCGACGCCACTTGGCCCACGCGTCCATGGCCCGCGCCTGGCCCATGAGCCTCTTGCCGGCCTTGCCCTGCTTGGTGCCCGCTTCGTCGCCCAGAAAGACCACGAAGTCCGGCCGGTCGTTCTGCACCATCGTGATGGTCCGGGCCAGATTCTCGGCAGAGCCGGGATACGCCCCCATGGCATACTGATGACTGTCGGCAACGAGAGCCACTCGGAAACTGCTTCCCGGCAGGCGGGCCGTACGGACTTCCCGCACCGGAGTCTGCTTCCAAGTCGGCTCACCCGGCCGACGGAACTGACCCTGCCAGAAGCACGGTTCGCCCGGACCGAAGTCATCGATGACGACGCTCGTAGGCTGGGCCGTGGTTCTTTGGTCGAGCAAATCAAGACACTCCGGTGTGGGGCCGATCAGGGTGCGAGCCTCGATCCGTACGCGCGGGAGCCAGTGTAGTGTGCATCCCTGCGCCGTCGGGCGAAACACCGCCGGTTCTGCAAGGAACAGGTCATCGAAGACGATGTTCGCCGCTCGAATGTCCGGGTCCGGTGACGCGGCAGAGGCGCCCTCGTCTTGGCCGGCGCGGACGGGATGCGGTAATGCCAACCTGCCCAGGCCTGCCGCGCAGGCGGCCTGGAGAAAAGACCTGCGACTGGTCATTCGGCTCGTCAATACAATCTCCCCTAAGCGGCAGGGCTCCAGGACGCTCCTGGACTCCAGCACGATAACGCCGGGCGCATGAGAGAGGTCTGAAAACCGGATGAAAAGATTCTCATCCGGGCGAATGGGTAGCGTCGGGCCCGCAAAAACCGCCCTGGGCCCGGCCGGATACGTCGCCTGGTTTCAGCATACGGTTCCCCAGGTCTGTGCGGAGTAGACGTCCTTTAGTGCGCCGCCTCATGCGGCTCCGGACGGCCCGTGTTGTAGGACACGAGCCTGAAGCTGGTTGGCAACAAGAGATGCGGCCCCGTGGGGGCCTGGAGTCGGTCACCAGTCAATCTCGTCGATCATCAGGAGGTGGTGTGGAGATTCGGGCACGAAGAGAACCTGCCCGAACGTAGGTGTCCCGGACAACCTACTCAGTGAACACCCTATGGTTTACGTGCTCGAGCCCGGCGAATCCGGGAGACCGATCGTGGCATCTGCGATTGCGGCAGCAATGAAGTAGGCGTAGACCTGATGACGGCCCCAGAGGGGTAGGCGTCGCGGGTGTTCCGGCTTGATTGCCAGGTGCACGATCCGGGTCGACGCTCCGTCGCCGCACGACCGCCTGGCGGTTGCGAGGCGGGTTGGGCCGACGTGCTGCGACGACGATTCACTCCGTTGGCAAGTCCCACTTTCCGGATGACACTGGGATCAGCGTTGGGAACCGGCTGCGAAAGCTACACGGGGCTCAGCGGTCGGCGCGTGGCGCGCACGGCCGGTTATCCAGGATACGAAATGGGCCGAAAACGTATACAATCCGGCGAAAAGCTTGCAAAGGGGCCGGAGCGCAGGTATAGTGTTTTCAAGAGGTTACGGCCTTTAATAAAGCCGCCTAAGTGTTTTGGGAGCAGGAGGTCGCTGGTTCGAATCCAGTCGCCCCGAATTGACGTAAATCACGCCGAATCCCACAGTTAGGGATACCCGCCATCGCGGCTGTCTCTTGGCCTGACCACCGAGAACGTCTGACACCCATTGGACTTCGTTATGCGCAAGTACCGTTCCAACAGCAACTTGGAAGATTCCCCGTCTTTCAGTGAATTCCCACACGATTCGAGACCGACCAGATGAGGGGGAGGTCGGCTCGTTCGTAAACCACAGTCCTGAAAGAAATTAAGACAAATGCGAACGGTACCGAGACGCATTTGGCGAAGGCGTAGGACTATCGAGATGTGCCACCACGTAGAGGTTGCGGGCCTGATCCACGCGTATGAATGCCAGCCGTCAGCCGAATCTTCCATTACTCTTTGTACCTGAGTAGTTTACGTAATCACGTCAAAGGATTTGCGGGCGCAGCAGATTCATCGGCTACCGGATAGCCGCCTTCACAAGGCAGATTCTGATTCCCGCACCTTGTCGTAGTCACGCCCACCACCCACACCTGAACCAGATTATCAGTGTCACATTAACGCCGGGCTCAATTCGCCCAATTGTCATAAATTATTCGATTTTCTCCTTGATTCGTAGACACCAGCCTGATAGCCTGTTGCCCTCAGCCGAAAATCGTTGGGTCTCAGCGGGAACGGCGGGACCTGTCGCCAATTCGAGGGAGGCAACGATCAGCGGCCGTTGAGGCGCTAGATCGAGCACGTCGCGCGGAGAAGGTGTTCACCCGCACAAATTCCGTTCGGCGCGTGACGTAGCGATCACTGTGTTACTTGCTGCTGGGTGCCTTAAGAGAGGAGTACGGCATGCCGGCGAGTTGCGGTTCACGTTTGTCGGTGCGCCCATTCGTTGTCGTCCAGCACGTCGCCATATGGCT
>Ga0315550_1002228_pt1 | contig 11884 bp, 8 predicted proteins | sample SalMarSW160190MG_2_FD_203100 | JGI IMG/M metagenome (GOLD analysis project Ga0315550, IMG submission 203100) | Salt marsh sediment microbial communities from the Plum Island Ecosystem LTER, Massachusetts, United States - Salt Marsh Sediment SW1601-90 ... | reverse complement strand
GCGGATGTATGAAAGACAGGGTCCGCACCCTTTGTCATTCTGAGCGAAGCGAAGAATCTCCTCTTGGCTTTGACAAAAATAGCTTCGGTCAAGAAAATTATTTCTGTGAGGGTTATAAGCGGTTTTTTGATTATACAGTACCGAGGTTTATGCAGATAGCAGCGGCTATAGAAGACGGCTCTGCTTCCAGACACACCCGTTCGGCGGATAGAATAAGACTGCGAATCAAAAAGTAATCGCGTTGTTTATGTTCTATGGATAGATTTGATAGATTAAGATATCCAAAGACAAGCTGTGCAGAGAAAACGCAGAATTGTTAGTATAGAAAATTAAGGAGCGAGAAAAAAATGAAACGGATACAGCTTTCATATCTGGTTTCGTTAATAATATTTGCTACTATCGGTTGTGAGAATAAATTAAATAAAATACATGAACCAACCAAGCCAACAGAACAAACTCAATCGCGCACTAAAGCCGCTCTTGCCTGCGCAGAAGCTGAAGAACTGGGAATAATCATTGAACGCAATGTTCCTGTTCCGATGAGGGATGGGACTGTTCTGCGGGCGGATGTCCATCGTCCGGACCGCGGCGGCCCGTATCCCGTCCTTGTGCAGAGGACGCCGTATGGGAAAGAGGGTTATTTCAATGAATTCGTCAAGGCTGGATATATCGTAGTCAGCCAGGACGTTCGTGGCCGATATGACTCCGAAGGAAAATGGGAATCTTTGATACGCCCCAAGACGCATGACGGCGAAGACGGCTACGACACCGTTGAGTGGGCAGCAAGGCTGCATGGGTCAACGGGTAAGGTGGGCACGTTTGGGGGATCGTATCTCGGCCTTCTTCAATGGCGCCTCGCACCTCTGCGTCCTCCGTCGCTCGCAGCCATGTCGGCCAACGCTATTGCAGCTCGGCATACGTATTACCGAAGAAACGTTGCCATGCTACCCTGCGAGCTGAGCCGATGGGTGATGACGTTCAGTCCAGAGATGCGCCGACGGGCCAACCGGCCGGGAGTCAATGCTGTTTGGGAGGAGAATAAGCTATGGAGGGACGAAGGCAAATTAGAGGAGTGGTATCATCTCTTCCCGAGGCTCGAGTTGCCCGAAGAGGTCTTTGAGGATGAGACCACGGTCATGAAGGATTATCTGGAGAATCCGCACCTCGACCCATTGAGACTGGATGAGGGCTGCAGCGAGATATCCGTCCCCAACCTCGAAATTTCTGGATTGTATGATATAAGCAACGGCGATATGCTTATGTATAAAACGATGGTCAAAGAAGGCAAGACCGAGATCGCCCGCAAAGGTTCTCGGCTCATCATAGGGCCAGGGGGGCATGAATCGTCCGGCAGGCGGTACGGCGATATCGACTTCGGTCCCGACGCCGGCTTGGATCGGACCGCCGAACAGATCCGATGGTTCGACTATTGGCTCAAGGGCATACAGAACGGCGTCGATAAAGACCCGCCCGTGAGACTATTTGTCATGGGGGACAACAAATGGCGGGATGAGCAGCATTGGCCGTTGCAGAGAGCAAAAGACAGGGTCTTCAATATCACCAGTGCCGGCCACGCGAATACGCCTGAAGGTGATGGGAGGCTTGTCGAGAAAGAAGGCACGTCTCCGGACACCGATGCATACACGTACGATCCCAGCGATCCTGTGCCCAGCCCAGGTGGACAGCGGCTGATCCCTGCCGATCAACGACCTTTAGCCCACCGGAAAGATATTCTCGTCTATCAGACGCAACTGCTGACCGAGCGCGTTGAAGTGACAGGTAATCCGGTGGTGGAACTATATGCCTCTTCCACCGCGCCCGATACGGATTGGTTCGTTCAGTTGATCGATGTATATCCTGATGGCCTGGCCTTTAATGTCGCGCATGGTGTGATACGCGCGCGCTATAGGAACGGCCTGGACAAGCCCGAACTGATCAGGCCCGGCGAGATCGTCAAGTACACGATTACCATGGTGCTCACCTCGAATGCGTTTCTGCCCGGACATAGGATCCGGTTGGACATCACGAGTTCGTATTTTCCGAACTACGACCGCAATCCCAATACGGCAACGGATCAGGGGGCCGATGTCGCCCTGGTGGCCGCGGAGCAGACGGTCCATCACGGCGGTGAGCGGGCAACCCGGATCATCTTGCCCTGGATACCAAATCCGACAAGAGAGGAGTCGACAACGGAGACAAAGCCTGAATCTGAACCACAGAAACAAACGCACCCCCTTCATCTGGCAGCAGCTGATGGCAATACCGAGCAGATCATATCGCTTCTTTCCCAGGGAGCGGATGTCAATGCCAAAGATGGGCAGGGGCGAACGCCGTTATACCATGCCGTAAAGTCAGGTGGAAAGGAAGCGGTACAGATACTCGTCGAAGCTTGTGCTGATGTCCATGCCGTAGACAAGGGCAGAGTCACGGCCCTGCACGTCGCCGCGCAGGCCGGCAACAAAGATGTTGTGGAAATACTAATCGCCAACGGCGCTGATATAAATACGAAAGATAAATGGCTCTGGTCGCCCCTGCATTATGCGGCCTTGAAGGGACAAAGGGATGTGGCGGAATACCTCATTGCCAAAGGCTCCGAAATCAATGTGAAGGACGACATCGGGTTTTCACCTCTTCATTATGCGGCGCAATACGGACACAAGGATGTGGTAGAATTGTTTATCGCCAAGGGTGCCGACATAAACGCCAAAGACAACGACGGCTTCACGCCCTTGGGCCATGTCCTCATGTGGGGTTATAGAGACATCGCAGGATTGTTCTTTGCAAAGATCACAGATTTTGCGTCGAAAGACAAACGCGGATTGACCGCTTTGCATTCGGTGGCCGCGGAGGGATACGCAGACATCGCCGAACTTCTTCTGCGCAAAGGCGCCAAGGTGGATGAAAGAGATGATAATTATGAGTTTACAGCCCTGCACTACGCGGCCAGGTTCGGTAACAAGAACGTTGCAGAGGTCTTGATCGCCAACGGTGCGGATATCAACGCAAAGGACAAATGGGATTACCAGCCGATACACTGGGCCGCTCATCACGATCGGGCGGGTGTGGTTGAATTGTTAATATCCAAAGGAGCTGATATTAATGCCAAGACTTCATTGGATCAAACACCATTGCAGTTGGCACAGGTGAGAAGGAATACAAAGACTGTCGAACTGCTGCATAAGCAGGGAGCCAAAGAATGATGTAGGCGCGAAAAGAGCAAATTGCTTGAAAAGCCTGGTATTATCGGTGCGTTCCTGTTATCATGTCACATTAAAATCGAGGAGAATCTTATGCTTAATAAAGACGGCCTTATCAAATCTTTGGTTTTTGTGTTGTTAATCTGTGGGATTGGATTGATTGAGAATGCAGTGGGGGAAAGATTATCTCAAAAAGAAAAATCGGAGAAACGTTTCTACGTCGGCGTCTGCACGCACTTTAGTCAGGACAAAGGCATAGTGGAGATGAACATCGAGAGTATGAGAAACGCCGGCATCGGTGCAATCCGTGATGAGGCGACCTGGTCGAGCTTAGAACGGGAAAAAGGCAGGCTCGTTATACCGGAGCTGATTAATAAATATATTCGAAGGGCCAGTGCAGCCGGGTTGGATGTTATGCTCATACTTGATTATGCCGATCGCTTTTATGATGACGGCGACCGTCCCCGCTCAGATGAGGCGATCGAAGGATTTTGTCGTTACGCCGAGTTTGTAGCTCGCCATTTTGGTAAAGATGTTCGTCTATATGAGATATGGAATGAATGGGACATAGGAATCGGCCTGCCGAAAAAATACGACGTGGGTGGTTCCCCCGAGGATTACATCAAGCTGCTAAAGGCTGTGTATCCGCGCATCAAGGCTGTTGAGCCTGAGGCAATTGTTATAGCGGGCGGATGCACCAGCGGCGGAGTTAAAAAAGGCTGGTTTGAAAAGATTATTCAGCTTGGCGCCCTCGATTATTGTGATGCTGTGTCAATTCACAGCTATAACTACGGCAGCAGATTCCCTGAGCGTTCCCCGGAGGCGTGTTCGGCCTGGATGGATGATGTGCAGAAGATGCTGCGTAAGTACAATAAAGGCAAAGATGTCCCTTTCTATGTCACCGAGATGGGCTGGCCAACTCATATCGGCAAAAGGGGCACCGAGCCGGAATTGTCCGCTTCTTATTTGGCTCGGCTGTATCTTCTTGCACGCACGTCACCATCTTTCCGCGGTCTTTGGTGGTATGACTTTCAGGACGACGGCTGGAGACGGGAGTACAACGAAAACAACTTTGGGATTGTTCGACCTGATTTAACACCTAAGCCTGCATATTATGTCCTGGCGGATATTTCCGACCTAATAGCGAGAGGTGAATGTATCGACCGTCTGAAAACAAAAGATGATAACCTTTGGGTCCTTCGATTCAGGTATAAAGGGCGTGATGTGTGGGCCTTGTGGTCTTCGGATGACAAGGAGCGTCAGGTTATTTTGCAGACGAAATTTCCGCCAAAGCGTCTGACGATTCATCGGCTTGGACATAGGCCTTACGAGAGCGGCTGGGGATTTCGTGACTGGGTTGGAAGAAAAGGTGAATTTTTCTTGGACAAACTTTCGATTGTTGTGGGTTCCCGGCCTTTTTTGATTAGCGGTGATTTGGCAGGTGTCTCGGTCTTGCAAACAATCCCAAGGACATTTGAACGGGATTATGCGTATGAATAGAAATATTGTTATAGAGGAAGCGTTACGATGAATGAAAACTTAAACCGTCGAAACTTTCTGAAAGCTATTGGTCTGGGGACGGCTGCTGTTACTTTACCGACGCATTTGTTTGCTGCGGGGCAAAGGTACGCCGGCAAAAAGAGACCTAACGTTCTGTTTATAGCCGTGGATGACCTGCGTCCGCAGCTTGGCTGTTACGGCCATAAGCAAATGCTCTCTCCCAACATAGACCGGCTGGGCGCCGATGGTGTTGTTTTTCTGCGTTCCTATTGTCAGGTCCCTGTCTGCGGTGCCTCGCGTGCCAGTCTTATGACGGGTGTCCGGCCGACAGCAAACAGATTCCTCGGCTATGATACCTGGGCGGAAAAGGACCTGCCCGGTGCGCTGAGCGTTGCGAAACACTTCAGGAGCAACGGATACCACACCATCTCCAACGGCAAGATATTCCACCATCGCACCGATTGTCTGGATGGCTGGAATGAGGAGCCCTGGCGGCCGAAAGGTACATGGAGGAATTATCTTCTTCAGGAGAACCAAAAGCTTGCTGAGAAAAGTGAGCGTCAAGCCGGCCCGCCCTTTGAAGCTGCTGATGTTCCCGATAATGCTTACTTTGATGGAATGATTGCGGACAAGGGGATTTCCGACTTGCGACGTCTGGAAAAAATGGACAGGCCGTTTTTCCTTGCGCTGGGTTTTCTAAAACCTCACTTACCTTTTAATGCTCCAAAGAGATACTGGGATTTATATAAGAGAGAAGAAATTGACCTTGCGGACAATCCATTCAGGCCCAAAGGTGCCCCTGATGCGGCTTTGCATAACTGGGGTGAGCTGCGAGCGTATCACGGTATTCCCCAAAAGGGGCCGCTGTCGGATGAGATGGCCCGTACACTTATTCACGGCTATTATGCGTGCGTCAGTTACACCGATGCCCAGATAGGCAGGGTGCTGGCTGAGCTTGACCGTCTGGGCCTGCGAGACAATACAGTAGTGGTGCTCTGGGGTGACCACGGCTGGAACCTTGGCGAACACGGCCTGTGGTGTAAGCACTGTAATTTTGAAACGTCTTTGCATTCGCCGCTAATCGTAAGAGCGCCGGGGATAAAAGCGGGCAGTCGAACTAATGCCTTAACCGAATATTTAGATATTTATCCGTCACTATGCGAATTATGTAATTTACCTTTGCCGGATCATCTACAGGGCAAAAGTTTCGTTCCGCTTTTGAAAAATCCGAACCTTCCCTGGAAAAAGGCAGTATTTAGCAGATATTTCAGCGGCGATTCGGTCAAGACCGACCGTTATCGCTATACAGAATGGCGTGACAAGAAAGATAAAGTGTACGCACGAATGCTGTATGACCATTCTGTTGACTGGGTGGAGAATGTGAATATTTCCGAGAGGCCGGAGAATAAAGAGGTCGTCGGTAAAATGAGCAAGATGATTCGGGGACTCAGGAAATAATGCAGCCATTTACTCTTTTAATCAAGCCATCAGGTTCGGACTGCAACGTTGACTGCCGGTATTGTTTTTACAAGCACCGGGCGCCTGAGGTCGGCGAGGGAAGGCAGCGAATGAGCGATGAGGTGCTGGAAAAACTCGTTAAGGATTATATGCAGTTGCGATTTCCATTGGCGGGTTTTGCCTGGCAGGGGGGTGAGCCGACACTGATGGGTCTTGACTTCTATAAAAAAACGGTGGAGCTTCAAAAGAAATACGGCAGTCCCGGCCAGGAGGTCGGCAATTCGCTGCAAACCAACGCCATTTTACTCAACGATGAATGGTGCCGGTTCCTGCACGAAAATAAATTTCTTGTCGGTGTCAGTATCGACGGCCCGAAAGAAATGCACGACTACTACCGCCTCGACCATTCCGGCTCAGGGACATTCGATAGGGTAATGCGGGCCATCGATAAGTGCAGGGAGCATAAGGTCGAATTTAACACCCTAACCCTCCTGAATGACCGGAATGTGGAGCATCCGGACGAGGTGTTTGATTTCTTAATCGGGCTCGGGACGAAGTATTTGCAGTTTATCCCCTGCGTGGAGCTTGACCCGTCGACAAATGAAATTACGGAGTTTTCAATCACTCCGCAGCAGTATGGCGAATTCCTGTGCAGGATATTCGACCGCTGGTACGAATATGGGCCGCGAAAGCTGAGCATCCGGGATTTTGATTCGTTCCTGTCGTATTACGTCACCGGCGGGCACACGATTTGCACATTCGACAGACAATGCAGTCAATACATTGTTATCGAGCATACGGGCGACGCATTCTGCTGTGATTTTTTTGTCGAGCCGAGGTGGCGTTTGGGTAATATTTTTGAGACGCCGATAGAAAAGCTGGCCGTAAGCGACATAAAGCGGAAGTTTGCCCGGGCCAAGCAGAATATTTGTAATAAATGTCTTGTCTGCAGACACCTGGCGGTCTGTCGCGGCGGGTGCATGAAAGACCGGGCCCCGTTTGATAAAGACAGCTTCGGCCGGGAAAGCTATTTCTGCGAGGGCTACAAGCACTTCTTCGATTATGCAATACCGAGATTTATGAAAATAGCCGCTGATATTAACGCCGCCTCGGCGGATAAAAACCGACCCTATGTCTAACGAAGTTAAAATACAAGTGACATTAGTATTGGCGGATTCCGGAAATTTGGTATGAAAGAAATAATATTTGGAGAGACAAATTATGAAATCGATTAAACGCAGAACTTTTCTTGGCCGTTCGGTCGCGGCGACGACTGCACTTGGTCTTACTTCATTTTCGTCTGCTACGCGAACTTTAGCCGGAGAAAGCAGTACAAAGTCACGGCGTCCTAATCCGATTGCCGTCTCGACGTATTCGTTCTGGCGGTTCAAGAAAAACCTGAAGCTGCCGATTGAGACCTGCATCGACGAAGCGGCCCGGATGGGTTTTGACGGTGTGGATCTTCTGCTCATTCAGATGGAAAGAGAGGACAACAGTTATCTGCAAAAAATCAAACGTCACGCTCTTATCAACGGCCTGGACCTTTGCTGCATGTCCACCCACCAGGGCTATGTTTACCCCGACAATGCCAAACGGCAGGAGAATATCGACCTGACGCTCAAACAGATCGAAATCGCTTATCGACTGGGCGTCCCGATTGTGCGCATCAACACCGGCAGGTGGCGCACGACCAGGAGTTTCGACGACCTCATGGCCAATCGCGGCATTGAACCGATTTTACCCGGCTATACCGAAGACGATGGCTTCAAATGGGTCATCGACAGTCTCGAGAAATGTCTGCCCAAAGCCGAAGAATGCGGCGTAATCCTTGGTCTGGAGAACCACTGGGGCCTGGCCCGCACGCCGGAGGGGCTGCTGAGGATAGTCAAAGCTGTCGATTCACCCTGGCTGCAGGTCCTGCTGGATACCGGCAATTTCCTCGAAGACCCGTACGATAAGCTTGAGCAGTGCGCCTCGCAGACCGTTTTTATGCAGGCCAAGACCTACTATGGCGGCGGCCTCTGGTACAGCCTCGATTTGGATTATCCTCGCATCGCCCGGATTATGCGCAAACACAACTTCCGCGGCTATGTGTCACTCGAATTTGAGGGAAACGAAGACTACAAAACCGCTATCCCTAAAAGCCTTGCTCTGCTGCGAAAGGCCTTCAGTTAAGGCGATTCATAAAAGCGTAGCTTAAGCACGATGCACGAAATCCGAAATTCGAAACAATATGGATACATACGCTTCTAACAGGCGTATCAAAATTCGAATTAAATGTTCAAAACAGTTTTGTCATTTGGATTTTGGTCATTCGGATTTGTTTTGTTTTTCGTGCTTTGGATTTCGTTATTCTTTTACTCGCGTCCATAGGGTTTTGCTATTTGTTCTGTCTTTGTTTTACCCACTGCTCGTGGAGGTTTGTCAGGCGTTTGACTATGTCGGGATTGGACTTGGCGAGGTTTTTGGTTTCGGTGGCATCCTCGGCCATATTGCTCAGGAAGTTATCGGCTTTCGGGAGCTTGCGGCCTTTGTAATCCGTGGCCGGGCCGTTGTGCACCAGTTTCCAATCACCCTCACGTACCGCCCAGTGTTTGCCTCTGCTTGTCTCCCAGTGGAGGACTTTATGCGGCGAGGGGGCATCGGGTGATTCGATAACCGGGACGATGCTCTTGCCGTCAATCTTATGTTCGGGATGTTTAAGACTGCAATACTCTGCGATAGTGGGCATCCAGTCGATGCTGATTGCCATCTGGTTGCGGACGGCGTTTTGAGGAATACGAACGGGCCAGGAAGCGATGCACGGCACGCGGATGCCTCCTTCCCAGAGGGTAAATTTGTGGCCCCGGAAGTCACCGGAGCTGCCGCCGCCTGAGAAAGTCCGCTGCTCTACGGAATGGCCATGGTCGCTGAGGTAAATGATAAGGGTATTATCGCGCAGGCCTGATTCGTCCAGATGCCTGACGACCCGGCCTACCATCTCATCCATTGTGGAAATGAAGGCCGCATACATTCGGCGGGGGGCATCGAGGTGCTGGTATTTTTTTCGCCACTTTTCTGTTCCCTGCAATGGGTAGTGGGGCATGTTAATAGCCCAGTAGAGGAAAAACGGCCGGTCTTTATTTTCATCGATGAATTTCTTACATTCATCAACCATAAGCTCGCCAAAAAACTCTCCATCGCGCCAGACTTCCTGCCCGTTGCGCCAGAGGTCGTGTCGATTGGGGCCTGACCAGTAGAAGAAGTGTGAGTAATTATCGATACATCCGCCCATGTGTCCGAATGAAGAATCGTATCCCTGTCCATTTGGCATTGTCTCCGGCGTATATCCCAGGTGCCATTTTCCGACGTGGCCGGTGACATAGCCGGCGGACTTCATCATCTCTGCGATGGTTACCTGCTCGGTTGGCATACCGGCGTTGCCCGGCTGGGAGGAGACGTTCCCCGGCACCCCGGCCCCCTGTGGGTAACGGCCGGTCATCAGCGCCGCACGCGAAGGTGAGCAGACCGGTGCGCCGACGTAGAATTGTGTAAACCGGGTTCCCTCTTTGGCCAATCGGTCCAGATTGGCCGTGTAAAGGTCTTTCGAGCCGTAGCAATTGACGTCTATCGTCCCCTGGTCGTCGGTGAATATCAGTAAGACATTAGGCCTGCGCGCGGCCCGGCGTTGACCGAATATGGCCTTCGGGATAATTAGTGAACCGGCGGCAATTCCCAATACCTTTAAGAAATCTCTTCTGGTTTGTTTGTTCATATTTTTGCACCTCTTTTCAGTAGTCTTTGAAATTGCTCATCCATCCGGGCCAATCGGATGGTTTGACGTCGCAGGTTTGAGCCCTGGACCCACAAGTGACAAAAAGCCGGCACTCACACGAACCGCGATACAAAAACTCTGAATTCCTTATGGCGTCGCTGCTCAGAGTCCCATTGACCCGGTTATTGGGCACCTTTATAGCGATATGCCCAGCCGGAGGCCATATAATCTATATCCAATGTCTGACCCTCGGGGGGATATTCAATGCCGTACAATGTAACTCCTTCACGAATCAGCTTGTCCACGCGCTCTATAGTGAAGCGGTCACGCCATTTGCGCACTTCCGAATGGCCGTCACAGAACCCTAAAACACTGCTGTCGCCATGATTGACCGCCATCGGCCCCCACCAGCCCCATCGGTTCGTTCCTGTATACTCGGGGGCCCCTAATACAAAATGATGGCTTGAATTCCAATTTCGCGTCTCCGCACTCTCGACGAACACATAACGGGTCGATGGCGAAGTAATCTCGCCGAACGTCTTGATCTGCAGGTTGTATCCCGAGCTGCTCGGGTTCGGAGCTCCATATAAACACATAGGAAGCCCGTAAGAAACAAATACTCTGGTTCCATCGTACATGCTCTTGCGAATGTTGTCGGCGGGACAATGATAGGTATCCGGCTCTTTGACATAGGGGTATAGCAGACCCCTTTCGATCCCCCGGATCTCGTCCTCATCCGTCACGGGTGGATTCGTTTGGGTATTGCTAAGCAGGTTATCACTTGAGTTGCGAGGCACCCCGATCCAACCGACGTATGTCCCGTTCTGCTCTACACCATTGTTTTCGGAGCTCATAATACGGCCGTCATTATCTTGCATGTACAAGTACCAGCCCAGGGCAAGGTTCTTGGTATTGCTCAGGCAAACGGTCGCCGCAGCCTTCTTTTTGACCGAGTTCAACGCAGGCAAAATGATGGCCATAAGCAATGCGATAATCGCGATCACCACCAGAAGCTCTATCAGTGTAAACCCCGTTAGTCCTAAGGTCTCCTTTCGGAGAAAACTCCGGTGTCGTTTCCGGACGTCTGTTTGGCTTCCCGCGAAGCGGGGTCCCTCCCCGTGTCTTTCGGGCAATGTTCTTCTTTCCCGACCAGGAATCTCAATTTCCGACGGGGTAAATCCTTTTTGTTGGATTCCCGCGAAGCGGCGTCCCGCGGACATAATTATATTTTTTTCTCCAACCACTTTCTTTGTCTCAGTAGTACCCGGTTTTAAGCAAATTGAGGTCTTACATCCGATATTATGGGATAAACCGCTTTTGAATGCAACTATAAAGTGCTTGAACAGTGCTTATTTAATTCAGATAATCCAGAGATTTTCCTTGATTGGGGGGGGCTAATTTGGTATAAAAAAGATTGTTTAGGCTTGTGCCCTCATAGCAGTATTTGCTGATTCTGAGCATCTGGCGTGTGGAATCTTTTAAATGAGTTCTGCAAAATTGAGGTTAGGCATCCTTTGAAAAGAAAAAAATCGTTTTTTGTTTTTTCTTTTCAAACAGTAAGTCATTGTGTAATAATCAGTTAGGTGATTATTTAATAATATATGCCTAACCTCAATTTTGCAGAAGTCTTACTCTTTTAAAAATGAGGAGGTATTGTCTGAGATACGGAGTTCTAATGAGGACTTTGTGCTCGCGCCCCTTTGTCTGCTGTCGCAGACAGCAAAGGGGGTAACGCGAGTACAGGTACTTCGTGTTGAAGAACTTTACATTTTATTAGCAACTAACATTGGGTATTTTAAGGAAGGAGGTAGTGTCAAGTCGTAATGAAATATCACTAAGTAGATGATATAGATCGAGTGTGGAGACAGTGAAAGTCATTGTCGGTCGCTTTGGTGTGTGGCCAAAGCATAATTATTTATCAACTTCTTTTAAGGAAAACAACTATGTCTAAGAAATTTATTTTGTTGACCTCTTT
>Ga0315550_1002227_pt1 | contig 11890 bp, 17 predicted proteins | sample SalMarSW160190MG_2_FD_203100 | JGI IMG/M metagenome (GOLD analysis project Ga0315550, IMG submission 203100) | Salt marsh sediment microbial communities from the Plum Island Ecosystem LTER, Massachusetts, United States - Salt Marsh Sediment SW1601-90 ... | reverse complement strand
GGGAAGCTGTGGATCTTGCCTTCGCAGAGGATGTTCTGCCTCGGAGGAATCAGCACCGCCCGAGCCAGCCGCAAGATACCGGAGTGCCCGTCCGTGCCGGAGTTCTGCCAGTGGATGAGGTCGGTGATGCCGCCCATATCCCCGGAGATCCCGCCACCGGCGGGGAAGTACCACGTCGGCATGTTGAAGATGGAGTTCTTCAGGCCCGTACCGAACGACCAGTGCAACTGCTCCTCAGTCTGGCTGATCAATCGGTAGTAGTCCTCGACGGTACCGGGGGCGTTCCCCTCGCAGGCCCCACCGGTGAGCCAGGGGCCCAGCAGCAGGTAGTCACCGTTGAATGCGACCTCGTTGGTCTGCGCGTTGCCGAGGATCCGGCGGTGGGGATTGCGGAACCACGCGAAGACTCGCAGCGCGAGCACCACGTGGCTCTGATCGGACGGGAGCGTCGAACCGTTGATGAGGTTCGTGGTCGCGTCCGTGCGTGCGCCTCCGCTCGTGAAGAGCGAGCTCACGTCGTTGACGGCGCCGGGCACCATGCCGGCGGTTCGGACGAGGGAGTCCCAGAACGGCTGATGAACTCTCTCGCGTAGACTGACAACCTTAGCCATGACTGTTTTCTCCTGCGGGTCTGCCGTTGTTATAGGGGCCTGGTTCCCCTTCGGACCCATTGGGTTTTTGCAACGCCCGAAGCCCGGAGGAACGCGCGTCCCAGCCGGGCTGTCAGGCGAGGGGGCTATGGCCGGCGTGACCCACCGGCGAGCGTCAAGGCCCCTATGCGTTGCGACTCATCCGAGTACGCCGGAACCTCCTGCCGATTGCAGCACTCCCGCCGTCACCTGGGAGGTCGACTGCTGCGATCGACTGATCGGGCGCGTGCCCGCCCAAATGCTCGGATCGGTCTGACCCGGAATCCAGGTGCTGGACCGGCCGACGGTACCCTGGGGGCCGTAGAAGTCCCCGAGCCCTTGAACGCCGCTGTCGAAGTACTCGCCCATGCCCACTCCGGCCGCCGCCTCCGCGATGGAGAGCTCACGGTCGAGATCGCTCGCCGGGTCGATGTGTGCGCCCTGGATCTCGTTCACGGCACCGAAGCCAGCCGCAGCCTGAACGATCTCAGGGTTTCCGGTGTAGTTGCCGAGCCCCTCGACGCCGCTCTCGAAGTACTCTCCCATGCCGGCCGCCGCCTGCAGCGCCGGCTGACCGAGACCCGCCGCAGCCTGATACATCGGCTGGCCGAGACCCGCCGCGGGAGCGTACATCGGTTGGATGCTCGCCCCAGGTAGCGCACCGACGCCATACATCGCACTCAGGCGAGCTGCCGTGGAATCGCTGCCAGAAAGCGCGGCCGCAGCCTGCGTCTGACCGACGTTGCTAAGCACGGCCACCATCGCCGTGTGCAGCAGCGAGGTCGCCATGCCACCCGAGAGCAGCATCCGCGTCTGCGAATCCTGCACCAGCTTCTGCACGGCAATGATCCCACCGACGGCCACCGCAAAGCCACTGATGAGGTTGCTGTACTCGGAGAGACCACCCAGTCCCGAAGCGGGCTCTGCCGCTGGCTCGACGGTGGGCTGTACCGGCGCTTCCACTGGAACCGCCGCCGCCGGCGGGAAGAGCTTGCTCACCACCGTACGGTTCACGAGGTAGGTCAGCGCCTTGTGGGCGGTGAAGCCCGCAGTGAGCACCAAGCCAGCCTTGAACGTGCTGACGAGGTTCTCGGCGACGGACTGATTGCGCCGGAAGGAGCCGAAACGGCTCGGTCGGCGGTAGGCGTTGCGTCGAAGCGATCGACGCTGCGTCACCCGGCGACGGTTGGATCGGTAGCCCCGACTGCGCGTGGAACGGGCCTTGCGCAGATTGCGCAGCGATGCCCGGCGCTGAGCTGCCGTCTGCCCGTTGCGACGCAGCGAAGCGCGCCGCCTGGTCGTCTTCCGACGAGTGGTGCGCCGACGGGTGCTGGCTCGGCGACGGTTCGGCTTCAACGAGGCGCGGGCCTTGCGCAGATTGCGCAGCGATGCCCGCCGCTGAGCCGCCGTCTGGCCGTTGCGTCGCATCGAGCTGCTCCGCCTGGTCGTCTTCCGACGAGTGACCCTACGTCGGTTGGCCTTGAGCGTGGAGCGCCGACGGGTGCTGGCTCGGCGACGGTTCGGCTTCAACGAGGCGCGGGCCTTGCGCAGATTGCGCAGCGATGCCCGCCGCTGAGCCGCCGTCTGGCCGTTGCGTCGCATCGAGCTGCTCCGCCTGGTCGTCTTCCGACGAGTGGTGCGCCGACGGGTGCCGGCGCGCCGACGGTTGGGCTTGAGCGAGGCACGGGCCTTGCGCAGATTGCGCAGCGATGCCCGCCGCTGAGCCACCGTCTGCCGGCGCCTACGATTGGGCGCGAGACTGCTCCGGCGTGCGACGGTGCTGCGCGCTGCTCGCCGAGGCGACTTCCTGGGGAGAGCGCTAGCCGTAGACCGGCGCCGAGCGGGACGCCGGGCGGTAGTCGGACGCGAGCTGTTCGGTCGAAGCGACGCCCGCGCCTTGCGCAGGTTACGCAAAGAAGCGCGACGCTGCGCTGGCGTTTGCTTGTTGCGACGCATCCCCACGGGGCGACGTCGTCCTCTGACACCGATCATTGGATCTCTCCTCTTGTTTTTCTGAGCGCCCCGGTTAGCCGAGTAGACGCCCGGTTGGAGCTTTCTCACCTTCGGTTTACGGCCGTACGCAGCCTGCTGAAATTTCGGTCCCACCCGGATCGTCGTGCCGGGCTTGACCTTCCTCCCCCACTGACGACGCGCTGCCTGGGCGAGTTTGATGTTCGTGCGACCAGCAGTGACCCGCGCCGGGGTACGCGCGCGAGTGCGGCGAGCACGATTGGCAGCCAGGCGCTTCTTTTCCTTGGCCGCCTGCATACGTTTGGTGAACGCCTCGCGCTCGGCCCGAGTGAGCTCCGCAGCGCGTCGCCGGCGCTGATTGCTGTTCAGTCCGCGCATCGCGCTGCGTGCTGACTGCCGCTTTCCGCGAGCGTACGCGCCCGGACCGTTGATGGCCGCAATCGCCGTCACCCCAGCATTGCGCCGGTAGCCGCGACCCTGAGGGCGGTCAACGTAACCGTACCCCTTGGCCTCTCTGCTACTGATCCTGAACGCTTTGCCGATTGAGCCGGACATCTACAGGCACACTCCAAGTGATCTCGGAGCATCCCTAGCGGTCCGACGCCACCAGTACGCTACGTGTACTTTGAAGGGTACGGGACGCTGCTGGCTCACGTCAACCTATAAATGAGGTCGTGAAAGGTAGTTCGGCCACGCAGCCTAGCCGCGCACGGGTAGCACTAGTCCGGCTCGGAGCCCAACTAGATCCGTCGCGCTGGCGCCGGCGCTACCACGGGGCGCTTACAGGTAGGATCCCGGAGGGAACTGCACGAAGTCACCCCACAACTGGAGCTTGACGCGCTCGATGAGCTGCCACGGTCCGCGCCACAGTGCCCCCCGGGGCGAATAGTCGGAGTTGCGATCCCGCGCCACGCGCTGCAGCCGGAGAAGCTCGTTGCGTAGCTCATTCCGAGCAGCGTCTTCCTGCGGGGACTGCGCACCAAAGAACTCGGTCATACCGGGCAGCGCAGCTGTCCAGTTGAACCAATCCGGGTTGGCGCCACTGATGCCGATGGCGTCTCGACCCAGGGGTCGCTCCTCAAACGGATCGACTGCGGTGATCCAAGGCAGCTGCATATCTCCTGCAGCCCTCCAGAGTCGCTCAATCCATCCGTAGGGCAGTTCGATCTTGGCGTACTTGATACCGATGCCCAGCCCTTTGCTCGCATTGTGGACGCGCACGTTTTTGAGGATGCGTGCCTTGAGCTTGTAGACGTCGGTCCAGACCGTGCCCTGGCGACCAAGTTGCTCATCAAACGCAGCCTGCGTCTCCAGGGCTTGCTCGTGGCTCTTGCTCCACTTCCATCCCATCACGTCTTTGACGCACTCGCTACCCACGGTGATGTCACCGTAGACGGGATGCTCGATGTCGATCAGCCTCTTGTGCAGCATCGATCCGCAGCGCGCACAGCGCTCGTACTCCGGAACGTGAAAGTCTGGAGGCTCGCAGTCGACGGTGCACAGCGTACGAACTTCTCGCACGTACGCCTGCTCCTTCCCGTGAGTGGCACGCTGGAACTCTTCCGCTCGGCGGCGGTCAAACGGGTCCCACTCCTCAGCCATGCCAGCCGCCTTCAGAGGCACGCCTCGAAGGCTGCTTGCAGCTCCTGCTCGTCACACCCGCGGCCACCGTCCGGCAGAAACGTGCCCTGGATCTTCGCCACGTCGTCCGGACAGAAGCTCGCCACGTTGCTGCTCTCGTGGTTCTCGCACACCTCTTCGCACGATGCTCCCGCAGGAGATCCCTGCCAGCCAGGGCACTTCAGTAGCGCCATACGCGAGCAAGCACGCTGGCAGGACGTCCCTCCGTCCTCAGGGGGAAGACTGCCATCGTTCCCAGCATCGACCACCGGAGCGCTTCCTCCCGCGGCAGTTGGATCTACCGGGGGCGGGTCGGGCCTACAGGTGACAGCCATGCACATCGACGCCAGCCATGCAAACGAGAGTGCGGTGAGTATCCGGTTCATGTTGTCCTCACAGATCAATGGCCCAAAGATCCCAGGTGGCGTCCCACAAGATGTAGTCCCAAGACAGATGCGCCAAACCGCCGGCTCGCCAGGCCGATCCCCAAGAGTTACAGATCCAGCAGCCTTCGGCATCGTAGCCCACGATGACCATGGCGTGACCACCAGCAATCGACTCGGTCAGTGGCGGCGGGATGTTGCGCGTGGGTCCCGACAGCTCAGTGAAGGACCAGCTAACGTCGGTGCCAAACACGACCGGCATGCCGGCCGCAACGCAGGCCATCACCGCTGCCTTGCGCGCGCTCCCCGTCTCGTACACCCGGTGGTACTTCACCTTCCGGTTGTCGTACGCCTTCATGCTCAGGTTCGGTGGCGGGCGCCGGGTGTACGTTGGTTCGTCGTCTTCCAGATCACTCAGCACCTGCGGCCAGTCTTCCTCCGACGGCCTGCCCAGCTCGTTCAGAGCCTTCACCGCCAACCGGATGTAGGTGCCGGAGTTCTGACGCTGATCACCATGCTGCACGCGCGAGTAGAACCAGGTCCAGAAGCGAGACGTGAGAGGAGGCGTCGAGTCCGGCGCTTCGCGCTTCTGGCGAATGCGGATCGCCTGCGTCAGAGACTCGGCCACGCAGGAGTTCAGGCCGTCCTGATCCAACGTGCGGACGATGTACGGCCGGAGATCAGCCGCGGCAGGGGCCGCCTGAAGGGAGAGCGTGCTCACCGCGTACTGGCGGTCACGCTCATCGGGTTCGTCTCGTCGGTATCCGAGTCCGCAGGTCATTTTGAATTTCCTCTCTCTATTCTCGCACGCGCTCTGACGCTGGTGGTTCAGGGGAGCTACTGATCCAGTCGTCCTCAAGCTCGCGGATAGCGTCGTTCAGGCTTTCGCCGCTGCTCTCAGCAACGCGGCGACCGTTTCGGGTCACGGCGATCCTGACTCCCTGGTCAGCACGCTTTCCGGCGTTGGTGATCTCGATACGGTACCTAGTGGACTCCAGCAGCAGATTCCGAAGAATACTCAGTGCTACGTTGCGCTCGCTCTTGTGTGCCACGTCTAACCTCCGACCCGGAACGTCAGCGCCTCCGGAGTCGGCACGTAGACCTGCGTCCCGGGACTAGCGGAGAGATACTGCTGGCGCAGCATCCCCTGCTTCTCCAGCAAGGCCAGCAACTCCTGGTAGGCCGCCTTGAACTCCGCGAATGCCGCATCGTACTGCTGCTGATCGATGTCCTCCGCTCCACGCAGCGCATGCTGGGCGGCGTTGAGAGCAGTCATTGCCTTTTGGAAGGCTTGCACGTAGCGAGCGCGTACCACGGGGTCCAGATCGGGGTGACTGCGGAAGTATTCCCCCACCGCGTTGTCGATGATCCCGAGCACGACCATCGCGTCCGTGACCACGCTGACGATCTGAGGGATGAGTGGCATCACAGCGGCGCAGCCGGCAAGCGGCGTGCCGAGGCAAACGGCGAGCACGAGGAAACGAGCGAATCGAAGTAGCTGGGTCATTGGCTTTGTTCCCATTCGGCGATGAGGTCAGAGAGGTGGTTGAGCAGCACGCTGCTCGGCTTCGAGTGAAACCAGTCGCGCCAGTCAAAGTCATCCAGGACGAGCTGATCTTGCAGCTCCGAGCGATCGCGAGGAGAGAGCTCGCGGAACGCGGCTCGGGCTTTGGAGCGCTCGCGGTCACGCTGCCGGGCGGTGAGAGCCATGGAAGTCGATTATCCCTCTTTGTCCGACCACTGCACAAGCCTCCAAACGCCGTACACGGCGCCGGCGAGCAGCAGCGCGTTCACGAGCGCAATACCGCCCCAGAGGCTGGTCGAGGAGCTGCCAACGGGGCGGGTGGCACCGGCACAGTTGCAAGCGCGGCTTTGGGTGTCGTAACCGCTGATCATGGTAGGTCGCATCAGAGTCTCCCGGTCACGGGTTTGGCCACGGCCTGGAGGCGAGTCCCAGCACGCCGACCAGCCGCTTTGAGGTCGGGGCGCCAGAACAGCAGAGCCGCCCCTCCCAGCGTCGTCCCCAGTCCAACCCAGAAGCGCCAGTCAAGTCGCACCCGCGCCAGACGAGCGCTCTGCAACCGCACCACGCGAGCGTACTCCTCGTCGCTCAAGCGGCTGAGCTTTTCCAGCTCCGGAGAGGGTACTTCACGCGGAGCCGGATCGGAGCCAATGCCAGTGTAGTAGCTCACAGCCGTCCCTCCTGGCGCGCCTTCCAGAGCGCATACCCCAGCACCCCCACCCCGAGCGCCAACACGCCATTGTTGGCCCACCAGCTCTTCTGCTGTCCTTCCTTCCAGGCCGAGCGTTTGACGCGGGCCCCCGCTCTGGCCAGCTGACTCTTGCGCGCCCGAATGTCCATTCGAGCACGTTCAGCGGCCGCCGTCTTGACGATAGCCTGCACGGTCAAGAGACGTGCAGGTTCCAAGACCGCCATCGCATCCACCGGCTTGGTCGCGACGCGCATGGTCGCTTTGTAGTAGTCACAAGCTACCGGAGAGACGATGCCGATGGGAGGGAAACGAGTTCCGAGGACGTTGCACTGCTGTTGACCGCCGGCAGTCGCGTTCTGGAAACCAAGCGTGGTGGCGTTGATCTCGGGCCACCCGGAACAGAACCACTGGTAGCGGTCGTTCTGTGCCTTCCAGGTCGCCCCGTAAAACATCAGCGCATTGACCACCTCGCGCTCGCTGCGGTCCTCCAACGACTGGCCGCCGATACCAGGCAGCAGACAGCCACCTGGCACGTCGCAGCTGTACATTGGATATCTGTACGTCGTGCACTGGCGCGTGCCAGACGTGTCCGAGCAGACCTGGTGCCCATAGCTGCCCTCCTGCGCACCCACGACGCCAGCGAGTTGATCAAAGAATGGAGTGTCCTCTAGAGTTATGTCTCCAGACCAGACCAACCGCAGCTGCAAGCCTCCACTGCGCCGCTCAATGTCGCGCATTTTCTGCGACAGCTCAGCCACAACGTAGTCCAGCCGTTCTCCGTAGCGCTCCTTGTTGGAACTACACCCGAAACGCACACCGCGCTGCCAATTTCGCCACTGCTCGGCCTCTCTACGCGCCTGAGCCAGTTGGTAGTCTATCCAGCCAGGGCCTGCGTCCAGTCCGGCAATGCTTGCGGCGATGCCCCCTACCACGCCGCCGATCAGGCCACCAATGAAGGCACCAATGGGCGCTGGCACCCCGAACGCCTGCCCCACCACGGCGCCAGCCACGCTGCCCGCCGTGGAGCACATCGAGTGCACCTCTTGCTCGGTAATGCGCCCATCGCGCAGAGTCTCGATGGCCACCTGAGCCAGCGCGGGCTCGGCGTCGAACTGAGTCTCAGAAAGCGAGGCGGTAGCGGAATTAGCCAGCACCGCCGAGAGCCGCTTCTGGTCGATGTTGAGCTGCGACCAGTTACGCCCGTCCTGCACCTTGAACGCTGCCGCCACCTCGTTGATCTGCTCCACGCTGGCACTCTGCCCGCGATCACGCGCATAGGTGGCCAGCACCTGGGCACCCCAGTCGCGCGCATCCTGGGGGGTCAGAGCACGGTCCTCTCCCCGACCCTGTACTGGCACACTCCCCGCTTCACGCGTGTAATGCAGGTACTGATCGTGCTCAGCCTGGAGCTGTTGCTGCGTAGGAACTGTCACCCGACGATCCCATCCTTCTCGATATCTAGAATGTCGCCCGTGATGATCGCCAATAGTTTTTCGTCGTCGTAGACGATGAGGAAGGTTTCGTCCGACTTCGGATGCTTCGCCGCCCCCAGCATCACTTTCTCCGGGTCAGTGTCCACCTGGTAGCGACCGTCCTCTCCCTCGGGTAGCACGAGCTCACCGTCGATCTGTTGGTAGAGCCGGATCTGCATACCGAGCAGAGGGGCCAACAGGGCAAAGGAGTCAGGGAGCGGACCGTCGACATTCTTCTCTGGCCCGACCACTTTCAGCCGGCGGCGTCCGCTAGGATCGGACTCGAAGTCCCGCAGAAAACCGCGCGCCACGCTGATGCGCTGAGGCCCCTCGGAGACGTGTTTGTAGTCGATGAGATCTCCGCGACGCTTCTGCCACTTGTCCGAAGAGTACATGACGCCCGTGCACTGTCCGACCTCCCTCAAACGCTTGGGCCACTCCCAGGGCATACCGTCAGCTCTTTCCGCGGGCCGATCAACGAAGGTCTCCCGCAGATCCACCGCGTCCTCGCGGCTGCTGCGGTTGACGACGTAGCGACGCGCGAGCGGCGGGTTGAGAGGTCGGTATCCAGGCACGCTAACTCCTATCCTTGCCGTTGCCGTTGAGGTACTCGTCGACGTACTGCTGGATGCGCTCCCGTGTGGTCTCCTGCTTGCGCTGCGTGACCACCGTGGGCTCCTCCCAGTCCTCGAACCCTTCCTCCTCCGGATCGGGCTCCCCCTCGCTGCGCTCGTACGGATGGCTGGGGAACTCGGTACGCTGGGCCGTGTTGCGCAGCATGGACACCAACTTCAGCAGGAAGCGCAGGTTTTTGCGTTGCTCGCGGCGCCACGCGCGCGCATCTCGCTCCCGGCGTCGATGCAGGTAGACCACCGCCGCAACCAGCACCAGGATCACCACCCCCACGGCGCCGCCCTGCTTGAAGGTCCAGTCGAGCAGATCTACCATCGGTCACCGCTTACTCCCCCGTCGTAGCAGCCAGCCCAGCGTCACACCCCCGGTGAATACCAGCCAGGTAGGAATGGACTGAAAGAACGTCACCACCCCGGACAGCCCGGACCGGGACAGCGGAGTAATGGAGCCGCGCGCCAGCTCCCCCGAACCGACGTAGCGCGCACCAGCCGGCACGCGACGACCGATGTCGGTGCTGGCGACCCCGAGCGCACCCATCGGTAGCAGCCGCGGCACGGGCAGATCATCGCCCAGCGGTCGCCGCTCGGTGGACTCGAAGTAGTCGTAGCCCCCTCGGTCGGGGCGCCAGCGTGAGTAGATCACTTGCCTCGCTTCATCTTTTCCAGGTGACGTCGCAGCACCGTGGCCTTGCTGCTGATGGTGTCGGCGCGGTCCTCCACGCTCGCCAGATCTTCACTCGGATAAGCGCCCCCGCGTTGCCGTTGCTCGTGGGCCCATAACAGCACCTGCAGCGACAGCGCCTCGACGTCCGCCAGGGCGGCTCGGGCCTGAGAAATGCTGTTTACTTTGCGCGTGTTCATCGTACTCCTTCGGCGCCGCTAGCGCCTGCGGTTGGTGGCGAGTTTTTCACGGCTCCGCGCGGCGCGAGCCTCTTCACGTGTGCGGCGGAAAGAGCCTACGATCTCTGGCAAGAACATAATCCCGAGCCCCACGCCCGCCGCCGCGAACAGGTAGAACGTGAAGTCCTCGGCCAGAGTGTTGGCGGGATTGTCGGTCACGGTCTTGGACCACTGCTTCGGCAAGTCCTTGCAGAGCTCGCTCTCCTGACCGGTGCGAATGAAGACCTTCTGGCACTCACCCGCCTGCCGCTCGAAGACAGCGTTCATGGCGTAGGTCTGGTAGGCCGAGTACAGGCAGGCGCAAATGAACACGACGGCGAGCACGCCCACGATCACCGCCGCCACTTCCAGGCCCGTCACTCCCAGCGCCCGCGACCCGGACAAGGCGGGTTCCTCTCCGGTGAGCAGAAACCGTGTATTGTCGTCGGTGAGCAGCTGGAAGACGGACTGGTAGATGGCGATGCGCCGTAGGTAGTCTGCTTCGAGCTCTTCGGCTGTGACCGTACCTTGAGCGATGAGCTTCTCCGGCATGTCGCCCACGTGAGCCCCCCACCCGGCATCGGCAACCTGGAAGGCATAGATGACGAACGCGCGGAGCTGGCCGGCAGTGACCTTGAGACCCGCCTGCACCGGAAACTGCGCCACGGAGAGGAAGTTCTCCCAGGTCAGCGACTGCTCCTCGATCTGCTTGGCCAAGCGATTGACGTCGCTCAGGACGGCGTAGTCGGTACGCTTGACCTCGTTGATGGCCTTCATGGTGTCGACCATCGACTTGGCGTTCAAGCGCCAGAACAAAAACCACGTCTGGTGCTGCTCGCGAGTCGCGCTGCCCGGCAAGACTTCCACCAGAAAGCGGGAAGCAATCCGCGCCACCGGAGATGGATCGTTCTGCGAGTAGATGCTGCGCCTTTGCGGCTCGACCGTGCGCCGCACATGCACCTCTCCTGCCTCGTCAGCCGAAACTTCCCAGTTGGGTACCATCCCGGATTCGAGCTTCTTCGGAAAGATGTAATCGAGCACACTCACGCCGGACTACCTCCGCTTACCAAAGATGCGGTTGGGCGAGAGCACGGCGCGCTTCTCGGCGCGCTTGTGCTTGCGATAGGAGTAGTAGGCCAGCACGAGCGCCCCGGCCGCTCCCGCGCCCCACACCAGGCGCGGCACCTGAGCGCTGGCAGCCCCGAGATCCCGTCGCACGGTGCCCACGGGCTCGCCCGAGCGCAGGTAGCGCTGCACCTTGGGCGGCATGAGTCGCAGCTCGGGTTCGGGGATCTGGCGCACCCCTCCCAACCCGAACATCGCGTTGTTCTGGAAGTAGCCCCCGTCGTAGGGGGTCCGATAGCTGCTCACGTCCTGGTAGGATCGCCCTGCGGGCCAGGTGCGACCAAGCCCGGTCAGGGTGAGCGCGCTGCTGTCGAACGGAGCGCGGAAGTTGGCCACCTCAGTGTAGACTCGTCTCACTTGATCCAACCTTTCTTCTTGGCTACCGCGTAGCCAACTAGGCCGACCGCGGCGAGCACCGTGCCCCACATGACCATGTCGGCGCTCGACATGCTGGCTCGGGACCTGGCAGAACTCGCTGCGGTGGTTCCAGGGAGCGTCGCGGCGGGCGGCGGCGCCGCAGTGGCGGGGCTGGGAGCCGCGGCCTGGCAACTGTAGCTCGGAGGCTTGGTGCACATGCTGGTGAGCCACTGGTTGGTCTGGACCGTTACCATTGCTCCCGAGACAGGGACGCTGCCTTGATTGGCCAGGATAAACTGAATGGCACCGCAGGTCTCCGGACCCAGGCTGCCATCCACTCCGATCTGACGACAACCCATCTCCGCGAGCACCTGATTGGCGCTTTGCTGAGTCAGGCTGATGATAGGGGCGTAGTCAGTCGTAGCCATAGTCACTCTCCCCGCCCGTCAGGCGATCCACCCCTTGCTCTTGGCGTAGGCGTAGCCGCCCACGACCGCCACCGCGAGAATACCCCCGACAGCCAGCATGTTCGCCTGGCTGGTTTTCGCCGGAGCGGGCGGAGCAGTGGGAGTCGGCGGGGGCGGCGGCGGGGGTTCTGGAGACGGTGGA